>Ga0194131_10003497_pt1 | contig 24692 bp, 18 predicted proteins | sample TA2KigO120mmetaG_FD_148631 | JGI IMG/M metagenome (GOLD analysis project Ga0194131, IMG submission 148631) | Freshwater microbial communities from Lake Tanganyika, Tanzania - TA2015053 Kigoma Offshore 120m | ecosystem: Environmental > Aquatic > Freshwater > Lake | place: Tanzania: Lake... | reverse complement strand
GCTAAATTCCCGATTACTATTACAGCAAAAACTATGCCGCTGGTTAGTCCCATAGAAACCTCACGAGTATTAATATGAAGGCAGTTATCCAATACAATTAGAAGCCTTCAACATAGCTATTTATGGTATAATTATATCATGTCTACATGGACGGAGTTACAATTTCCCGTAACATCATATAGCATTAACGGCACGCCGCAATGCACTATTGAATATACTCCAATTATGTTGCCAGTGACAATTACAGAAACTTTACGAGACGGCACGAGATGGTATCTATTTGAAGATAATTTGTATCCATCAATTTCACAATTAATTTCTGCGACGGACGAGGAAGGAAATAAATCCCTACAACAATGGCGTCAGCGGGTTGGTCATGCGACTGCTGCGGAAATTACGCAAAAAGCTGCGTCACGTGGCACACGATGGCATAAGTTTTGTGAAAACTTTGTTACACGGCAGCATATTGGATGGTCGTTATTTGAGAGTCCTGAAGATGCTGCGTATGGCGCGCATATTGCCGCGGTGTTGAATACACAATTACGGGCAGTAGTTGCTACAGAAATGCGAGTTGTATCAACAACGTATGGTATTGCGGGTCGCATGGATATGGCCGTGCAACTACAAGACGGTCGATACGCGATTCTGGATTTTAAAACTGGAAAGAAACGTAAAAGTGGCACTAGACTTGATAACTATGCACTTCAAGGAACATTTTATGCCGATGCCTTGACTGAGCATTGGTCATATGGTATAATTGATACGGTGGTGATTGCACAGCTTTTACCAGATCGAATATTATGGCAAGAAACACAACCAGCATATTGGCGTGATGCTCTGCGAAAACGAGTGAATATGTATGCTCGTCAAGTCAACACGATATTAGGTTAATGTACATATTGGCATATATGCCGTAAGATACGTTGATCATAAATCATAAATAGAAGAACACATGAGCATTCTTACTTACTACCTTTTACTATTTTGTATATGTGTGGGTATACTCACACTAACGCGTTTCACTCGTTAGTGTGCGATATAGCTGATGAAGTAGCATTCGGATATTTTGGACGGCGGTTCGAACCCGCCCACCTCCACCATTCAATCACATGGGGGTGACTTGGATTCGACAAAGTATCGACAGAAAGCTATGGAGGCTATCGTCAAGTCGCTGACGTTAAACAGAGACACACGCAACTGATAACTATCAGTTAGCAATGGCTGCCTAGCAGCTACTTGACTTCTTCGGAAGTCAGGGGTTCGATGTTCCACCTTGCAACAGAAGTGAGCATCACAGCGCGCCGGCTCCGCTGACCCAAACCGGCATTTTTTATTATATGCTCATTATTCGAATTTCATCAGAAGGAGTACACATGCTTCACCACATTCGTGTTGCTATGAGCCGTGTGTTTGCCTTATGGATTATTTTGATTGCGTTCATGTCATCTTCATCGACATCACATCATGTATCATTACCCAAACCAATAAGATCAGCAACAATGATCTCATCGGCTAAGCCTGTTTCTGTTAAAAAAGCTGTCACACCAAAACCAATTGTTCGCCCTTCGAATGCCTTGTTATGTTTAGCTCAAGCGATTTTTTTCGAGGCTGCGTTCGAGCCGGTTGAAGGAATGCAGGCGGTGGCCGCGACTGTGTTTAATCGTATGAGTGCACCGAGTTATCCATCGTCATTATGTGGAGTCGTGTATCAGCCATATCAATATTCATGGACATTAGTTCGAACTAATTGGCATCGTAGTCCCCCTCAAAAATATTTTCAGTTGGCAAAAGCATTTTTGAGTGAGCGAAATGCACTAGTTGAGGAATATCCGGTGACACATTTTCATCGAATTGATATTGCGCCGGCATGGTCTCACACGCTAGAGCCTATTGTAACAATTGGTCAGCATAGATTTTATAAAGCTAGTGTATACTAGTCCAGATATGAATGTTTTCGACTATGGAAAAATGTTTAAGCGAGAAGATGAAACGTTGAGTAAATTGCCAACGCCGCAAGAATTTTCTCGGGTGGTTCAAACACTGGCACATCGATATCAACTATCTTATTTTGATGCCATTATTGAACTATGTGAGCATTATGATCGTGAGTATGAATCTGTAAAAAGCCTTCTAACATCGAAGCTTAAACTGGCACTTTTGGAAGAATTGTCAGGCAAAAAATTATTAAAAGATAATTCGTACTTGCAAGATAAGCTCGGATAGAGTATACTATTCCTGTTGTTACCTATGTCTACCTATGAACCTATGATTTTTTTACAGAAAGGGCTAGTATGTCTCCATCGCAATTTCATTCTCTTCTTAAAAGCAATTCTCTAGATAAGCTTCGCGCCGCGGTCAAAACGACTGTGGGTGAATATTCTAACTCGGACGACGGATATTGGAAAACAACCGTCGATAAAGCCGGAAACGGGAGTGCGATTATTCGCTTTTTACCGGCACCGCCTCCAGAGTCGCTGCCGTTCGTGGCGTTTTATCGTCATGCATTTGAAGGTCCAAACGGCTGGTATATCGAACTCAGTCGTACAACACTGAACGAGTCCGATCCACTTGGCGAATATAATAGTCGTCTTTGGGCAACAAAAGATGAAGTGCTTCGTGATCAGGTGCGTAAGCAGTCACGTAAGCAGACGTATGTGTCGAATATCTACGTTGTGCAGGATAAGGGTAATCCTGACAATGAAGGCAAGGTCTTTTTGTTCCGTTATGGCAAAAAGATTTTTGAGAAGGTGAAGAAGGCGATTGAACCTGAGTACGAGCAGGACAGTCCATTTGATCCGTTTCATGTAATTGATGGTGCCAACTTCCGACTGCGTCAGAAGAAGCAAGCGGGGTTTCCGAACTATGATGATTCGGTGTTTGAATCACCATCTCCCTTATTGAAGGGTGATGAGAAAGCTATTCTTCAGGTGCTTAACAGTTTGCGGTCGTTGACTGAGATTGTGTCGCCTGATAAGTTCAAGCCATACGGAGATTTGAAAAAGAAGGTGGATCGTGTTATGGGGTTTGATACTGCTACGTATCTCACTCCAAATGATGCGGGTGACGGGGCACCCGCACCGCGTCGGTCGTTGGGTCGTACGGAAGACTCTGTGCCTGCGCCCTCTGCTGCGGCTCGCCCGTGGACGCCCCCGTCCGTGTCTGATGATGATGAAGTGGACGCTCGTTTGTCCAAATTTGATGATGAATAATAATTACATCATGAGGTGAGTCTCGGTGCCCCCTACGAAGGTAACTTCGTAGGGGGTTTTGTTTTTTACGTGAGTGATCCATCGAGAATACGACGAATCGTGGGTTCGCGATCAATAGGAGCGGGAATAATTTGTGTAGCGCCTCCGCCGCCACCACCACCCATCACGGTATTGCCGCCTTGCACCGGCATAATAATCGGCTGACCACCGCCTCCACCACCAGCTGGTGGTGTTTGATATCCTAAGCCGCTAGTGATAGCCGCACGCGCCGGCGTACCCATATCTGCACCAGTAGGACTGGCAGCGGCAACGGGCTGCTGAGGTGCGGGCGGCGCGGCCGGTGTCGCTCCCGGTGTCGCTGCCGGTGTCGCTGCCGGTGGTGCTCCCGATGTCGCTGCCGGTGGTGCTCCTGCCGGTGTTTCAGCATTACCACCACCTTCTCCACCTACAGGTGCCGAAGTAGCGGTAGACCCTGCTGGATTATTTACTGCCATAGCTGCTGCGGCTGCATCTTTATTAGACTCAGCGGGTGTCGCAGTATCTGTTGCTTGCCCGCCTGCACCAGCTAACAATTGAACGTGCGGAGGATCTTTAGGGAGATGTGGACGCCTTAATCCATATTTTTTCATTAATTGATCAACAGGGCCAGCCGTTGGGCCCATACCAGCCACGGTAACATCGAGCGCGTTGCCTTTTCCGTGCGCACTTCCTTTTCCAGAACCCGGTACTGTAAATTCCTGCCCTTGGTAAGTAATACTCGTAGTTTTCTCGGGGCGAGCCGGTGTATATATACCGCGTTCTTTGAAAATATTACCACGCACCCACAGTTGAGCTTGATATTCATCACCACGATAGGCAGAATTAATAGAAATAGGTTGACCTAGTTCTTTGGCGAATCCATAGAATCTTTTCAAAAGGTTTTTATCAACTTTTGAAATATCTGCTTTTGATCCGACTTGTACATTTGCAGGACGATCCGTAGGGAGATCTTTTGTTTCTATTTTACCGCGTGGGTCACCAGCAATAAAACGCCGACCGGCGTTAATCAACATTCCAGGCAGCGTCAAACCGGCTGCTCGTACCGCATATTTTTTTAAACGGTTGAATAATGATTCCTTCTTCTGAGGTGGGGGTGGTGCTTCCGGTGGTGGTGTAGCTCCTGTCTGTTGTGGGGATGGCGCTCCCGGTGCACCGGCTGGTGGTGTAGCTCCTGGCTGGTTGGGGGATGGCGCTCCCGGTGCACCGGCTGGTGGTGCTACAGGTGTCGGAGCAGGGGTGGCTGTCTTTTGTTGTTGTTGATCTATCTGTTCAGCTAGCTGTTTATTCGCTTCGTCTTGGTTGTCGCCTTCTTTTTGTTTTTTCTCGTTTTCGTCTTTACCTTTTCCTGCCAATTCTTCTAATTTTTCTGTGGCTACCGCCGAGACTTCGCCCTTCATTTCGTCAAATTTTTCACCGACTTGTGGGTCGGCTTCCGGTGCTATTCCAAAATAACCTTTATACGCATCACGCGCTAGACTGACGATACTCGCCGCGATACCTGCGACAGGAATACCGCTAGCCGCTTCTAGAGCAGCACCGGTCTTGTCACCTTGTGCAAGTTTCCATAAAGCAAATCCTCCGGCTACTGCTGCACCTAAAAATGGAATGGATTTAGCTGCTAATTTTGCAATTGCTTTAGGAACAAATTTTCTAACAAATGCTTTTATTCCTCCCTTGGCCGCAGATTTTGCGGCGCCGGCAGCCGCGCCCTTGGCCGCAGCGGCCTTGGCCGCACCACCAGCACCGCCTCGTACAAAATTTGAAATGGCGCCTACTTTAGTGGCTACGTTGGCTCGTGCAGCTGCCATACCGCTTTGTGCAAAGCTTGCGACTTTAGTGGCACCAGCGGTTGCTACGCCCCGTGCAGCCGTCATGCCGGCACTGATACCGCTTCGTGCGAGTGACACCCCGCCCCGAATGAGACCAGCACCGGCTCGCCGCGCCCCAGAGAGGAGACCGGCACCGGCTCGCAGACCTCCTGCAAGAAAACCACCAGCACGGGTAATGAGGGAGATGACGGGCCCGAGCCTACCCATTAGCTGACGCATTATCATATTTCCCAGCATACCGAACAGTCCGCCACCTTTTTTGTCGTCTTTGTCGTCGCCGTCACCGTCACCAGCTTTTGTTGCGGTCGGTTTTGAGTCTCCTGTTTCGAGTCGTCCTTCTTCCGCATTGGCCAGTAGTTTTGCGTAGTAGTCTTCTTGCATTTTGAGTTGTTTGGTACTCGTACCCGCAATTGTTTTAAGCAATCCTGTGTGTTGTTTTAGAATGCTAACAATTTGTCCACCGACCCCACCTAACTCGTCATCTTTTTTCGATGACTCCGGTGTAGCTGTTGGTGACTCTGGTGCGGCCTCGGGCGCCGGTGTCGGCGCCGGGGCAGATGGTGCTGTGGGCGGTGCATCCATTCCAGGCAGCGCTAGTTGTTCCTCACCTTCTGGTTCTTCTGGCGTATCCATTCCAGGCGGCGTTAGTTGTTTATCATCTTCTGGTGCAGATTCTGGTGCGGACGGTTCATCCGTTTCAGGCAGTAGGCTGTCCTCATCGTCGACGAGTGATGACATTGCATTTTGTAGCGGCGACGGTTTCGATTCTTCCGCTGTCGGCCCAGCGCGTTCACGTTCAAGCTCTTTTTGCGCTTCGTCAGCCTCCGCTTCTCTGATTCTTTGATTTTTCGCTGTGGATCTATTTTTAAATGCATATACAGCTAGCGCAACGAACGGGCTCTTCGTTGCAGCACCGGCTAGTATGCTCGCCCCAATATCGCTTCCAAAAAGCCCACTGGCAGTCGCCTTTAATTTTCCACTAAGACTGCTGCGCTCGATAAGTTTTAGTTTTATTTTTTCTGCTAATGCTAGCAACGGTGTAATCGCATCAACTTTTTTGAATGTGCCTACACCAATGACAGTTTCTTTGGCTGCTATTAAGATTTCATCTTTTTTTATTGCATTAATATAGAAGTTAACCTTTGGCAAATATTCTTTTTCAAGTGGTTTGTTTCCACCAAAAAAAGCATCGCTATCTTTAAAAGAGCTATAATATATTGTTTGTAGTTTTTCCCGATAAAAATCGACTAGACGAACAGCGTCTTTTTCTCCGCGCTTGTCCAGCTCAGTTAAAACTTCTGCAATTGCTCGTTCTTCTTTTTCAATAGCACCAACTAATCGATCAGCTTGTTTATCAGACAAATCACGAATGGCGTTGAGGCGTGGTGCTTCAACACGCCGTTTCCAGCCTCCGACATTCTCTGACGCTTTGGCGCGTTCCTTTTCTCGCTTTTTTGCCTGTTGGTTGATTGCCACATTTGGATCTGTGGCCATCTGCTTGCCGGACGAGGGTTTTTTCAATTTGGCGAATTTGGCTGCGATGTCTGGGTTCTTTTTATTTGCCATATTGGATATTTATTGAGATTGTCGTAATCGAGCATTTTCCTCGTTTTTCTTATCGACCCATTGTCTTAGCAAGATGACATATATGTCCCGTTCAAAAGGAATCATATTTTGGATATCTCCCCATGACCAGTGATGCTCCTGCATCAGTGTAAAAATAGTCTGGTAATGGTTGAAGAGCGTATCGTATCTTGCTATTAGTCTAAAAAATCCACAACTCCTGATAATTCAATGTTATGTTGAAACTTGCACCCCTCGCAGGTGAAACTGATGGTTTTTTGCACGGTGGGTAATTCATCAAGAAACTCTATCAGTTCCTCAAAGTTACGTGTAGAAAGTGATTCCAAAAATTGCATTTTTTCTTCGGTGGTATATTCCGCAAACACATACGACTGTCCTGTTTCGTTATCTTCAAGCGTATCAAATACATCACAAACCGCCTCCATAAACGGTTGTGAATTAATTTGTCCGTCCTGCATTGCATTCATGACAAGTCGATGAATAGTATATACAGTAGGGTATCGAAGACGAAGAATGTATTGATCTGAAAGTTTTAGTAGAAATTTTTCTTTAGGCTGGTCTAATCCAGTCACAGAAATTTCAGTTAGATTGATAGGCACATTAGTGCGGTGCCCACATTCTACATCATCTCCGTTTGGTTTATTATGACACACGTAGACGGGTGTCGCGGTTTCTCCGACACTCCGAGCACGAAGCTGTATTAACAGATATTCAATATCAAAATATGGCACATGTCGTGGATTTACTTGATCATTAGTGCAATTACGAATGATTTGCGCAATGGCTTCTACTTGATCGTCATAGTTTTCTGATTCTTGTGCCATTAACAACAATTTTTCTTCGCGCACCAAATATGGTCGCATAGTAATTGTTTTGCCATTAGATGGAAGTGTTATTGGAAAAGCATACGTATCGAGCACGGGTAATTTCATAATTCACCTCAAGGTTAAACGTTAAAGCGAGTTGGTATGGAAGTATTCAAACGTAACAGATAAAGTTAATGGTGTGTCGCTGTTTTCCCACGACACTGAGAGGCCACCTAATGCTTGCGGATAAATCTCTCGGTATATATTCCGAATTACCGGAGTCGGGGTATCATTCGGGGCACTTTGTGGGCTATAAATTTTAACCTCAGCTTCGGAGACATAATTATCGTAGTATTCAATCGCGAAGAATGTAGAGTCCGACCGTGCTCCTCTGTCTACCTCTGTTGATGAAAATCGAGCACCCGCAATTGCTTCTTGCCACGTCAAAAATGTATGGTAAATTGCTGCGGCCTGCTGGCGGGATGTTCCCATAAGGAAAAATTCAACAGTCATGGGCCCAAATATTTGTGTATGTGGATGTTTACGTGTGGGCCCGATATAACTAAATTCTTCAAATGTAGCTAAATTATATCCTGCTACGCTAATTGATTTGGCCATTATTCCTTTTGATAGCAACTCCCATCCCATATTAACTGCGTTGCGGCGGTTTGCAACCGGAGTCCCCGCCGCGGCCGTAATATTTTCTAATACATGTGGCTTCTTAGTCAGTGTGAATAAACCTCGACCCTGACTAGCATAATATGCAGTGTTTTCAAAAAATTCTTGCGGATTAAAAATATTACTGTTAGGCATTGCAATAAGTATTTAGTAAAGCCTTCGACGGCTTTCCGCCCAGATCGTTATTGGTGTTGTTTCGATAAACCGTTCACTGGGATACGCGAGTGCGACTGCCCATTCGAGCGGAGAAATAAACGCAGCGCGACCACGAATATTTGCGGGGGTATAGCGTTTGATGGTTGGAAGTTTTCCAAGCATTCGCCGACGCTTAAACGTTTTATAGGTTAACAAAATACGACTTAATTGAAATACAGGTAATGGTACAATCAATGGCATCATGGATTCAAACAGGGCAAAACGTAGTTTGGGTGGCAAATAATGAAAGTTCATACCTAAAATGCTGTTTGGAGTGCGATCAAGCACCAGTATTACGGGAAATCTATCGTAATGTTTGACTGTGGTTGCTCGATAATTAAATGTGTAAAACATGCCAGGAATCATACGCTGTGCATCCACAAACATGCTTTTAAAGTTGCCATATCGTTCTACAATATCTGTCTGATCTTCGGGGTCGATTCGCCCTAATACTTGTGTGGTGTTTTGTGCCCACAGCACCGCATTATCACTTGTTTTGATTGATGTCTTATTACCCATTATGTCAATCATCGGAATGATCGATACTCCAAGCTGATTTGGAAGTGGTTTAACAGTCTTAGCCATGCGTCCAATCATTGCCGGTGGAGTTTTATGAGGTTGACCTTGGAGCGACGGTTTAGCGGTTGTGGCGTCGCGCCCAATCGTCGCCGGTGGAGTCTCATGGAGTTGACCTCGAAGGGATGGGCTATTGCGCTCTCCGCGTAAATAATGCTGAATGAGCAGATCAAGAAAGCTATCGGGCATTGGGATATAGTTCCTTTTCAGTTAGCACGACAAACTTCCATCCCTTATTTGAGCAGAATGATTTGGCAGCTGTCCACTTGGCTTGATTTTTCGCATACTCAATAGTTTCACGAAGCTGTCGACGTTTGTTGGTGTAGCGTTTATTTACAGGAGACTGTACTTGCGCTGATGGTTTAATTTCAACCATCCACGTTTGTTTTTCGGTTGTCTTGGTGCGTACGTTGATAATGAAGTCGGGATAGTAACGATGCCATCGACTGTCACCCATAAAATAGTAGGGCACAACAAACTCTTCCGACGCCCACTGAAGAATATCTGTATGAGTATCACAATACTCCATAAACGTGCGCTCCCAGGCACTCCGAAAGATAATGTTATTCGGATTCCCTAAATACTTACTTGGGTTGCGCGGAAAAAAGCGTCCTTTTAATGCCATATATACACGTAGAAGATCTTTACTCTATATTTAGAGGACATCATGGCTGATGGTAATAATATTTTCAAGCAGCTCAAAGACTACCAAAACAAAGCAATGCAGCAGGTCGGTCTCGTCCGACTCGGGGGAGGTTTGCTGGTATTTCCGCCGGGATTAGGTGGCACAACACCGGAGCGGGGCCCCGCTCCGGAGCGGGGTTTCGTTTCAGGATTTGCTACTATTCCATTTACATTGTTTATGCCATATAAACGAAGTACTGGCACAGCAGGAATGTATTCGACCACTGCGGTGAACCCAGACAAGTTATTTACTAACTTACCATCACCGGAATTTACAATCGCTCTTCCTACTCCGAGCAGTGCACTTAAAACAAATTACTCTGCGGAGTACAGCAAAATTGAGCTTGGTCAAGCAATAGGTTCTACTATCGACAGTGTGATGGGCGCTGTTACACAGTTTGGCCAAGGCAATTTCGAAGACGCGCTGAGCGGCATTCAGAATTTGGGGCAGGGGTCGGTTAATGTGGCCAAACAGGCCACCATGGCCTTGGTCGGTGCGGCGCTTGAGGCGGCGAATAGTGATAAACAACTATTAAATATCGCGATGGGACAGGCGGATAATCCGTATTCAGAAAATGTTTTTCAAAATGTCAGTTTTCGTGAACATAACTTTTCGTATACGTTTATGCCTAGAAATTTAAAAGAGTCGGAAACGATTGATGAGATAATTCAAGTGTTTAAATATGCCATGCATCCGCGCCCTGGCAGTGGCGCTCTGGCCGGGCCGGGCGCGTATTTTGATTTTCCCTATGAGTTCCAGATTACACATTCGATTCAAAGCACAACGTTTACTTTGATGCCTTCAGTACTTGAATCGTTTGATGTGGATTATAGCGGTGGAGCCGATACACCAAAATTGTTTAAACTTACAGACAGTGGTCAACAGTTTCCCGCTAAAATTACCATTGCAATGAAGTTTAAAGAAATGGTATTATTGTCCCGAGACAGAATTTTATTAACCAGCCACCAGTCCGGCCAGGAAAGTGGCCGGTTAGACTCTGGCGCCGGCAGAGCCACGATGCGTTTTCGCTTCTAATTAATTCATATGCGATACTTTCAATATTTCCCAACATGTTCTTATCGTACCACGGAAATTCAAAACGGATTGCCGCAAGAGATTTTTCGTACTGTGCCTAATATGACGGTGCGGTTACAAGCAACTACTGAGTTGGGTGCGTATGAGTGGTACAAAATACAGGACAGAGATCGTGCTGACCTATTAGCCGCACAATGGTATAAAGACTCGCAATATTCATGGGTTGTCATGCTCTCTAATAATATGCACGATTTGTACGATTGGCCGTTAACAAATTTAGAATTTCATGATTATATGGCTAGAAAATATGAATCTGTACCTGGCCTTAGAAACGGTGTTCAACAAAGTGGCAATACAGTTTATGAGTATTTGTGGAAAAATCCGGATACGGAGCAAGAGCTAGTAATTGATGCGACGTTACATTCAACCATTCCAGAAGGTGAGCGACGTCAAGTATCGGTGTATGAACATGAAGAAATGTTGAATGACAAGCGTCGCGACATTAAAAGACTATTGCCTGATACATTTCAATTGTTTTTGCAACAATTTGATCGAGTGATGGGGCGGTAAACAATGCCGACTGCAACCGATAAAGCCGTCAGTGTTGATCGATTGCAAATTCTTTCGCCGTTTTTTATAAATCCAAAGACAGACGACGAAAAGAGAATTAAACAAATATTAGATGACGTACGTACCTACGTTAATCGAATAGATATTTTTGAAAATATGTTTTCACCCGCATTGACGGGGGAAGTGCAATTTGGTCGAGATACGCAGGCATTAACTAATATAGCGTTAATGCGAGGGTTAGATGCGCTATCGATACAGTTTAGTATTTTAGATAAAGAATCTCAATCCTCCCGACGAATATTTGGACCGCATATGTTTTCCATATACAACCAATCAAATCGCTCACCAGTTAATAAGTCCAGTGAAGCGTATTCGTTAGGTATTTGTAGTCCTGAGTTAATTTATTCTACTATACGAAAAATATCTCGTTCGTATGTTAATAAAAAACCAGAAGATATTATCAAAGACATTGTAGAACAACCATATGGACTATCGAGTAAAAAAAAGTTTGTTGTACGGCAGACAACTAAACGACCAATTAAAATGGTTGTGCCTTATATGCGACCGCTGGAAATAATTCAATTGTTGACATTACAAGGGCAAGCTGAATCCAATGAAACTAACTATCTATTTTTTGAAACCTTAGAGGGATATCACTATACGTCATTTGGACGATTATTACAACTTGCGGCCAATAATTCAAAAATTCCGACTATCTATTCGGATTTAGCTGGACAGAGTGCAGATGGTAATACACGTACACGAATCAAGGCCGATCAGCTACAGGTCATTTCAGGATTTGACATTTTGTATGCGATGTCACGAGGATATTTTGCGTCTACAACGATTGCTCCAGATGTTTTATCGGGTGTATGTGGCATACAAATATCAGGAACGGGATTCGATGGTGCATATGATCGTCGGTTGCGAGTGAATCCCGATGGAAGAGATATTTATCCCAAGGAAATAGGATTGGGTACACCTCCTACCGCTCGTATATTTGTGGTGCCTACAACCGCGTTCAGTGCGGCCAATACGCAGCTTACGAGTAAAGATACAACCATCACAGACAATTTTATTGCACAAACAATTGATGGTCGTAATCGTGAATTACTTGGGTTGCAATCGCGTTGTATTCGTGGTCGTGTTGCGGGTGCGCCTGAATTACATGCTGGAAGTTTTATTGATGTTCAATTTCCAACTTCATTGAATAACAAAGGTATTGGCAGGGGAGTCAAGGATTCTGCGTCGGGTCGCTATATTATTATTAACGCTAAACATAGTATTGTTGCGGACGGTAGTGGTGGCGCGTTTTTATATGAAACCACATTTGAAGCCGTTACCGATTCTTTTGCACCGCGATTATAACCATCAACTGAAACCTCAGCAGTATAGTGCGAATCACGCTGACCCGTTGACCTTTTGAGAAACCTAATAAATACATAATATGGAGCTTAATGAAGCGCTTCGAGTCGGTTCTATTAGCGCCCATGATTATATGGGCAAGAATGGCTTTTTTTGGTGGATTGGAGTTGTTGAAGATCGCAACGATCCGTTAAATTTAGGCCGCGCACGTGTGCGTATTTTCGGATATCACACTTCTGATCAAACGTTATTACCCAAAGAAGATTTACCGTGGGCATTGCCAGTTGCTCCGCTGAATAATCCTCATGGTGTTAAATCTCCAGAAGAGTCGTCATGGGTGCTTGGATTTTTCTTAGATGGTCAAATCGCGCAGCAACCGGTGATGTTCGGTGTATTGCCGGGGGTTCGTGTGCTAGAAGTCGTTCAAGTTCCGCAATTTTCTAAATTTCCGGATATGGATATATAGTATGCCACGTTTAAGTTTTGAACGCAAAATCGCGATGGGTGCAAGTACTCAAAAGTTATCGTATAATGGTAGTACGTTCCGATGGAACGCACATCCGATATATGGAGAGGCTACTCCCGAAGGATTAGTCGGTGCTGAAATTAGTGGTAGCAGTATCGCATGGCTGAATCCGTGGACGTTAGTGTTTCAATCATGTCAAACTCCAACCAGTGAAAGTGGTGGTTTGTGTCGAGTATATACACACGATACTCGTACAGGTCTTACCACACAAGTATCATCTAGTGGTGCAGATATTTTATATGCAGCCGGTGATGTATGGGCGGCACGGCTCTCCGAAACTGGCTACCGCGATTCTAAAGGCCGCACACATGCTAACTATAGCGTAGCTGGAGTAGATGATGACGGTACTGTTCTTGTAATACTGAATCATGCAACACAAAAAGGATTGGGATATTTACTACCTAATGCGGTCAGTGCCAGCAATGTCATTGTAATCACATATGATACTATAGAAAATGCAGAAGTGGCCATTCGCAATGGAATAGTAGTTTATCGTGCGAACGGTGTGCTCAATCGGTATGTGATTGAAACAGAAGAATTTACAATAACTAATATTCCGTTTATATTTGTTCAAAATGATGGAGATTGGCTGGTTGGTGAGCACACACAGGGATTAGGCGTTGTTGTCGTTGAATTTGGAGAAACTGAGGGGTTTCAAGTTTCTACGTTGAGCGATAATTTTGCTCCTGATATTCGTGTAGCTGCAAACGGATTTATTACCGTGGCAACCAGTACCAGTCGCGATGAAAAGCCCGCTAGTAGTCGTCGGTATTTCATTACACAAAACGAGTTTCGATATTCATTATACACGGATCAAAATAAAACAACAGCAATTGTGCCTGGATTGGGCCCCACATTGAATTCATCGTGTCATCATATAACTGGGGAGCACCATTCAGATTCAGATGCTTCGCCGTCTGATGTATTAGTGGTAGCGTCGGATATCATTACTGTTCGAGCAAATACCGAAAACAACACTGGCTTGGGCCGTACTGTAACTATTTCAAGCACTGATTGGTTTGGAACATTGGGGGGTAAAGATCTTCGTGCGGCATGGCAGTTTGGATTAACAGCGGTTGTAGCGGCCACAAATGCGAGTGCTAGTGAAGAGGTCACTGTTAAAAATAGTAGTGGCAATACGTATTCGTCGGGTCGTACTTCATACGGAAACTCGTCCGTTATAATTCGATCTGCGCCAGCATCAAGTAATACAAACCCATTATGGGAAGTCACATGGGTAGCAAATACAACAACCTATTCTCGGGTAACGCTGAATGCAAATTTAGCGCCGACGACCTCTATTGCTAACACAACATTGACGTTTGAAAATCAAGGCATTCTTGATATTAATGCGACTTCCAATGTACCGATTACGGGTCACGCGAATCAGTCGAACAGATATGGATATGTCGTATTACAGAATCCACTTACGCGAGGAGATTGGACGGTTGGAAAAGATGTATCTCCTACGTGTACCACGTCTCGTTTGGTGGCGTGGAATGATGATTTGCAAAAAGCCTTTGTGGTATGGAATGGTACCATTGACGGGCCGCCACGTTTAGCGTTGCAATATGATTCGAAGGATCAGGAAACTCCTCGTGTGGTGCCGGCTCGTCGCATATTTGCATTGCAGAAATTTTTAGAAATTGGTCAGCTTGATTTAGAAGCCGGAGCAACCCCCGGACTTCCTACATTAATTTCAATACCTGATTATGTTCAAAATGTGCCATATAGTTCGCCGGCTGATGCTTCCACTGCTACTTCAGGCTCTGCTGCTACTTCAGATTCGGCTGCTACTTCAGGCTCTGCTGCTACTTCAGACTCGCTCCAAACAGATACACGGGTGTTTCGACCGTATCAAACCATTCCTCCGACCACAAAGGTTTTAGAAGCGGTAAATACTAAGGGTGGTCCAATGTCAGGTTCCGATAGTGGTGCTGAAACATGTCATACCGATCCATTTGGTAACACTTATGTACCGAACAACGATGCACGGGATGCGGTAATAGCGGTCGTTAATGAGTTGCTAGGTAGGGAAGACTTTTTAGCCATGGCACAAGACGAAGATCGACGAAAAATGGTACCCTTTGCTCGGGAAGTGGCTCGGCTGACAGGAGTAGGTATGAATGCGGTTCGTGGAAATGGCAACGATCCATCTGGAGATGCAATTGCTATTCTTAATCCTACCGGGGGTAAAGGTTTCGGTTCGTGGGACAGTGATAAACGCGTACAGATTATGGATATCGTTGTTGGTGCACATGGAGGGCTTGGGTCGAGACCAAGTGCGGGATGGATTGACGTAACTAGTGTTTGCGCTGATGATCCGGGTGGGGGGTATATTAACCCATAAGGTAGTGACGTGTAATTAAAATAACGGATATTATATGGCAAAATTAAGTAATTCAGACGAGTTAGCAAAACAAGTGAAGGCCGCCCGAGCAATACTTGGGGGTGGTGGTGGAGAAACGATTGCGGAGGATATTCCCTCGTACGCACCCAAATCCCCATATAATACGGTTTTAGTGGAATCAGAATCAGGACATCTTGTCGAGATAGATGACACTCATGAGGCTGAACGGATTCATATTTATCACACTGCGGGGTCACATGTTGAAATGTGCCCTGACGGGTCAGTCAAATACAAAACGGTTAAAAAACGGCAAGATGTAACAATTGGCGATCATGAAATACTCATATCGGGTGATTGGAATATTATTGTTGACGGTGGGTATAAGTTACGTGTGAAGGACGGGGACTTGACTATTCATGCAGAGAGCAGTGCGGCGCTTAATGTAAAAGGAAATTTAAAAATTTCTGCTAATAACATCGATATAGATGCGAGTGATAAGATTTCTCTTAATGCACCCAAGGTTAATGTTGGTAGCAATAATGGTTTACCTTTAATGAAGATTGGAGATCCACTTGAGCTTGTAGTGAATGAAAAATTTCCGTTTGACCCGACATTTGTACCAAGAGTACGGATTCCATTAAGTCCGGGGGGAAAGACAAAAATGAATGCTCTCGCGAAGAACTCGACGTCCGCGCCAGCGTTCAAAGGTAGTATCACGTCTGCGATTGCACAGATTAGTAGTGCTCAGAGAAAAATACAAAAGGTTTCCAGCAACCCGTTAACTATGCGGGTAGACCAGATCGATGAGTCACCACTAGAACTCGTTGAGCAATCGCTGAACGCACTCAATACAAGGTTAAGTGCACTAACGGTAGCAACCGCTGGTGGATTCGGAACTCTTGCTTCTCTGATTACAAAACCTAAACTCCCAAGTTCAAAAAAGATTGCTGAGATTTTAAATGAAGAAGCTACTGATGCCGCGGGCGAACCGCTTCAATCTAAATTGAAGGAGCAGCCAGTAGAATTACCGTTATCACATTCCCCTCTATATCAATCATCATCAACATTAGGTGCTACTGGTGTAGAAATATCTAAGATAGAGCAGGTGAAACAACGTGGTCGTCAATTTGAGTCACCAGAAGATATCAGTGGTGAAAGTTATGATGCGCATATTAATTTAAGCGTAGAGCTTGGTGATTTTGATGCAAATGCGAAAAAATCATCGGGGGCGATATTGCGATCTGATACGGCAACTCCTGTTCCCGAACCTGCACCAGCAACTTCGTTCGATTTGCCATCAGGTGGAGTTGTACAAGCTACTAAGGGCAGTACGAATATAATTGGTACAAAAACAAAGTTTATTGAAGATTTAGATAATGGACAGATGATTGTTTTAGGTGGGGTAACTGGAATAATTGCTACGGTCATATCGGATACACAATTAATTTTAACTGAGCCGTGGAAGGGATCTACAGCGTCCGGTGTGTTACAGGTGTATCGGCTGAGACCCATGCAAGAATTTTTTGGAGAGTTCACTTATGGCGATATGGCACCGTTAGGGCAAAGTGGATTACAACTACGTGATTTAATGGTGGGATTTATCAGCCCTATAATTGAAGTGCCTCAAATAAATTCTGCATTGTTTGAGGGTGCGGTAGGGGATGAAGGATCAGATACTGATGGAGGTATAGATGGAAGTGAATGTGGGACTCCTGCAAATGTTCCGGCGCTCGACATTGCACAGTTTTTAACTGCTGATATGGATTTGTCTACGGCGGAAGGATGTGGAAAATTTGTAGAAGCTGTTGTAGCAGGAACAGGTCCAGAAATTGGACATATTACAAAGAGTGGGGCCCAAACACAATGGAACGGACATGCAGTTGATGCTATTTTCTATAGAAGTAGCTCCCCGTTATACAACGGCGGTCATTATCAAGCGATAGATATTATAAGAGGCGCAGAGGCACCGGGCGCTGCACCGCAATGGATGCCGGTATGTGCACCCAGCGGAGCGTTTGAAGTGCTGCCGTCGAACTGGGGAGGAAAAATGTCTGGTTCCGGTGGTGGTTCATCACAATCCGGCGGCGGTGGCGGTCCATCACAATCCGGTGCGCCGAACGAAAGCGAGTTGTTTTAGTCAAGCACGTACGAGGATAACATATGGCATCATCTAAACCCGGAAAAGTTGCTGAAAAATTAAATCAAATACTTAACATGTCTAATGATAGAAGTGTCGGAAATTTATCGACTATTGTTAGTTCGGTGACCGATACGAAGGGAAAGATGAAATTTGCGTTTCGTGATGTTCGCACAGAAGTCGAACTATTACAATCTGCTCGGCCGGCTAAAGAGAAGAAATTTAAAAAACAAAACCGTGTATCTAAAACACTATCCAAAGCGGGAAATAAACTTAAAGGATTGGGCGGCAAGATTTCATCGTTAACATCAAAGGTGTTAAAATCAAAAGCTATGTCGATAGCTACATCCGCGGCACTGGGCCCAGCGACCGGAATACTTGCTGCAAAATTAGCAGGAAAAATTAAAATGCCTGGTGGCGGTAAAATTACCGGAGGTTTATCAAAAATTGCGAATATGACGGCGGTCTCGGGGCTAGGAGTAAGTATTATTAGAGAACTGAATCCTGCAAAAATTCGACGACCACTAAAAGAAGGATTATCTGCATCGGCCGCTGCGGCCGCGCGGCCGCTAGCAGAAACGGTAGCTGCATCTGTAATGTCGTCGTTAATCTCTGGAGGTCAGTTGGCGTCGCCCTTCTCTATTCCTAAACGTCTGTTTAAAACGGAAACAGCATTAGTTAAATCTCCTAGATTTTTTAATCCAAAAGCCGAGCAATACACGTTAGATTCAAAAGAAAAAACAATCGCAGATAATGCGGTAAAGCATGTTGTAGTTAGTACCACAGAAGAGCGATTATATCCGCAATCGGGTTTGTTAGAAGATGAAATCATGCATCGGCTGACACTACTAGCGGAAAATGTCTATATGCCAACACAAAACTATGCACGTTCTACAGGATTGGGTAATGTAAAAATTTTGGAAGGGTTCCGTGCAGAAAATAATCTCACAAGTCAGCATGAACGAGGGGAGGCACTGGACATTACATTGGGTAATGGATCATACGAAATGGCGTCTCAATGCTATCAATTAGCAGTATGGATGCGCGATCATATTATTTATGATCAATTGATTTTGTGTTTTGACATTTCGGGTGGGGGTCAAGTATGGATTCATGCCTCATTTAATATTGACGGCCGACGGCGTCAAGTATTGACGAAGGCTTTTAATGACACACATGAAGTGGGACTGCATTTATATGCGCTTCCGGTTGGTACAGACGTGGAAGCCGAGAAAAATATTAAGGCGGGAACGGAATTACTGGATATTTTAGCAGAGCGACAGCAACGACTACAACCACTAGGACTTGATACAGTATGATACAGAAACCCTATCGAGTGCGCCGACAAAAAAAGTTCCCCCTCATAGTAGGGGTAGACTATCGAATCAAAACGCACCATTAACTGTCTAAATACGCATATGGCATCCCAAATCCTATATAGCGACTTCGATATTTCGTTTCTTCCAGATCCTATCACTGCGGATTTAATGAAAGTACAAAATGAGGAATCAATTAAACAATCGTTGCGTTTACTGATATTAACATCGGTCGGTGAGCGTGTGTTTCAACCGGGGTTGGGTGGTACGGTCAATCGTATGCTGTTTGAGCAACTAGATCAGGTCACTACTACTGTGTTGATAAAAAATATTGGTGATACAATTCGGCAGTTTGAACCTCGGGTGGAGTTGCAATATATTGATGTTTATTTTGATAAAAAGCCTACCGGTGAATTTTTAGACCCCAATACAATATGGATTGAAGTTGTGGTCTCGGTATTTAATTTACCAGAACTTATTACAACGGGCGTGTTGTTGCGCCGGTTACGGTAACACATATATGGCTATCACATCTAATATTCAAATTGTTCCCCTTGACTTTGATACTATTCGCGGAGATCTCAAACGGTTTCTGCAGGCACAGACAGAATTTCAGGACTATAACTTTCAGGGATCGACACTATCAGTCCTATTAGATATTCTATCCTATGACGCGTATTATCATGGATGGTACACTAATTTTGCAATCAATGAGGTATTTTTACAAACCGCACAGATTCGCAACTCCGTGGTGTCTGCTGCTAAACAAGTTGGATATATTCCTCGATCAGTGACTGGGTCCACGGTGGAGGTAGATGTCACCGTGAATGGTATCGTGGCGAGTGAAGGTACGGTGTTGTTGCCCAAATATGCGTCATTTCAGTCAAATGTTGCAGGCACATTGTATACTTTTTATACATTAGATGATGCGCTCATTTATCCCAATGGTAACACTAACGTAACATTTACGGGAGTTCAACTTCGTGAAGGTACGTTGCTTACACAGACTTACAATATCACTCAAAGTAATTATACGGATACTGGCACAGTATTACGTATCTTTAATCAAAACGTTGACACGACCACAGTTGATGTTACGGTTAGTCCATCTAACAGCAGTTCCATCTCACATGTCTACACACGGGCCACATCTGCGGTATCGGTAAATGCTGTATCAAACGTATATTTTTTGTTTGAAACCAATGCGGGTGATTATGAAATTCAATTTGGAGATGGCCGATTAGGTCGCAACTTAAACATTGGTCAGCGTGTCGTAATTAAATATTTGGATTCGCGAGGAGCGTTAAGTTCAGGCGCCAATACATTTACATATACGGGTACAGGATTAGGTGCGTCAAGTAATACTACAAATGTTGCGGTGACCCTGAGTAATGTTAATATTCCGTCTTACGGTGGCGCACCGCGTGAAAGTATCGAGAGTATCAAGCGTTTAGCACCAAACATTTATCAAGCTCAAGGACGTGTGGTGACACCTGACGATGCTCGTACTATGCTACTGTCAGAGGTTAATGGGATTGACTCACTTACAGTTTGGGGGGGAGAGGACAACGATCCGCCCACGTATGGTAAGATGTTTATTTCTTTGAAACCCGTTAATGCAGAGCGGTTTGGCCCGACGCAGAAAGCGCAAATTATTAAAACTATACTTCGACCAAAGTCTTCGCCGATCCTTGGGTTTGAACTCGTCGACCCAGATTACATTTATTTGGTGACAGACTCTGAGGTACGATATAGTTCTGCATCTACTGCGTTATCGACTCATGAGTTACAGCAAACAATTAGTGAGGCAATTCAAACCTATGCGATACAATATCTTGGACAGTTTGGGTCGTACTTTCGTTACTCGCAGCTATCGCGTATAATTGACACGTCTGAAATTAGTATTCAAAGTAATATGTCTACGGTATTGTTGGAGAAAAAGCTTAAAATAGAGTCTGGTGTGTTAACTTATAAGTTAAATTTTGCTAATCCTATTTTTACACCAAGTAATAGTACAGGTATTAGTGGAAACGCAACCAGTATGGTGACGGTTAGTAGTAAAATTGGTACACAAACGTTTTCGCATATTGATATGTCAGGATTTGTGCAAAAATTTTGTTGGGTTGAAAATGAAGGCACATCACTGCATGTCTATAAAACAGATATTAACAATACGAATATTATTGTAAAGTCAAATGTAGGGTTTGTAGATTTTGCTTCTGGAATGGTAACGTTTACAAATTTCTCTCCACTAGCAATTACGACAAATCTAATCAATGAACTTCGTGTTCGGGCCATTCCACTCAATTCTGATATCACCCCAAATCGAAATCAAATTATTTTATTGCCAGCAGATAATGTTAGAGTGACAATGGTGGAGGATTTATTAAATCGACGAAATACTACTGTGGGTCGTAGTAACTTTGTGGGGCAATTAGGATTCGAGTCATTCAGGACGTAAGCACCTATGGCACATTTTGCCAATGATGTACATCATCGACTGAGCACACGCATACGTGATATTATTCCTGACTTTATAGAGTCAGAATATCCGGCGTTTGTTTCATTTGTTAACGCATATTACGAATTTTTAGAGCAGTACGATAACCAGCCGGTTGCATCGACGTATACGTTACAACCTGGCGTCATCACGGTGCGCTCAGGAAACTCTACTATTCTTGGTGGTAACACACAATTTAGCAATACTGCGATATATGCGAATAACGTGCAGTTCCGTGTTGGGTCTGATCAATTTCGTATTCGCAGCGTTGCAAATAGTACTAATCTTGTTATCTATGAAGTGCCAGCACGTTCGTATTTTGCAAATACGCATACTGTAGAAACTAACAAATCGGTTCGTCAAGCCTCTGGTGCAATTCGTCAACTGCTTACGATACACGACGTCGAGCACACGTTAGATGATTTTGTTACATATTTTCGCGACACATATCTGCGGGATATTCCACAGGGGTTAACCGATACTACGGTATTGATTCCTCGTATTTTGGATTTTTATAAATCCCGAGGTAGCGAAGCATCATATCAATTTTTGTTTCGGTCGTTGTATGGTAAAGAAGCAACGTTTTCGTATCCACGAGAGTCGGTTTTTACTACATCCGACAATCAGTGGGTTAAACCTATTATTTTACGATTGGATCATGAAGCGGATCTGAAGCTGGACTCACCTGCCTCATCGTTTAATAGCTCGCAAACGGTGTTTTCACTTACAACAGGTGGGCGGGCCGTTTTTCCTGCAACTGCTCGTAATCTCACTATTAGTATCAATGGCGTCATACAGGAACCTGATACCGCATATACGGTAAGTGGATCAACCATTACCTTTACCAACGCACCGACCACCGGTCAGACATTAGTTGGTGTGCTTAAATCAACAACAGGTAATGTATCTTCAATTGAAACTCGCGAAATCATAGGATTATCCAGCAATGCGCATGCGACGGTATTACAAGCTGTACACGCGTTTGAAGGCGCTCGTCAAGTTGTGCGATTGTTTATCGACGAACCGACTATTATACAAGAGCTTGGTGAACTGCTTCTAGAAGATGGCACGGGGGCATTGCTTGTAACCAAATTTGGTGTGCCTCCGGAAGGATTGGCTAGTGAAATATATAGTCATACTCTCGTTCAAGAATTTATCAAGACGACGACATTTCAGGCGGGCGAAGTAATTTCTACGACACCAATAAATGATCCTGATGCGATTACTGGTCGATTAGTAGGTTCAATTACTGGGTTCATTATTAATCAACGCGGTGCGGGATATAAAGAAAATGATTTAATTTATCCACCCGCACGGAGTGCAACTGGTGCGCTTATTACAGGTGGGTTTGGCGCGGTCGGAAAGATTTCTGCGTTCACTGATGTGGACTTAACCGAAGTGAATATTGATAATGTAGGATTAGGATATTACAAAGGGTTGCCGTTAATTGTCGACAATACTGGTACAGGTGGTGGATTTGGATTATCGGGTCACATATCAGCCGTATCTCCTGGCAATATTTTAATTAATTATCAAGGGTCGCCGTCTGATGGGGATATATTAACATTTACACACACTGATGGGATAAATTATCAGTCAAGCCGAGAAAAAATTGATTATTATGAAGTGGGTGTTTCTTTAGCTGATCTGTTTGGTGGGTTGTTGTTGGAGGGTGAAGGAAATACGGGAAGTGATTTACAGGATGAACAATCTGGACGACAATTGTTGGCTGAAGACGCTATAACATTGAACACTGCTGTAAGTAATGGCGAAATAATGGGGTCATGGAGTACGAGTAACACGTCGGCCATTTTTGGTGCAAATCTACAGACTACCATTATTGGATTGACATCAAACTTATCCGTACATCCAGTTTTTATTAATGGCGTGCGCACCGAGGTGGGTGAGGTATTTAGTGTGACAGTCGATAGTTTTGGTGAAGGATATGTTGCGGGGCTGCCAACCATTGCCGTTCAAACACCTACCATTCCGACTGCTGACGCGGATGGTCTGGAACCACTAACATATCAGGAAATTTTTGGGGATGCGTTTCGAGCTGCGATATTGACGGTAGAAAAAGAAACTGGTCAGATTGGTCAAGTTGACGTGGTTACGGGAGGCTCGGGATATAGTAATGTGGCCTTTTCGGTTAATAGCAGCACGTCAACTACAACCACGGGGCACGATGCTGAATTGTCTATGACATTAGGCGCGATTAGCTTTGGAGAACCGTATTTCCGCAATACACGAAGTTTTGTGTCTGCTGATCAGTATCTTCAGGATGTTACCAAATATCAGCCGTTTTCATATGTGATGACAGTTGAAGAAGATTTGTCTCGATATGCTGCCGTAGTAAAACGATTATTACATCCGGCGGGTGGATTATTATTACCACGGCAGACAATTACTACTGAAGTCGATCTTGCATCGGTTATTACCTTTGGTGGTATGGATCTAACATTCCAGATTGAAGAAGATTTATTTTCAACTCCACAAAGTATTAAAACTATCACAATAACGGCTCCTCCTGCAACAATAGCATTAGTATTACCTGTTGGAGCATCCCCGTCAGTATCCGCGATTTTTGATATACAAGCGCCTGGAGTCACGCTTCACTTGACGATGCCTGTATCTACGGCAGCTATTACGCTTACTACCGGAGAAGAAGCAACACATCTAGTTATTCCTGTAGGGCCCGCGAGTATTAGTATCACTGCGCCGGAGGAAACCACATTCTTTGTTGTTCCTGTTGAGACGAATACGCTCACTTCCTCAGCCCCAACAGTAGTTATACATCTGTTTGCGCCAGTGGGGACTAATACAATTTCGGTTGCAGCTCCAACAGTTGCGGTTGCGCCGCAGCTTTCCGTGTTGGTAGAAACCAATACGATAACCATGACCGCTGTGGAAGAAACCGAACAGCTCGCAATACCGGTGGATACGGCGACGATCAATAGCAGTGCGCCAACTGTCACCGAGCATCTCATAATACCGATCACAACAAATACTATTACGCTAACCGCCGCAGAAGAAACGGAACATCTTGCAATACCGATGAGTACGGTAACGATCAATAGTAGTGTTTCATCCGTTACATTACATCAGGGCATTTTAGTTTCCACTAATACTATTACGCTGACTGCCGCAGAAGAGATAGAACATATCGCCGGAAATATCGTAACGCCGGTGAATACCAACACGGTGACCATGACCGCTGCGGAAGAGACTATAGCTTCAACACTGAGTATTTCTGTTGAGACGAATACGCTCACTTCCTCAGCACCAACAGTAG
>Ga0194131_10003494_pt1 | contig 24703 bp, 18 predicted proteins | sample TA2KigO120mmetaG_FD_148631 | JGI IMG/M metagenome (GOLD analysis project Ga0194131, IMG submission 148631) | Freshwater microbial communities from Lake Tanganyika, Tanzania - TA2015053 Kigoma Offshore 120m | ecosystem: Environmental > Aquatic > Freshwater > Lake | place: Tanzania: Lake... | reverse complement strand
GCCGGCATAGAACTTGGTCGCGTTCCAAAACGACTGGAGCTTCGCCCCCGTCGACGCCTTCGGATCGAGCAGCGCCCCGGCCGCGGTCACGTGGGCGTCGAGCGCCTCGCGCGCGATGAAGAGGTGCATCACCTGCGTCGACCCCTCGACGACGGTGTTGATCCGGAAGTCGCGCAGCAACCGCTCGACCGGATAGGGAATCTCGCCGCGCGCCTTGAGCGACTGCTCGGTCTCGTAGCCGCGCCCGCCGCGCACCTGGAAGCACTCGCCCGTGAGGCGCACGCCGTGCTCGCTGTTGAAGAGCTTCGCGATCGCCGCCTCGAGCCGCACGTCGAAGCCGCCCTGGTCGACCAGGAGGCAGCCGAGATCGGCGAGCGCCTGCATCGCGAACAGCCCGCTCGCGAGGTCGGCGATCTTGCCGGCGACCTCGTCGTGCTTGCCGATCGTGACGCCCCACTGGAAGCGCTGCGCCGCGAACCGGCGCGCCATCGAGAGCGCCTGCTTCATGCCGCCGACGATGCAGCTCGGCAGCGTGAGTCGCCCGGTGTTGAGCGTCGTCAGCGCGAGCTTGAGCCCGGCCCCCTCCTTCCAGAGGAGGTTCTCGCGCGGGACCTTGACGTCCTTGAAGCGGAGCACGCCGTTGTAGATGCCGCGCAGGCCGTGGAAGCGGCAGCGGTGCGCCACCTCGACGCCCGGCCATGACCGCTCGACGATGAACGCCGAGATCTGCTTCTTCTTCGAGCCGTCCGGCGCGACCTTGGGCGGCGTCTGCGCCATCACCACCATCAGGTCGGCGATCGTGCCGTTGGTGCACCAGAGCTTCTCGCCGTTCAGGATCCAGTGGGTCCCGTCGGCCGAGAGCTCGGCTCGCGTCGTCATGTTGGCCGGGTCGGAACCGGCGTCGTTCTCGGTGAGCGCGAACGCCGAGAGCTCCCCCTTCGCGAGCCGCGGCAGGTAGCGCTCCTTCTGCTCCTTGGTGCCGAAGAGCTTGAGCGGCTGCGGGACGCCGATCGACTGGTGCGCGGAGAGGAGCGTCGCCGTGTTGGCGCAGTGGCCGGCGACCATCTCGATGATCCGGTTGTACGACGTCTTGGTCAGCCCGAGCCCGCCGTACTCCTTCGGGATGATCAGCCCGAACGCACCGATCGAGCGCAGCGCTGCGAGCGTCTCCGCCGGCACCTCGCCTTCGCGATCGATCCGCTCGCCATCGACGTGCTGCTCGAGCACCGGCTTCAGCTTCGCGATGAAGGCGTCGCACTCGGCGCGCGCGGCGGCCGGCTCGACCGGGAAGGGGTCGATCAAGTCCATCCGCAAGCGACCGAGGAAGAGCTCCTTGGCGAAGGAGGGCTTCTCCCAGCTCTGCTCGCGCGCCGCCTCGGCGACCGCGCGCGCCTCGTCGGCACTGACGCCGACCGCGGCGCCCGCGGGCTGCGAAGTCGCGCTCGCCATGCCACGGGGTCCCGGCGCAGTGCTCGCGCCGGGCGTGCTGTTGGAGGGGGTGGTGCTGGTCGGGCCAGTCATGCGCTCTGCCATCTCCGCCGCGGCGCCTTTCCCGGGGCCGCGCGATCGTCCACGACGATGATCGGCGCCCCTCCGGGCGGCGCTCCAATCGGGCGTCCTCCCCCGGGACTAGCGAACGGCGCACCGCGCCCGGCGCCACGACTCTCGGCGTGCGGGAAGACGACCGGCGGAGCGCCGATTCCGCCGCCGCCGCTCACCCGAGCAGCGCGCGCGCGATCACCATCCGCTGCGCCTCGGTCGTCCCCTCGTAGATCTCGGTGATGCGGGCGTCGCGGAAGAGCCGTTCCACGCGGTACTCGCGCGAGTAACCGGCCGAGCCGTGGACCTGCACCGCCTCGTCGGCGACCTTGTTGGCGAGCGTGCTGGCGAACAGCTTCGCCATCGCCGCCTCCTTGCCGCACGGCGCGCCGGCGTCGCGCATGCGCGCCGCCCGCCGCGTCAGCAGTCGCGCCGCGTCGATGCCGGTCGCCATGTCGGCCAGCTTCCACTGGATCGCCTGGAACTCGGCGATCGGCCGGCCGAACTGGCGGCGCTCCCTGGCGTACCTGAGCGACTCGTCGAAGCAGCCCTGCGCGATGCCGAGCCCCTGGCTCGCGATGCCGATCCGCCCGACGTCGAGCGCGTCCATCGCGATGCGGAAGCCCTTGTCGAGTTCGCCGAGCAGGTTCTCCGCCGGGATCTCGCACTCGTTGAAGAGGACTTCAGTCGTCGGCGACGCCCGGATGCCGAGCTTCTCCTCCTTCTTGCCGATCGTGACGCCCTTGGTGGCGCGCTCGACGACGAAGCAGGAGATGCCGCGCGAGCGCTTGTCGGGGTCGGGGCTCGGCGCGGTGCGGGCGAAGACGAGGAAGAGGCCGGCGTGGGTGCCCGACGTGATCCAGAGCTTGGCGCCGTTGATCACGAAACGGTCGCCCTTGCGGACGGCGGTCGCCTTCTGGTCGCTGGCGTCGGTGCCGGCGCCCGCCTCCGAGAGGCAGTAGGCGCCGAGCCATTCGCCGCTCGCGAGCTTCGGCAGGAAGCGGGCGCGCTGGGCGTCGGTCGAGTGCTTGGCGACGGCGCTCGCGACCAGCGAGTTGTGGACGGAGAGCGTGACCGCGGTCGACGGGCAGACGCGCGAGATCTCCTCGACCACGATCGAGGCGGCGAGCGTCCCCATCGCGCTGCCGCCCCACGCTTCGGGGATCGTGATCGCCGTAAGCCCGAGCTCACGCGCCTTCGCCCACGGGATCTCGGGGAAGCTCTCCGCCTCGTCGTACTTCGCCGCGTGTGGAGCGACGTGATCGCGGACGTAGTCGCGGACGGTCTGCTGCAGGAGCTCCTGCTCCTCCGTGAGTTCGGGGGCGAGTTCAGGCGACGACGGGTCGGTGGTCAAGCGGGACTCCGGAGCGGGAACCCCTCCTTACCACAGGTCACCGTCCGGCCCCCAGCCCGGGTCGCAATCCAGAACGCGGACATGCCGGACAAACCGTTCCTGGAACAGTTGTTCCGACAAACTGTTCCTGGAACAGTTGTTCCGGCTCGGGTTCAGGTGCTGGGGGAGTAGTCGTAGAAGCCGCGGGCGGTCTTTCGGCCCAGCGTGTTGGCGGCGACCATGCGGCGCAGCAGCGGGCAGGGGCGGTACTTGTCGTCGCCGAGCTCGCGATGCAGCACTTCCATGATGAAGAGGCAGGTGTCGAGACCGATCAGGTCGGCGAGCGCGAGCGGCCCCATCGGGTGGGCCATGCCGAGCTTCATCACCTCGTCGATCGCCTCCTTGGTCGCGACCCCCTCCATCAGGCAGAAGATCGCCTCGTTGATCATCGGCATCAGCACGCGATTGCTGACGAAGCCGGGGAAGTCGTTGGCGAGCACCGGCACCTTGCCGAGCTTCCTGGTCGTCTCGACGATCGTGTCCGCCGTCGCGTCGCTGGTCAGCTGACCGCGGATGATCTCGACCAGCTTCATGACCGGCACCGGGTTCATGAAGTGCATGCCGATCACCCGATCGGCGCGATCGGTCTTCGCCGCGAGGCGCGTGATGGAGATCGACGAGGTGTTGCTGGCGAGGATCGTCGCCGGCGGCGTCGCTTCCGACAGCCGCTTGAAGACGTCGACCTTGAGCTCGAAGGTCTCCGGCACCGCTTCCACGATCAGGTCGGCCTCCACCGCGTCGAGCAGCCGCGGACTCGGCTTCACGCGCGCGGCGATGGCGTCGGCGTCGGCCTGAGGCAGCGTCCCCTTCTTCACCAGGCGCGCCAGGCTGCCGCGGATCGTCGCGATGCCCTTCTCGAGACTCGGCTCGAACGCGTCGACCATCGTGACCGCGATCCCCGCCTGCGCGAAGACCTGCGCGATCCCGTTGCCCATCGTCCCGGCGCCGACGACGCCGACCTTCTTGATCTCGCCCACGCTCAACGCTCCACGTCTAGTGCGCTCGCTCAACGCTCGACGGTCACATTGCTCGCTAACGCTCGACGGCCAACGCCACCCCGTTGCCGCCGCCGAGGCAGAGGCTGGCCATGCCCTGCTTCTTGCCCTGGTCCTTCATCGCGTGGAGCAGCGTCGTGAGCACGCGCGCGCCGCTCGCGCCGATCGGGTGGCCGAGCGCCACCGCGCCACCGTTCACGTTGACGCGCGCCGGATCGAGGCCGCACTCCTTCGTGACCGCGATCGCCTGCACCGCGAACGCCTCGTTCAGCTCGACCAGCTCGTACGTATCGGCCTTCGCGCCGATCCTGGCGTTCAGCTTCCTCACCGCGTCGACCGGGGCCATCATCACCCACTCGGGCGCCATCCCGCCGGTCGCGTAGCCGCGCACGCGCGCCAGCACCTTGCAGCCGAGCGCCGCCGCCCGCTTCTCCGACATCACGACGACCGCCGCCGCGCCATCGTTGATGGTCGACGCGTTGCCCGGCGTGACGGTGCCGTTCTCCTTCTTGAAGGCCGGCTTCAGCTTGCCGAGCTTCGCCGCGTCGCTGTCGGCGCGCGGCCCCTCGTCCGCCGTCACGACGACCGGATCCCCCTTCGGCTGCGCGACGGAGACCGGGACGATCTCCTCCTTGAACTTGCCGCTGGCCGCCGCCTTCACCGCCTTCGCGTGCGAACCCGCCGCGAACTGATCCTGCGCCTCGCGCGCGATGCCGTACTTCTCGGCAACCTTCTCGGCGGTGATCCCCATGTGGAAGTCGTTGTAGACGTCCCACAGTCCGTCGAAGACCATCGAGTCGATCAGCTTCCCGTGACCGAGCCGCACGCCATCGCGCGCCTCCGGCAGCAGGTAGGGCGCGCGCGTCATCGACTCCATCCCGCCGGCGACGATGCACTCGGCATCGCCCGCGCGGATCGCCTGCGCCGCCAGCATCACCGCCTTCAGCCCCGAGCCGCACACCTTGTTGATGGTGACCGCACCGATCTCGTCGGGCAGCCCCGCGCCGCGCGCCGCCTGCCGCGCCGGGTTCTGGCCGCAGCCCGCCTGCAGCACGTGGCCCATGATCACTTCCTCGACCAGCTTCGGGTCGATGCCGGCCCGCGCGACCGCTTCCTTGATGGCGATCGAGCCGAGCTGCGCCGCCTTCAGCGACGCGAACGCTCCCTGGAACCGCCCGATCGGCGTGCGGACGGCGCTGACGATGACGGCCTCGGCCATGGCGCGCTCCTGCGAAGGACTGCCGCGACGGCGGGTCGCGGGCCCGGCAAGTTAACCCGCCACCGCCCCGTCGCGGGGCGACGGCGTCGCGCCGAAGGGGAACAACGACGCCGGCGCCCGCCAGACCCGCAGCGCCACCGCCAGGAGCGCGCCCGCGAACAGCAGCTCGCCGATCTCCTGGGCGTCGTTGCGGCGCTCGAGCACCAGCCAGTTGGCGACGTGGCGGAGGAAGAGCAGCGATCCGCCGAACCACGCGAGATCGGCCAGCGGCGGCACCGGCAGCCCGAGGCGTGCACTGCACCGCCCCAGCGCCGGCAGCACGCGAATGGAGAGGCACAGCACGATCGTCGCGGCGATCGACCCGACCAACAACGAGTACTTCAGCGGTTGAACACCTCTCAGGTTGTGGAGGTTGATCTCGTCCTGCTCGTTCACCTCGGTGATCCCGGGCGGCGTCAGGAAACCGAACAGCCGCTGGCCCCAACTGATCTCCTCGCCGGCGAACACGGCGCACACGAGAGCCGCCACGATCGTCCAGGCGCGCGCCACGCCGCAGCGGATCGCCGCGCTGCCGGGGCGCGCCGCGGAGGCAAGCGCCATCGACGCCGCAAGGAACAGCAGCGCCGTCGCGTTCTCGATCACGCCGTCCTCATGGCACGCCATGTGGACCGCGGCGGGCGCGACCCGGCACCACGCCACGAAGGCGCCAATCGCGGCGATCGCGGCGGAGGCACGCCACCATTCGCGCCGCCAACTGCTGGTGTCGGAGAGTGCGGGAGGAGTCACGGCTCGAAGTCGGTCAGGTCGGAGGCGCGGTTGAAATCGACTCGAACCTCGAGCATGGCCTCGCTGAATCGTGCGGATGGCGCTCCACGGTCGCAGCCCGGCGGTATCGGCAGGACCGCACCGAGCCACCCGGTCGAGGCGGTCGGACAGCGCGCGCGCACCAGGAATGCGTCGTCGAGCTCGTCGACCTCGATGGCGTCGGAAGCGACGCCGACCAGCGCGACGTGCCACACGAGGCCCCGATGATCGAGCTCCCACGTCGCCGGCGCCTCATCGAAGAACGAGTGCGCGCTGACCCCGGGCGCGCCCGGGTAGCTGGCGTGCAGTGCGGCCGTGACGGCGGCGCGTCCCGACTCGATGGCGCGACCGATCGCCCCGCGTTGCCCCGGATCCACTCTTGGCACACTCCCTCGCGTCGACGACCCTCCGCGCGAGCGCTGGTCTGGGGCCGCGCCCCATGACGGTTACCATCCCGCGGTCGAATCACCAAGTCTGCCGCCGGCCCCCCCCGAGCGGCGACGCCCCGCGGCACGACTGGCCGCCGGACTGGAGCCTGAACCGGGAATGCGCAATCCAATGATCGAGGATCCTGACCCGACCGAGACGCAGGAGTGGAACGAGTCGCTCGACGGCGTGATCGACGTTCATGGCAAGGGCCGGGCGACGTGGATCGTCGGGCGGCTGATGGAGCACGCGGCGAAGTCCGGGGTCGACGTCCCGGCGCCGATGAACACGCCCTACCTCAACACGATCCCGCACGAGCTCGAGCCGCCCTACCCGGGCGACCGCGACCTCGAGCGGCGGATCAAGCGGCTGATCCGCTGGAACGCGATGGCGCTGGTGCACAGCGCCAATCAGCTGAACCCCGGCATCGGCGGCCACATCTCGACCTTCGCGTCGTCGTCCACGCTGTTCGAGGTCGGCCTCAACTGGTTCTTCCGCGGCCGCACGGCGGACCAGGTCGGCGACCAGGTCTTCTTTCAGGGCCACGCCTCGCCCGGCCTCTACGCGCGCGCCTGGCTCGAGGGCCGGCTCACCGAGACCCAGCTCACCAACTTCCGGCGCGAGCTGCAGTCGGGCGGCGGGCTCTCGTCCTACCCCCATCCCTGGCTGATGCCGGACTTCTGGCAGTTCCCGTCGGTGTCGATGGGCCTATCGCCGCTCTGCTCGATCTACCAGGCGCGCTTCAACCGCTACCTGCTGAATCGCGGCATGGCCGACACCAGCCAGAGCCGCGTCTGGGCCTTCCTCGGCGACGGCGAGATGGATGAGCCCGAGTCGCTCGGCGCCATCACGCTCGCCTCGCGCGAGAAGCTCGACAACCTGACCTGGATCGTGAACTGCAACCTGCAGCGCCTCGACGGGCCGGTGCGCGGCAACGGCAAAATCATCCAGGAGCTCGAGGCGGCGTTCCGCGGCGCCGGCTGGAACGTCATCAAGGTCGTCTGGGGTGACGACTGGGATCCGCTGCTGGACGCCGACCGCACCGGCGCGCTGGTCAAGCGCATGGGGGTCACGGTCGACGGGCAGTACCAGAAGTACGTCGTCGAGAACGGCGCCTACATCCGCGAGAAGTTCTTCGGCCCGGAACCGGAGCTCGCGCAGCTGGTCGCCCACCTCTCCGACGACCAGATCCGCCGCCTCAATCGCGGCGGCCACGATCCGGTGAAGGTCTACGCGGCGTTCAAGGCGGCCACCGAGGCGACCGGCCGGCCGACCGTGATCCTCGCCAAGACGGTGAAGGGCTACGGTCTCGGCGAGGCAGGCGAGGGGCGCAACACCGCCCACAACCAGAAGGAGCTCGACGAGCCGCAGATCGCGAAGTTCCTGTCGCGCCTCGAGCTCGAGATCCCGAACCGGCCCGCGGGCGAGGCGCCCTTCTGGAAGCCGACCGCCGACAGCCCCGAGATGCGCTACCTGCGCGAACGGCGCGCGGCGCTCGGCGGTTTCCTGCCCAGGCGCGTCGTCGTGAGCAAGCCGCTCGACGTCCCGCCGCTCGAGTACCTGAAGGACTTCCTCGGCGACGGCGGCGACAAGCCGATCAGCACCACCATCGCGCACGTGCGCATGATGGCGGCGCTGCTCAAGCACCAGGGCATCGGCAAGCGCCTGGTGCCGATCGTGCCGGACGAGGCGCGCACCTTCGGCATGGACGCGCTGTTCCGGCAGTGCGCGATCTACGCGGCGCAGGGCCAGCTCTACGAGCCGGTCGACAAGGCGCAGTACCTCTACTACCGCGAATCGCGGGAGGGGCAGATCCTCGAGGAAGGGATCAACGAGGCCGGCTCGCTCGCCAGCTTCATCGCCGCCGGCACGGCGTACGCGACGCACGGCGAGCCGATGATCCCGATGTACACCTTCTATTCGATGTTCGGCATGCAGCGCGTCGGCGACCTGGTGTGGCAGGCCGCCGACCAGCGCGCGCGCGGCTTCCTGTTCGGCGCGACCGCCGGACGCACCACGCTGAACGGCGAGGGGCTCCAGCACGAGGACGGCAACAGCCACCTGCTGGCGCTGCCGGTGCCGAACCTCGTCTGCTACGACGCGACGTACGCGTACGAGCTGGCGGTGATCGTGCAGGACGGCATCCGCCGCATGTACGGCGAGGGCGAGGACGTCCTCTACTACGTGACGATCTACAACGAGAACTACCTGATGCCGGCGCTCCCCGAGGGCGCGCGCGAGGGGATCCTGCGCGGCTGCTACCGGCTGCGCAAGGCGGCGGGCGGGGCGAAGAAGAAGCGGGTCCACCTGCTCGGCGCCGGCCCGATCCTGCGCGAAGTGCTGCGCGGAGCCGACCTGCTGAAGGAGAAGTTCGGCGTCGACGCCGACGTCTGGTCCGTGACCAGCTGGAAGGAGCTCCGTCGCGATGCGCTCGATTGCGAGCGCTGGAACATGCTCCACCCCGATCAGCCGATGCGCGTCCCGTACGTGACGCAGTTGTTCCAGGACGAGCCGTGGCCGGTGGTGGCCAGCAGCGACTACGTGAAGGCGATGCCCCACCTGGTCGCGCCGTGGATCCCGCAGGGGCTCCACGCGCTCGGCACCGACGGCTTCGGGCGCAGCGAGACGCGCCCCGCGCTGCGGCGGTTCTTCGAAGTCGATGCCGAGCACGTCGCCGTCGCCGCGCTGTGGCAGTTGGCGAAGGAGGGCGAGATCAGGCCGGCCGACGTGGCGAAGGCGATCCGCGAGCTCGGCATCGATCCTGACACGGCGCCGCCGACCGCGCGGTGAGCGCCACGACCGAAGGCCCGGACGGCCTGCAGCTCCGCTGGCGGCAGTTCCGCCAGCCTGATCCGGGCGCCGCCGACGCCGCCGACCGCGCCTTCGGCATGTGGCTGCTGGACGATCCCGACGTCCTGCTCGACCGCATCACGCAGGAGGAGTACGAGCGCAACGACGAGCGCATGCCGTACTTCGGCGCGCTCTGGCCGTCAGCCGAGTCGCTGGTCGATCACGTGCTCGCCGGGCCGCGCCTCGACGGCGTCGAACTGCTCGACCTCGGCTGCGGGCTCGGCGCCTGCGGTCTCGCGGCACTTGCCCGCGGCGCGCGCGTCACCTTCATGGACTGGGAGCCGCGCGCGCTCGCGATCGTCGCGCAGAGCGTGCGCACGCAGGGCCGGGCCGCGGACGCGGTGCGCCTGGTCACTGCCGACTGGCGCCGCCCGCCGCCGCTCGGACCGTTCGATCGCGTGCTCGGCGCCGACGTGCTGTACGAGGAGCGCAACGCCCCGGCCGTCGCCGATTTCCTGGCGACCCACCTCGAGCCGGGCGGCGAGGCGTGGATCACCGACCCCGGCCGCCCCCATGCGCGCCGTTTCCCGGCGCTCGCCACCGCCCGCGGCCTGAGAGTCCTCGGCAGCACGCCGCTCGCGGCGCTGCCCCACGGCATCGCCGTCGCGCTCCACCGTTTCGGCCACTGATCAAGCCGGCGGGAGCGCTCGCGGCAAGCCGCGTCAGCTCCGCCACCACCACGCCCACGCCGCCGCGTGGAGCCCGATGATCAGCCATTGCGCCGAGCGGAAGGAGAGCTTCTGCGTCTTGTGCCGGAACAGGCGCGAGCCGAGCAGCGCTCCGGGCCAGCCGCCGAACAGCGACAGCAGATGCAGGGTGCGCTCGGAGATGCGCCGTCCGCCGCGGCGCGCGCGGCGCTTGTCGAGGCTCCAGGCAGCGAGGGTGGCGACGCTGGCGACCGCGTACGCGGCGAGGATGACCGTCTGCATCGTGCGGGTTCGAGCGCCGCGGCGTCACTGCACCGTGATCGTCTGCAGGTTGGTCTGCAGCAGGTCGCCGCCGGCGGTGATGCCCCAGACCGCGAGCGTGAACGAGTGGCCGCTCAGGCTCGGGTCGATCGTCTCGCTGGCGGTGAAGACTCCGGCGCCGTCGAAGACGTAGAGCCCCAGGTCGACGAAGGTCGGCGCGCCGTCGATCTCCAGCGCGGCGAGCAGCAGCGGCGCATTCGCCCCGCCCTGCTGCACCGTGCCGGTGATGGTCGCGTTCGGCGCCAGGTCGTTGTCGTCGACGCCGAAGTAGAGCGGCGACAGGTCCTCGGTCAGGTCGAGCACCTGCTTCATCCCGAAACCGCCGATCAGCACCATCGCGCCGGTGACCGGATCGCCCTCGTAGAGATCGGTGTCGCTGGTGACCCAGAGTCGCCCGTCCGCGGTGTAGCCGGCGCCGGTCGACTTGAAGCCGATCGCGCCATTGATCAGCGTCCCGTTGCGCGTGGCGACGTCGACGTCGTAGAGCTTCGACGAGGCGAAATAGGTGAATCGATCGATCACCCCCGGCGGGAACGCCAGGTCGCCGCCATCGCCGCCCGTGTCGACCCCGCCCATCCCGCCGAGCTGCGTCAACGCCCCGGTCGTCGTGTCGATCGTGAAGAGCACGTTCGAGTTGAGCGGGACGCCGTAGAGCTTCGCGTCGGCGTCGAAGCCGACCCGATGGAACTGCACGTTCGGCCCGGCGTGCACCGTCGTCTCCGCGTCGGTCGCCGGGTCCCACACGGAGATCTTGTTGGGCGTCACGTTGCTGAACAGCCAGATCTGCCCGGTCCGCGGGTGGCGCGCGCACGCGACCTTGGTCTGCTTCATGTTCTTCGACACGAAGGTCGCCTGCCCGGTGGCGAGGTCGATCGACCAGATCTCGGGCGGAGCGACATGGCGGATGCCGTAGATCGGCGCGAACTGCTGTGCCGCCGCCCGCTCGCCGACGAGTCCGACCAGCAGCGGCAGCAGCAGCGATGCGACCTTGACCCGAGCCATGAGGAATCCCTGTTGAAGTGGGGATGAGGCGCAGCGGCCATTCGGTTCGGCCTTTCCAGAAGCTAGCTCGCTTTCGGGAGCGTGGGAATTCTCAGTCGGTCCGCTGCGGGCGCGCGCGCCGCCCGCCCGCGGCGGAACTTCCTTCCGCAACGCCGCCGGCCGGCCGCAGCCGTCCAGCCGGCGAGCGCGCTCCCTCGAATCGCAGGCGCCGGCTCCCTCCCGGATCAGGCGGGGGCCGGCAGGCGGCCGCTGAAGCGCAGCATCTGCGTCTCGAGGTCGCACGGGTAGGTGATGCGCGCGTCGATGACGGCGCCGCTGTCGTCCCGGATCGGGACCAACTCGGGCTGGACGAAGCCGGTGCAGGCCGGCAGGTCGTGCGCCCTGAAGCGGGCGACGATCTCGTCGCGCAGCGCCGGGTCGAACTTCACGCCGTGGCGCTCGACCAGCGCCGCGCCGGCGGCGTAGTCGCCCTCCGACTTGATCCGCTGCACCTCGGCCAGCAGTCGGCACGCACCCGCATGCCAGGCCGCGACATCGATCACGCGCCAGTACGTCTTGTTGGAGCCATCCGGCTGCGCGCGCTGCTCGACGGCGATCGCGGCGGTGTTCTCCTGCAGCCAGCGCACGATCAGCTGGCGGTTGCGCATGTGGTCCTCCTCGAGCTGATCGCCCTCCTTGACGCGATTCAGCTGGGTGAGCGCGTTGCGCGTGTAGCCCTCGTACTCCGTGCGCTGGACCGTCGCCGGGTCGTCGACCAGACCGAGCTCCTGCAGCTTCGGATCGCCGATGAAGCAGAGCGCCACCAGATCGGCGCGCGCCTCCTCGAGCGTCGAGTAGTGCTCCTTCAGGTGGCCGGCCGGATCCCCCGTCAGGCCCGGCGCGCTCCGCCCCGATGCATGGCCGATCACCTCGTGCATGTTGGTGGTGAGCGCATCGCACAGCGGTTTCCACCGCTTCGCGCGCTCGGCCTCGGCGTCATCGCCGCAGAACTCGCCGCGAGCGGCGGGCGTCGCCGCCTTCTCATGGGCTTCGACCACGTTGCCGAGGCTCACCGACTTGCTGCCGTACTGCTCGCGGATGTCCTGCGGATTGGGCAGGTTGATCCCGATCGGCGTCATCGGCCCGGAGTCGCCCGTCTCCAGCACCACCTGGATCGCCTTCGCCGAGATCCCCTTCACCTGCGGCTTCCGGAAGCGCGGATCGAACGGCATCCGATCCTCGAACCACTGCGCGTGCTCGGCGAACGCCCGGATCTGCGCCATCTTCCCGGGATCGTCGATCGAGACGATCCCCTCCCACGCGCCCTTCACGCCGCGCGGATCGAGGTAGGTCTCGATGAAGCCGTTCACCGTGTCGACCGGCGAATCGTCGTCCGCGATCCACGCGATGCAGTACTCGCGGAAGTCGGCCTCCTCGCCGGTCTTGTACCAGCGGATCAGCGCGCCGAGCGAGCGGGCGAGCTTCGGCGTCGCATGCGGGATCGCCGCCTCGAGGTGGCCGACGATCCGCGCGATCTCGCGCGCGTGGCGGCCGGGCGGCACGAGGTGGTCGAACCCGGCGCGCCACGGCTCCTCGACCAGCGTCCCGTCGGCGGCCCTGGTGACCCGGCTGTTCAGCGCGTGGCGCTCGCGGAAACCCGCGAGGTCGGCCAGCGTGACGTCCGGCCCGTAGAGGTTGGCGGCCGACGCCGTGACGATGTCGTGTCCCGGCGGCGGCGACTTGCAGGTGACCATCGGCTCGTGCGCCGGATCGAACAGCGTCGCCGCCAGCCGTTCGAGCAGCGCCGCCGTCGACTCGCCGCCCTGCCGCGGCAGCCGCGCGCCGCGCTGCTCGGCCCGCGCGACGAGCGCCGCGAACGCCGCCGGCGCGAGGTCGAGCACGAACTTGCGCGCCGTCAGGTGGTGGTACGGCCCGCTGTGGAGCCAGAGCAGCTTCGCGTAGCGGCGCACCCGCGCCAGCGCCGCGATGCCGGCGTCGTCGACGCCTGCCGTCCGCGCCCCCGCCTCCCAGCCGGCGCCGACCGCGCCGAGTGCCAGCAGCGTCTCCTCGAGCAGATCGCGCAGGGCGACGCCGTCGCGACAACGCTGATCGAGATAGATGTCGCGCCCCGCGATCGCCGCCTGACAAAGGTGCCACACCAGCACCCGCTGCCCCTGCGGCAGCCGCTCGAAGCCGTCGGCGTAGAGCTGCACGACCGCCGCGTCGTCGATCCGCTCGAGCAGGTACCTGCGTTCACCGTCCGCCGTCATCGCGCGCCCCCGCCCTTCGCCGTCCCGCGCCTTCCGATCATGCCGCCGCCACGCGATGATCGGCCGCCGCCATGCGACTCCTGACCTTCCAGGCCGCCCGCTTCGGGTGGAAGAGCGAGGTGCTCGGCCTGCCTGAACTGGCCGACCCCGCCGCCGACGACTCGGTGCGCGACGCAGTCGTCGCCTTCGTCCATGCAGAACCGGCCGACGTGCTCCCCGCGACGCGCGAGCGCACGCTGCGCCACGCGCTGAAGCACGTGAAGTGGCTGGCCAACAAGCGCGGCCTCCGGAACGTCGTGCTCCACTCCTTCACCCACCTGGGCAGCGACCACGCGCCGCCCGCGTTCGCCAAGGCGTGGCTCGCCGAGCTGGCGGCGAAGCTCACCGCCGGCCGCTACGAGGTGAAGCAGACGCCGTTCGGCTGGTCGTGCGCGTGGGAGCTCGCCGTCTTCGGCGAGAGCCTCGCCAAGGTCTGGAAGGAGATCGGCGCCGGCGCGGAGCCGGCGGAACCTACAACCGCAGGGTGAATCCGAACGTCGGTCCCATCACGTCGAACAACCCCTTGTTGGTGTCCTCGTTCAGCCAGTAACGGAGCCAGCGCCAGCCGGCGACGGCGCGGACGCGATCGTCGAAGGCGTACTCGAACTCGCCGGCGAAGTCGACCAGGCGGCGCCCCTCGTCCAGCGACGCGAACGCGCCGTCCAGCCGCACCGCGAAGCCGCCGCCGAGTTCGGCCCACGACGACGCCGTGACCGCCGGCAGCAGGCGCGAGAACTCGCGCGAGTCGTTCACGCCGAGCGTCCGGTCGCGCAGCTCGAGGTCGAACTCCCAGGTCCAGAAGCCGCCGCCGACCCGCACCTCGACGCCGTCCGCCTCGATCAGCGCGCCATCGACGCTGGCATGCCACGTCGTCAGCTCGAACTCGCTGTCGAGGTCGGTGCCGGCGGCGAAGGTTTGGCCGTGGAAGACGATCTCCTGGTCGAGGAGCGCGCTGCCCTCGAACCGCAGCGGCAGGTGACCGAGGCGCAGCCGCAGCGGGCCATCCACCAGCTCGATCTCGTAGCTCCCGAAGAAGTCGTTCTCGAGATCGAGATCGTCGTCGAGAGAGACCCGCGACGCCGTGCCGGGGAGCCCGCCCTGCGTGATCTCCACCGAACCGTCGACGATCGCCGGGAACCAGCGGGCGCCGATCGTGGAGCGATCCGGGATGCCGTCGGCGGTCCCGCAGCCGGCAAGAAGCGCCGCCGATCCAGCGACCGTCGCCAGCGCCCCCATGCCGTTCCGTGGCGCCATCATCGTTCGCTCCATGCTCGCGCGCATCCGCGCGTCCTTGCGCCAGGTGGCCAGTCCATCACGCGGCGTACAGACGCGCCGCCTCCGTCTCCGCCCGCCAGCGCGCCGCCTGGCCGTCGCACAGCTCCGCCATCCGGGCCGCTCCGCGCGCACCGACGAGTTCGCCGCCTTCGAGCGCCCGCCGGAGCGCGTCGCCGCCGGCGATGCAGTCGATCGGCGTCATCTCGCGCTCGTACTCGTACGGCGGCGGCTTCCACTGCAGCGCCTCGGGCCAGCGCGCCTGGACGGCCGCCAGCAGCGCGACGCTGGTCCGGTACGGCCGGAAGACGCGCTCGTCGGTCACGTGCAGGAAGAGGCCGCCGCAACCAAGGCCCTGATGCTTGTGGAAGGTCGGCTCGAACCGGATCGGCCGCAGCGCGACGCCCGGCAGCGCGAACCTGGCGAGGTCGTCACGCAGCCGCCACGGGTCGATCGCCGGCGCGCCCCACAACTCGAAGGGGGTCGTGCTGCCGCGCCCTTCCGACAGCGAGGTCCCCTCGAGCAGCACCTGCCCCGGGTAGACGTCGACCCCTTCGATGCGCGGCAGGTTCGGCGAGGTCGGCACCCAGGGCCGGCCGAGGTCGCGCCAGCGCAGCGCGCGCGTCAGGCCGGCGCAGCGCACGACCTCGACCTCCGCACCGATCGCGAGCGCACCGTTCACCCAGCGCGCGAGCTCTCCCATCGAGAGGTCGTGGCGCATCGGCATCGGTGCACGGCCGACGAAGCTGGCGAACGCCGGATCGAGCCACGCCCCCTCGACCTCGACGCCGCCGAGCGGGTTCGGCCGGTCGAGCACGATCAGCGGGATCCCCGCCTCCCGGCACGCCTCGAGGCAATGCGACACCGTCCAGACGAAGGTGTAGACCCGGCAGCCGACGTCCTGGAGGTCGACCACGAGCGCGTCGAGCCCGGCGAGCCACTCGCGGCGCGGCTTGCGCGTCTCGCTGTAGAGGCTGAAGACCGGCGCGCCGGTGCGCGGATCGCGGCCGTGGCCGCTCTCCACCATGTTGTCCTGCTGCTCGGCGAAGAGGCCGTGCTGCGGCGAGAAGAGCGCGACGAGCTGGCCGGGAAACCGCTCATGGAGGAGCTCGTGGGCCAGTCGGAAGCCGCGATCGATCGACGCCTGATTCATCAGCAGGCCGAACCTCGCGCCGCGCGCGAGCCGCGGCGGCGGCGTCGCGAGCGCGACTTCGAGACCGGGGCGGAAGTCGTTGGCGGCCGCGGTGGAGAGCATCCCGCGACGTTAGCCGGTGCTGCGACGGCGACTATGCTCTGGCGATGGACCTCACCACCGTCGGAATGGTCGCGTTCGGCGTCGCGTTCTTCCTGGCGCTGCTCGGCCTGAGCCACTTCGGCACCGTCATCGGCAATCGCCGTCTGGCCATCGACCCGAACTGCATCCGCAGAACCGCCGCCTCGGATGGCGTCTTGTATGCGCTGTTCGGCCTGCTGATGGCGTTCACCTTCTCCGATGCCAGCGCCCGCTTCGAGCGCCGGCGCGATCTCATCGTCAGCGAGGCCAACGCGCTCAGCACCGCGGCTTCGCGCTTCGACCTGCTCGCCGAGCCGAAACGGGGCGAACTGCGGACGCTGCTCGGTCGCTACGTCGAGGCGCGTCTCGCGCTGACCACGCCGACACCCAGCCGCGCCGACCTGGAGGCGCGGCAGCCCCTCGTCGTCGAGCGTCAGACGGCCGTCTGGGCGACCGCCATCGCGGCGTGCAGCGAATCACCGAACCTGCCCTTTGTGCTCCTGCCGCCGTTGAACGAGGCGTTCGACCTCGGCGAGGTTCGGCGAAACGTCCTCTACCACTCTCCGCCGACGGTCATCTTCGTGATGCTGCTCCTGCTGGCGTTGGCGGCGGCATTCTTCGCCGGCCAGTCGCTGGCCGGATCGACCAATCGGCTGCGGTTCCATCGCATCGCGTTCACTGGAGTCATCACCCTGACCGCCTGCACGATCATCGATCTCGAGCTCCCGCGCCGCGGACTGATCCGCATGATCGATACGGATCGGCTGCTCGTCGAGCTCGTGGCCGCGCTGCGATGACGCCGTCCGGGCGACGGCGGACGCTGCCGGCGCTGCTGCTTGCGGCATTGCCCGCTGCATGCGGCGGCGACCGCATGGGAACGCTGAATCGGGAGGCCGCGGCTCCGCTCGGCATGGCGTGGATCAAAGGCGGCGAGTTCACGATGGGCGCCGACGCCGCGTGCGAGTCGGCGTGCGCGCGGCCGGGCACGACGTCCGACTCGAGCCCCACCCACCGGGTGCGCGTGAACGGCTTCTGGATCGACGTGACCGAGGTGACCAACGAGCAATTCGCGGCCTTCGTCGCCGCAACCGGCTTCGTGACCGAGGCCGAGCGCACGCCGAGCGCCGCCGATTTCCCCGACGCCGCTCCCGAATCGCTGGTGGCCGGCTCGATCGTCTTCACGCCGACCGACGGTCCCGCCGACCTCGACCAGCCGCTCTCCTGGTGGCGCTGGCAACCCGGCGCGAACTGGCGCCATCCCGAGGGCCCGGGCAGCGACCTGACCGGCCGCGATCGCCACCCCGTCGTCCATGTCTCCTGCGCCGACGCCGAGGCGTATGCGCAGTGGGCCGGCAAGCGGCTCCCGACCTCGGCCGAGTGGGAGTTCGCCGCACGCGGCGGCCTCGACGGCAAGCGCCATGCGTGGGGCGACGAGCTGCAGCCGGACGGCCGCCACATGGCCAACCTCTGGCAGGGCCCGTTCCCGCGGCGCGGCGGCGACACCGGCGCTGACGGCTTCATCGGTCGCGCCCCGGTCGGCCGGTTCCCGCCGAACGGCTTCGGCCTCCACGACGTCGCCGGCAACGTCTGGGAATGGTGCAGCGACTGGTACCGCCCCGACGCCTACGTCGAGCGCGCCGCGGCGGCCACGCCCATCGTCGATCCGCGCGGCCCGACCGCTTCGTACGACCCGGCCGAGCCGGGGGCGCGCAAGCGGGTCCAGCGCGGCGGCTCGTACCTCTGCAGCGACCAATGGTGCGCGCGCTACCTCGTCGGCACCGTCGGCCGCGGCGAGGTGTCGACCGGGACCGACCACGTGGGGTTCCGCTGCGTGCAGGACGTGCCGCGCGCTCAGCGATAGAGGAGGTGCGGCCGCACCCGCTCGCGCCACGCGGCGGCTTCGCGGGCGAGTTCCTCGACGATCAGGTCGGGCGGGTCGCCGGCACGCAGCCGAGCGAGCGTCGGGCGCGAGCAGAGCAGCACGTCGAGCGCGTCGAGGCTCCAGTCGGCGGCGTGGCGCGCGTGCAGCTGCGCGGCGATCTCGAGGACGAGCCGCAGCGGGTCGAGCGTCGCGCGGTCGGTGATCTGCACGCGGACGCCGCGGCAGGCGCTGCCCTGGTGCTTCGAGGCGTCCGGCGTGAACTCGACCGGCATGAAGGTGACGCCGGGGATGCGCCGCTCGTGGAGCGCCGTGACGAGGCCGCGCGCGTCGAGCCACGGCGCGCCGAACTGCTCGAAGGGGAGGTCGCTGCCGCGGCCGACCGAGAGGCTCGTCGTCTCGAGCAGCACCAGGCCGGGATAGAGCAGCGCGGCGTCGAGCGTGCGCAGGTTCGGCGACGGGTCGACCCACGGCAGCAGCGTGGCGTCGAAGAGCTGCGCGCGCTGCCAGCCCGACAGTTCGACGACCTCGACCGGAAGCCCGAGGCCGCGTTCCGCGGAATAGACGCGGGCGAGCTCGCCGAGGGTCAGGCCATGGCGCAGGGGGATCGGGTGCCAGGCGGTGAAGCTGGCGCGGCCCGAGTCGGGGAGCGGGCCGGCGGCGACGCGGCCACCGACCGGGTTCGGGCGGTCGAGCACGACGAAGCCGATGCCGGCGCGAGCAGCCGCCTCGAGGCAGTGGCCGAGCGTCGAGGCGTAGGTGTAGCAGCGCGCGCCCGCGTCCTGCACGTCGAACAGGAGCAGGTCGAGGCCGGCGAGTTGCTCGGGCGTCGGCGCGCGCCGGTCGCCGTAGAGGCTGAACAGCGGCAGGCCGGTCTGCGGCTCGACGCCGTCGGCGACGAGGTCGTCGACGCGTCCGAGGAAGCCGTGCTCCGGCGTGAAGAGCGCGCGCAGATCGAGCGCCGGGCGCAGCTCGTGCAGTTGCAGGAACAGCGGACGACCGTCGAGCGTGCGCCCGGTGTGGTTCGTGACCAGTCCGAGCCGCTTGCCGACCAGCCGCCCGCCTGCCGTCGCCACCACGAGGTCGGCCCCGCATTGCACCGCGAACGGCTCGGCGGCAGGGGCGCCCTCTTCGTCGGCGGCGGCGGCGACCGACGGCGTCGCGTCCGCTGCGGCCGGACGGCCGACGGCGGCGGCGGCGATCGAGGCGACGCGACCGATCAGGGGATTGACGCTGCCCTGGCCGTCGGGATGGAGCCGACTCGACAGGAAGACGACGAAGAGGTCGAGGTCGGGGTCGATCCAGAGGCCGGTGCCGGTGAAACCGCCGTGGCCGAAGGCGCGCGCGCCCATCGACTCGCCGCGGTTCGAGCTGAAGCGCGAGCGCGCGTCGAAGCCGGGCGTCCGCACCGCGCCGCCCGCCGCCGGCTCGGCCGTCGTGAGGCGGGCGACCGCCGCCGTCGACAGCACGCGGACGCCGCCGAGCTCGCCGCCGTTCAGCAGCATGCGCGCAAAACGGACGAGGTCGAGCGCGCTGCCGAAGCAGCCGGCATGGCCGGCGACGCCGCCGAGCTTCGCCGCCCGCGGGTCGTGCACGACCCCCTGCAGCATCACGCCGTCGCGCAGCTCGGTCGGCGCCGTGCGGGCGACCTGCGCCGCAGCGGGGACGAAACCCATGTCGGTCACGCCGAGCGGCGCGAGAAGCACCCGCCGCGCCACTTCGTCGAGCGGCGCGGCGTGGATGCGCTCGATCATCCGGCCGAGCAGCTGGTAGCCGACGTCGCTGTAGATGAACTGCGTTCCGGGCGGCGTCGCCGGCGGCAACGCCAGCAGCTTCGCCCATGCTTCAGCGCTGCCGCCGTCGTAGTCGGCAAGCTCGTTGTCGGGCACGAAGCCGGCGGTGTGGAGCAGGCACTGGCGGATGGTGACCGCGCGCGCCGGCGAATCGGCGGGAGCGGCGGCCGCGTACTCGGGCAGCCAACGGCAGAGCGGATCGTCGAGCGCGAAGCCGGTCGCCGCCGCCCCCGCGCCCGACTCGGCGCCATCGGCGAGATCGGCCACCAGCGCGGCCGTGACCAGCGGTTTGGTCAGCGACGCCAGGTCGAATGGCGTGTCGGGCGCCAGCGGCTGCCGCTCGGGCACGGCGATTCGGTCGCCGACCGCGCGCAGGAAATGGAGGCCGTCGCTGCGGCCGACCGCCACCACCGCCCCGCGCAGCTGCCGCCGCGTGATCGCGCCGGCGAGCGCATGGTCGATCGCGCCGAGGGCGCCGGTGTCGAGCCGCGCGCGCCGTTCCACGCTGCCAGCGAGCGCCGCCTCGCGTTCGGCCAGCTCCGCTGCGCGCTCGTCCGCGCGCAGCGCCGCGGTCGGCCATGGTGTCCGGTTGAGGAACAGCACCAGGTCGTGCGTGGCGCGCCCGCTCGCCACGACGTCGAGTCGCCCATCGGCGTCGAGATCGGCCAGTGCGAGGTCCTCGCAGGCGATCGCCTCGTCGAGCGGGAAGGCGTCGAACGCGAGTTCGGCCGCGCCGTCGCCAACGGCGCCCGCGCGCGGCACGTAGATGCGGATCCCGGTCTTCCCGTGCGCATCGGGCCGCCGCCAGCCGGCGACGATCTGCGTGTCGCCGCGCTGCAGCAGGTCGCCGCAGCGCACCGCGTGCCCTTCGGCCAGCGTCGCATCGACGAGCTGGCGTCGCCACGGCGCGCCCGCCTGCCGCGGTTCGTGCCACGCGGTCAGCAGTGGACCATGGAACGGCTCGATGGCGGCGAGGAAGCGCCGCCCGTCGCGCAGCCGGCCGAGGCGGACCTCGCTGCAGGCGCGCTCCACCGAGGTCGCATCCGCAGCGGCCGCCGCGTCGACCACCGGCAGCGACAGGCCGCTCCAGTCGCCCGCGAACTCGCCGCCGTCGAGCCGGATCAGCGGCGCGATCCCGCCGCGATCGGCCACCAGCAGCTCCTCGACGCCGTCGCCGTCGCGGTCGACCACGTCGAAGCCGTGCGCCTCGCGGAACGAGAGGCGCCCTTCGTGGCGCGGGCGGGAGGCGGCCGCGGCATGGGCGTGGTCATGGCCGTGGTCGTGCCCGTGGTCGTGCCCAAGACCCCTCGCCGCGTCGTCAGGCCCGCCGTCCTCGCTCTGCGCCGCGAACTCCGCGTACGGCATCGGCAGCGTCAGCAGATGCGCGCCGTCGCCCGCCGCCGCGCTCCGCCCGTGCAGCGGCAGCCCCACCAGCGACCACTCGCCCATGCGCGAGCCGGGCTGCCGCACGAACGCGATCCGATGGAGCGTCGGCGCGCTCGGCATCGCCATCGGCGTCCAGCGCTGCGTGCGATCCTCCGGCGGCTCGAGCCAGAACAGCGCGCCGCTCGCGACCGTGTCGCCCGGATTCCAGCCGGCGGCCACCGCCACCTCGCACTTGCCGTCGCCGTCGAGGTCGCGCGCCGCGATCGCGACATGGTCGTGCTCGGTCATGGCGCCGCACAGCACGAAGCGGCGCCAATCGGGCGCCCGGTACCAGCGCACCTCGCGCGCATCGACCAGCAGCACGTCGCGCCGGCCGTCGCCGTCGACGTCCGCCACCGCGACGCCGTAGCCGATGCCGACGTCGCCGTCGATCACCACGCGCTCGAAGGCGAACGGCGGCTGCCGCGGGGCGAGCGGCGGCGGCGTCGGGGGCGGCGGCAGGTCGAACACCGGCGGGCTCCGTGCGAATCGAAGGCGTGGCAGAGTAGGCGCGCCCCGTCGCTCGAGGAACGGTCCCGATGGCCCGTCGCGCACCCGACGATCCCGACCGCACCTTCGCCTGCCCCCATTGCGGCGAGGCGGTGCGCCAGCACGACCGGGCTTGCCGCCATTGCGGCAGCGACGCGACGACCGGCTGGAGCGAAGCCGCCGACCACGACGACGCCACCGTCGAGCTGCCCGCGGCGATGAGCGACGCCGAGTACGCGGAACTGTTGGCGAGCGACCCCGAGATCGCCGCCCGCCGCGACCGTCGCAGCGAACCCGCCGACGTCCCGAGCGACGCCGTCCTGCGCCGCCGCCGCCGCGCGCTCTACGCCATCGTCCTCGCGCTGCTGCTCGCCTTCGGTGGCGGGCTCGCGGCGCTGCTCTGACCGCGCGGGCGAGCGCCGCCCGATCGGCGACTCATCGCCCCGGGTCGAGCCGGCGGAAGATCCCCGCGCCGATGACGCCCACCAGCAGCGTGATCCCCGCCCCGATCAGCGCGTACCACGGCCAGGCGATCGGCGTCCACTTCCAGATCGCCGTCATCGCCGCCAGCGCGCCGAAGAACGCGATCAGCGCCGCGCGGCGCTCGATCGCGGGCGGCGGCTGTCCGGCGGGCAGCGGAGCGCACGCCCGCGCGAGGAAGAAGAGGCCGAGCACGAGCCCGCTGGTGAAGCTCGCGATCTGCAGCACGGTGCGCAGCGCATTCGCTTCGAGCCGGTCGCCGAGCAGCGCCACTCCGGCCTGCAGGAGCGCGAAGGCGAGCGTGACGCCGCGCGCGGTGCGCAGCGCGCCGCGTTCGCTGAGCCGGGCGCCCAACGTGGGACGCAGCCAGTCGTGCACCAGCGTCGAGGCCGACGCCGACAGCGAACTCGACAGCGTCGACATCGACACGGCGAACACGGCGCCCAGCAGGAGTCCGACCGCGCCGGGCAGGTCGGCCAGGCGATGCTGGATGAACCACGGGAAGACCTGATCGCCCTTCAGCGCGCGATCGGCTGGATGGTCGATCAGCCACGCATGCAGCGCGAGGCCGAGCAGCAGGAACAGCGCGAACTGCGCCAGCACGACGAAACCGCTCGCGACCAGCGCGCGGCGAGCGTCGGCGAGGCTCCTCGCGGCGAGGTAACGCTGCACCATCAGCTGGTCGGTGCCGTGGGTGGCCAGCGTCAGGAACGCCCCGCCGAGCAGCCCCGCCAGCAGCAGGTTGGCATCGGTGAGCGCCGCCAGCGGCGAGTCGCCGAGATCGACCACGCGCAGCTTCCCCGCCGCCTCCGCTCGCGAGAAGAGCTCGCCCCAGCCGACGTCGCCCGCCGCGACGCACAGCGCCAGCACGCCGCCCGCGACGTAGATCACGAACTGCACCACGTCGGTCCAGACCACCGCCCGCACGCCGCCGAACCAGCTGTAGGCGACCGTGACGCCCGCCATCACCGCGATCGACGTCGGCAGCGACCACCCCGACAGCAGTTGCAGCGGCACCGCCGTCAGCCAGAGCCGCACGCCGTCGCCGAGCGTGCGCATGACCAGGAAGAGCGCCGACGTCGCCCGCTTCACCGCCGGCCCGAAGCGCCGCCCGAGCACTTCGTAGGCGGTGAGCGCATCGCCGGCGAAATAGAGCGGCAAGAGCCAGCGCGCCACCGCGAGACGCCCCACCACGTAACCGAGCGGCAGCTGCAGGAAGCGCAGATCGCCCGCCCACGCCTCGCCCGGCACGCTGAGGAAGGTCACGCTCGAGGTCTCGGTGGCGACGATCGAGAGCAGGATCGCGCCGCACGGCAGGTCGCGCTGGCCGGAGAGGAACGCCTGCGCGCTGGCGGCCCGCCGGCCGAGCCAGAGCCCGGCGCCCGCCGCGACCAGCACCGTCGCCGCCAGCACCGCGAGGTCGACCGCCGAGAGATTCCCCAAGCGACTTCGCTCCGCCTGCCGCGATTCGCCGGTTCCCCTGCGGCGGTCGGCGCGGTTTTATCTGCGTCATGGCCGAGCCCCGCGATCCGCGCCAAGCCGCACCGCCGCCGACCGAGGCCGCGCATCCCGCTGCGCACGATCTCGAGTCGCGCCCGACCGCCGACCTGATCGCGCTGATGAACGAAGAGGATGCGAAGGTGGCGCCGGCGGTGGCCGCCGCCGCACCCGCGATCGTGCGCGCCATCGACGCGATCGCGCCCCGCCTGCGCGACGGCGGGCGACTCCTCTATCTGGGTGCCGGCACGTCGGGGCGGCTCGGCGTGCTCGACGCCTCCGAGTGTCCGCCCACGTTCGACACGCCGCCCGGTCTCGTGGTCGGCGTCATCGCCGGCGGCGAGGGGGCGCTGACCCGGGCGCAGGAGGGGGCCGAGGACGATCGGGTGGCCGGCGCCGCGCGCGTCGCCGAGCTGGCGATCGGCCCGCGCGATGCCGTGGTCGGCATCTCGGCCAGCGGTCGCACGCCGTTCGTGCTGGCCGCGCTGGAAGCGGCGCGAACCGCGGGCGCCTTCACCGTCGCGCTCGCCTGCAATCCCGGGTCGCCGCTGGCGCAGGCCGCGGAGCTGCCGATCGAGGTCGTCGTCGGGCCCGAGGTCGTGGCCGGCTCGACCCGGCTCAAGGCCGGCACCGCCACCAAGCTGGTGCTGAACCAGCTGTCGACCGGAGTGATGGTCCGCCTCGGCCGCGTGCAGGGCCACCGCATGGTCGACCTCCGGCCGACCAACGAGAAGCTCCGCGCACGCGCCGCGCGCATGGTCGCCGAACTGGCCCGCGTCGACCCTGCGACTGCGCGCGGCGCGCTCGAACGCGGCGGCACGGTGCGTGAGGCGGTCGCGGCGCTGCAGCGGGGAGCGGGCGCTGCGCCGGTCAGCGGCTGGATCGCCGGCATCGACGGCGGCGGCACCAAGACCGCGGTCGCGCTCGGGGCCCCGATCGGCGCCGACCGGGCGCTGCCGACGCTGCGCCTGGCGCAGCCATGCAACCTGGCCACCGACCTCGACGGCGCGCTGCGCTCGATCATCGACGCGCTCGAGCTCGCCTTCGCCGCCGCCCGCGAACCCCGCGCGCAGCTGGCCGCGCTGCTGGTGGGCGCCGCCGGTGCCGGCGA
>Ga0194131_10003488_pt1 | contig 24761 bp, 22 predicted proteins | sample TA2KigO120mmetaG_FD_148631 | JGI IMG/M metagenome (GOLD analysis project Ga0194131, IMG submission 148631) | Freshwater microbial communities from Lake Tanganyika, Tanzania - TA2015053 Kigoma Offshore 120m | ecosystem: Environmental > Aquatic > Freshwater > Lake | place: Tanzania: Lake... | reverse complement strand
CGGCGTCGAATTGTCCGCCCTCGCGGCGGCCGCGGTCGAAGAACTCGAGCAGCGTCTGCACGTCGGCCTGCGCCGGCGTGCGGCGGTAGGCGAGCCGCGCCATCCGCGCGAGGATGCGCTGCGCGCACGCGCGCTCGGCCCGCAGGCCTGCCTCGCCGGAGCCTTGTGCGGAGGCGGGCTCGCACACGAAGATCGCGCGCCGGCTGGGCGTGGCCGCGCCGTTCTGCGTGACCGCAAACGGGCCGCCGATGAACACGGCGCCCACGCTGGCGTAGCCCATGTAGATCTGATCGTTGGTCAGCACGCGCCCGCGCTGCAGCGGCTGCGGCAGCCCTTCCGGCTCCCACATCTCGCGGACGAACGAGACGCCCACCACGCGCGTGCCGGCCCTGACGGGGAGGCGCACCTCCAGCCCGGCGTCGGCGCCGAACTGCATGTACTCCTCCCATTCCGGATCGCCGGCGAAGCCCGGCTCGCCGTCGCCCGCGTAGCTGGCGGCCGCGGGCCGCCCCTTCGCGTCGCCGCCGACGGTGAAGCGCTTCACGAGCGCGCCGTCGATGCGGACGTCGAGCCGCTGCGGCCAGCCCATGCCCATCACGTAGTCCTGGTACTGGCGGCGCAGCCGCACCTTGATCAGGTACTCGCCGTCGACGGGGAAGTCGTAGCGGATCGCCAGGCCGCCGCGCGATCCGAACGGCAGGTCTTCGCTCTGGCGATCCTCCTGCACCACGTGCAGCGGAATCTCGAAGCGGTCCGCCGCCGGCACCGCGGGCGGCAGGCCGACGGCCAGCCGCGTCACCTGGCGCGCGACCGACAGGTAGCGCTCGAGGTGCGCGGTCGAGATCGTGAGGACGTCGGCGAAGTTGTCGAAGCTGCCGTCGGCGGTCTCGTCGCCGGGCAGCTTCGACGCCACGTCCACGTCGAGCGCGAACAGATCGCGGATGGCGTTGCTGTACTCGGCGCGATTGAGGCGATGCACGGCGCCGACGCGCCCGGGATTGGGGTGTGCCGCCCACGCGCGGTCGATGTCGCGCTCGAGCGCGGTCGCCACCGCCGTGTAGGTGGCCTCATCGGGCCGCGGCGCGCCCGCCGGCGGCATCGCCCGCGTCCGCAGCTTAGTGATCACGCGCTCCCACAACTCGGGATTCGCCGCCGGCGCATTCACATCGGCCGTGTCGAGCGCGAGGCCCGCGGTGCGCAGGCGAGTGTTGTGACAGGAGACGCAGTACTTGTCGAGCACGGCCCTGACCGCCGGCTGTGCGACGTGGGTTTGCGCCGGGGGAGGCGCCTGGCGGGACGCGGAGGGCACCGCAGACAGAGAGACGGCGACCCAGCCACCCATCGCCAGGAGCAGGACCGCCGCCCGGTCTGTGGACCGCATGGCGTTCAGCGCCTAATAGTAAACCCGTTACTGGTTCACGGGCGCGCCGGTGCCCTGGGACCCGATGAAGAGTTTCCGGCCGTCCTTGTAGGTGACGCTGCTGCCGTTGGCGCGGTTGGCGCCGTCGCGGGCGCGGAAACCCTCGATGAGAATCTCGGTGCCGACGGGCAGGGAGTCGCGGCCGAACCCGCGCCGCAGCATCGAGTTCGGCGCCGCGGTCTCGATCATCCAGACCACGGCCTTCCCGTCGTCGCCCTTCACCTCGATGTGAATCCACGCGTGCGGGTTGATCCACTCGACCTTCGTCACCGTCCCCTGCAGCTTGACGGGGCGGTTGGCGTCGAACTCGGCGGCAAAGGCGTGATGCCCAGCGAGCGCCGGGGCCGCGAGCGGCGCGGCGAGGAGCGCTGTGACGAGCAGGGAGGCGGCCAACGTCATCATTTCTTCTCCTCCGCGCGCGCGGCGCTGAGCTGGTTGTGCATGCCGTAGTTCCCCTCGTGGCACGCGTACTCGAAGTTCTGGTAGCCCGGCTCCTGTGTGAGCGGGAACGCAATCTTCCACGGCCGTGCGAACGTCTTCGGATCGTCCACCGCCAGCTCGTACTGGATCACGTTGGGCTCGACGCGCGTGAAGCGCTCGGTGAGCGTGAGCGCGTCGCTCGTCGGCGTGCCGCCGCCGTTCAGGCCGATGCCGGTCCTGGCGTGCAGGAAGTTGGTGGTCTCCACGACGAGCGTGTTGCCCTCCCAGCGCCCGCGCGCGTCGCCCATGTAGGAACGGATCGCGGCACCGGCATGCGGGCGGTTGCCCAGCGGGATCACGCGCGCCTCGTGCACCATCTCCTGCAGGATCATCACGTAGCCCGGCGCCTGCACGATCTGCTGGCCGTTGCCGTAGATGACGGGCAGGATCGACCCGGCCACGCCGCGCGTGATGCAGCGGATGTAGTAGCTGAAGTCCTCCCACGAGGCGGGATTGGGATTGGGATTGCCGGCGCCGATGCCCTGGCGCCGGGTCATCGCGTCGGCCGTCAGCGCCGGCATTCTGCCGTCGGGTGGATCGACGATGAGCGAGGTCTGGCGCGGCGGCCGTCTGCCGCGATCCACGAGCCCCGCGCCGGGTCCGGTGGTGATGCGCGCATCAGCGCCGGCGAATTCCTGCGCGTCGTTCTGTGCCTGCGCCTGACGGCGCTTCTCGTTCTCCGCGATTTCCTGGTCGGTGAAGTAGAGCCGGTTGCCGTATTGGGGATTCCGCTGCAGCGGCACGCCAATGTAGTCGTCGCTCGTCCACGTGCCCTGCAGGTCGGGATCGCCCCACGGCGTCGTCGGCGCGGTGAACCCGCGCGGGGCCTGGGCCAGCGCCGAGGCCGCGACGAGCGATGCGACGAGGAGCGCGATCGCCGTTCTCATGTCACTTCCTCTTCAGGTGTCCGTAGATCAGTTCCTCGGTGAACTCGACACACTTGAACTCGAGGAGCTGCGCGTTGGGCTCGAGCCGGCGGTAGAGGGGCAGCCTGATCGTCCACGGCCGCGTGAACACCTTCGGATCCTCGATCGTCGCCTCGTAGTCGATGACGTCGGCGTTGCGGAACGTGTAGCGCTCCACCACGTGCAGCGCCTCGCTGTGGTGGTTGCCGGCGCGATCGAACCACGTCAGATCGTTGAAGCCGGTCACGTCCACGACGAGCGTGTCGCCCTGCCAGCTGCCGTTCGACGTGCCCATCCAGGAATCCACCTGCGACTTCTGGTGGGTGACGAGGTTGATCACGCGGTTGGCGGTGGCGTACTCGTAGGCGATGCCGATCGTGCGATTCCCCTGAACGATCTGCAAGGGGAAGGGCATGTAGGTCGCGCGCGGGACTCCGGGCATGAAGCACTTCACCTCGGGATCGAGCTCCCACCGCTTCGCGTTGTTCTCCTTCTTCTTCGCCAGCGCCGCGGGCGTGTACGGGATCTCGTTGCCCTCGACGATCCCCTGGCCGGCCGGGATGGCGCCGATCGCGCCGAGCTGGTGGAACGGTCCGGGCGCGGCGGCGTGGTCCTGGATGTCCCAGTTGGCGGTGCCGATGTACTGCCAGAGGCCCGTGAAGTTCGGCTTGCCGTCCGGCATGCGCGGGATGCGCGGCGCGCCGGTCTGCGCGCCGGACTGTGCCTCCGACGACGGCGCTGCCGTCCACACGAGCGCGGCGAGCATGGCGACCACGACGACACCGGCGAGCGCGCGGCTTCTGTCCGTCATGACGTGGTCCTCGTTGACGCGCGATTATACTCAGCGCCGGAGGTTTGGCATGAACCCGATGCACATCCTCAGGGCCGCGGCTCTCGTCGTCCTCGCGTCCGTGCCTGCGGCGGCACAGTGGTTCAACGTGCCCTCACCAGGCGTGCCGCGGCTGCCCGACGGCAGGCCCGATCTCTCCGCGCCGGCGCCGCGGACGCCGGACGGCAGGCCGGATCTCTCGGGCGTCTGGAACGGCGCGGGCCCGATCTACCGGTTCAACATCGCGCAGGATCTCGAGCCCGAGGCGATCCATCCGTGGGCCGAGGAACTGTTCCTCAGGCGCGTGCGCGACTCGCGGAAGGACAGTCCGCTGGCGCGCTGCCTGCCGGTGAGCGTGCCGTTCCACAACTTCTTCAACCTGACGCGCATCGTGCAGACGCCGGCGCTGACGGTGATGTTGTACGAGTCGCCGAACAGTCCCCACCGGACGGTGTTCACCGACGGCCGTGCCCTGCCCGTCGATCCGAATCCCACGTGGCTCGGGTACTCGATTGGACGGTGGGAGGGCGACACGCTGGTCATCACGACGGCCGGCTTCAACGATCGCGGCTGGCTCGACAGCAGCGGGCATCCGCAGACCGAGGCGCTCCGCATCACCGAGCGGCTGCGGCGGCGCGATGTCGGGCACATGGAGTACGAGATCACCATCGACGACCCGAAGGTCTTCACGCGCCCGTTCTCGGTGAAGACGGAGCGTCTGCTGGCGGCCGACACCGATCTGCTGGAGGACGTCTGCGACAACGAACGCGACCGCAGCCGCATGATCGGCGACACGGGCGTCAGGGTTCGCCCGGAGGTGATCACGCCGTACGCCGGCACCTATGAGCTGGCACCGGGACGAGAGGTCGTCATCACGACCACCGGCGACCTGGTATTCGTCCGCGGGCTGAACGAGCCCCGCGTGCCGCTCATCGCGCAGTCCGACACGCACTTCATGTCCACGACGACGCCCACCTCCTATGAGTTCGTAAAGGACGCCGGGGGCTCCGTGACGTCAGTCGTCATCCGCGGTAACGCCGGGGAACAGAAGGCCGTCCGCGTCCGCTGAGGTCCCAGGGTCTATCGGGCGTGAGGGACGCGCCGCCGCCAACGCGCTGCTTCAGTCGCGGCGGCTCATGATCGCGCCGGCCGGCGTCGGCTGCAAGCGGATGTTAACCATGGCCACGTGGCCAGACGCGGACGTGTGATTCATCGATCACCCACAACCGTCCTGCGATGCGCTGGGATGTCAATAAGCTGGCCAAGGTCCCGGCAACGAGCCGGATACGCGGTAGCGTCTGCTCGCGCAAGCGGAGGACGACAATGCCCGCCGTTCCTGCGGGTGGATGTTGAACGATATTGGCGAGGCCGCGGTCGAACGAAATAAGCGCGCGCCCTTCCGCGACTGCGGCTTCGAGCAGGCGCTCGTCCGGAACGCCAGCCAGTTGCTCATCGCGAGCGAGCATCACGTTGTGACCGGCGTCTCGCAGAATCGTTCCTACCGAATCTGGAACGTTCTCGTCGAGCTTGACCGAAGCCACGCCTACGCCGCGGGAAAGGGCACGATCGTGTCGCGAGCCAGGTCCGCTGCGTAGGCCAAGGCCGCCGGAACGGCTTCGTTGGGAAGCGTGGGGTAATCAGCGTGGAGTTCGTCTGCAGATACGCCAGCGGCGAGGTTGTCGAGGACCACGGCCACGGGGATGCGCGTATTGCGAAAGCGCGGCCATCCGTGAAGAGTGTCCGGCGTCGCAACGATGTGATCCTGCCAACGCATGGATGCCTCGCCTTCAGTCTATTCTCGCGCCTGAGAACAAGCCAGTGGCTAACAAGTAGTGTAGTAGCCTGCACAGCCTCTCCTTGCGGCGTTCGTGACGTGCACGGGCATGCCGTGCCCTTACTTGGGAATGATGTCGAAGTACTTGTTGTTCTCGTTGCAGACGTATTCCAGCAGCTCCGTGTCCGGCGCCAGGATCAGCCGCTGCGTGACCGTCCACGGCCGCGTGTAGGCCTTCGGATCGTCGATCGTGATCTCGAGGTCCATGTGGCCGAAGTCCTTCCGGCGGAAGCGCTCGATCACCCGCAGCGCGGACGTCGCCGGCTTGCCCCAGTTGTCGAGCCACCCTCTGTCGTTGAAGCCCTTCGTCTCGACGACGAAGGCATCGCCCTCCCAGCGCCCGACCGAGTAGCCGAACCACGTCGGGTTCATGTCCTCGGGAAACGGGCGGCCGTCCGTGAAGATCTGCCGGTACGAATGCACCGCCTCGTAGAGCACGAGCGTCATGCCGCTCAACTGCAGGATCTTGAACGGATAGGGGACGAGATCCGATCGCGGCACGCCGCCGACGATGCAGTTGGCCGTCGGATCGTCGCGGCTCTCGTTCGCGCGGCGCTGCTTGTAGAGCGCCTCCGCCCACGGCTGATACGGCACGAAACCGGCCCGGCTGGCCGGCGGCGATGTCGCCGATGAGGATGTTCACGTGACGCCAGAGCCCCGAGATGTCGGGCTTGCCGTCGGCCGTCCTCGGCGCGGGCGCTTCCAGGTTCGGCCGGCCGTCCGCGTGCCGCGGGATGCCCGCGGTCGGGTACTTGAGCCACTGGGCCGCGGCGGGCGCCGCAACCAGCAAGAGAGCAGCGATCAGAGTTGTGCTTTTCATTGTTCTGGAAAGAGCGCTGGCAGCGCGTTTGGCGCCGTGAACACGCAGCGGCCGTTGTGGCCGCACTGCCCGACGACCGTCAGAGTCTGCTTCGCCGCGTACTTCGCGGCGATGAAGGCGAGGAACGCGCGGCCCCGCTCCAGCCTGGAGCGGCCCTGCGCCATGGCGGGGCACGTGACGTCCAGCGCGGGCGCGTCCGGGCCTTCCAGCTCGCCAATCAGGTACGTGGTTTCGCGCGAAACCAGGTTGCGCCGCAGCTGCTCGTCGGTCACGCGCGACGCGTACCCGCTGCGGTGCTCCAGTCCGAACGGCCACTGGTTGAACGTCGTGCAGTTGCGCGCGTCCGCGAACTCACCGAAGCCCGCGCCGCTGCGCTCGGGGCGCACGGCATCGGGGTAGCCGTAGCTCGAGGGGCTTCCGACGACGTAGGTCACCGGCACGCGCAGCTGTTCGTGAACCGTGTTCGTCATCGCGTAGCGGTTCACGTGCTGGCCGCCGGCGGAGAAGCCGGCGACGACGATGCGGCGCATGCCGGGGAAGACCTGCTCGCGGGCGAGCGTGCGCACGACGGCGTCGGTCAGGTCGAACGACGTCAGCGCGGCGCTGGTATTCGACGGGGCGCCGGCACGCCAGCCGCCGGAGCTGCCCTCGCCGCAGTCCCAGTTGACCTCGCCCTCGGCCAGCGCATCGCGGCACACACCCTGTCGCGACGCAAACCGGATCGAGACCACGACCGTGTCCTCGAGCGCGTTCGCGATGATCGCGGCGGCGACGCCGGTGCGGAACATGTCGTCGGCGTTGCGTCCGGCGCCGTGCACCAGCACCACCGCGCGCCGCACCTGCGCGTTGCGCACGTTCAGCGGCTGGCTGCTGTAGACCAGCGACCTGTGGCCGGAGCCGAGGTCGATCCACTGCACGCACGCGTCGGTGGCGGTCGTGCAGGGGGCCGCGGCGACGGGCGCCGCGAGGACGAGGACCGCGATAAGCGCGAAGGGAAGATGTCGTGTCATGTCAGCGCCGGCTGCTGATATGCAGCTCCCGAATCTGTCGAACGGCGTCCTCGATCTGCATCTCGAGGATCCGCTTGCCGAAGAGTGCCGTGGCCTTGGCGGGGTTACCGACGTGGCCCTGGCCGTCGCCCGCCTTGCCGGGCTGCATGCGATCGACCCGCAGCATCGACGGGTTCAGGAACATCAGGCTCGAGGTGTCGTGCGTGCCCGCGTGCGTGCCGACGTCTTCCGCACTGACACCCTGGCTGACGACCCAGTCGTCGCCGCGGCCGGGGTAGTAGGCCGTGATGTGGTGGACGCGGGCGTTGGCTGCCGCCCATTCCTTGTTGAGCGCCGCGGCCACCAGCCGCTGGCCTTCCTGGTTGCCGCCGCTGTCGCCGACGAGCGCGATATCGGTGAAGCCGTGCTGCCTGAGGCTTCGCGCCGCGTACTCGAGCACCTTCATGAACACGTCCTGCGGCGTCGTAATCGTGCCGGCGAAGCGCATGTGACCCGTCGGCGGACTGACGTCGCCCTCCGGGACGTAGGCGACGACCGGCGCCACGAGCGCGTTGCCGAGCTGCGTCGCGATTTCGCCTGCCTTGTGCCTGACGAGCACGTTGTGCTTCCCGAGCACCATGTGCGGGCCGTTCTGCTCGGTGCCGCCGGTGGGGACGATGATGGTTGTGTGCCCGGCCGCGATCGCGTCGCGCACCTCTGTCCACGTGAGGTCTTCGAGGAAGACGCTGGTGAACGGGAGCGCCGCCGACGTCTGCACGGCGGGTCCGGCGGCGGTCGCACCGACGAGCCCGACAACGGTGGAAGCGACGGCGCCCGCAAGAAGCCTCCGGACTGGCTGCATGAGGTCCTTTCCGTTGAGCGGCGTCAGCGTTGGCGCCGCGCCAGCGCGATTATAGGGGCCCGGGACAGTTCCGCTTAGACGACTTTCAGGACCGAATCCTTGAAGCGTTCGAAGTCCGCGAGATTGGTGCGGAGCGCTTTCAGCACGAGTTCGGCGTCCAGGCGCGCGTAGTCGTGCACGAGGATATTGCGAAACCCCACCATCCGTGCCAGCGAGCGTCCGAGCTCCGCCGGGAGCACGCCGGCCTCCGCCAGAATGTCGAACGTGGCGCCGCCCGTCTCGGGCACACGCAATCGCCGATCCGCGACGATGTGATCCGCGACGTCCATGCACGTCTCGATCGCCAGGTGAAGCGTGCGCTCGACGATGCGCTGGGTCTTCCAGTCGCTCCGGTAGCGTTCGAGCTCCACGGCGCGGTACGGAGCGAGCTGGTCGAGATAGGTGTCGAGGTCGGCGAGCCTGCGAAGGATCAGGTCGCGATCAACCACGCGCGTGGCGCTCGGCGAGGAGCCGGTGCTCGCGAATCCGGAAGTCGTGGAACAGGCGGGCGATCCGCGATTCGTACCGGTGCCGCTCGAAGGGAGCACGATCGAGCACCACGCGGCGGCTGACCAGCACCCGCCCCGACAGGGCGATCGGCGCCGTGTTGAGGAGGACGACATCCACCGCGTCGGTCCCGAGAGCGGCGGAGATCGCCCGGATGACATCGAGGCGCACCGTCTGCGCGTCGGCATCTTCGCGCACGTGGATGGCCACATCAACGTCGCTGCGCGCGGTTCGACGACCCGTGGACGTGCTCCCGAACAGGTAGGCGAACTCGACGTCCTCCGAGGCGCGCGCGATGGCGTCGTCAAGCGTCACGAGACGCTTGTCGATGTCGGCGGGGAGTCTGTCGCTGACAGCCACGGGTCAAGTATAGCGGGTGGCGTCAGGCCTACCGTGGAAACGGCGCCAGCGCCGGCTCCGCGCCCGCGGGGACCGGCGTGCGCGCGACGTTGAGCGTCATGGCCACCAGCGTGTACCAGCCGCTCAGGCCGACGGTGTCCACGATGCCCTGCTCGCCGACCTTCGCGCGCGCGCGCGCGTAGGTGCTGTCGCTCACGCTCTTGTTGCGGTGCAGCTCGATGCAGAAGTCGTAGAGGACGGCTTCGTCCTCCGCCATCCCTTCGGGACGGCGGCCTTCGGCGACGGCCTGCGCGATCTCGGGCTTCAGCCCGCCCTTCAGCGCGAGGCCATGGTGCGCGTTCCACTCGTACTGCTGCGTCCACTCGCGCGCGGTGATGAGGATGACGAACTCCGAGAGGCGCGGCGGCAGCGAGCTCTTGAAGCGGACGTAGTCGCTGAGGCCGCGCGCGCGGTTGATCATCTCCGGGCTGCGCAGCAGCACGGCCCAGGGGCCCGCGATCGGGCCGCGCGCCGCCTCGAATTCGGCGGCGGCCTTCTTCTGGGCGTCGGTCATCCTGTCTGCGGGGATCGGCGGCATCCGGTCCTGGGCGTGGGCGCTCATGCCGGACGGCACCGTGAGCAGGAGCGTGAATACGGCGAGGCGGAGGAATGTGTAGCGCATAGTCGTGTCACACGCAGAACGTTATCGCATTCACCATGGTCAGAGGCAGACGTTGCCGAGGACGCCCGATCCGCCGCAGTAGCTCACGTCCTGCAGCTGCATCAGGAGCCCGTCGGGATCCGTGAAATACAGCTCCGGCGTCCCTTCCTTCGCCCCGCCGCGGTCGGCTCCGCGCATGGTGATGTAGTGCACGAGCGGACCGGCGGGGCCCTGGCCGCTCCGGGGCCTGATGCCGTACTTCTCCAGCGCCGCGACGACCATCTCGGGGCGGAAGCCGTCGAGCGTCATGCAGGAATGGTGGATGCCGGAGCCATTGCCGTTGAACATCAGGAACTCGACGCCCCCGCCCATCCCGAACACGGGCGCCGCCGGTCCCTGATACGCCTGAATGCGGAGTCCGAAGGCCTCCTGAAAGAACGCGCGCGACGCGGCGGGGTTGGTCACGCCGTTGGTGCAGTGGCTCCAGCCGCGCACCGCGAGCAGGCCGGGTGTCCGCGACGGCTCCGGAGCGGGGCAGCGGTCGCTCAGGGCGCCGCCTTCGCCGCAGTACCGCCAGTCCTGAAGCTGGAGGAGAAACCCGCTTGGATCGCGGAGCTCGATCTCCGGCGTCACGCCCTGCGTCCGGACACGCATCGTCAGCGGCGCGCTCGAATCGCTCGTGTTGACGCCGTGCTGCCCCAGGATGCGCGTGACGGCTTCGACGTCGAAGCTCTCGACGCCGAGACACAGCGACTCGATGCGCGGCTTGTCCCCGCCGGCGGCGCTCACGCGCAGAAACTGGGGCCCCGCGCCGATCTGCAGGTTCGTCGTCGTTCCCTGGCGCGAGACGATGGGCATGCCGAACAGGCCCTGGTAGAACTCGACGGAGCGCGCGACGTCCGAGACGGCCAGCGTGACGTGATTGATGCCGCGCACGCGAATCGACGGGCGGCCCGTCTGGGCAAGGAGCCGCGGCACGGCCAGTGCCGGGACCGCGAGCAGCAGGCGACGTCGCGAGCGTGACGTCATGGTGTGACGGCGGGATTATAATCGCCGCCCGGCAAGGAGACACGCGACATGCGCACCGTGATTCCGGTCCTCGGCGCCGTGTGCATGCTGCTCGTGACGGCCGGCGCGGCGTCGCGCCTGCAGACTGGTCCCGCCCGGGGCGAGCAGATTTACACACAGTACTGCGCGTCCTGCCACGACCAGGCCAGCCCGCGCATTCCACCGAAAGCCGCACTGCAGACGCTCACGGCGTCGCGGATTCTGCGCACGCTGGATTTCGGCGTCATGATGAACGTCGCGTATCCCATCCGTCGCGACGAGCGGGAGGCGGTGGCACGGTTCCTCGGCACGGCCGGAGAGGACGCCGGCCCGTCGCCGGCTTCGTTCTGCCGCGCCGGCCGGCAAGTCATGGCCGGCGCGCCCGCGAACTGGACCGGGTGGAGTCCGACGCCCGCGAACACACGCTATCAGCCTGCCGGGGCCGCCCGCCTGACGGCCGCCGACGTCGGCCGGCTCGAGCTCAAGTGGGCCTTCGGCTTCCGCGGCGACGTCACCGCCTTTGCCGCACCGACCCTCGTCAACGGCACGCTGTTCGTCGGAAGCGCGAGTGGCGCGGTGCAGGCGCTCGACGCCGCCTCCGGCTGCCTGCACTGGGTGTTCCAGGCGAACGGTCCGGTGCGCGCCGCGCCGGTCGCGGTGAGCGACGGCGGACGCCTGGTGCTCGTGTTCGGCGATCAGATCGGCTGGGTGTACGCGCTCGACGCGCGATCGGGCGCGCGCGTGTGGATGCGGCGCATCGAGGACCATGAAGCCACCCGTCTCACCGGGGCGCCGGCCGTGCACGACGGCATCCTCTTCATGCCCGCCGCGTCCTGGGAAGAGACGCGTGCGATCGATCCGCAGTATCCCTGCTGCACGTTCCGCGGCAGCGTCACCGCGCTGCGCGTGCGCGACGGCTCCGAGGTGTGGAAGCGCTACATGGTGGATGCGCCGGTGAAGACCGGCGCCACGCGCGTGGGCACCGAGACGTTCGGACCCTCAGGGGCGGGCATCTGGTCCACGCCGACACTCGACGCCGCGCGCGGCGTGCTCTACGTCACGACCGGCGACAACTACTCGCACCCGGCCACGCTGACGAGCGATGCCGTCGTGGCGCTCGACCTGAAGTCGGGCCGCATCGTGTGGACGCAGCAGACCACGCCGAAGGACGTCTACAACTCGGCCTGCGGGCGCCGCGGCGCCAACTGCCCGGAGGACAGCGGGCCCGATCACGATTACGGCGCCGCCGCGATGCTGCTCCGCGCGGACGGACGCGATGTGCTCGTCGCCGGGCAGAAGTCCGGCGTCGTCTACGGTCTCGATCCGGATCAGCGCGGGCGCATCCTCTGGCAGGCGCGCGTGGGCGAGGGCGGCGTCAACGGCGGCGTGCAGTGGGGCATGGCCAGCGACGGCCGGCAGATCTACGCGTCGGTGTCCGACGTCGGCCGCCTGCCCGCCGCGCCCGATGCGCCGCCGCTTGGCGATGCGCAGTTCGATCCGACGCGCGGCGGCGGCCTCACGGCGCTGCGGATCGCGGACGGCGGGAAGGTCTGGTTCGCCGCGCCGCGTCCGTGCGATCCGCCGCGGCCCGGATGCAGCCCCGCGCAGCCGGGTGCCCTCACCGCCATCCCCGGCGTCGTCTTCTCGGGCTCGATGGACGGTCACCTCCGCGCGTTTTCGACCGACGACGGCCGGGTGCTGTGGGACGTCGATACGGCGAAGACGTTCACGACCGTGAACGGTGTCGAAGGCAAGGGCGGCTCGCTCGACGGCGCGGGCCCGGTCGTGGCCGGCGGGATGGTGTTCGTGAACTCCGGCTACCCCCGGTTCGGCGGCATGCCGGGGAACCTGCTTCTCGCGTTTGGCCGGCCTGATTAACGATTGACCGGCTGAGCTGGCGCGGCCATGATCGGCCTCGCCAATGGCCCTGCAGACAGGTACCAAGCTCGGCCCCTACCAGATCCTCGCCCAGTTGGGTGCGGGCGGGATGGGAGAGGTCTACAAGGCCACCGACACGCGGTTGAACCGTACGGTCGCCATCAAGGTGCTTCCGCCGCACTTCTCGGCCAATCCCGAGATGAAGCAGCGGTTCGAGCGCGAGGCGCAGACGATCGCCGCGCTCAACCACCCGCACATCTGCGTCCTGTACGACGTCGGCCGGCAGGATGACATCGACTTCCTGGTGATGGAGCACCTCGAGGGCGAGACGCTCGCCGCGCGGCTCGCCCGCGGCGGGCTGCCGCTCGACGAGGCGCTCACGGTCGCCGTCGCCGTCGCGGACGCGCTCGAGAAGGCGCACGGGCAGGGCGTCACCCACCGCGACCTCAAGCCCGGCAACGTCATGCTGACGGCGGGCGGCGCCAAGCTGCTGGACTTCGGCCTCGCGAAGCTGCAGCAGGGACACCCGGCTGCCGCGGCCGCCCCAGGCACCCCGCTGTCTGCCGTCGGTCCGCTGACGACGGTGCCGGGCACGATTCTGGGCACCATGCAGTACATGGCGCCCGAGCAGCTCGAAGGGAAGGAAGCCGACGCCCGCACCGACATCTTCGCCTTCGGTGCCGTGCTCTACGAGATGCTCACGGGGAAGCGGGCGTTCGAGGGGAAGAGCCAGCCGCACCTGATCGCGGCGATCGTGTCGTCGCAGCCGGATCCGGTTTCGAGGACGCACCCCTCCGTCCCGGCTGCACTCGATTTCCTGGTGGAGCGCTGTCTCGCCAAGGATCCCGAGGAGCGCGTCCAGACCGCGACCGATCTCGTCTGGAAGCTGCGATGGATCGCTGAAGGCCGCGCGTCGAAGGGCGCGTCCGGGCCGCGTGCGGCCGGACGGCGTGCGCGGACGGCGCAGCTCGCGCTCGCCGCGGTCGTCCTGCTCGTGATCGCGATGGCGGCGCTGATCGTGATCGCCTCGCGCGACACGGCGCCGCGCCAGGTCACCAGGTTCCTCATCGACGTGCCCGACATGCCGGTCGCCGAGGCGATATCGGTCTCGCCCGACGGCAGGCTCGTCGCGTACTCCGCGTCCGATTCGGGCGCGACGGCCGTGTTCGTCCGCCCGCTGAACGCCGGCGGCGCAACCAAGCTGGCGGGCACGGAAGGCGCGGGGCGGCTGTTCTGGTCGCCCGACAGCCGCTGGGTCGCGTTCTTCGCCGGCGGCCGGCTCAAGCGGGTGGAAGCGACGGGCGGTCCTCCCCAGAACGTCTGCGAGACTCCGGACCTGCTCGGCGGCACCTGGAACGAGGACGGCGTCATCGTTTTCGCATCGAGCAAGGGCCTGCAGCGGGTGCTCGCCGCGGGCGGCCAGCCCTCGCCGATCGAGCTGGGCGGCGACCTCGCGAAGCAGAATCCCCGCGAGCCGTACTTCCTGCCCGGCGGCCGGCAGTTCCTCCTGCTGGCAGGCGAGGGCGAGGCGGATGCGGCGGTGTACGCCGCCTCGCTCGACTCCCCGGACACGACGCGGCTGGTGACGTCCGCCTCGAACGCGGTGTACGCCGAGCCGGGTTATCTGCTGTACCACCGCGAAGGGACGCTTTACGCGCAGGCGTTCGATGCCGACGACGTGGAGGTGAGCGGCGAGGCGCTGCGCGTTGCTGACGGGCTTCCCTATGCGGACGGCGGCGCGGCCGCGTTCGCGGCCTCGCACGCCGGCATCCTGATTTATCGCAACGATCCGCAGCGGCAGGCCGCGTCGGCCGGGGCGGGGCCTGAACAGGGTGGCAACCTCCCCGACAGGCCGCTCCGCTGGGCGAGCCGGACGGGGACCGGTGATGTGGCTGGAGCTCCGGGCGGATGGACGGGGGTCGACCTGTCACCGGACGGGCGGCGGGCAGCGGTGCACCGGCACGACGGCGAGGGCGGCGACATCTGGATCTTTGAAGACGGCCAGACCACGCCGTCGCGATTCACCTTCGACGCCGGGCAGGACAACTCGTCGCCCGTGTGGTCGCCCGACGGCGCGCGCATCGCGTTCGCGTCGCAGCGCGGCGGGAAATCGGGTCTCTATACCAAGGCCGCCGACAACACGAGCGCCGAGGAGCTGGCGCTCGAATCCGACCGGCCCGCGATGCCGATGAGTTGGACCGGCAACCGGCTGGTGTACTGGACGAGCGATTCGAAGACGGGGGGCGACATCTGGGCGGTTCCCCTGGACGGCGATCGAAAGCCCGTGCCGCTCCTGCAGACGCGCGCCGACGAGCGGACGCCTCAGGTGTCCCCGGACGGACGCTGGCTGGCGTACAGCTCCAACGAGACCGGACGCAGCGAAATCTACATCCGGCCGTTCCCGGACGGGCCCGGCCGGATCCAGGTGTCGGTGAACGGCGGAGTGTATCCGCGCTGGCGGCGTGACGGACGCGAGTTGTACTTCATGAGCCTGGTGGTGCTCGGCTCCGTGATGGCGTCGGACATCAGTGTCAGCGGCGCGTCCGTCCAGCGTGGAGTGCCGCGGACCCTGTTCCAGTCGTTCTACGCGGGCGGGGAGCATCCCGTGGGGCAGTATCACGCGTTTGCGGCGGCGCCCGCGGGCGACCGTTTCCTCATGGCGCAGTTCGAGAGCCTGGCCACCGGGTTCGGCCGCGGCGTCGTGGGCGGCTTCAACTTCGCGGCCGCGTTCGCGCTGCCGTTCGTGACAGCGGATCGCCGGGCGGCCGCCGCACCGTCATCACTCTCCACGGCCCCGATTACCGTGGTGCTCGACTGGACAGCGGGACTCCGACAGTAGGAGAGCGGACGCATGGCCTTCGAACCCGGTTCACGGATCGGCCACTACGAGATCGTCGCGCCCATCGGGGCACAGGATGATGAACGGTACAAGGCCTCGGACTCGCGCGTGAGCCGTCTTGTCGCCCTCAAGATCCTTCCACCGGAGTTCTCGGAGCGTCCCGAGCTCCGCGACCGCCTGGAACGGGAGTCGCGGTCGATCTCGTCGCTCAGCCACCCGCACATCTCGGCGCCGCTCGAAGTCGGCCACCAGGAGCCGGCGACGCATTTCGTGGTGACCGAACACTTCGAGGGCGAGGCGCTGGCGGCGCGGCTGGCACGCGGGCCGATCCCGCTCGACGAGGCCTTGTCCACGGCCATCGCGATCGCCGACTCCCTCGACACGGCGCACCGGCACGGGATCGTGCACGCGGGCCTGAACCCCGCCACCGTCATGCTCACGGCGAAGGGCCCGAAGCTGCTCGACTTCGGCCTGACCCGGCTGGCCGCCGACGAGACGCCGCTGCAGGCGGCGTCGATGGCGACGACGCGCACGTCGATCGCGTTCCTGACGGCGGTCCCGACCGCCGCCGCGCCGTACCTCGCGCCCGAGCAGCTCGCCGGCGGCCCGATCGATGCGCGCACCGACATCTTTGCGTTCGGCGCCGTGCTCTACGAGATGGTCACGGGCAAGCCCGCGTTTCACGAGAAGACGCAGGCGTTGCTCATTGCCGCGGTGCAGTCGGTGGATCCGGATCCGGTGTCCGTGCTGCGGCCCGCCGCTCCGCCCGCGCTCGACTACGTGGTGAGGCGCTGCCTCAGCAAGGACCCGCGGCAGCGCATCCAGACCGCCCGCGACGTGCTGACCGAGCTGCGATGGATCGAGAAGGGCGATGCGGGCGCCGGGGTCATGGCGGCGGCGCCGGCGCGGTGGTGGCAACGGGAGAAGGCCACGTGGGCGGCGGCGGCCGTCGCCGCGGTCGCCGCCGCCGCCCTGACGCCCGCCGTCGTCGCCACGTTCGAAGGCCCCCCCGCGCTGCCGGAAGTCCATTTCCTGGCCACGAGCCTTCCGGTGGCGACGACGCCGCTCGCCGTGTCCCCCGACGGCCGCTGGCTCGTCTCCGGCATCAACGGCGGCGCCACGTTCGGGTTGTCGCTCGACTCGGTCACGTCGCAGACGCTCATTCGCGGCGTGCCGGTCCAGCCGTTCTTTTCCCCGGACAGCCGGTCGATCGCGTACTTCGAGGCGAACCAGCTCAAGAGAGCCGACATCGGCGGCGGACCGCCGCAGGTCATCTGCGAGGTGCCGCCGCTCATTTCCGCCGGCACGTGGAACAGCGACGGCGTGATTCTCTTCCCCGGTGCCGGCGTCATTCATCGCGTGCTCGCGGCCGGAGGGCAGCCGGCGCCGATCACGACGCTGGATCAGTCCAGATCGGAGACCGAGCACCTCGGCCCGGTGTTCCTTCCCGACGGACGCCGGTTCCTGTTCCTGGCGGTCTCGTCACAGGCGAACGAGAGCGCGATCTTCGTCGGGTCACTCGACTCGGGCGATCGCATCCGCCTGTTCGCCTCCAACTCCAAGGCCGTCTATGCCGAGCCCGGGTACCTGCTCTTCAATCGCGGCGACTCCGTCTTTGCGCAGGCGTTCGATGCGGAGAGCCTGACGCTGTCGGGTGAGCCGATTCGTGTCGCGAGCGGCGTGCCGTTGCGGGTGGTGGCGCCCAACGGCAGTCCTGGCATCACGAGCTCCGCGAACTTCGCCGTGTCGCAGACCGGCGTGCTCGCCTACCGGACCGGCGGGAGCGCCGGCGGCGCGCCCGTCGCCGGGACAGAGGAGCAACGGTCGATGTTCTGGTTTACGAGGACAGGCGATCGCAGCGCGTCGCTCGGCCCGGCTGGCGCGTACGTCGGCGTGGACCTGTCGCCCGACGGCCGGCGGTTTGCCGTCCATCGACATGAAGGGATCGGCGGCGACAACTGGTTCTTCGACCTCGCGCAGGGCCGCCTGCAGCGCCTGACGTTCGATGCGAGCCAGGACAACTCGAGCCCAGTCTGGTCGCCCGATGGGACGAAGATCGCCTTCGGTTCTCTCCGGAACGGCAGATGGGGCATCTACGTGAAACCCGCCGACGGCACGGCGGCCGAAGAGCTCATCATGGAGTCGGAAACGCCGAAGGGCCCGACCAGCTGGTCTCCAGACGGAAGCCGGATTGTGTTCACGGAGAACACCGGCGGCGGCGGTGACGTCTGGATGGTCCCGGTCGCGGGAGACAGGAAGCCGGTTCCCCTCCTGCGGTCGCCGACGTTCGAAGGCTTCGCCCAGGTTTCCTCAGACGGCAAATGGCTGGCGTATGCGTCAAACGAGACGGGCCGCGCGGAGGTGTACGTCAGGCCGTTTCCCGATGGTCCTGGCAAGTGGCAGGTATCCACCGAGGGCGGGACGTTTCCGCGCTGGCGGCGCGACGGGCGCGAGCTGTTCTTCTACTTCAACAACAGTGTGATCTCCGCGGCTATCAACAGCACGGCGTCATCGATCGAACCTGGTGTTCCCGCGCCGCTCTTCGGCGTCCCCAACCCGAGCTCGATCTCGGTGCATGCCGCGTACAACCGGTTCGCGGTGACGGCCGATGGTCAGCGGGTGCTGATCTCGCTGCCGGGTGGCGGCGGCCCCAACACCGCGGGCGGCGTCGCGGACAGTATCGCGGCGCTCGCCGACCAGGGCACCACGACATCGACCGGCGCCGCGCCGAATGCCGTCATGGTCGTGCTCAACTGGACGCGGCTGCTGGCGCGAAATTGACGCCGGCCGGCATCGATCGGGCGTAGAATCCGCATGCGAGGTGGCGCTTATGGTCAGGAAGTTCGTCGTCCCGGCCCTGGTCCTCTCGGTTCTCTTCGCCGGCGTCCTGGTCCAGGCCCAACAGCCAGGCCATAACGCGGCGCCGGCGCCGGTGACGTTCGCCAAGGACGTCGCACCCATTCTCCAGAAGACCTGTCAGCAGTGCCACCAGCCCGGCGCGATCGGGCCGATGTCGCTCGTGACCTACGAGCAGGTGCGCCCGTGGGCGCGGGCGATCAGGGCGCGGGTGGTGGCGGGCGAGATGCCGCCCTACCGCTACGACCGCAACGTCGGCATCCAGAACCTGAAGTACGACCTGCGCCTCAGCATCGATCAGATCGACACGATCGCGCGCTGGGTCGATGCCGGCGCGCCGCTCGGCAATCCCGCCGACATGCCGCCGCCCGTGAGCTTCCCGGATCCGGCGAAGTGGGAGTTCGCCGACCAGTTCGGCCCGCCCGACCTCGTTGTGAAGACGAAGCCGTTCACGCTGCCCGCGCAGGGGCAGGACGTCTGGTGGCGCCCGCTGGTGCCGACCGGCCTCACCACGGACCGCTGCATCAAGGCCGTGGCCGTGAAGCCGTCGCTGAAGGGGCGCGCCGCGGCGCACCACGCCAACAGCGAGCTCGTCGTGCTCGATCAGAAGACCGGCCAGTGGGTCGACGGCGAGCGCGTCACCGAATACGCGCTCGGCAAGGTCGGAGAGATCGTTCCCGGGGACGGCTGCCGCACGCTGCCGGCCAACTCGATGGTGCGGTGGGACGTGCACTACTACCCGACCGGGCAGGAGCTCAAAGACGACGTGATCGAGCTGGGATTCTGGCTCTATCCCGAAGGGCACACGGCGAAGTACAAGCAGGACCTCAAGCTCTACTCGCTGCGGATGAAGGGCGGCGATCTGGAGATCCCGCCGCACGGCACGGCGATGACGCAGGGGTTCCACACCTTCAAGACGCCGGTGCGGCTCGACAGCTTCCAGCCGCACGGGCACTTCCGCCTGGTCGCCAAGACGCTCGAGATCTTCTACCCCGACACCGGCCGCCTCGAGATGATCAGCTCGATCTCGAACTGGACCAACAACTGGCACACGAGCCACATCTACGAGGAAGACTCCTCGCCGCTCGTGCCGGCGGGCGCGACGCTGGTGATTACCGGCTACTACGACAACACCCGCGCGAACCGCTACAACCCCGATCCCGACCAGTGGGTCGGCCCCGGGAGCCGGACGGCGGACGAGATGTCGCACGCGTGGATTGCGGTGACGCATCTCGACGACGAGGGCTACAAGCGGCTGGCGGCCGAGCGCGAGGCGAAGAAGAAGGCGCGCACCAACACCACGCAGTAGGACCGTGCGCGAACGAACGGTTGTCGGCATCCTGACGGCGGCGGTGCTTGCCGGCGGCGCGCTGCTCGGGGCCCAGGGCGTGCGCCCGCTTGCGCCCGTGCCGCCCGAGGGACAGCGCGTCGCGCCGTTCTTCGACGGCTGGTACGAGAACCCCGACGGGACCGTCACGCTGTCGTTCGGCTACTCCAACAGCAATCGAACGGACACGATCGAGATTCCGCTCGGCGCCGACAACTTCATCACGCCGAAGGAATACGACGGGCGTCAGCCGACGTCGTTCCCGCCCGTCGTCGCCGAGCAGCCCGAGACCTCGTCCGTCAACGCGCGCGACCGCGAGCGCGGCGTGTTCACGGTCACGCTCCCCAAGGCGAGCGCCGACGTCGTCTGGACGCTGCGCTACCGGGCGCAATCGTTCAGCGTGCCCGGGCGCGCGAAGCTCAACGCCTACCAGCTGCGCTGGCCGATGGCGATGGGGTCGATTCCGCCGCTGCTTCGCTTCAGCGAGGCCGGTGCAGCCGGCCGCGGTCCCGCCGGTATCGAGGCCACTCCGGTGAAGACGCCGGTTGGCAAACCGGTGCCGCTTGCGATCTGGGTTACCGACGACAGCGTGAGAGAACAGGACCCGGTCACGGTCGCGCCGAAGGGGAAGCCCAGACCGGCGCTCAACGTGAACTGGTACAAGCACTCGGGACCAGGCCCCGTGCGCTTCAGCAGCGCGAGACAGCCGATTGCGCAGCTCGAGGCGATGGCGTCCACGGAAGCCACCTTCGCGCAGCCGGGCACCTATGTCCTGCGCGTCCGCGCCGACAACTTCGGCCGGCTCGACACGTCGCCGGGAAACCAGTGCTGCTGGACGAACGGCTATGTGAGGGTGACCGTCACGCCTTGATGTCTAAGGTGCCTAAGGTGCCTGGGGTGCCTAGGGTGCCTAGGGTGCTTAGCGTGCAGTTTTTGCGTACTTTTTCGGCCGAACGCGCTGCAGTTTCTGCCACGTCTCAGGCCTGACGATCGCCAAGACTCTTCGCACTCCGGCACTTTAGGCACCTTTTGGCACCCTAGGCACTCTAGGCGCCCTCGATAGAGCGCGGTGCGGCGGTTGCACCCTTCCGGGTGTGGCTGGACTGCGATCGTTTAAGGACTTCGCCGCATGGCAGCTTGCCTATGCCCTTCGCCGTGCGGTTCGGCCCCTCTGTTGCCGTGCGCTGCAGGAAAAAGACTTCACGCTGCACCGTCAGATCAGGGAAGCGGCGCGGTCGGCGACGCGCAACATCGCCGAGGGGTTCGGACGTTTCAGGCACCGCGATTTCGCGCGATTCGTCCGTATCGCGAAGGCGTCGGAAGTGGAGTTGCTCGATCACTTCAACGAAGCATTCGATTCGGGATACGTGAGCGACGCCGAGCGCCAACACCTTGAGCACGCGGCGAAGAAGGCGATCAAAGCGGCGAATGGCTTGATCCGTTACCTGGAATCCACGCCCGACCCATGAGGAGCAAGGCATCCTTGGGCCCCCACGACACCCCAGGCACTCTACGCACCCTAGGCACCCTAGGCACTCCAGGCACTCCAGGCACTCTAGGCACCCCAGGCACTCTAGGCTAGCGTCTGACGTGCCGCTCGAGCATCTGGCGGCGGACGACGGCGCCGTAGACGTTGCCCTGGCGATCGACGCCGAGGCCTTCCGCACCGGAGTGATCGGGCGTCAGCGGCTCCATGTCCTCGATGAACGCGGTGACGCGGCCGTCGCGCGCGCTGCCGATGCGGATGCCCTTCCGGATCCCCATCAGCTCCTTCGCGCCGGTGTCGGGGCCTGACTCGGAGTCGGCGACGTACATCGTGTCGTCGGCGGTGATGGCGATGCCGCTCGGGCGGCCGAACTGCCGCCACTCGTCGATGAACGTGCCGTCCTGGTCGAAGATCTGGATGCGGTTGTTCTCGCGGTCGCCGACGAACAGCCGGCCCCGCGAGTCCATCGCAATCGTGTGCGGCTCGCTGAACTGGCCGCGCCCCGGGCCCTTCGTGCCCCACTCCTTCACGAAGCGGCCGTCCTTCGAGAACTTCACCACGCGGTTGTTGCGCCCGTTGCGGTGGCTGTCGGTGACGAAGATGTCGCCGTTCGGCGCCACGACGACGTCGGTGGGCTGATCGAAGAGCTCCGGGCCAGAGCCGCTGACGCCGGCCTTGCCGAGCGCCATCAGCACCTTGCCGTTCGGATCGAACTTGAAGACCTGATGGCCGTAGCCGTCGCCGCCGCGCGCGTCGGTGACCCACAGGTTGCCCTCGCCTCGCGATCGAGCGTCGCGCCGTGCGGGAAGTGGAACATGCCGGCGCCCCACGTCGCGAGCAGGCGGCCGTCAGCGTTGTACTTGAGGATGGGCGGTTCCGTGCGCCCGGTGCAGGCGTTGGCGAAGCAGCGCGCGACGACGAAGACGGTGCCGTCGGGCGCGGGCTCGACTGCCGTGACGGCGGGCCAGGACATGCCCGGCGGCAGCTCGCCCCAGTCGCGGGTGGTGCGGTACGGCTGCGGCAGGTCGTTGCGGACGCCGTGCGCTGAGGGCGGAGCCTGGGCGGCGACCGTCGCCGCCGCCCAGCACATCGCCCCTACGAACAGCTGGTGCCGGTACGCTGCCCGCGGACCCATCCGGCCAGCATCTGCCATTCGGGGTCTTTCCGCGTGGCCCAGCGGCGCACGCCGTTGTGCGCGTACGAGCCGCCGCCCTCGGGATGCAGCGGCTTCAGCAGGAAGCGGCTGTGCTCGGGATCGCCCGGCACGATGAGCCGCGTGATCACGCCGAACGCGCGCTTGGCCTCCTCGTCGTTCCACGTCTTGCCGTCGGCCGGCACGGGCGCAAACCCGATGAGCCCGGCGTTGTGGCAGTTGCTGCACCGGATGTGGCCTTCGCGCGGGTTCTGGAAGATCGGCTGCACGCACGAGCGGAAGAACGTGAAGTCGACGGTCGGCTCCGGCGCCGGCACGAACCGGTCGGCGGGGAAGCTGCGGATCCACTTCAGCACCATCTGGTACTGCGCGTCCTCCTTCGTCCGCCAGAACGTGCCGCCGGTGTGGCCGAGCCCGCCCGCGTCCGGCGCGAGCGGCTTGCTCAGCAGGCGGCTGCTCTCCGGATCCTTCGTGTTGATCAGCCGCGTCACGACCGCGAGGTTCTTCCGCGACTGCTCGACCGTCCAGCCCGAGTCGGTCGCGGGCGTATCGAGCGCGAAGCGGAGGCTCGTCTGCCAGGTATGGCACATCACGCACGCGGCCATGCCCGGCGCGGTGCCGCCGCGGCTGAGCATGAACAGCGGCTCGAGGGTCTTGCGGTAGGCGTCAACCTCCGACTGCTGGAACTGCGCCGGTGGTGGCTGCTGCGCGGTCATCGACGACGCCAGCGCCAGGCAGAAGATCGCGACGAGCAGCGCCGTCGCGCGGATCATGCGGGTCATGGCTTACCTCGAGGCCTGGGCTCGCGCCGTGTTCGTCGACGGGTTCACGCGGTTGAGCGGGAGGATCGCGGTGCTGATCCGCGCCGGCCGCGCGCCCGTCTTGATCTTGGCGACGACCGCCAGCTTCTGCAGGTCCACCGCCAGCGTGTGATCCGACCCGGAGACCGCGACGTACATGTATTTGCTGTCCGGCGTCGGCGTCATCCAGTTCGCCGTCGGCCCGACTTCCACCGAGCCGATGTACTTGAGATCCGGCAGCGTCCACCCGTAGATGCGGCTGTCGAGGCGGCTCGACGCCCACACGGCCGAGCGGTTCGGCAGCACCTCGAGGCCGTGCATGTCGCCGCCCTGGATGCCGTCCGCGTTCTGCTGCCACGGCTTGAGCGGCGGCGGGAAGAGCATCTGCGTCACCGCCTTCCTGGCCCAGTCGATGACGAAGATGCCGTTGATGCCGGTGCCCTGCGCGAACATGCGCCGGGTCGAGCCGTCCGGGCCGGCCTCGAACGACATCGGGCGGACGGTGTGGCTGTCGCGCCCGTACTGCTTGTGGCCGTCGAGCGTGATGCCCGCCACGACCGTGTCGGTGACCGGGTCGATCACCTGGATCGTCGGGTCGCCGGGCTTCGGCGGATCGTCGGTGAGGCCGGCGAGGACGAAGTTGTCGTCTGGCGTCACGTAGGTGTTGTGCACCCCGTTCAGGACGGGGATGCTCTTGACCAGCTTGTTCGTGTTCAGATCGACGACGTCCACGACCGCCGCGCCGGCCTTGGTGCGTTGGCGAATCCCGACGTACGCCTTGCGGTGCTTCTTGTTCACGACGACCTTGTTCGGCCGGGCCGACAGCGGGATCTGCATCACCTGCTGGAGCGTCCGCGTGTCGAACACGTCCAGCGTGGACTGCTGCTCGTTGGTGCAGTAGTAATACAGTCCGTCGGGATGCGTCGTCAGGTTGTGGGCGTGCGGGCAGCCCCTGATGACGCCAACCACCTGGTTGATGGTCGGGTCGATGATGTGGTGGACGTTGCCGGCGTTGTTGCTCTGGAGAATCCGCACGGCGACGCCATTGTAGGAGTCGAGCCGGGGCACCCCCTGGGCCGCGGCCGCTGACGCGGCGAGCACGACGCCCAGCACCGCTGACAGAACTCGAATCGCCATCACGAACCTCCCCCGTAACGGGATTTCCGATGTGACCGCCGGAGGGAGTATAGTCCGCTCCGTCGGACGACGGAAGGAGTGAACGATGGCCCGGAACCGCAATGTCTACGTGGGTGCAGGGTTTCTGGTGCTCCTGATCGGGCTGGGCGCCTCCTACGTGCACCTCGAGCGCACGGCGGAGGCCCAGGCGCGGGTGCAGGCACCGCGTTTCGAGGTGGATCCCTTCTGGCCGAAGCCGCTGCCCAACAACTGGATTCTGGGCCAGACGATCGGCGTGCACGCCGACGCCCAGGACAACATCTGGATCATCCACCGCGGCTCCGAGACGCTCCAGCCGAACGAGAAGGCGCAGGAGGTGAACTCGGGCGACTGCTGCGTGGGCGCGCCGCCCGTGCTGGTCTTCGACAAGGCGGGCAACCTCGTGCGGAGCTGGGGCGGCCCTGGCGCCGGCTACGACTGGCCCGATAACAACCACGGCATCTTCGTCGATCAGGCCGGCAACGTCTGGATCGGCGGCAACGGCCCCGGCGACTCGCACATCATCAAGTTCACG
>Ga0194131_10003481_pt1 | contig 24793 bp, 20 predicted proteins | sample TA2KigO120mmetaG_FD_148631 | JGI IMG/M metagenome (GOLD analysis project Ga0194131, IMG submission 148631) | Freshwater microbial communities from Lake Tanganyika, Tanzania - TA2015053 Kigoma Offshore 120m | ecosystem: Environmental > Aquatic > Freshwater > Lake | place: Tanzania: Lake... | reverse complement strand
GAGGACGAGCGCAAGGACGCAAGGCCGGCCAGCGCGGGTTCGCGGCGCGTCCGCGCAGCTCGCGACCCGAGGTCGCGGGAGGACGAGCGCAAGGACGCAAGGCCGGCCAGCGCGGGTTCGCGGCGCGTCCGCGCGGCAAGGACCCGAGGGAGCGCAAGGACGAGCGTCAGCCGGTGCCCCAAAGGAGCGATGCCGCGACGCTGGCGACAGGACCCCACGAGCGCAACGACGAGCGCGAGTGCGTGTTGCTGCCCACGCGCCCTACGATGGCCGCATGACCGCCCTCGTCAAAGGATCGAAGGTGCTCGTCGCGATGAGCGGCGGCGTCGATTCGTCGGTTGCGGCGGCGCTGCTCGTCGAGCGCGGCTACCAGGTCGTCGGCTGCTTCATGCGGCTCGGCTCGCCGGGGGAGGAACTCGAGGGCCTCGCGCCCATGCCGGAGGAGGGCTTCGATGCCTCGTCGTGCGCCTTGCCGGCCAAGCCCGACGGCAGCACCCCACTGCGCATCGGGCATCGTGGCTGCTGCTCGATCAACGACGCGCAGGATGCACGCACGGTCGCGGCGAGGCTCGGCATCCCGTTCTATGTCTGCAACTTCAAGAAGGACTTCGGCCGCATCATCGACTACTTCGTTGGCGAGTACAACGCCGGTCGCACCCCCAATCCCTGCGTGCGATGCAACGACTGGCTCAAGTTCGGCAAGCTCCACGAGTACGCGCGCTCGATCGATGCCGTCGCCGTCGCCAGCGGCCACTATGCACGCATCGTGCATGGCGAGCGGGGGGCCGAGCTCCATCGCGGCATCGACCTGTCGAAGGACCAGTCCTATGTGCTGTTCGGTGCGCGCCGCGAAGCGCTGCACGAGATGATCCTGCCCATCGGTGACCTGCCCAAGACCGAGGTCCGCGCCATGGCACGGGAGCGCGGGCTGCCGGTCTTCGACAAGCCCGATTCGCAGGAGATCTGCTTCGTACCCGATGACGATTACGCGGGGCTGGTCGCGCGTCGCACGCCGGCGGCGGTTGTCCCGGGGCGCATCGTCGATCATGAGGGTCGCGACCTCGGCGAGCACCCGGGGCACCAGCACTTCACGGTCGGCCAGCGCAAGGGGCTCGGCGTGGCTGCGGGTATGCCGCTCTATGTCATCGGCAAGGATGCGCAGGCCAATGTCGTCACGCTCGGCCCGCGCGAACTGCTCGCGTCGGCAGGTTGCACCGCCGCGCAGTCGAACTGGCTCGTCGATCCGCCGCAGTCATGGGTGCCGTGCACGGCGAAGATCCGTTACAACGCGTTGCCTGTCGCAGCGCGCGTTCGCGCGACTGGCGCGGACACGATCGAGGTTCGCTTCGATGAACCGCAGGCTGCGGTGGCTCCGGGCCAGGCGGTGGTCTGCTTCGACGGCAGCCGCGTCCTGGGCGGCGCCTGGATCGACGCGGCGATCGGGTGATCGCCCGAGCCCTCACGCCACCGTCACGGAGCGGTCGAGGTAGACATCCTGGATCGCGTTCAGCAGCTTCACGCCTTCGGGCATCGGGCGCTGGAAGGCCTTGCGGCCGCTGATCAGGCCCATGCCGCCGGCGCGCTTGTTGATCACCGCGGTCTTCACGGCCTCGGCGAAGTCGTTCTCGCCGCTGGCGCCGCCTGAGTTGATCAGGCCCGCGCGGCCGGCGTAGCAGTTCAGCACCTGGTAGCGGCAGAGGTCGATCGGATGGTCGGTCGCCAGGTCGCTGTACATGCGCTTGTCGAGCTTGCCGTAGCTCGAATCGCCGCTGTTGAGCGCCGAGTAGCCCCCGTTGAGCTCGGGCAGCTTCTGCTTGATGATGTCGGCCTTGATCGTCACGCCGAGGTGGTTCGCCTGGCCGGTCAGGTCGGCACTCAGGTGGTGGTCCTTGCCGTCCTTCTTGAACTTCGGGTTGCGCAGGTAGCACCAGAGGATCGTGGCCATGCCGAGCGCGTGGGCCTCGTCGAAGGCCCGGGCGACCTCGACGATCTGCCGCCCGCTCTCGTCACTGCCGAAGTAGATGGTCGCACCGACCGCGCAGGCACCCATGTTCCAGGCATCGCGCACCGAGCCGAACATGATCTGGTCGAACTTGTTCGGGCAGGTCAGCAATTCGTTGTGGTTGATCTTGACGATGAACGGGATGCGGTGCGCATACTGCCGCGACACGCTGCCGAGCACGCCGAAGGTGCTGGCCACACCGTTGCAGCCGCCTTCGATCGCAAGCTTCACGAGGTTCTCGCCGTCGAAGTAGATCGGGTTCTTGGCGAAGCTCGCGCCTGCCGAGTGCTCGATGCCCTGGTCGACCGGCAGGATGCTCACATATCCCGTCCCGCCGAGGCGGCCGGTGCCGAAGAGCCGATGCAGGTTGTTGAGCACCGGCTGCGGACGGTCGCTCTTGGCCCACACGCGATCGATGAAGTCGGGACCGGGCAGGTGCAAATTGGCGGCAGGCACCTTGGCCTTGTGCTCAAGGAGGCTGGTGGCGTCCGCTCCGAGGTACTGGGCGATCTTGCTCATGCCGGGCAAGGTAGCGGCTGCCGCGAAGGGGGGCCGCCATCGCCCTGAGGCCCCATGACGCCGCTGGACCGCCCCGGGTGACCGGGCGATCAGCTCGTTGCCGCGATCCGCTGCATGGCACGCGTGGGTTTCTGTGCCCGCTGAACCTCGGTCTGGCGGCGGATCTCCTCGGCATCGGCGTATTCCTCGCCGAAGCGCACCAGTCGCAGGCTGTTGGCGATGACGAAGACATACGCCACGGCCTGGTAGAAGGGCGTGATCCAGATCTGCAGGTTGCCGGTCGCGGCCAGTGCCAGGCCGATGATCGCCAGCACCAGGCTCGCCGCGATGTTCAGGGCAATGATGCCGCGCGCCTTGCGGGCGAGTTCGAGCAGGAACGGCACCAGTCGCAGGTCATCGTTCATCAGCGCCACGCCGGCACTGTTGGTGGCGATGTCGCTTCCCGACAGGCCCATCGCCAGGCCGACATCGGCGCTCGCGAGCAGCGGACCGTCGTTGATGCCGTCGCCCACGGCCAGCACACGGTGGCCGCGCTTGAGCAGGTACTTCAGTTCCTCGTGCTTTTCCTCGGGCAGGCATTCGGCTTCGATCGAGTCGACGCCGGCCGCCTGGCCCACGCGAGTGGCCACGCCGAGGCGGTCGCCGGTGAAGATCGAGACGCGTCGCACGCCAAGATCACGCAGGCGCTTCACGGTCTCGGGCGCATTGCGACGCAGCTTGTCCTCAAGACCGACGGCACCGAGATAGGTCTCGCCGCGCATGACATGCACGCCGCTCATGCCTTCGATGCCTGCCTCGACGGTCTTCACCGACGCAGCGATGGCAGGACTCAGCTCGAGCAGCCAGCCCGAGCGGCCCGCGCGCAGCGTCTGCCCGCCAACGACCGCGACGACGCCGCGGCCGTGCACTTCCTCGTAGCGCTCGACCTTGGCCGGCTCGATGCGCGCGCGCTGCGCCGTATCCAGGATCGATCGCGCGAGCGGGTGGTTCGAGCTCTGCTCGCAATCGGCGGCAGCCTGCAGGAGATCGGCGGCATCCACGCCCTCGGCGGGCGCGAGCCGGCTGACGCTGAACTTGCCGGTGGTGAGCGTGCCGGTCTTGTCGAGCACCACGGTGTCGATGTCACCTGCGCTCTCGAGCACGCGCGTCTGCTTGATCATGATGCCCAGGCGGGCGGCGGCCGCGAACGCGGCGACCATGGCGGTCGGATACGAGATCAGGAGTGCGCCGGGGCAGGTCACCACGAGCACGGTGATGGCGCGCACGGCCGCGGTCTCGCGCACCTCGGCACTGTCGGACTTGCTCGTGAAGAACCAGACGATGCCGGCCACCATGAGGACGACCGGCACGTAGTAGGCCGAGAGCCGCTCGATGAGTTCCTGGCGTTCGGTGCGGCTGTTCTCCGCTTCGCGGATGAGCGTCTCGACCTTGCCGATCGTGGTCTCGCCGGCGACGGCCGTCACCTGCAGGTCGATCTGGCCGGTCAGGTTCGTGGTGCCCGCGTAGACCTCGCTGCCGGTCTGCACTTCCACCGGCACGGCTTCGCCGGTGAGCGAGGCCTGGTTGATGCTCGACTGGCCCGCGACGACCTTGCCATCGACCGGAAGGTTCTCGCCCGGGCGCACGCGCACACGGTCGCCGGTCTTGACTTGCGACAGGCTGACTTCGCGGTCGCTGCCGTCGGCGCCGACGAGTCGCGCCATATCGGGTGTCAATTCGACAAGTTCGCGGATCGCCCGTTGCGCACCCCACGCCGTGCGGCTGAGGACGAGCTCCGACAGCCAGAGGAAGAAGGCCAGAAACCCGGCCGGCAGGTACAGGTTGTTCGCCAGCGCTGCCAGAACCGCGAGGGAGGCGAGGGTGTCGCTGCTGGGCTTCCCGGCGACAAGCTCTTCCCAGGCTCCCTTCACCAAGGGAGTGGCGAGGATCAGCGCGCCCAGGGCCGCCGTGATGTTGGTCACGCTCTCGCCAACGCCCAGAAGCGTGCCAGCGACCCAGGCGGTGAGCAGCATGACGCCGCCGACGAGGGCGACGAACAGCTGCCGCTCAAGACGCTCGCCGTTGGAGGCGGACGGATCGATGGACGGGGAGGCTGACGGGGTCGTGATGGTGCTCATGGTCGATGGACCCGAGGGAAGAGAAGTGATCTACAGCGTAGCACGCTCACGATCCCAAGGTTCGATCCAACGGGGTACCTTCCGACCCATATGCGACAGGTCACCGTCATCGGCGACGGCCAATTTGGGTTGGTGCTTGCTTCGCTGGCTGCGAGCCGGGGGCATTCGGTCCGGCTGTGGGGGGTCTTTCCCCAGGATCTTGCCCCCTTGGCTGCCACGCGCCGATCGCCCCGCCTGCCCGGGTTCGAGCTCGATCCGGCTGTCGTGGTCGAACCCGATGCGCAGCGCGCCCTCGCGGGTGCGGACCTGTGCATCAGCGCCGTCCCCACCCAGCATCTGGCATCGGTCTGGCCGCGGTTGGGCAAGGGGTTGCCGCCTTCGGCGGTCATCGTCAGTGTGAGCAAGGGCCTCGAGCGAGGATCCCTCCGTCGGCCGAGCGAGATCGTGAAGCAGGCCGCGCCGGGCCACGAGGTCGTGACGATGTCAGGGCCCTCGATCGCCGCCGAGATGGCCCGCAGGCTGCCCCTCGTGATGGTGGTTGCTGGCTCGGCGCACGCCACCGCGCCCGTCCAGGAGGCGCTGAGCTGCTCGTGGCTGCGGCTCTACACGCTGCGTGACCATGTCGGTGTCGAACTGGCAGGGGCTGCGAAGAATGTGATCGCGCTGGCCGCGGGCATGCTTGATGGCATGCATGCCGGCATGAACGCCAAGAGTGCGCTCCTTGCGCGTGGGCTGGCCGAGATCGTGCGTTTCGGGTCGGCGCACGGCGCCGAGGCAGAAACCTTCTTCGGCGTTGCCGGCGTGGGTGATCTGGCGACCACCTGCTTCAGCCCCGATGGCCGCAATCGCTCGTGCGGCGAGGCGCTCGGTCGCGGACAGACCCTGGCCGAGCATCTGGCCCACACGCGTTCCGTGGTCGAGGGCGTGGACACATGCGATGCGATCGTGCGCGATGCCCGCTCTCGGGGCATCGAACTGCCCATCATGGAAGCCGTGCACGGCGTGCTGTTCGGCGGCGTCGCGCCCGCTCAGGCGCTGCAGTCGCTGATGTCCCGCGATGTCGGCGTCGAGCGCGTGCGCTAGCGAGCCGCTCACTCCTCATCGAACTTGCGCGCGATCAGCCGCAGCAGCGCGGCCATCGCGGCATCCTCGTCGGGACCGTCACAGGTGATCTCGAGCTCGGTTCCCGCAGTGCCCGCCACGAGCAGCATCTGCATGATGCTCTTGCCATCGACGGCCTCAGCGGCATCGGCGCGACGCACGGTCACGGAGCAGCCGAAGCCCATGGCCGTCTGCACGAAGCTCATCGCGGGGCGCGCGTGCAGCCCGAGCCGATTCAGGATGGTGGCGCGACCCGTCACCATGCGGATCAGCCCTTCGATGACCCTGCTTCCTGCAGGAGCAGGCGTGCGTCGGCTGGGGTCCGGGCCTGGCGCAGCAAGCGCTTGAACTGGTCGTCCTGGAGCGACTGGAAGATCGCCTCCATCGCAGCCACATGCAGGTCAGGCTTGGCCTCCGGGCTCAGGATGAGGAAGACCGTGTTGACGGGTTGGCGATCGAGCGAGCTGAAGTCGATGCCCACGGGGCTGATGCCCAGCGCCGCGATCGGCGCATCGACCAGATCGGTCTTGGCATGGGGCACGGCCATACCGTGGCCGAAGCCCGTCGAGCCCTTGCGTTCCCTCTTGAGCACGGCCTTGACCAGTTCCTCGGCCTGCGCTGGCTTGATGACCTTCGCCGTCACCAGCGCCTTCATCAACTCGCCGATCGATGCATCTCGCTTGGTGGCATCGAGCGGGGCGCGGATGGCCTTGGAGTGGACGAGTTCGTTGAGTTTCATGGAGAGGTTGGATCGTAGCGATTGCTGCGTGGTACGGCCAGAACGAACGCGCCCGGCGTGGGAGCGAGTCCCGCGTCGGGCGTGGTGATGAAACCGGGTTCGATGCGGTTCAGTGGCGATGCTCGCGCAGGCGGGCCTTGTGCTCGCTGAGCTGCCGTCGGCTGCGGTCGACCGCCAGATCGACGCAGGCGTACAGGTTGTCGTGGTGTGTGTTGCAGACGAAGTCCGTGTGATGGTCCACATTGGCACGCAACTCCACATGGAAGCCATGGCTCGGCAGCGGTTCGACGACGACTTCAAGTCCACTCACGCGGTTGAAGTACCGCGGGAGCTTCGACACCTTTCCGCGGATGTACCCGGCGATGGCCTCGGTCAGCTGCATGTGCTTGGCACTGATGGTCACGATCATGGCAAGAGTCTCCGTGAACGACGATGCGGGGCGGCACCGCCAACTGCGCGACACGCGGCAGGGGCGACGATCGCCCAGCCGTCCAGGTCCCGAGCCCGGAGGAGCTCGCCATGCATCACGCAGGGCGACTCCGCGCCAAGGTGAACCACGAGGGAACCTACCCCCAAGTTCGCGCATGGGACAGCACATTCCGCGAACATCCCGCGGATCGTCCGGACCAGGTCGTGAAGGCGAGGGAGGGCTGGCGTGCGTGCCATCGTGGTCCGCCGGCTCCGTCATGGACGCCGGCGCACCGCGAGGATCGAATACGAATCGCCCCGGCGGAAGCGGATCGCGAGGGTTTCGTTCCTGGGCGAACGGGTCAGCGCCACGCCGAGCTCACGAACCGAGCGTACGGGTTCGCTGTCCACCCCCACGATCACATCGCCGGGTCGCAGGCCTGCATCGCGGGCGGCGCTCTTCGTGACGAATCGTACGATCCGGGCCCCGTCGGGATGGTCCTCGGTGGTGACCCCGATCGAGGGCTGCGTGGGGTCGGTCGAGAACCCCTGTGTACCCCGTTCGCGAGCCCAGGCGGCCCAGGCGCGCTCGATCTCCTCGAGGCTGCAGCCCAGCGCGCGCTCCAGGGCTCGCGTGCAGGTGGGGTCGTCACGGAATCCAGCGACTGCCTCGGCGTAGAGCCGCTCCACCGCCCCGCGCGAGGCCGTGTACTCCATGAGCGAGCGCACCAGCGGGTAGGTCGACTCGCCATCCTTCTGGAAGTCGTCCTCGGGCATCGTCAGCAGGCGGCGCAGCGCCGGCGCGGCACCCGTGGCCAGGAGCTGCATGGCCGCATCGGCACGCTCGTTGGGCAGGAACTCGAACGAGCCGTCATCGCGCGTGCGGTAGGTCTCGAAGACCGTGGCGAGTCCCTCGCGCAGCCAGATCGGATGCACTTGGTTGACACGCTCCATGTGGGCGAAGTGCAGGGCGTGGGTGAACTCGTGGCGCAGGGTGGCGCCGGTATCGCGCGTGAGCAGGCGGCGCATGCCGTGTTCGTAGCGGCCTGCGCGCGATGCCGTGAGCCCGTCGCCCTCGCCATCGGCGCCGCTGGCCACGATCACCGCCACGGGTTGAGCGAGTCCCTTGCCAAAGAGCCTGCCCACCTGATTCTGAGTCATCTCAGCGAGCATCGACATCAGCTCGCTGCGGCTCGTTGGATCCTGCGTCGTCACCAGGATGGTGTTGGTCACGCCGTCGGGGAAGACGCGATAGCCGCTGGTGAAGCGCATGCGCCAGGCATCGACGGCCTTGGTCGCCTCGGCGCCCGTGAGCGTGCCCTGCTCGTTGCGTGCACGGGCGGCGCGCATCGCCTCCTGGACCACCGCCCAGGATTCATGCCGTCGCAGCCCGGCGAAGTCGGGACCGGATTCGATGGTGGCGAAGTCCGTGAAGCCCTCCTCGATGGCGCGCTTGAGGTAGCCGGCGGCCACGCGCTGGTCGCCCGCTTGCGCCGCGGCGCGAGCGGCCAGCGCGAGCATGCCCGCATCGCCGGGTGCGCGGTCGAGCCAGGCCTTGGCCCGGGCCAGCGCCTCGGCGCTCCGGTGCTGGGCCAGGGCCTCGTTCACGGCCCGTTCGGTCGCCGATCGTGCGGTGTCGGCGGGGGGCTGCGCCGACGCTGCCATGGTCGCGATGGCCACGCAGGCGACCACGACCCTGATGGAGCAAAGCGCGTGACGCACGCCGTGATCGTATCCAGCCGGGTTGCGGGAACCGCGCCCTGAGCCGATGATCCCGTGCATGAAGGCACCCGAAGGCTTCGACCTGTCACTGCGCGTGATGACCATGCCGCGTGACACCAACCACAGCGGCACGGTGTTCGGCGGAGTCGTCCTGAGCTACATCGACCAGGCGGCGTACCTGCACGCGCGGCGGCTCGGCCTGCACCGCTGGGTGACGAAGGCCATGGAGAAGATCGAGTTCATCGCACCCGTGGGCGTGGGCGAGTCGGTCACGCTCTGGACCCGCACGGAGCGTGAGGGTCGCACGAGCGCCACGATCCGCGTGCTGGTCCACGCCGAGCGCTTCAAGACCGGCGAGCAGGTTCATGTGACCGAGGCCCTGGTGACCATGGTCGCCATCAGCCCCGACCGCAAGCCGATCGAGTTCAAGCGCCCCGGCACGCTGCATGTGGAGGACGAGTGACCGACTGTCCGATCGCGCTGGGTTGCCTCATCAGCGGTGGTGGTCGCACGGTGCTCAACCTGCAGCGGGCGATCGATGCCGGCCGGCTCGATGCGCGCATCGGCGTGGTGGTGGTGACGAAGCCGGGGATTGCCGGGATCGAGCGCTGCCGTGGGGCGGGCCTGAAGGTGGTGGTGTGCGATTCCTCGCTTCCCGAGAGCCTGGATGACCAGGTCGATGCCGCGCTGCAGGCCGCTGGGGTCGAGCTCGTCTGCCTGTGCGGCTACCTGCGCAAGTTTCGCGTGGGCCCGTGGGCCGGGCGTGCGCTGAACATCCATCCCGCGCTCCTGCCGCGCCATGGCGGCCACGGCATGTACGGGCATCATGTGCACGAGGCCGTGCTTGCCGCAGGCGATGCCGAGAGCGGTTGCACGGTGCACCTGGTCGATGATGAGTACGACCACGGCCGCACGATCGTGCAGCGTCGCTGTCCGGTCCTGCCAGGCGACACGCCGGAAGCGCTCGCGGCGCGCGTCTTCGAGCAGGAGTGCCTCGCCTATCCCGAGGCGATTGGGGGGATGGCGGCGAGCGTCGTGCGCGGGTCAGAAGCCCGCGACTGACGCGACCGCCGCCTCACGCCGTCGCGCGCTTGCGCGCGGCGGGCTGCTTGGCGCGCACGGGCTTGGGTCTAGCCGCTGCCTTGGGCGCGCTCGTGCCCAGCATGCGGGTGAGGTACTCACCGGTGAAACTGCCGGGCGTGGCGGCCACGGTTTCGGGCGTGCCATGCGCGACCAGCGTGCCGCCGCCGTCGCCGCCCTCGGGCCCCAAGTCGATGATCCAATCGGCGCACTTGATCACATCGAGGTTGTGCTCGATGACCACCAGCGTGTGACCGTTGGTTGCCAGGCGCTGCAGCACGCCGAGCAGGCGGTGCACATCGGCGAAGTGCAGGCCGGTCGTGGGCTCATCGAGCACATACAGCGTGTGTCCGGCGCTCGACATGCCGAGCTCGCTCGCCAGTTTCACGCGCTGCGCTTCGCCGCCCGACATCGTCGTGCTCGCCTGGCCGAGTTGCATGTAGCCCAGGCCGACATCACGGATGCACTGCAGCATCCGCGCGATCCTGGGATGGGCATCGAAGAACGCGGTCGCATCCTCGATGGTCATGTCGAGGACATCCGCGATCGACTTGCCCTTGTAGAGCACCTCGAGCGTCTCCCGGTTGTACCGACGGCCCTTGCAGGCCTCGCAGGTCACGAAGACATCGGGCAGGAAGTGCATCTCGATGCGTCGCACGCCTTGCCCGGCGCAGACCTCGCAGCGGCCGCCCTTGACATTGAAGCTGAAGCGCCCGGGCTCGTAGCCGCGGATCTTGGCTTCGGGCATGCGGGCGTAGACGGAGCGGATCTCGTCGAAGATCCCGGTGTAGGTCGCGGGGTTCGAGCGCGGCGTCCGGCCGATCGGTGACTGGTCCACCTCGACCACGCGCATGACCTTGCCCAGGCCGGTGACGGAGTCGTGCATGCCGGGCAGCTCGCGTGTCCCGGTCACCAGCCGCCTGGCTGCCTTGAGCAGGATCTCGTTCACCAGCGTGCTCTTGCCGCTGCCCGAGACGCCGGTCACGCACACGATCCCGCCGAGCGGGAAGGCGACATCGATCCCCTTGAGGTTGTGCTCGCGCGCGCCCTTCACCACGATCGACTGCTTGGCCGAGAGTGGACGGCGCTCGGCCGGCACCTCGATGCGGACCCGGCCGCTGAGGTAGTCGCCGGTCACGCTGCCGGGCGTGTCGCAGATCTCGCTCACCGTGCCCTGAGCCACGACCATGCCGCCGTGGCGGCCAGGTCCCGGCCCGATGTCGAGCACATGATCCGCGGATCGGATCATGTCCTCGTCGTGCTCGACGACGAGCACCGAGTTGCCGATGTCGCTGAGGTGTCGCAGCGTGGCGACGAGTCGAAGGTTGTCGCGCTGATGCAGGCCGATCGTCGGCTCATCGAGCACATACGCCACGCCCACCAGTCCGCTGCCGACCTGCGTCGCCAGGCGGATGCGCTGCGCCTCGCCACCAGACAGCGTGCTGCTCGTGCGATCCAGCGTGAGGTAGCCCAGCCCGACGCTTTCGAGGAAGCCCAGACGCGCGGCGATCTCCTTCACGATCGGTGCTGCGATCGAGGCCTGCGAAGGTCCGAGCCGAAGCCCGGCGAAGAACTCACGCGCAGCGCCGATGCTCAGGTTCGTTGCGCTGGTGATGTCGAGCCTTCGGTGTGCACCCTGCACCATCACGCCGAGCGAGGATGGCTTGAGCCTGCGTCCGCCGCAGGCCGGGCACGGAGCCGTGCTCATGTACGCGTGCAGCCGCTCCTTCACGAACTCGCTGTCGGTCTCGGTGAAGCGCCGGCGCAAGTGGGGGAGCACGCCCTCCCAGCCACCCTCTTCGCCATGCATCAGCGAGCGGTGCGCCTTCGACGCCAGCTTCGCGAACGGCGTGGCGGGATTCACGCCCTCGTTGGCGCACCACATGCGGATGCGGCGTGCGTACCAGATGTTCATGCGGCGGCCGTTCTTGCGGAAGGGCTCGATCGCCTCGGCCACGGGCTTGGCCTGGTCGGGAATGACCAGATCCTCGTCGAACTGGTCGATCGTGCCCAGCCCGGCGCATGACTCGCACGCCCCCTGGGGTGAGTTGAAGCTGAAGAGCCGTGGCTCGAGTTCCTCGAGCGAGCACTCGGGGTGGTCAGGGCACGAAAAATGCTCGCTGAAGCGGTGTTCGGTCCATCCTCCGGCACCGTCATCGACGAGCAGCAGGAGGTTGCCGCCGCCGGCCTTGAGCGCCGTCTCGATGCTCTCGGCCAGGCGCTGCCGATCCTCCACGCTCGCCACGATGCGATCGATGATGGCATCGACCGTGTGGACCTCGTAGCGACCGAGTCCGAAGGGGTTCTCGCCACCGCGCCTCTGCGCGTCACGCAGTTCGACGATGGTGCCGTTCACGCGCGCACGCACGAGCCCGGCACGCACCATCTGCTCGAGGATGTCCTTGTGGAAGCCCTTCCGTGCACGAACGAGCGTTGCACAGACCATCAGCTTCCTGCCCACGCTCGAAGCGAGTACCGACTCCACGATCTGCGTGGGTGGCGTCGCCGTGATCGTCTTGCCGCAGACCCTGCCGGACTCGTCGCGGTGCCAGCAGGTCGGCGTGCCGCAGCGCGCCCACAGCAGGCGGAAGTAGTCGTAGATCTCCGTCGTCGTGGCGACCGTCGAGCGCGGGCTGTGTCCACCGGAGCGCTGCTCGATCGCGATCGTCGGAGGCAGCCCGTCGACCGACTCGAGGTCGGGCTTCTTCATCTGGTCGAGGAACTGGCGCGCGTAGGCGCTCAGGCTCTCCATGTACTTGCGCTGGCCCTCGGCGAAGATCGTGTCGAACGCCAGGCTGCTCTTGCCGCTGCCCGACACGCCGGTGACGACCACGAGCCGGTCGCGGGGGATGTCCACGCAGAGGCCTCGGAGGTTGTGCTCGCGGGCTCCGCGAATGCGAATGCAGTGACTTGGGTCGGCGGGGAGCACGGGAGGAGGCATTATTGGGGCCTGCAGGGCCGAAATTCACGCAATCACCACTTTGCAGGGGCGAAATGTGCGTCCATCATCCGGGTCCCGCCGAAACGATCCGTGGCCGCAAGGCGTTGCGCGGGCTCATGTTGGATCAACCCATGCCGACCGTTCACCCATCCCCACCCGCCGAGCGCGCCCGTCGCGAGCGTGTGCATGCCCCTTCGCCGCAGCGGCCCGCTGCGGGTTCGCATGCGCCCTCGCGTCGTCCCACGCCCGAGGAATGGCGCGAACTGATCGATCGGAGTGCACGGCTGCGCCTGGGTGCGCGCCGTCCCGAACGCTGACCGAGCGCCCCGGCGCTCACCCACCGCGTTTCTTCCTGAAGTGATCCGGCTTGCGCCGCTTGCGGGCCTTCGTCCCGGGCATGCCCGGTGCCGGCCGTGGCTCGTCGCCGGGATCGCCGAGCACATCCTCCACGCGCTCGGCCGTCTTGACCCGCTCGATCTCATCACGCAGGCGCGCAGCACGCTCGAACTCGAGACGCCCCGCCGCGGCCATCATCTCCTCGTGGAGCTCGAGCACCAGGTCGTCGCGGTCGATGGTGACCTCGCGACGGCGACCCGCGCGCTCGACACCGCGTCCCGCGCTGATCTCATCCTCGATGCCGCGGCGGATCGCCTTCTCGATCGTGCGCGGCACGATGCCGTGGCGCTCGTTGTAGGCCAGCTGCTTCGCCCGGCGTCGCTCGACCTCGTCGATCGCACGCTGCATCTCCGGCGTCACGCCGTCGGCATAGAGCAGGCAACGACTGCCGGCGTTTCGTGCGGCCCGACCCATCGTCTGGATCAGCGAGCTCGTGCTGCGCAGGAAGCCTTGCTTGTCGGCGTCGAGGATCGCCACCAGGCTCACCTCCGGAAGGTCGAGGCCCTCGCGCAGCAGGTTCACGCCGACGAGGCAGTCGAAGTCGCCCTCTCGCAGGGCACGCAGCAACTCCAGCCGCTCGAGGGTCTCGATCTCGGAGTGCAGGTAGCGCACGCGCACACCCTGGTTGTGGAACCAGTTGGTGAGTTCCTCGCACAGGCGCTTGGTGAGCGCGGTCACGAGCGTGCGGCCACCCTTGCGCGCTTCGGTCCGGACTTCCTCGAGCAGATCGGCGACCTGCCCGCGCGCGGGTCGAAGCGTGATGGGCGGGTCGACGAGCCCCGTCGGCCGGATCACCTGCTCGGCGATCACGCCGCCGCACTGCTCGAGTTCCCATGGTCCAGGGGTCGCACTGACGAAGACCGCCTGGGGCAGCAGCGACTGCCACTCCTCGAAGGTGAGCGGCCGGTTGTCCAGTGCGCTCGGCAGGCGGAAGCCATGCTCGACCAGCGTCTCCTTGCGCCGGCGATCGCCGAAGTACATGCCGCGGACCTGCGGGATCGTGACATGGCTCTCATCGACGATCATGAGCCAGTCGTCCTGGCCTCGGCCCGGCACGTTCCGGAAATAGTCGAGCAGCGTGTAGGAGCGGCTCCCCGGCGCGCGGCCTTCCATGTGGCGCGAGTAATTCTCGATGCCCCGGCAGGCACCGGTCTCGGCGATCATCTCGAGGTCGTACTTCGTTCGGCCGAGCAGGCGTTGGGCCTCGAGCAGCTTGCCCTGCGACTGCAGCTCCAGCACCTGCGCATCGAGCTCGCCCTTGATCGAGGCCATTGCGCGGTCGAGTTGGTCCTTGGGGGTCATGTAGTGCACCGCGGGGAAGACGAACGCGCGCTCGAGCTCGTCGAGCAGCTCGCCCGAGATGGGGTCGAAGGCCTCGATCCGGTCGACCTGGTCGCCGAAGGTCTCGATCCGCAGCGCGACCTGCTCGTTGGCGGGAAAGACCTCGATGCAATCGCCGCGCACCCGGTAGTTGCCCCGTTCGGGCGCGATGTCGTTGCGCGCGTACTGCATGTCAGCGAGGCCCAGCAGGAACGCGCGCCGATCGAGCCTCATGCCGCGCTCGAGCATGAGCATGGTCTTCATGTACTCGTGCGGGGAGCCCAGGCCGTACAGGCACGACACGCTCGCGACCACGATCGTGTCCGGACGCGAGAGCAGGTTGCTCGTGGCGGCCAGGCGCAGCCGGTCCAGGTCCTCGTTCCGCGAGGCATCCTTCTCGATGAAGATGTCCCGCTGCGGGATGTACGCCTCGGGCTGGTAGTAGTCGTAGTAGCTCACGAAGTAGCTCACCGCGTTGCGCGGGAAGAGCTGGCGCATTTCCTCGTAGAGTTGCGCCGCGAGCGTCTTGTTGTGGCTCATGATCAGCGTCGGGCGCTGCGAGCGCGCGATCACATTGGCCATGGTGAAGGTCTTGCCGGTGCCGGTCGCGCCCAGCAGCGTCTGGAACCGATTGCCGGTCGCCACGCCTGCGAGGAGCTGCTTGATCGCCTCCGGCTGGTCGCCGGTGGGGGCAAACGGGCTCACGAGCTCGAAGCGTCGCTCCATGCCGACAAGGGTATGCCGCCCGGGCTCACGCACCGTGCGCAGCAGCAAGCAGTTCGCGCACAGGGCGTCGCATCAGGTGCACGCCGGCGGGGGTGGCAGCCAGCACCGTGAGGACCAACAGCACCAGGCAGCCGATGGCCAGGGGCAGGGGCGTCAGCGTGATCTTCAGGTCCAGTCCCGCCAGGTCGTGGTAGAGACGCGTCGCCATCCATGCCAGGTGGATCCCGAGCCCGAAGCCGCTCACGATCGCGGCGAGCGCGATCGCCAGCACCTCGCCCAGGACCACACGCAGGAGCAGCGATGGTGTGGCGCCGACGGCCCGCAACACGCCGAACTCCTGGCGCCGCGCCGCGATCCCGGCCACCACGACATTGCCGACCGCGAAGCACGCCAGCATCATGGCCCCCAGGGCGATCCCGGCACTCAGCGCCAGCATCACATTGCCGATCTCGAGCACGGCACGACGGATCGTGCGACCGCTGGCGAAGCTCGCGCCGGGGATCTGGTCCTCGAGGTGCGATGCCATCGCCTTCTCGCCCCCATCGTCGAGGTCCGGCGACATGCTGAACTGCATGATGACCGCCTCGCGGTTGCCGAACTCTCGCGCCACGACATCGAAGTCCATGAAGATGCACGACACCGCGTGTTCCATGTACATCGAGCGGATCCCGAAGAACTGCGTGGCCAGGTCAAGTCCTGCCGACCCCACCACGCCCACGATCGTGAAGGTGCGCTTCTCCTCGCGCGCGCCCAGGAACAGCCGATCGCCGACATCGAGCCCGCGCGCGGTGAGGAACTCCTCGGCGACCAACACGCCGGAACCGTCCAAGAGGGCCGGCAGCGCGGCCTCGGGGGTGCCGCGGATCCAGTTGATGCGGTTCTGCCTGAAGAACGCCTCGGGCTGGAAGCCGATGCAGACGACATTGGGCGGAGAGATCGCCTTGATGCCGAGCAAGGTTTCGTCACCCGTGCCGTCCTTGCGCTCGAACCCCCGCACGCGGATCGGCATGTAGCCCACGCTCACGGCGTTGATCACGCCGGGGATCGCCCGCACGCGTTCCTGTTCCTCCGGGGTGAAGCCCGCGGTCTTGAAGACGAACGCATCGGCGAACTGCACACGCTCGGTCAGGTTGCGCACGAGTGCTTCGCTGTCCGATCGCGTGCCGACCATGATCGACACACCCATCATGAGGGCTCCGGCCGTCAGGCCGAACCGGATCGGGCTCGCACGCAGGCTTCCCGAGAGCAGGCCTTGCGGCATGCGGAGCGCGCGCTCGATGAGCTCACCCGACCACGGTGTCATGGCTGCCAGGATCGGCACGGAGAGCACGAACCATCCGACATGGATCAGGGGCAGGCCGACCAGGGCCCACGCCCAGAAGCGCGGCTCGACATCGGGGATCAGGAGCAGCAGGAGTTGCACGCCGATGCATGCTGCGCCCAGCGCCCCGAGCGCCCACGGCAGGGAGCCGCTGACGGCGCGTGCCCGAACGGTGAGCGCCATGAGCGGCGACACCCGCGAGGCCGCCGTCGCAGGCCAGAGCGCGCCTAGCAGGCCGCTCATGAGTGCACCGCCCAGGCTGAGCACGATGCCCAACGGCGCAATCGAGAGCCCCGCCGGGACGAGTTCCTTGAAGTGCTCGGCCAAGCACCAGGCCACCCCGATCCCCAGTGGCGCACCCAGCACGCCACCGAGCCCACCGATCGCCGCACCAACCATCAGTTGGCCCAGGAAGAGGTCGCGCCGCTGTGCGCCGATGCATCGCGCGATCGCCATCTCCCGAACCTGCTCGCTCACGGCCACGGTCATGCCTGTGGCGACGATGAAGGCGCACGACATGAACGCGATCATGGTTGCGATCAGGAGACCCAGGTTCGCGGCCTCGAGCTGCCGCGTGAAGCCGGCGGTGGCCAGTTCCGCAGGCTCAAGCACCAGCGGATCCTCGAAGGCACCCTTGTGCTCCTGGATCCAGGCCTCGGACTTGAGCCCCGGCTCGAGCTTGATCGCGATGCGGCTGACTTCCGGATCCTGTCCCTGCGCCAGGGCGAGCGTCCGTCGAGCGACCTGCGCCAGCGGGCGCTGCAGCGCACCCAGCACGGGACGCTCATAGATGCCCGTGATGGTGAGTCGAATGGGGTCTCCGAAGCGCTGCACATCGACCTGCGTGCCGGGCTGGGCACCGAGCATCTCTGCCGCCAGCGGATCCACGATGATCTCGTCATCGCGCTCGGGCCGGCGGCCGGCCACCATGGTGACCTTGCGAAGCTGCAGGTCCTCGACCAGGTCATCCCCGCGCGCCTGCACCGTCGCGCGCTTGGGGCGGCCGAAGTCGTCCTTGGTCCCGTCGGCGCGCACCAGCGTGAGCGAGCCATCGAGTCGCCCAGAAGCATGCTGCACGCCCGGCAGTGCGCGCACCTCCTCGAGCACATCGTCGGCGAAGTCCTCGCCGTAGCGCTGCACGAGCCTTGCATCCGCGTCCCCGACGAGCCTGCGCAGCCGGACTTCAACATTGGACTGCGCCGTGGCGATGGCACAGGACACCGCCGTGACCAGCGCCGCGCTGAGCGCGACCGCCGTCGCCAGCAGCGCGGTGCGGCCGTGCCTACCGGCCAGTGCCTGCCGCGCGAAGGACCAGCTCGGATGGAGTGAGGCCATAGGATTCGAATCGTCCCGCGACGGCACCGTCGCGCAGCACGAAGGTCTCGACGCAGTTGCACGCGGCAGCGGGCTCGTGGGTCACCACGACCACCGTCAGCTGCCGTCGCGAAGCGACTTCGCGGAGGATCGTCCAGAGCCGATCGGCGCTCGCGCTGTCGAGGTTGCCCGTGGGTTCATCGGCCAAGAGCACGCCGGGCTCGAAGAGCAGTGCCCGCGCAATGGCCACGCGTTGCTGCTCGCCACCGCTCATCGCCTCGGGGCGATGGTCTGCGCGCGCACCAAGCCCGAGTTCCTCGAGGAGCGCCAGGCCGCGGGCCTCCAAGTCGGCGCGCGGACGCCCATCGAGGATGCCGGGCAGGATCACATTGCCCAGTGCATCCAGCGTCGGCAGCAGGTTGAACTGCTGGAACACGATGCCGACCGAGCGCCTGCGGAACAGCGTGAGCGCAGACTCGTCCATCGATTCGAGCCGGTGACCCGCCACGGTGATCGTGCCCGAGTCGGGTCGGTCGAGTCCACCGAGGAGGTGCAGCAGCGTGCTCTTGCCGCTGCCGCTGGCGCCCATGATGCCGTAGAAGCCCGGGCCGTCGATGTGCAGGTCAACCCCGCGCAAGGCCTGCACGGCCCGCCGCCCTTGGCGGTAGCTCTTGACCACGCGCGACAGCGAGATCCCGACCGGGCCCGTGCTCGGGGCGGGGGACTGCATCGCCGCTCTCGTGGCTTCAGCCGACGGGGTGCTTGGTGTCATAGGTCGCGCTGTCCATCAGGCGGTCCAGCGCCGAGGTGTCGGACACCTTCAGCTTGACGAGCCAGCCCTTGCCGAAGGGATCGGAGTTCAGGATCGACGGATCGCCCGTGGCCGCCGGGTTGACCTCGACGATCGTGCCAGCGAGCACGGTGTAGACGTCGCTGGTCGTCTTGACCGACTCGACCTCACCCAGGCTTGTACCGCTCGACACGGCCGTGCCGGCGGGTTTCATGCCCACATAGGTGATGTCGGTCAACTCGTTGGCTGCGAACTGCGTGATGCCTACCGTCACCGTGTTGCCTTCGGCGAGGAACCATTCGTGCGAGTCGGTGTATCGGCAGGTCGATGGGCTGGACATGATGGCTCCTGATGCTCCGGGGAAAGTAGGCCGTCAAGCATAGCGCGACACCTTGCTAGACTCCGGTCTGGATCCACAAGCCGTGCACGTCCAGACCATCCTCACGATCAACGCGGCCTGCATCGCACCGGGAAAGGTCCTGAAGGGGCCGGCTCCGGCCGACCTGCTGGATGTGCCCCGGTTCGCCGCGGAGTACCTGGGCCTTCGGGGCATGAACCTTCCGGCGGCCATGCTTCGCGGCAAGACCCGGACCGACCTCGAGAGGCTCCGCGACCGGGCCGACAAGGCCGGTTGTCCGATCCTTGTTCTGGTCGATGACCACCCGCTGGACTTCCTTCGCGACCCCGGGGCAAGCGGAGACCGTCTCTTCAGCTTCGCCGGGGCGGCTCAGTCGCTCGGCTGCAATTCCGTGGGCATGACCCCGTCCGCGATCGGCTCGGTCGACGCCCTCGAGCGCTACGGCAAGGCCATCAAGCATTCGATGCAGCGCATCGAGCGCATGGATGTGAACACGCTGCTGCGACCCTCGGACCCCATCTTGGCCGATGCCGCGAACTACGCGGAACTCATCAAGAAGGTCGGAGGGTTCCGCATCGGTGCGCTCCCGAGCTTCGCCCACGCCCACAACTCCGGCGACCTGCAAGGCGCGCTGCGTCGCGTGGCGCCCTACGCCAGTGCCGCCATCGAGGCCACCGTCAAGACCTTCACGCGCGCGGGTACCCACAAGGAGTGGGATCTCGCCGACGCGGTCAGCGCCATCCAGTCCGTGGGTTACGGCAACACGCTCTGCATCGACTATGTGGGCACCGCCGATCCGGTCGCCCCGATCGAGAAGGCGGTCGCCCTCCTCACGGAACTCCTCGCCGAGCAGGATGCCGATGGCGAGGAGGATGATCCCGTGGCAGCCATCGAGGGCGACGACGAATGATCCACGGGGTCGTCATCACGATCGACGGCCCAGCCGGTACCGGCAAGAGTTCGGTTGCGTCGATGCTGGCGACCCGTCTGGGGCTGGACATGCTGGACACGGGTGCGATGTATCGCGCACTCACGCTGTGGGCCCTGTCCCATGGGGTGTCCTCGCAGGATGCCGAGGCGGTCGATCGCGTCACGCATGCGTGCGTGGTCGACTTCGACTTCACCGTGAATCCTCCGCGGGTGATGCTCGATGGGCGCGATGTCAGCACGGCCATCCGCTCGCAAGCAGTCACGGATCATGTCTCGTATGTCGCGGCGCATCGAGCCGTGCGCGAGCGGCTCGTTCAGGCGCAGCGCCGCATCGCTGCGGCGCACCCCTGGCTCGTCACGGAAGGACGCGACCAAGGCAGCGTGGTCTTCCCGCATGCCCCGGTGCGCATCTACCTCGATGCGCGCCCTGAGGTACGCGCGCGTCGCCGGTGCGAACAGCTCGTCGCCCAGGGCGAGCGCGTCGATGAATCGGAGATCCTTGCTTCGATCATTCGCCGTGATGCCCTTGATGCGGGCCGGGCCACCGGCCCCTTGCGCTGCCCCGAGGGCGCGAAGGTGGTCGACACCAGCGACATGACGCAGGAGCAGGTCGTCGAGCGCTTGGAGTCGATCGTTCGCGCGATGGTCGGCCACACGCTCGGCCAGCGGCATGCCCGGGGGACCGTTCCGTGCGCCTGACGCAGTTTGCTCGGCGTTGCCCGGGCCGCGGCGTGGTGCAGTCGACCTGGTTCGATCTCGTGACACTCGCGGTCGAGGCGTTCTTCCTGCTGTTCCATCGGAGGCTCTACCTCGGTCGCTCGAATGTGCCGCGCACGGGCGCGTTCCTGGCCGTCTGCAACCACTGCAGTTTCTACGACCCGCCGGTGTGCGGCACATTCCTCGCCGAGCGGCCGTTCTCGCCCATGGGTCGTGCGTCGCTCTTCGTGGGTCCCTTCGGCTGGCTCATCCGCAGCCTCGGCACGATTCCCATCAACCGGGATGGTGCCGATGCCGCGGCGATGCGTGCCGGCATCGACGAGCTCAAGGCCGGTCGCGTGGTGCTGGTGTTTCCCGAGGGCACGCGCTCGGAGGATGGCGAGCTCAAGGAGTTCAAGCGTGGTGCCTCGATCATGATCCGCAAGGCAGCGGTACCCATCATCCCCTTGGCCATCGAGGGCACCTTCGAGGCCTGGCCGAAGGGGAAGTTCCTTCCGCGACCCTTCCGTCGCATCGGCTGCCTTGCGGGGCCGGTCATTCCCGCCAACGAGGTGGCCGAACTCTTCAAGGACCCGACGGCGGGCATGCTCGAGTTGCAGCACCGCATCGGTGCGCTCCAGACGGACCTGCGCATGTCCATGGGGCGAGCATGAGCCAGCCGCACCTGACACCGCACGATGCAGCGCGGTCGATCGCGCTTCGCCTGCGCGATGCAGGGCATGTCGCCTACTTCGCGGGGGGCTGCGTTCGCGACCAACTCCTGCTGATCGAGCCGACAGACTTCGACATCGCCACGAGCGCCAAGCCCGACGAGATCACGGCCCTCTTCAAGGGTGCCAAGGGAGTTGGGGAATCGTTCGGCGTCATGCTCGTGCGCTCGGGCGGCGTGATCGTGGAAGTCGCCACCTTCCGTGCGGATGGTCCGTACTCCGACAGCCGCCGTCCCGACTCAGTGCGGTTCGCCACGCCCGAGGAGGATGCGCTCCGGCGCGACTTCACCGTCAACGGCCTCTTCATGGATCCGCAAACGGGCGAGGTCATCGACTTCGTCGATGGCCGTGCGGATGTCGCGGCACGCGTCTTGCGAGCGATCGGCTCGCCGCACGAACGCATCCGCGAGGATCGACTGCGCATGCTGCGTGCCGCGCGTTTCGCGGCACGCTTCGCGCTCAAGATCGAGCCGCAGACGGCTTCGGCGATCAAGGCGCACGCTTCCGAACTGGCCGGCGTCAGCCGTGAGCGCATCGGCATCGAGATCCGCAAGATCGTCGAGCATCCGAGCCGCGTGGGGGGTGCCGAACTGGTCGAGTCGCTCGGGCTCGATGCCGCGGTCTTCGCTGAACCACACACCGCGGGGCCATTGACTCGCCTGGCGGCCATCGAGCACGGCCGGCCCGTGGGCGCACTGCTTGCGGCCTGGCTGCGCGACCGCACCGATCGCGGCGGCGGCACTGGGCACTGGACCGAAGCGCTCATGCTCAGCAACCGCGAGTCGGGCGATCTCGACTCGACGCTCGGGCTGGCCGCGTGGATGCGGGACGGCTTCGACGGCGCCACGATCGCCGATCGGCGGTTGACCCTGGCATCGACCCTGACTCCATCGGCGCTGGACATCGTGGGGGTCGAAGCCGCGGCGCGCGCGCAGGCGATCCGCGAGTGGCTGTCCCCCTACGCAGCGGCACCCGGCGGGCTTGCACCCGCCCGATGGGTCAACGGCGGCGACCTGATTGCAGCCGGTCTGCGGCCGGGCCCGAGCATGGGGGCCGTCCTTGACCGTGTGTACCGCGCACAGTTGGAGGGTCGGGTGACCGATCCGGCCGCGGCACTGGCACAGGCCTTGGAGTGGGGACGGGCCAACCCCTGAACTGAATCTTTGATGGATGAACGGGTGGGGGGTTCCGCTAGTATGCCCGTCATGCGCCGAATCGCCCTGACGCTCGCCGTGCTTGCCCTGCCGCTGCTCGCCTTCCAGGCACCCCCCAAGAAGGATGCCACGAAACCAGCGACCAAGCCCGCCGCCACCAAGCCAGCCACGACCAAGGACACCGCGCCAGCGAAGCCCGCTGCAAAGCCGGCCGAAGCCGCACCTGCGGCAGCGCCCGCCGGACCGCGCGTCTATGTCGCGCCGTTCACGGGCATCTGGGGTCTGGACATTCACCCCGAGCTCTGCCAAAGGTTCGTTGACGACATCAAGGCGAAGAAGCCCGATCTGGTCGTGTTCACGCTGGACAGCCAGGACCTGAAGGAAGGCTTCTACACCGCCGAGCGCAACGAGGACGGCTCCGGTGTCTTCGAGGATGACTCGCAGCGACGCATGCTGAAGCTGCTGGACGAGGAACTCCGCGGCACGCCGACCATGATGTGGGTGCAGGATTCCTGGGGTTACAGCACGCTGCTGGCTTTCGCGTTCAAGGACATGTACATGAAGCCAGGCGCGCGGCTCGATGGTCTTGGCCGCGTCGCCGAGCGCTACAGCATCGAGGATCCGCAGGTGCTGGCCAAGTTCCGCGAGGCGGTGGTGGGGATCGCCAACGGCTTCTTCGAGGTCGGCGGTTACGACATCATGATCGGCCGCGCCATGATGCGCCCCGAGCTCAAGCTCAGTGCATCGTGGAAGGGCCGCGACCTCGTCTGGACGCAGGATGCCGACGGCACCTGGGTCGTCGACGGCTCTGAGAAGGCATTCGCCGCGTTCGACGCCGATACGGCCGAAGACCTCGGTCTGGCCGACGGCAGCGCGAGCGATCTGGGTGAGCTGATGTTCCTGCGCGGCTTTCGCGAGTTCCAAGTGGTGCCGAGCGAGCAGGATCCTGAGATGGGCGCCGGCGAACGCATCGGTGCCGACTGGCACCGCGCCTGGAACAAGGCCTTCGATACCGCCGAGGAACTCTGGCAGGACGCCCGCTCGAAGCTCCAGCTCGATGCGGGCAAGTACACCGACCTCGCCAAGCGCCACTACGAGAAGATCGTCGATCTGCTCGAGAAGAACGACGCCGCCTACACGAAGTGGCGCATGACCCGTCACCCTGACCTGAACCAGCTCAAGGATCAGATCGAGCGCTGGAAGCAGGAGCAGATCGCCCGAAACAAGGCCAAGAAGGACAACCAGGGCGGCTCCGGGACCGGTGGCGGCCGCGGTGGCCGCGGCTTCGGTTCGCCGGGCGGACCCGGCGGCGGCTGAGCCGATCATCGCTGCTCGCTGCTGCCTCCATCACCGATCACCCACGACCATCCGACCACGCTGAACACTGACCATGACCCCGAAGACCGCCATCGCCACGCTGCTCGCCTCGCTGCTCGCCCTTGCGCCCGCCGCTCTCGCGCAGTCGACCAAGCCAGCTCCGTCGAATCCCTCGTCCTCCTCGAAGGTGGGTGCCAAGCCTGCGGCCAAGCAGGCGGACCCGCCCGCCGCCGCTGCGGACGAACAGGAGAAGAAACAGATCTTCATCCTCCCGCTCGAGGGCACGGTGGGCATCCAACTGCGCGCCAAGGACATGCACACGATCAAGGACATGGCCAACGCGGCTGGTCCGGGGCAGATCGTCATCATCAAGATCAACTCCAACGGCGGCCTCGTCCTGGAAACGCCCGAGATCCAGGCGGCGCTGATGGGGATCCGCGACGGTGGCCATCGGCTCGTGGCGTGGATCGAGAAGGCGATCTCCGGTGGTGCATTCACCGCGATGTATGCACCCGAGATCTACTTCATGAGGACCGGATCCATGGGCTCGATCACCCGCATCTCGGGCCAGGCCTGGGTCGAGCAGGGGGCGCAGGAGTGGGAAGATGCTGTCGCCCGCACCTGCGAGATGGGCGGCCGGAGCCCCTTCGTCGGTCGCGCGATGGTGCACGCCGAGGACCTGCTCTCCTACGACGTGGACCCCGACACAGGCGAGGTCACCTTCTACGACACGCTCGAGGGCACGCACGCACTGAGCAACGCCAAGGAGAACCTGACCTTCAACGCCTCGAACGCGCTGGCCTGCAAGTTCAGCAGCGGCACGGCGGACACGCTGGACGACCTGCTGACCGCGATGGGCGTTCCAAAGGGCCAGTACGAGGTCAGTGCGGCCGGCAACAAGGTCTTCGAGAAGTGGAAGCGCACCTGCGAGCAGTGCGAAAAGGAAGTGCCGGAGCTCTTCCGTCAGTACCAACTCGGCGGCACTGGGACCGGCGACGGCAACGTGATCCTGAACAAGCGCATCGATGCGATCAAGAAGCTGCTCGAGTGGTGGAAGAAGGCTCCCGAGATGCTTCGATTCCAGTTCCAGGTGCCTCCGCCCGAGCAGCTC
>Ga0194131_10003479_pt1 | contig 24800 bp, 28 predicted proteins | sample TA2KigO120mmetaG_FD_148631 | JGI IMG/M metagenome (GOLD analysis project Ga0194131, IMG submission 148631) | Freshwater microbial communities from Lake Tanganyika, Tanzania - TA2015053 Kigoma Offshore 120m | ecosystem: Environmental > Aquatic > Freshwater > Lake | place: Tanzania: Lake... | reverse complement strand
CAAAGCATGCTCCTAAGATCATCGCGTGTTCCCTTCTCTCTCCCTGAACTTGAGTTTCTCCCCACGACACGCGCCTATCTCAGCAGAACCCGCGAAATCATGAAAGATTCAGACCTTTACAGGGATGCCCCCAGGAGCCCACGTTCGCCCGAGGATTCCACAGTCAGCGAGACAAAAGGGGTCGGTAACAACACCCCATCCTTGATAACGCGTAAGGCGCCATTTTGCTCACATACAAACAACCGGCCATCAGGCGCAAACGCCATCGCTGTCGGGCTCGCGAGACCGTTAGTGATCACAGTTTCAGAAAACCCGCTAGGCAAGGTTGCCGCCTCACTCGTTGTCTCCAGCGTCAGGGGAAACAAGAAGCTCGCTACAACAGCAATCGTGCGACGGTTGACCAGGCATAGGGATCGCACGAAAGCGGTGATCTGAGCAAGATTGTCAATACATCGGGCCATGATACCTCTCCCAAGCAAAGTTGTGCTGATCAACGATATGCAATGTATCGTAAGCGCCAGGGGGCGAATAGCCAACTCTTGAGCCTTTGCAATTCGCCTCAACAACAGCTCTGGATGAGAGAATCGACGGTTAGGATATCTTGGCAACCTGGGTGCAGGTTGGTATGTGAACACTAACAGCGCGACACAACCTGCGCTGGACAGTACGAAGGGAGAAATGTATGCGCCTGGTGACTTTTCTACGCTGAGGTGAACCACGGCTTGGGGCTGTCGTTGGAGAACAAGTCATCGACCTCAATGCTGGGTATCAATATCTGCAAGAGCGGGCAGGTGTTCCCCGTGCTCGAGAACGCGCCGCAGTTGTGTTGCCACCTGAGGTGATCGGATTTCTCACCAACGGTGATGAAGCTGTGCTGGCAGCGCGGAATGTTATCGAACAAGTCAGGAAAGCTGACAATGCCTCACTCGCGGGCAAAGGCATTGTGTACGGCCTCAAAGCAGTCACACTGAAAGCCCCAGTTCCACGGCCACCGAAACTGATTCTTGTTGGGCTCAACTATCGCGACCATGCCGAAGAGGCTGGAATGAAAATTCCGGTGGAGCCGACATTGTTTTCTAAGTACCCATCGGTCGTGATCGGTCCTGGCGAGGGGATTCGGATGCCGAAGGTTTCTACCCAGATTGACTATGAAGGAGAGTTCGCCTTCGTGATCGGCAAAGGCGGTAAAGATATTCCTCGCGAACGCGCTCTTGAACATGTGGCTGGGTATACCATCGTGCACGACGTGAGTTGTCGTGATTACCAAATGCGTACTGGACAGTGGATGATTGGCAAAACGTTTGACACGTTTGCCCCAATGGGGCCGTATTTGGTGCTGAAAGACGAAGTGCCGGATCCACACAACCTTGAGTTGACGACGCGACTCAACGGCGAAGTCATGCAACACTCGAACACCAAGCATCTGATCTTTAACGTGTTCGACCTGATCGCCTATATGTCACAAGTGTTTACCCTCGAACCCGGTGATGTCGTCTCGACTGGAACACCTGCTGGCGTCGGCTTTGCCCGTAATCCGCAAGTGTTTCTCAAACCTGGCGATGTCATTCGCATCGAGATTACCAACCTTGGCGTGTTGGAGAATCCAATCGTTACGTAGTACTACTCCGTTAAGTAATAAGATATAGTAGAAAGAGCGAAGAGACAAGGATGGATGAGCAGCGTGAAACTGGCAGAGTTACGAGCGGTCGAGAAGCAGCTGGGCGCGTTTGTGGAGGAGTTTGCTCCTGAATTGGGGCGCGCGGAACGACGCCACTGGGGCAAGCAGTATCTGATGGGGTTATTATTGGATGGGGAGCGCAAATCGATTGAGCCGATGGCACAACGCGTGCCAGGCGGGAATGAGCAAGCCTTACAACAGTTTGTCAATCAGAGTCCCTGGGCCCATGAGCCGGTGCAGACCAAGCTCTATCGACGGTTGGTGCAGCGCAGTGGCCCGGAGAAAGGCGTGCTGATCTTAGATGACACGACGCTCCCGAAGAAAGGCAAGCACTCCGTCGGTGTCGCCCCGCAGTATTGTGGGGCGTTGGGCAAAGTGGCCAACTGCCAAGCCATCGTCACCTGGCATTATAGTGGCGCGCGCATGCATTTCCCGCTCCTGGGGGAACTCTACTTGCCGCAGAGTTGGACCGCGGCCCGCGCCAAGCTGCACCACGCCGGCGTGCCCCCTGCCAAGCGGCAGTTTCAGGAGAAGTGGAAACTGGCGTTAGCCTTACTCGATCAGTTTCGGACAGAGTTCGAGTACGAGGCGATCGTGACGGATGCGGGCTATGGTGAGATTCGTCCCTTTCTGCACGCGTTAGACGACCGTCAGCAACTCTTTGTCGCGCAAATCCCGGAGTCCCATTGTTTCTGGCCCGCGACAATTGCCCTGGAGGAGCAGGGAAAACCTGGGGGACGTCCCCGCCGCTTTCCGATGATTGCCGATCCGCAGGCGAAACCGCTCTCGGCCAAAGCGTGGCGTCAGCAGGCAGAAGCCGGCCAGTTACGGTGGCAGAAAGTCACCATCGCGTTGCAGCGCAAAAAAACGGTCGCCGTGGCAGCAGTCCGCGTTCGCGAAACCACCACGCAGGCCTGGCGCCGTCCGGGGCCCGAGCGTTGGCTACTCATGGAGCGCCATCGCGATGGGAGTTACAAGTACTATCTCAGTAATGCCTCCCCCCAGATCTCCGTCAAGCAGATGCTCGGCTGGGCGCATCACCGCTGGCAAATTGAACAAGGCTATCAACAACTCAAAGAAGAACTCGGGCTGGATCACTTCGAAGGGCGTTCCTGGCGCGGGCTCCACCATCATCTGACGTTATGTTTTCTCGCGTATGGGTTTCTGCAACTCTTGCGGCAGAAAAAAAAACGCGCGCTGGACTCTGCCCGCCCTCCGGCGGTGGCTCAATCTCCTTTTCAACTTTACCCAGTGTCCACAGTGTCGAACGTATCACCTTGCGCAGCACATTCCGCTCTTTAGTTCAGCATAATCTACTTAACGAAGTAGTACTACTAGAGCCTGAAGCCTATAGCCTAGGTTCTTCCCTAAAGCCTGAAGCCTACAGCCTAAAGTCTTTTTCATTCCTTCCACAACGCCGACACCAATTCAGTATCGATATATGCCGTGCCGACTTTGATTTTGCCATTGGCGAATTTCATCACCCAGCAGTAACTATTGTTGTATGGCTTGCCCCCTTTCGTCGTGGCTTTGCCTTCCCATTGCAAGACGATGGTATCACCTTCAGCGATAATGTTCTTCACTGTTGGTTGGATCGGACCGGCGAGCTTTGCACTCAACGGCTTCGTTGCCCCCTCGGCGAACGCTGCTTTGCTCTGATACGTTCGTGAAACTGGACTTGAGCCAATTACGGTCCATTGCACATCGTCGGCAAGAAGGTTGAAAAATGCCGCCCCATCACCTTTTGCCCAGGCTGCAAACGCATCTTGGATTAACTTTTTGTTCTCCGCTGTGCTCATACTGCATCCCTCCTTTTGTATTGACGACTGAGTTTCCTACGGTCATGTTCACCGTACACGTGGGTATTCCCAGAACCCCACAGCCCTCGTCTTGCTCAGCTACCAACATCACTCACGAAATGCAAGAAACAAAATTTTCATTGACAAACTGCCTGCGCTCGGAGTAGCGTGCGCCTGCCAGAGGGGATTGGGGACTTGCATAACCTGCCTTCGTTATGGAAAGAGGCATTCGGGATTGTCGTGTTCATTCATTTACCCCCGGAGATCCGGGGTACAAATAAGGAGGGAGTTTATGGACACACGGTGGTGGGCCACATTTTCACTCGCAGTATGGGCGACCTTTATCGCTTCAGTCCTTTGGCTCTGCGTGGCGGCAACGGTCAATGCTGATGACCTCGTTACCATGCAAAACGATCCGAATCAGTGGGTACACCCAGGCAAGAACTACGCACTCACTCGCTTCAGTGAACTTAATCAGATCAACACCAAGAATGTAAGGAATTTGAAAGTCTCGTGGACCATGTCCACCGGAGTCTTGCGTGGTCATGAAGGTTCGCCACTCGTGGTCGGCGACACCATGTATTTCGTGACTCCGTTTCCTAACATCGTGTATGCGCTGGATCTGACCCAGCCAGGCGCAAACATCAAATGGAAATACGAGCCGAAACAGGATTCGGCAGTGATTCCGATCGCTTGCTGCGATGTGGTGAATCGTGGGGTTGCGTATGCCGATGGCAAGATCCTCTTCAATCAACTAGATGCCGCTACTGTCGCCTTGGATGCGAAAACCGGCAAGGAACTCTGGAAAGTTCAGCAAGGTGATTTCAAACAAGGTCAGACCATCACCATGGCACCGATAGTGATCAAAGACAAAGTCATTACCGGTATTAGTGGCGGCGAGTTTGGTGTCCGTGGGTTTGTCACTGCCAATGACGTCAACACCGGCAAACAGATTTGGCGTGCGTACAGCACCGGTCCAGATTCTGAAGTGTTGATCGGTAAAGATTTTGTTCCTCCGTATAAGTCGCACGAGGGAAAAGACCTCGGGGTCACCACCTGGAAAGGTGACGAATGGAAACGTGGTGGCGGCACCACCTGGGGTTGGTACAGCTACGATCCAGAACTCAACTTGCTGTATCACAGCACTGGTAACCCAGGTTCGTGGAATCCTGACCAACGCCCTGGCGATAACAAATGGTCGATGTCACTGTTTGCGCGTAACCCAGATACTGGTGAAGCCAAATGGGCGTATCAAATGACGCCGCACGATGCGTGGGATTATGACGGGATCAATGAGAGCGTACTGGTCGACCTCAATATCAAAGGAACAAATCACAAGGCGCTTGTCCATTTTGACCGCAATGGCTTTGCCTATGCGGTTGACCGCACCACTGGCAAAGTATTGTTAGCCAAAGCCTTTGTCAATGTGAACTGGGCGGAGGATATTAATCTGGAAACAGGTCTTCCGATCGAAAATCCTGAGAAGCGCACCAAGCAAGGCACGAATGTCAAAGACATCTGTCCAGCAGCTATGGGCGGCAAAGACCAACAGCCGGTCTCCTATTCTCCGCGCACCAAGCTCTTCTATGTACCAACGAACAATCTGTGCATGGAGTATGAAGGAACCGAAGTAAGCTACATGGCTGGCGTGCCGTACGTGGGTGCGATCGTCAAACAATATGCTGGTCCCGGTGGGCATCGAGGAGAGTTCCTTGCGTGGGATGCCTCCACTGGTACCAAAAAATGGGGCATCAAAGAGAAATGGGCAGCGTGGGGTGGCGCACTCAGCACTGCCGGTGATGTAGTCTTCTATGGCACCATGGATGGCTGGTTTAAGGCCGTTGATGCTGTCAGTGGGAAAGAGCTGTGGAAGTTCAAAGTCGGCTCCGGCATTATCGGCTCGCCCATGACCTATCGTGGACCAGATGGGCAACAATATGTCGCAGTGTTGTCTGGTGTTGGCGGTTGGTCAGGTCTTGTTGTCGCCGGTGATCTCGGCACTGATGATCCGACCGCTGCGTTGGGAGCCATAGGTGCGTTTGGCGAGCTTGGTAAGGACACAACTAAGGGCGGGATGCTGTATGTGTTCTCGCTTGGTGGTGCGCCGAGGCAGGTGGCAAAGAAATAGAAGAGAAACCAACGAACAGCACCTCTAGTCCCTTCTCCCCAAAGGGGAGCAGGCTAGGATGAGGGGGATCAAAGACGGATTGGCGATGGGCAGGCAAAGACAGTCAGAGCTGAACCAGACGCAATGCGCATTTCTCAATTTCTTCACCCTCACCCTACCCTCTCCCTACGAGGGAGAGGGAATTAAACTCCAGCGTATGCAGTATGATTTCCAAGGCTCTTTTTTTCCTTACTGCACTCATCATCCTTTCTCCCAGCCTAGTTGAGTCTGAAGCTCCCACTACCCCTAACACCCAGTTCCGTGTCTGTGCCGACCCGAACAATCTCCCCTATTCCAATCAAAAACTCGAAGGCTTTGAGAACAAGCTTGTTGACCTCCTTGCCAAAGAACTCAAACAGGAAGTGACCTACACGTGGTGGCCACAGCGACGCGGCTTTATTCGTAACACGCTTGCGGCTGGACGTTGCGATGTCGTGATGGGTATTCCAGAGAATGTTGACGCGGTGTTGACGACCAAACCGTACTATCGCTCTGCGTATGTCTTTGTCTCCCCTAAAGCAGCGAACTACAACATCATTTCCTTTGATGATCCTCAGCTCCAGTCTTTGAAGATTGGTGTCCACTTAATCGGCGATGACTACAGCAACAGCCCACCGGCCCATTTGTTGAGCAGCAAAGGCATTGTCAAAAACGTAGTTGGGTACAGCATTTTCGGCAATTATGGCGAAGACAGTCCGCCAGGAAAAATCATCAAAGCCGTAGCTGATGGTGAGGTGAATGTCGCAATTGTATGGGGGCCAATAGCGGGCTATTTCGCACAGAAACAGTCTGTGCCTTTGACGATTACCCCGGTTCCAACTGAAGCAAGTTTGCCAACGTTGCCTTTTGCTTACAGGATCGCGCTCGGCGTGCGACGCGGAGATACGCAACTACGAGAAAAGTTGAATGACCTCCTCAATCGCAAATCCCAAGAGATCAATAAAATCTTGACTGAGTACGGAGTACCGATTATTCAGGACTTGAGGACTGAGAGATGAGGACTGAGTAGTGAAATTAAAAGGCAGAACCAAAACCCCAACGGAGCTAGGGGCCAGGGGCTGGGGACTAGTTACCCCTTCTCTCAAGCCCCAAGTCCCAAGCCCCAAGCCCCAAGTACGGGTATTTAATTCCAAACGGCTAGTTTTTGCTTCATTGATTGTGTGGACGGTACTGTTCGTGGTCTCCGTCTATGCGCAAAACGGTGCAGCTCCCCAAAAGCTCAACCCCTACACCGGCAAAGCCGAAGCTATTACTGAGGGACAACAACTCTACAAAAAGTTCAACTGCTACGGCTGCCACGGCATGCAAGGCGGTGGCGGCATGGGACCAAACCTCACCGACGAAACCTGGCAGGCCGGTGACGGTTCGGACTCTAGCTTATTATCTCAAGTTCGTGACGGCAAAGGGCAAATGCCGCCCTTCAAAACCCTGATGAACGACGACCAGGCCTGGAAACTCATTGCCTTTGTCCGTTCGCTGTATAAAGGTGATCCGAAAAAAGCGAATTGGTAAGCCATTTGCTCTTGACCGACTGAACTGTGTAGAGTAGGCGTCTCTGAGTTCTCTGTCTGTACTGACAGCTTAGATACTCAGGAGAATATACATGGGTCAAAAACGTTGGTCGCTTTCAGTCCCTTTTGACAACTTTACCTTAGCCGAGCATGCTGACCTGGCACGTGAAGCCGAACGGCTTGGCTACACTGATGCCTGGTCATCCGAGGTCGATGGCATCGATGGATTCGCACCATTGGCAGTCGTCGGCGCGGTTACTAATCTCCGACTCGGTACAGCTATCGAAAATGTCTATACCCGTGGGCCGGCTACGCTTGCTATGAGTGCAGCAGGTATTGCTGAGATCGCTCCAGGACGGTTTTGTCTCGGCATCGGCGCAGGCTCGCAGCCCATCGTCGAAATGTGGAACGGTGGTAAATTCGAAAAGCCTGCTGTGCGTGTCAAAGAGATGGCTCTGTTTCTGCAGAAAGCTTTCGCGAATGAGCGTGTGGTCTTTCAAGGTGAGACGATCAACGTCAACGGATTTCGTTTCAGCCGTCCGCTCGCACAGCCAATTCCGATTCATATTGCTGCGCTACGACCATCGATGTTGCGCGTAGCTGGAGAAGTCGGCGATGGCGCCATCGTTAATTGGCTCTCGGCTGAAGATGTGAAGAAGTCCGTGCCGATCGTACGAGAAGCTGCCACCAAAGCCGGGAAAGACCCCAACTCAGTTGAGATCACTGCGCGTTTGTTTATCTCGATTGATCCGCCAACCCCAGAAGCCGATCTTGGTATCCGCCGTCATATCAACACCTACTTGAACGTTCCTGTCTATAAAGCATTTCAAAAATGGCTTGGACGCGAAGCGGCGCTTACGCCAATGTGGCAGGCATGGGATAAAGGCGATCGCAAAGGTGCAGTCGCTGCCGTGCCAACGGATGTCATGAACGCGCTGGTTCTTAATGGTTCGATGGAAGAAATTCGCGCACATATTCGGCGCTATCACGATGCTGGTGTAGATACGACATTTCTGCAGTTCCAGACTTTTGAGACCGATGCGAAAGTGCGGCGTGAGCGCATTCTCGCTGCGATGCGTGCGTTGGCGCCACAATCGTAGGAATTGCGGAGTGGCGAATGCGGATTGCGGATTAATAGAAAACAACACGAGCGTTCTTTTTAGTCCCCAACCCCAAATCCCAATCAGATTCCCTCACCCTAGCCCTCTCCCGGTGGGAGAGGGAAGTAACTTTAGGAGATGTGTATGCCCCGTATCATCGATGCAGATAGTCATTTCATGGAACCGTTGGACCTGTGGGAACGCTACATCGATCCCAAGTTTCGTTCACGCTGTTTACGCTTTGAACGCAATGCCGACACCGGTCGCTACGAGATGGTCATCAACGAAAACAAACGCGTTCGTGGCGTGGGCGAGTTCACCTTGGAACAAGTCTTCGGCGTTGGTGTTGCCTACGGCCAAAAAGAAGAAGGCAAAGGACTTGGGACCTTCGACTTCGCTACGGCGTTCAATAACAAACTCGAAGACATGGACGAGCGCATTAAGTTTCTCGACCGCGAAGGCTTCGCGTGTCAGTTCATCTTTCCAACGCTTGGACTGCAATGGGAAGCGCATGTGACTGATCCCGAATTGGCCGCGGCCCACTGTCGCGCTTACAACACCTGGGCGTCAGAAGTCTGTGCTACACATCGTAACCGCTTGTTTCCTGTCGGGCATATTTCGTTCTGGAATCCATCGGAAGCCGTGCGCGAATTAGAGCGCATTGCCAAAGCAGGCATACGAACTGTCTTCATCGGCGCCATGCCGATCGAAGGCAAGAGTTTTGGCTGCCCAGAGTACGATCCGGTTTGGGCTAAAGCGCAGGAACTCGATATCGCCATTGGCATTCATCTAGTCGTGCATCGTAACTACTCCGGCCATGACTGGTACATGGATCGTCGCCCTGGCTTCATGTACATGAGCATGAATGTCATCCAAGACCCACGCATGGTGCTGACGACGATGGTCTATGATGGTGTCTTCGAGCGTTTTCCACGGTTACGCGTCGCGACCATCGAATCGGGGAGTGGCTGGGTGGTCGAGTGGATGGATCGTCTCGACTATCGCTACAGCTACATGGGCCACTCCTGCGCGATGAAACGACCTGCGAGTGAATATTTCGCACGTAATATATGGATCTCGGCTGATCCGACTGAGCGATTGTTGCCATATATGATCGAATTGACCAGTGACGACAAGTATTTTATTGGCTCAGATTTTCCCCATGCTGAAGGGTTTATTGATCCAATCGTCAATACCCGCAAGGCGCTGGCACGACTGTCTGAACAGTCGGTGAGTAAAGTGCTGGGAGATAATGCGGCGAAGTTTTTTGGAGTGTGAGCGTTTTCTAGGGTTTGGGGTTCTTCATTAAACGTTAAACGAGTTTCCGATTAGCGGGTAGGCCAACCAAGAGGACGAATGTGATTAAAATTGATGCAATCAACGTTTTCTTTGGTAAGAATCTGCGAAAGACGGAAATCGTCGGTAAGGACGAGATACTTTCCTTTAGCGAGTTGGTAAATCGCCACATCAGTGAGACCTAACTTGAGAAAGTGCGTGTCGCCAGCAACCTGACGGCTTTGAAGGTAGTGTTCATCCAGAACGGTCAACTGTTCAGCGAATTTTTTGAAGTACGCACTTCTCAGAGGTTCTTTCGTTTGCTCTGGAAGCTGTCCCGATAGGTTACTAACTTCAGTGAGTATATTTGGGGTGGTGACAATTTTCTGAAATTGTCGGATCAGTACCAATAGTGTCCGGTAATCCTCAACAACAAACTGCTGAGTTTTCTTGAAGCGAGGAATGAGAGCACTATCGAACCTCCCGACAAAATAGAGCAACAAGATATTTGTATCGATGAGGAGACCAGCTTGGCGATAGCGGCTGATCAGTTGAGGGAGAGACTCGTTCATATTTCTCTGATCTTCATAGCTTTTACTTGACTGTTCTCCGAGTCGATTCTGAATATTTTATAATCTCGCTTGTGTTGCTGTTCTTCGGTGAGGGCAGCCGGTAAAGAGTGTAGGGCTTCCGTCGGAGACAGAGGACGTGAGAATCCCAAAGTCACAAGCCACGTCTTGCCATCGTCAGATATTTCAACTTCTTCGAGCTGAATATCCTGTAACTGGTTCACATCATAGAGCATCCCTAAATAATTTCGCGCGGTTTGGACTGCCTGTAAGACGTCAATCATAAAGACCTCGATTTAACGCAACATGTGGATGAATAGACTCATCGTTATCACAAGAAAGAATACAAGTAAGATAAAGTGGAAAAACAGCCTTCGATCATAGAGCTTGTCGTCGATAAACTCCGCTTCATTTCCGCCAGCCCCCGTCGCAGAGAAAACAGGCTGTTCGTACAACCCGTTTCTGAGGGTAGCGTTTAGTCCTCCACCGGAGCTCTTCAGTTCATCTCGCTTGAATACGGACAACGCAATAACAATCCCGATCAATAGAAATTCTCCAACCCCGAGAATCATGGAAAACCTCCAACAGAAGTGTATTATACGCAGAATACGACATCGGAGAATAGATTGAGGCAGGAGGAGTGCCATGCCACGCAAACTGACCGAGACACAAGTTGCCCACTATCAACGTGATGGATTCTGCTTTCCTATTCCAGCGTTTTCATCAGCAGAGGTTTCAGATCTGCGCAAACGACTCGAAGGATTTGAGGCGCAACAAGGTCATACGCTGCAGGGAACGCAACGCATCAAGACCAATCTCCTCCTGACCTGGGTTGATCGTCTGATTCGCGCGCCGCAGATTCTCGACCCGGTCGAAGACGTCATTGGCCCGAACATCTTGTGTTGGAGCATGCAGTTTTGGACCAAAGAACCACGGACCACAGACTTTGTCTCGTGGCATCAGGATTACCAATATTGGGGTCTGGATTCTGCCGAAATTGTCACGGCCTGGATCGCACTCTCACCCGCGACGATCGAAAGCGGTTGCATGCGTATGCAACCCGGTAGTCACAAAGTGCAACTGCCACATCAAGATCTCTTCGAGAAAACCAATATGCTCTCACGCGGGCAAACTATTACCGAAGGAATCGACGAGGCCACAGCAGTCAACATCATTCTCAAGCCTGGCGAGTTTTCTTTGCACAATGTGCGGATTGCCCATGCGTCCGCACCAAACCGCTCAGCAGATCGCCGCATCGGAATTTCTATTCGCTACATGCCACCGCAAACACGGCAGCAATTAGCCGAGTGGGATAGTGCTGCACTCGTGCGTGGCGAGGATCGCTATGGGCACTTTGTGCACGAGCCACGTCCAAGCAAAGAGTTCGACCCTGAGTGTGTTGCATTTCACGAAAAGACGATGGCCAACTTGCTCTCATTTCTCTATAAAGACGCCGGACAAAAGAAGGCAGAGTATCAAGAAGAACGAGCGTAAAGGAAACATCTGTGACAAATCAGATTCCTCTGTATGTTCCGTCTGTTCCCGTACCTGACCACGGTTATACTCGCGCGTTTGACGCCGAGATTGATTATCTGGAAGATCCGACCCTACGTGTTCGTGGAGTACAGACTGATCATCAACATAGTCTTGAATATGTGTGGATCGTGCGCTTGCCTAAGTACGAAATTGTCCACACTACCGCACGGCACTTGGCTGGTGAGCCTGAGGTCTTGTCGCCGGAACTGGTGATGCGCTCGGCTGCGATTCAAGGCGTGTGTGCAACCCAAGGCTTTACGACGAAGATGCGAGCTGCGCTTGGTGATCTTCCAGGGCATCAGGAACATCTAGTGATGGCTATTGAAATGGCGCGCGTGAGTTTACAAGGTTTTCCTGTTCCCAAAGATGATCATGAACGATTTGCGTCAATGGCAACAACAGTCCCGCCCGGACCCAGCCAAGTCGCGCGGATGTCCTGGGAGCGCGATCGTGCTGGCTGGCCGTGGATTTGCAACTCCTGTTATGCCTATCGTGATGAGTCGGCAACTTTGTTTGAACAACGCCAGATACAATGCTTTGATCTCGACTTAATTTCCCCTCCTCCTGGGCAGAAGCGCTTCTTCTGGCGGACCAAGCAGCTCCGCGTTGCCACTTCTCCGGATGGCACGGGCTATGTGTGTCGTAACGCCATGAACGATACGTTTCATGAACTCAATGTTGCCTTCGACCTTCAAGCCGACGGCACGATTCGTTCAGCTCGCAGCCAAGCCCAACGGCTCGCATTTACGGGCATGTGCGAAGATACACAGTCGAGAACGCCGAGACTGATTGGCAAGAAGTTAGACAAACGTTATGCCCGGCTCCTCGCCGATCATGTCGGCGGTCGCTCAGGCTGTAGCCACCTGTTTGATCTTTCAGTCGACTGTTTGCGCTTTTTTCAGTGGCAGGAGTGACGTCTTCATTGTTCTTTCATTTCCGCTGTGACTGCAAGGATGCCAACAAAATCTCCACCCAAAAATCTCTGGCCGTGATCCGGCGCATACACGGCTGAGAGTGCGCCATCGAGATATAACGCATCGTTACATCCCAATACATCCCGAAACAGAGTCGCGAACTCATGGAAGGTCACCAACGACTGGGAAATTGCGAACACGACCTTCCCCTCACGTGTCACCCCAACCCCGTTACGGTAATGGCGATTGCTCGACTCTTCAAGAAACGCGGGATGGATGACGCCCCCCAAAAGAAGAGCCGGGCCAGATTGAGTCGCAATCGTTGGCTTCACTTTGAGCTTAGGGTAGGAACGCGCATCAACGATCGCCGGCTTCTTATCGAGAACATAGAACACACCGTTGGGTTTGAGATAGAAATTCCCCCGTCCACCTTTGCCAAGGTTTAGCGGACGTAGCAGTTGTCCATTTTCAATGTGCAGTCCGAGCGGCGCAAAGTCTTCACCGAATATCCCGGCGTTCATGGCAAACTTCAACGTGCGCCTTTGCGTGGCGAGCGTGTCCCGTAGTCGGCGAAAAGAGCCAAACCGCTGACCAGAAGAATCTTGCCAAAAGAGTTCGAGTTGCTCTGCCTGTGGATTCACAGCGTGAACAAAAAACTCTTGACCACGATGCTGGAGCACATCCGCCACACTCAGATGCGGAAAACCAAGTATGACAGCACAGGCAGAGAGTACCCACTTGAACATACGCCAAGCGACCGATCGTTGATGCTTAGTGTTCACTCAACAATGACCCGAAACCGTAGATTCTGTCAGTCAATCCATGTGTTCGATAGGCATGCCACAAGGTCGCCGTATTAATGGCAATCACCGGTTTTCCTAACCACCCCTCCGCATCTGCAGCAAGGCGAATCATCGAAAGATTCGTTCCACACTGTACGATTGCATCGATGTCTGGCCCATCCAACTCTTGGAGAACCGGCCGCAACTCGGCAGGGGTAATCTCCGCGATGGCCGTTGCACTAGGGCTCCGTAAATCTTTGTAGCGCGCGACTTCGAACCCACAGTCCTGAAAGTATTTCACAATTTGTTCACGCATGATTGGCTGATATGGGGTGAAAACCGCAATCCGTTTCGCGTTGTACACGGCCAAAGCGTCTCGACACGCCTCAGACCCCATTGAAATCTTGAGCCCGGAGATCTGTCGCATCTTCTCATGAAAGCGTTGGGCTCCGGGGACCCCATCCCAGAACGTCGGAGCAGACATGCCCATCGCCAGAATATCAGGTTTGCATGTCATGACATCGCGCACGGCAATTTCGATCGCCCTATCCACTTGGGTCAACAACTCTTTCATTGCTGAATCAGAGCTGAGGTTTGGTTGGCCAATGTAAATTCTTCCGGTGTGAAACGTCACCCCAGGAATCCGCATATCCCAAAAGTCTGACTCAACGACTGTGTTGGTCGATGGAATAATTACTCCCATTTTGGCGCGAAAGCCAACAACGTCTGGCATACAGTCCTCCTGCATGAGAATCACTCGGCGTGTTACATCATATGCGTTGCGCGTCGGGTATGATGTTTTTCTTACACGTTACTTCTTGTCGCGCAACCTGGTATGACACAGAAAGGCAATTTTCAAACAGAGAAAAACAGGAGGCAACCCAATGGACAATATTGTACTTGAGCAAAAGGACCGGATTGGCACGCTAACCCTCAATCGCCCAGAGAAACTGAATGCAATGAGTCCAGCACTCCTCTCCGAGTTCTCCCAAGCGATCGACCAGATTGCGGCGGATGCTGAAATCAAAGTAGTCATCATTCGTGGTGCAGGACGGGCGTTCTCTACCGGCTACGATCTCAGTGGTGCTGACGTCACGGACGGCAAGAAGCCTCGCTCACGGCCTTTTATGGTGGATGACGACCGCACCATGCTCCAGAAGATGGTCGAACGTTGGCTGCGGTTGCGCGATCTACCGAAGCCGGTGATTGCGATGGTGCACGGCTATTGTCTCGCGGGAGCGACGCAAATCTGCATTTGTTCAGACCTTATTTTCGTGGCGGAAAACGCCCGAGTCGGGTTTCCCTCCATTCCGGCAGGCGCAGGGTTCGTCAGTGCAATGTGGAACTGGATGGTCGGCCCACACCGCACAAAATACATGGCGTTCCTCCCTGGGAGTCACATCAGCGGGAAAGAAGCTGAAGCGATCGGATTTGCAACCCGAGCGTTCCCGGTAGACAAGCTGGAGGAGGAAACATACAGTTATGCACGACGGATTGTGAAAGTTCCTGCTGAGAAGCTTGCGCTAGAGAAACTTTCTGTTAACCGTGCTATGGATTATCGTGGCTTTCGGACGTCGGTATTGTCGGGCGCAGAATATGATGCCATCTTTCACTTTGGCTCAGGAAATGAAGAGATCAAAAAAGTCCGAGAGGAACGAGGTCTTAAAGGAGCAATTGAGTGGTATGAAAAACAGTAAGGAACAAAAGAAGGGAAGCTCGTTCAAACATCCTGAGTATCTCGTCGAGACAGACTGGCTCGCAGAACACCTGAACGACCCGAATCTCCGGATTCTCGACTGCACCGTCTTCTTACATGCCGATAAAACACGTGGGTATCGGGTTGAGAGTGGGTATCAGAAATGGCAAGAAGGACACATTCCCGGAAGTGGCTTTGCGGATCTCACCAAAGAGCTCTCTGACCCACACGGGCGCTTCATGTTTACGATGCCTTCCGCTGAACGGTTTGCAGAGGCCATGTCTCGTTACGGGGTCAGCAACGGCAATCACGTCGTCCTCTACGACTCCCTGATGAACATCTGGTCGGCACGGGTGTGGTGGATGTTGCGCACTTTTGGCTTTGACAACGCAGCGGTCCTAAATGGTGGGTGGCGGAAATGGCGCAAAGAAGAGCGCCCAGTATCCACGACAGCGACAAAGTACCCTTTCGGCCATTTCGTTCCACACCCACGCCCCCAACTGATCGCCCAAAAACAAGATGTAGTGGCAGCGATAGGCAACGGGACGACGTGTATTGTGAATGCCCTCACCGCCGAAGAGCACGCAGGGAAAGGGCAAACACGGTACAAACGCCCTGGTCGAATCAAATCGAGCGTCAACGTGCCATTCATGACGCTTGTCGACCCAGAAACCCATGCCTACTTACCAGCAGATAAGCTACGAACACGATTTACCGAGGTCGGAGCACTCAACCGCAAACATGTAGTGACCTACTGCGGTGGCGGTATTGCCGCATGTAGTGATGCGTTTGTCTTGACCCTGTTAGGCATCGAGAACGTCGCAATTTATGATGGATCACTCACTGAGTGGACGGAAGATCCGGAAACACCGATGGAAATTGACTAAATCACGGTCGTACCTCTGCGGTTGTAGGGCGCGTGGTACGCGCCCTACGATTTCACCGCTAATGAACCTGCGAGTGAGATAGGGCGGGCTGTGCCCGCTATCTCCGCCAACAATCCCAAAACTTGGAGTGTTCTACCTATAGATGACTGAGAGGGGCAACTACGGCTCCCGCTTCCACTCCCCTTTTGGCACCATACGTGCCGCGTGCGGGATCACTTCTTGTCCGCATTGGAGAATCTGCGCTTCTAACTCCTCACGCGTTCCCGATGGGCAATCGAAGAATAGAATGATCAACGAGTACCCAGCCTCGGCAAACTGCGAGAGATCTTCGAGCACCTGCGCTGATGTTCCGGTACACACGCGGCGTGGCTTCGCTTGTGTTTCGGGGGCGTTTGCCGAGGTTAGTCGCGCTGAAGCAACGCCAATCATTGAGAAGCGTGAGAGATCACGCTTGAGTTTTTCTGCCTCGCGACGAATGAGGTCCTGCAAGTCGGCATAGCGTGACGGCTGAGCGTACGTGTCTAAGAACAGCGGATAAAACCCGTCGCAGTGACGAATCGCGCGCCGTGCCCCACCAGCAGTGACACCACCATAGATGATCGGCGGATAGGGACGCTGTACCGGTTTTGGGTCCATCGACACGTTGTTAAACTGATAGCATTTGCCCTGATAATTCACGACCTCATCAGTCCATGAGCGCTTGTAAATTTCGATGCATTCATCTGTGCGTGGACCACGCCCTTCGTAGGGCACTCCCAGTGCGGCAAATTCCTCTTGCATCCAGCCCGCACCAACGCCAAAGAGTAACCGTCCGTTAGAGAGGTGGTCGATTGTGGCAAACTGCCGTGCATCGTTCAGCGGATGACGATAAGGCGAAATCAACACACTCGTTCCGAGTTTGAGGCGCGTCGTGCTCACCGCCACTGCGCCCATCATCACGGCAGCATCAAGCATATTATGATGCGATTCGTACGCGCGTTGGCCAGAGGTATTGGCCACATGTTCGCTCGCCGATTGTAGCGGCATACACACGTGATCCGGAAACCACATTGAGTGAAATCCCTGTTGTTCAATCAGTTGAGCAATACGGACTGGCTGCATCGCGCTCACCGGTAGGCTACGTAAAAACGCATTAGTATTGTCACGGTACATGAGGCCATGGGTTGTCGCGTACATTCCGATATGCATGAAGTTCTCCTTTATAGAGCTGGTCGTCGCAAATGCCAGTCGGTGGCGTGCTGATAGGCCCAGGCCACCTGCAACACAAGCGCTTCTTGCCAGTGACGTGCAGCAATCTGTAGCCCAATGGGTAAGTGTTCTTCAGTGAAACCACAGGGAATGCTGATCGCCGGAATTTGCGCGAGGTTGAAGGGATAGGTGAAACGCGTGAGTCGTCGTGTCGTTTCTACCCCTTCACTCTCTTCGATAATCGGCGCCGCAATGCCACAGGTCGGCGCCAGCAGAATGTCATAGCGCGTAAAGACCTCTTCGATTGTTCGTTGCCATTCGCGTTGCGCCTGACGTGCAAGAGCGTATTGCACTCCAGTCACTGCCGCGCCGCGATTCAAGCGTGTCATCACATCTTGGCCAAAATCCTGCGGTCGCTCGGCCCGTCGCGCTTGGTGATAAGCTGCGGCATCGGTCAGAATCAATTCACTCATACGATCAATCATTGCTTCCGCACCAGGCAAGGCCACGTCTTCTACCTGGGCACCGAGTCCTTGCAAGACCTGGGCAGCATTCTGCACAGCCTGTGTTACTGAAGCAGTAGGCTCGCTTTGGAAGTGTCCGCTGCAGAGTCCCATGCGCAAGCCTTTGACTCCATCCCGCAATGTCGCAAAATAATCCGGCACTAGTGTGTCGCTAGACGTTGGCTCGGCTGGATCATAACCAGCAACTACTTGCAGTAAATGGGCGACATCTTCGGCTCGTCGCGCCATCGGGCCGATGGTATCAAAGGTCCAACTGACGGGAATCACGCCGCGAATGCTCACGCGACCAACGGTCGGACGAATACCCGAGATACCATTCAACGCTGCCGGAATGCGTACAGAGCCACCGGTATCGGTACCGATCGTAGCCAATGCCATATCAGCCGCAAGTGCTGCACCAGAGCCACCACTCGAACCGCCCGGAACGCGGCTCGGGTCCCAGGGATTGCGGCACGGACCAAAATGCGGATTGCGCGTGGTCGCACCGATCGCCCACTCGTGCATGTGGGCTTTCCCTAGAATGATCGCACCAGCCCGCCGTAAGCGCACTGCCACTTCGCTATCCGTATCGGCAATATTATCGTGCAAGAACTTTGACCCGGCAGTCATGCGCACGCCAGCAACATCGCAGTTATCTTTCAACGCGATTGGAATACCGTGCAATGGGCCAATGGGCTCTCCACGCATCACTTGCTGTTCTGCTGCCGTTGCCATTGCCAAGGCTTCTTCGGCCATGACCGTCAAGTAGACATTCAGCTTACTATTGAGCTGCGCAATGCGTTCCAGATACGCACGAGTGAATTCAACCGGCGAGAGTTGACGAGAGCGGATGCGTTCGAGGGCCTCGCTAATACCAAGATCTAACAGTTTCACAAATGTCATGGTGTGGGGTCTTCCTTTGTGTTGACGACATACCATGAGTGTTCTCGAGGAACAAGAAAAGTGCAGGAACCTTGCTTTCCACCCGCGGCGATGATTTAGGGAAGACAACACTGCAATACGAAGGAGTGCTGCATGCGAAAAGAGCCCTTCACGGTCGCGATACCGGAAGCCAACCTGACAGACCTGCGCGAGCGATTGAAAAAAACGCGCTGGCCACAGGATTTTGCCAATAGTAACTGGGAGTACGGCACTAACATGGCGTACCTCAAAGAGCTGGTCGATTACTGGATCAACCAATATGACTGGCGCAAACACGAACGCGAGATGAATAGCTTCTCGCATTACAAGACGACAATTGAAGGAATGCCCATTCACTTCATTCAAGAGCCAGGCAAAGGGCCGAAACCGATCCCGCTGATCTTGAGCCATGGTTGGCCGTGGACCTTCTGGGACCTCAATAAAGTGATTCGCCCACTCGCTGATCCCGCCTCTTTTGGTGGTGATCCTAACGATGCCTTTGATGTCGTGGTGCCTTCGCTTCCGGGCTATGGTTTCTCCACGCCGCTCACCACACCAGGAATTAACTTCTGGCGCACGGCAGACCTGTGGGTCACGTTGATGAAAGACGTGCTCGGGTACCAGAAGTTTGCCGCTGAAGGTGGCGACTGGGGCGCGATTATCACCACCCAACTCGGCCATAAGTATGCAGAGCATGTGATCGGCGCCTACATTCACCTCATGATCCCGCTTGATATTTTCGTTGGCGGACTGCCGCCAGAGTCGGATTATGCGCCTGAAGAAAAGCACTGGTACCAAAAGACCATGCATTTCTTTGCCGCCGAAAGTGGCTACTCGGCACTGCAAACCACCAAGCCGCAAACCATTGCCCATGCCTTGAACGACTCTCCCGCAGGCTTGTGTTCCTGGATTTTGGAAAAGCGCCGCACCTGGAGTGACTGTGGTGGCAATGTCGAAAAGCGTTTCACTAAAGATGAACTGCTCACCACCATGACGCTGTATTGGCTCACAGAGAGTTATGGTACGTCGGCGCGCTATTATTATGAAGCGGTCCATAATCCTTGGAAAGCGTCACACAGTCGCACCCCAGTCGTGGAAGCCCCAACCGGCGTTGGCGTCTTCCAGCAGGAAGTGGCCTTGATGCCTCGCAAGTGGGCTGAACGGTATTACAACTTGAAGCATTGGACAGTGATGCCGTCAGGTGGGCATTTCGCTCCGATGGAAGAACCGCAGCGGCTGGTTGAAGATATTCGGGCGTTTTTCCGGCCATTACGGAAGTAAGTTGTTACGCTCGCACAAGAGAAGTGGAGTGTAGGCCGGAATAAGCGAAGCGGTTCCGGCACGTCATGCCGGGAACGGCCTAGCGGCCTTATCCCGGCCTACGCCTGGCTCACCATTTTTCATCTGTTAGTAACAACGTAGAACTGCTATCTTCAACTGCCGAATAGGTTCACGTGACCCTCTTGATCTTCGTCTTTTATTCGCCTATGAGTAAGTTGCCATGACGGACGCTATAAACAAAGAACAAACCCTATCGCAAAACGTCATGCGCAAACTGACCGCCATCCTCAGCGCAGACGTTAAAGGCTACAGTCGCCTCATGAGTGCGGATGAGGTGACCACCATTCGTACGCTTGCGACCTATCGCGAGCGTATGACCACGTTGATTGGCCAATATCGCGGACGTGTCATTGATTCGCCCGGAGATAATCTCCTTGCCGAATTCGCCAGTGCCGTCGATGCCGTGCAAGGCGCGGTGAGATTCAACGCGAGTTGAAACAACGCAACGACTCATTGCCTGCCGAGCAACGCATGGAGTTTCGCATTGGTATCAATGTCGGCGACGTCATTGTTGAAGGCGAACGCATCTATGGTGATGGCGTCAACATTGCCGCGCGGCTGGAAGGCTTGGCCGATGGTGGCGGAATCTGCGTTTCCAGCGCCGTCCATGAGCAAGTCGAAAACAAGCTACCACTGGCGTATGCCGACCTCGGCGAGCAAACCGTGAAGAATATCGCTCGTCCAGTGCGGGTCTTTCGTGTGCTCCTTGATCCTGCGGATTCCGCGCTTGAAGAAGAACGTGGCGAAAACACACTGCCACTGGCTTTACCGGACAAACCGTCGATTGTTGTCCTACCTTTTCTGAATTTGAGTGGTGATCTGGAGCAGGAATACTTCAGTGATGGCATTACCGAAGATCTCATTACCGACATCTCGAAGTTATCCGGTTTGTTTGTCATCTCGCGCAATTCTTCATTCTTGTACAAAGGCAAAGCCGTCCGGCCAGAGCAGGTCAGTAAAGAGTTAGGGGTGCGCTATCTGCTTGAAGGCAGTATTCGTAAAGCCAGCAACCGAGTACGGATTACCGCTCAGTTGATCGATGCCACGACTGGGTATCACCTGTGGGCGGAACGGTATGATCGGGAATTACAAGACATCTTTGCCGTTCAGGATGAAGTCACGCAAAAGATCGTCACCGCGCTGAAAGTACAACTGACACCGAGTGAAGCTGCGCGTGCTCACCGCGCACCAACCAACAATCTGGAGGCCTACGACTTTTTTTGCGCGGGCTTGAGTACCATGCCCAGCGAACGAAAGAAGCTAATGCCAAAGCCCGAGAGATGTTTGAACAGGCCATTGCCTTAGACGATCGGTTTGCTGCCGCCTACGCCATGTTAGGGCGGACGTACCTCACGGACTTGGCCTTTCAGCTCGGACAACGAGATGCAACCGCTCAGCAATTGTTAACCTTCGCTCAGCGTGCCGTCGCATTAGACGACACCTTACCAGTCGCCCACGAAACCTTGGCCTATGCGTATTTGGGCCAAAAGGAGTACGATCAGGCCATTGCCGCTGCTCAACGCGCGATTGCGCTTGACCCCAATTCTGCTGAAGCGCACCTCACGTTAGGAGAAGTCCTCTGTTTCTCTGGACGCCCCAGAGAGGCACTCACACTTGTGGAACAAGCCATGCGCTTGAATCCCCGTTATCCCGCTGGCTATCTGTGGTCGTTAGGGCAAGTCTACGCCTTGTTGGGAAGAACCGATGAAGCGGTTGCTGCGTTGAAACGGGTGCTCATCCGTAATCCTGACCATGTTACTGCGCATGTCATGCTTGCGGTTATTTTCAGTGAACTTGGGCGTGCTGCAGAAGCACGGAAAGAAATAGGCGAGGTTCTACGGGTCAACCCCCACTATTCTCTCACAGACCTCCGCGAGCGCATTCCCTACAGAGACCCAGCGACTTTAGCACGAATAGTGGCAGGGTTACAAAAAGCAGGACTGCAATAAAAAAGAGAAGGCGTGATTCCTTCCTTCTCTTTGCTGGTGTAGCGTGCGCTGTACGCACGACTCTCTTCCTAGTGCGCAAGAAACGTCTCAGGCGACAGTCCAGAAACGATTACCCGGAATTGCCCTGGAAGCTGCTTATAGAGGGCAGTCTGACCGGGTTTTGCATAGAGATATTCTTGCTCTCGCAGTTGCCGTGCACCACGAGGCGGCGGCGGCATAGTACCACCCTGACGAAGGCACAGCACTTGTCCTTCTTCTCCTTGATACACCGTAATCACTGCTGGTTTCCCGCCAATTTCCACGACAATCCCGCCGTTGAGTTCGTATCCAGCAAGTCGGAGGTCTGGTACATAGACGGAAAAATTGAGCTTCTCAGATGACTTCAGTGCAGCCTCGAGTTCGCGCGGATTGTTCGTCGCGTAGGAAAGCGGTAACTCTCCCGTCCTGACCGCTTTGTAATATGCCGCTGCTGCTTCTACGACAGCTGGCTCCGTCTGCTTGACTGGTTCCAAAGGACGGGGTTGGTTTTTCACAGACACTTGGCCCTTTGGAAAAGTAAATGTCAGCAATAAGGCAGCCGTCGCGGCAAGGGCAAATACAGCCGGACGTGGTTGTAACCATGAAACCAGTCGATTACGTGCAACCCGCCACCACGATTGGAGAGGAGAGCGTTCGGCAGCCATTGCCGCACGTAAGCGATGCTCTACTTCTAGAGGAATTGGCGTTTCCCAATGCCAGGTACGAGAGATCTGGCGGAATTGCTGTTGATCGGCGAAAAGGAGAGCACAGCGTTTGCAACTCGCAAGATGGGCTTCCACCTCCTGGTGTTCGACTGCAGTCAAATGCCCGTCTACATGCGCAGCAATAATATCTCGATACGTCTCGCATGTCATAACGTACCCTTTGCTTTTTCAAGAGACACAACGTGTTCGAGTTGAGGACTATTGTCCCGTAGGTATCCATGCTCTCGCGCATATCCTTCAAGAGCAGCTCGTAGCGCTCGTCGTGCTCGGGCTAGGCGCGAGCGTACGGTCCCAGTTGGACACCCAAGAACGGCAGCCGCCTCTTCATAGGTTAAATCACCCATATCCACTAGCAGAAACGTGCTGCGGTACTCTTCCGGTAATGTGTGAATCGCTTCGAGGATTTCTTTATCGACCCTTCGAGCAGCAAACAATACTGCTGGATCATGGCAGTTGTTATCCCCATCAACGGATAACTGCTCTTCGTATTCGTTGGTAACCCGATCAATATCTAACATTTGGTGGTCTCGCAGCCGTTGCGGATAGTGGTTTCTGAAAACGTTATACATAATCGTCAACAGCCACGCGCGACAATTGGTTCCCGGCGTAAATTGATGAAAGAAACGGAAGGCTCGCAGGTAGGTTTCTTGAAAGAGGTCGTCAGCCTCGTCTCTTCGTCGGACGAGGGCAAGACAGGCGGCATACACTGGCTCTTTACAGGCCAGCGCATGGGTTTCGAACAGGGTCGCTTGCGCTTGTACCCCTGGATCCTCTGCAGCCAGGTCGCGGGGTAGGAGTACAGACGCAGAATTAGTCATGAAGTTTCCCCTTCGGTATATAATCCCCCTATAAACGCAAAAGTTCCACTACACAAGAACCTTTCATTTCATTAGCCCGGTAATTTTCTGCCAAAAGCGATCAGCCAGGTCGCTTGCGCCAGCGGCTGGCTGCGTCGTTCGCCGGGCAAAAGTCATGATCTTTGCCTTTACCACGCTCGTTCCTTCCTTCGTTCCAGGAGTGAGTTCGACGATGAAATGTCCGTAGGGCTTAAACGCCCCAGTCCTCGGCCTCACTTCTCGTTGGAGCATCGTGCCGTAGAGCACCTTTTGTTCTTCATCTTGATGAAGAACAAGTTCGCTTTCGTCTTTAACAATGGCTTTCAACTGTGGCCAGAGTTGGTCTAGTGGCAAAGGAAACACGTGTTCACGGGCCGACTCTTTTGTACGAGGAAGTCGCGAAGCAAGGGTAGCAAAAGCACTCTTTGTTTTCTCTGTAGGGAGAGAAAAAGGCAGTGGAGCCATTGCGCGCCCTTCCTTCTCAGTTCCCTCTCGTCTTTCAGAAAGAGCCGGAACTGCGGCGGCTAACTCTCTCGGTTCGGTCACGTCCAAGCCTTCAGACGCTAGCACCGTCGCTTGATCTAGTATCTTCTCTTCTTCAACTGCTGGTTGCACTACAGGAGCCTCTGCGGGTTGCGCCGCCGAGAGTTCCGTCGGACGTAGTTGCGGTTCCTCTTCTGTAACAGCCTGTTCCTGCGTTCTCTCTAGCGGTTGTGTCTCCCGAGGAGAGACCTCACGACGTGTCGCTTGAGAAGCTGTCTGAGACCGTGCGTTCTCGCGGTGAGGCACAACAGGCATCGAAGCCCTATCAGCAGAGGCGGGTTGAGATGAGCCGCTCTGCTTCGCAGGGCTGAGCTTCGCTTTGCTCGAAGGCCGAGTATCCATTTTGTCGTCCGGCTTCGGAGACACCAGAGCAGGCGCCCGCGGTTCCCTCGCCGGGCGCTTGTCTGCAACAGGGAGTTTCTTTTGTGTACTAACTTTCGGCACAGGATCAGAACGGCGCGGCACAAACGCAGAGGAGGTCAACGAGTCTTCTAGCTGAGGGGGGAAGTCCTCAGGCTGAGCAAGAAAGAGGACCACCCCAAAGAGCCCTGCGATCGTCACAGCACCAACAGGGGCAATCAATCGTTGCAACAGCCGACGCCAATTTGAAACAGGAGTCCACGCAACGGCTTCTCCTCCGAACATCACAGCGTGATTCAGCGGCGCGCCGGTCTCAGCCTCTTTTGCGGCCCACGGATCCTGGGCAACGGCCTCTGCCAACAGCGCACAGGCATCAGGGGTCGAGGCTATCTCAACAGCCCAGGTTAAGGCATGGGCAAGAATTAAGTTACCGATTAAGAGCGAGGAAGAAGCGTATAGTTCCAATCGCCATGAAACTTACCGGGTTTGATATTGAGCGCTT
>Ga0194131_10003477_pt1 | contig 24807 bp, 18 predicted proteins | sample TA2KigO120mmetaG_FD_148631 | JGI IMG/M metagenome (GOLD analysis project Ga0194131, IMG submission 148631) | Freshwater microbial communities from Lake Tanganyika, Tanzania - TA2015053 Kigoma Offshore 120m | ecosystem: Environmental > Aquatic > Freshwater > Lake | place: Tanzania: Lake... | reverse complement strand
CATCTTCGTCGTGATTCCCCGAGCAAGCACCACGCAGGAATTCCATGATGCCACCATGAAGATGTGGGAGCAGAGAACAGGAGCATGGGACGGTGCGCGCATCGTTTCCCTGGAGCCGGACAATGCCGATGAGCACAGGGCGTGTGCATCTCTTGCGCGTTTGCTACAGACAACGGTTGTTCCCGCAAGATCGCTTGAGGCATTGAAGGATGCCCTGGGTGACGCTGCTTTTGTCCTTACGCAGCGGTATCACGGAGCCATTGCCGCTCTGGGAATGGGAATTGCGCTCACGGCTGTTGCGCAGCATGCGGGAGATAAATTGGACGCACTTCAGGGAGTGGATCGCAGCGAAGCATTGACACGCATCGAAGTAGGGGAACAGGCATTGCGCGCCGTATTCCTCTTATAGAGCATTTCTGGTATAATCGTGATCAATGATGACCGTTCTCCATCTCACGACGGCGGAGCAGCTCCTCTGGGCAAACGTGCCCCAGGCGCTCCAAAAGGGATGGTCGGTGGAAACAGAGAGCGGAACCTGGCGTGACAGTCCTCAGTACAGACAGATGCGTATGCAGTTGGTGAAACTTCAGGATCCGAAGCTTTTGGCATTTATTGAGCATGCAAAAGCAGCGGCAAGTGCAGATGCTCTTGCGAAGCTTCTTTCTGAGACGGATCTCCAAGGAGTCATGGACTCAGACATTTCCGAGCTCTTCTTCGCGCTCGGTCCTGCTGTAGTGGGCAAGCTCATTACGTTGATGCTTGGCACGATCAAAACGCATGCCGATATCGAGGGCATCGCCGCTCTGACAACGATACGGCGTTCCCTCTACGCAGCTTTGGTTTCTTCTCCCCGTTAATCTATGGCACACACTGCAACAGAACCGGAAGCACAGCCGGATATTGGCGTCGTTGCAGTCGATCCGGATACTCGAGACAGGGTGCGTAAACTCCATGAGAAACTGATACAGGGGAATATCCTGCAGTATCTCGGGCCCGAGCGTTACGAAATTTCCCATTTACTCGACCGAGATAAGCGCAGACAGATCTTCGAGCGCTTGCAGAAAAAGCGTGAGGATTTCTTTCCTGGTGTTGCTGCAGAGCAGCTGGAGAAGGATCTGGATGTTCTCAGTGAGTATCTCGACACGCTTGCATTCATGCAGCGCGCACATAAGAGCTACAAGCAAGACACTCAGTCACCGGAGAAGGCAGGAATGTTTCAAAGGGCATTTGAGAGCGTAAAGGGGTTTGCAAAGCGGCATCCGGTGGTGACGACGCTGCTTGCTGCGGCGGCTGCGGTGGGAGTCGCTGGGTACTACTACTGGCCTCAGATCATTGCTCTTGCGCAGGGGGTGTGGGAGGCTCGAGGACTTGCTGCTGCGGGGGAAGTTGCAGAAGCGGCTGAGGCGGGGACAGCATTAGAGGTGCCTAATGCGCTTGAAGGAGTTGGGTCTGCCGCAACATCGGTTCCCGAAGGGCTAGCCCCAGCTATTCCGCCAGGCGCTTCATCTGCTGGCTTTCCCATGAATCCAAATCCGGACATCCCTTTCAATGTTCCAGTAGAGTGAACTAGGTTCTAAGCACAAACAACCTTACCGACACATGGCAGATCCAGAGCCAGCATCGCGCGTGGAGCGGTCACAAGAGCAGGTAACTCCAAAGGACATCGCTGAGCGTGCACGCATGCTGCGCGCAACGCTGGGATTCTCGGATGGGAAATCCATGGCCGAGAAGCAAGGCATTCCTGGCTCTGTAGAGCCTACGAGCACGATTGTTGATCTGCGACGGATCATGCCGGAGTATAGCGACACAGCGCGATCCATTCTGGAAGGGTTCATGCAGAAGACTCAGGAGGGTGCGGTGATGGAGCAGCAAACTCTTGAGCTTTCTCAGCTACGAGCGAGAGTCGATGCCGCAAGAGCGCGAAATCAAGTGGATCCAATTCATGAGGGAAGAGCGCGACCATATCGTTCGCCAGAAAGCAGAGATCTTGCAGATGCTCTTGAACCCCAAATTTCTCACGTGGATCGCATCGTTACGCTCATGCAGTACGAAGAGCTTCTCCGAGACGATATCCTTGGAGCTGCAGAGCGCTTTGGCGCGCAGTATGAGGCGATGACCAAGGAGCTGGGGGGTGATCCTCTTGCGAAACTTGCAGAAGCCAAGAAGTCCATGGAAGCGCGCCTTGCATCGGAGCAAAATCCACTCGTCACAGGACAACTCCGTGAACGCATACAGGCAATCGATACCCTTCTGCAGAGGATTCCAGAGGCCCAGCGCCGACTCGATCAACTCCTCAAAGATATTGAAGTTCCTGCCAGGCAAACCATGCGGGTTGTCCTCTTGCGGTTGTTCGAGGGGATGCGCAAGGAGGACAGGTCGGTGACTCTCCTCAACGAGATTCGCAGGCGAGGGGACTATGGCGGTCTCACGCTCAAGCAGCTTTCAGCCCGATCTGAGCTTGCAAGTGATACAGCGCTCCAAGAGGTGCTGTCGCTCATCCCTGCCGCGTTGCACGACATCCCGGTGACCATTCTCCTTGAGGGAAAGAAGTTTGGTCGCAATGATTCCTCCCAAGATATTCAACCATTTGTCGTGGACTTGCAGACGCAACTCCAAGGCATTGGTTACTGGGAAGATGCGGCTGCGGTACGTGGTCAGCTGGATGGATGGATAGGAAGTCTTTCGCAGGGTATTCGCAACGATGTGCCGCAGATGCTGCTGCAATCGAAGGCTGAGGCGGATCGCATTACCACTGAGCTTGCGACGCAGGGTCTTTCGCCGCAGCGCAGGCTCCTCCTTACGGAGCGTCAGCGTGTATGTGCAGAGTTCATGCGATTGGCAACGGAGGTGGAGCAAGCGAACCCCCCCACGAGTGAACAACTTGCATCATATGCAGATCATGTGGACTGGTATTTACGCGACCGCATGAAGGAATCTGTGACCCATGAGCAGTCTTCCGGTGACAAGCGCGAAGTGAGTGTTGCCCACAGTCTCCAAGGCGATCTCCTGCGTGTCAAAGGAGAAGTGCTGCTGCCACGCATGATGGACAGCCCCGATGGCTTCATCTCTTCGTGGGGACTCTTTCGTGACAATGCCAACGCGGAAGTTCAGCGTCTCCAAGATCGCGTGAACTTCAGTATGAAGGCTATGAGCTTGCTTGTGCCACAGCGTCACTATGGGCCGGAAACGCGACCATACACCGTTGATGGCCAGCGTGCACGACTGGAGTCGTATAGGGGTTTTTCGCCTGAATTGCAGCAGAGCCTGGATGCCGAGTGGATGGTGTATGCTGGAGGAGTTGAGCAGTACACGGGGGAGATCGAAGGGCTTGCGCGAGGAAATCCTCAACTCCTTGATTTTCTGAAGATGTTTCGGGAGGACGGCAGTGGTATTGGCGATGAGATGTATGCGAAGCTTGGTGAGCTTGGCACTTCCATCGACAAGGTGATGACGGACATCACCTGGTACTTACCGCGGATGGCGGGTATCGACAAGCTATTGGGGTTCAGCCAATCGGCACAAGAAGCGCGCATTCAGGAAATTCGCGACGAACTAGCGAAGATGCAGGAGCGTGTAGCTACCGTCCGTACGATCTATCAAAACTTTCTCCGCACACATGGCCCGCTCCTCGATGCCATTCGTGCAGATATCAATCATCTCAAGGTCTTGCAGGCAGGTGTGCCCTCCAAAGATCTCAGTCTCTCCACAGGGAAGCCTATCTACCCCCCCGAGGAGGCTATGGGCGATATGCAGGGGTACATCACGTTGATCTTAGGGCAGTACCGCACGGCGAAGGATCGTTACGATCAGCTGCGGAGAAATGCTCAGGCAGATCCCCAGGAGCTTAACAACGCAGACACAGCTCTCAACGAGGCGAAGCTGAAGCTCATTGGTGCCAACCTCTTCCTTCTCGGTCACCTGCGCGAAGTGCGTGGGCCCGCACTCGTTGAAGCCATGAAGACATTGCAGTCTGAACTCCATGACAGTGTTGGACTTGCCGTGTCGACGCAGCACCAGCTCGAAAGTCTCAAAGATAGTTGGAAGACATGGGCAACGGGTGCTGCCATTAGTGTTGGAGGAGTATATGTTCTTTCAGAGTTAGGTCAGCGTGGAGGCCTACGATCTGTGCAATCCATACTTTCATTACCATTGCGAACCTCTCGTTACATTCCCAGAATTTCTCCTTTGGGTGAGGCAAGGTGGGTGTTGGGGAGAATCGAGGGGCTTGCAAATTTACCTACGAGGCCAGTTACTGGAATGTATGACTTAATAGCTCGTAGAAGGGGATGGCCTACACTTCCACGTATTCCATCTGCACGAGATGTACCGCGGATTCAGCAAGAGGCACTTGAGGCACAACGTTTAATGGCTTCTCAATCTCGGGAGTTAGCCCAGAACGCTGGCCGCATTACAGCGCTAGAAGCAGAGCTTGCGCGATTGCAACAGGCAGAAGCAGCAACGGCAGAGCAAATGGCTGCCAGGCAGGCGCGCATTGCAGAGCTCACACAAGAAGCTTCTGAACTCACTGCAAGGAACTTGGCCCTCACCGAGCAACTTGCCCAAATGGCAGATCAGCTGCCGCAAGAGGCAGCCGGTGTTGTGACTCGCAGGGCCGCAGTCCTTCAAGATCTTGCCAGGTTTACCCAAGGTGAAGGCGCGGAAGTGATGGGGAGACTTGCGGAGAGCCAGCGATCGGTGCGTGCGGCAGAAAGTCAGATGCGCACACTTCTCAGCATGGAAGATGCCGCACGTCCTGCAACGTATGCCGATGATGTGGCTCGCCTGCAAACTCAAATCACCGAATTGCTGCGTGCCGAGCGCGTGCTTCGTCTCGACGCAGCAAAACAGATGCTGACGTCCCTTGGTATTGTGGATGATGCCTCCAAGATAACCGATAACGTACTCCGGATGATTTGGGAGGCGCACCTCGCAGAAAATTTGACGACGAAAGTGAGCATGTTGCGCTCAGCCATGGGGCAGATCTTTGAGAATGCCGATGATGCTTCCAGGGCTGTAACGTATCTTGCACGGAGTGGCATTGCGGGAGATGTTTCTTTGGCCATTGCAAAAATGCACGAAGCGGCACATCTCGCACCTGAAGTGCTCGCAAAAATAACCGCGATGGGGTTACCTGAAGGATCGAGAATAGTGATGAAACTGGCTCGGAACCCTGAGTCGCTACGCTTCCTTGAAGCAGCGTTCGAATCAGGCGGAAAAGCCGGTGCCATTCGCGCTTCACAGTATTTGGCAGGCCTTGGAGATGATGTCGCTCTGGCGGGAGCCAGAGATCTCGCCATGGTCAAAATGGTTGTATCGAGTAGTGATGAAGCATCGCGTTTGGGTCTTGCCACGGCCAGGCTTGGCGCAGGACGTTCTGCGACGGAGTGTCTGCAGCTCTTGGATGATGGAGCACGCTTGCAGCGCCTTGCTCCTCGGGCATTGGGGGGCTTAGAAACCGGAGCAATGATTGTTGGGCCCATCATTGAAGCTGCGATGGTGGGTTACGATATTTATGAGCTCGTTCAGTCGTACGATCGTCAAGATAAGCAGGTGAAGGGAATAACTGATGCTCTAGATCAACTCGTCGCTCAAGGGCTCATGGAAAAAGATGGGAAGTCCTACAAAGGTCCCGGATACACGATCGATGTTGAGCAACTGAAGAACATGACAGCCGCTGCCGTGGAGGCAAACTGGCTGCGCACAGGAGTGGATTCCGCTGCGCTTGTTGGCACAACGGCAACCTCCATTCTTGTAGTCAGTGGAGTTGCCGCCCCCCCAGGGCTTGCGGCAGGACTCGTCGTTTCCGGTGTCATCATCACCGTGCACGTAGGCATAAGTGTTGTAGAAGGATCCATCGATCAACACCGCCGTTCGGAATTCCTCAAAGCAGCTCCGCCATGGCTCCTTGCTATGATCCCTCCAGAAGGACTCGTTGGTCAAAGTAGCGAGGATGTCATTCGCGAGCATACCGGTGTCATGCGTTCGGAGTTTCTCCCCCGGAGCTGGACAGAGGCAGGACTCACCTTCAACCCCCTCACGGGGCCCTTTCTCACTGCTTCGAGGAGCATGGAAACTCTCACAATGGGGAAACAGCGAGAACGAGAGAAGCAGGGGGTGCGGGAAAAAACCCTCTCTGCTTCGGCGTATCGAACATTTGCAGCCGAACACCCCGATCTTGTGCATGAGCTCCCACGCCATGGTGCAGTGCAGGAGCTCCTTGCTGACGGTGGGGAGTTCCTCGGTTCGGGAGGGGATTACGAGAAGATTATTCGTCCTCTCATTGTTCTGCAGTTACAGGCTGCGGCGCATTCCCCTCGAGCTCTCCTTGATGCTCGAAATATCGATGTGCAATCCATCGATGCGCTGGTTCTTCCCGATTTGCAGAATGTCGATCTTTTCGCTTTGGGACTTGGAGTCGATGACGATGTTCTCAAGGAAGCCGGTCGTCGTGCCATGCTCTTCTACGTCCACCATCGCCGTGAGCAGAGGTATCGAACGGCAATCGAAGGCATCGAGAGCAATGCACTCTACGATGGTGAATACAAGGCATTTCTCATGGAACAATTCCATGCGGAAATCGAGAGGAATAAATCTTCCTTCTACGTGTTCAATGTTCACCCAAAAACATTGCCACGAACAGGTTCTACCCTCGCCGAACGTATCATTGCCGCGAAGACCACAGGGGGACTCTCTGGTGATGTGTCATCCCAGGATCTTGCCATGATGGGATATGAGGCTCCAAAAGGACAGGTTTCCTTCCGAGATTTCATGAACCGTTACGTTGAGCCTCAACATATGGCTCAGTTAGAGCATTGGCTTGAGAACTACGCAACATCGCACAATAATTTGCCCTTGTCCTTTATGGAGATGGAAGCATGGGGAGATGATGCAGCCTTCAATGCAAAAATTGCACCCACTATTCGAGCGTTCAACAGGATCGATGTTTCACTGTCATCGCTCAGCAAATACGAGACAGATGTCGATTTGCGCTCTGCATTGGAGAGGTTCAATGATGAGGATATTCGTTTGTATCTTCGCTGCGCTGAGCACAAAGATTTCTACAACAAATACGTCGGTCGCTGGCGCAGAGGAGAATACTTTATTACGGGGTCAGCATCAGATATTCGTACCGCAGCAAACCTCCAGACGCTCTGTGCATGGAAAGACCGGGGGTACCCCACGCTCATCGATGAACGTCAATTCAAGGAGTCCCAGAGTGCCGTGCGTCGCAAAACAGATCGCCCCTTCGATTTCTCTTCTACAACTGAGCGCTATCGTCTTGCTGAGCGCGGACTTGCGGGGTATGTCTATGACCCCAAGAAACCCGGTAGGGTCATACTGTCCTACGAAGCGTATAGGAATGCCCTTTTGCCCAAGTCTGAGTCTGTTGAGATTTTCGAGTTTCTTGGAAATTGTCCTGGTCTCCCTGGGCGCATGTTTGACCCCTTTGGTGTGGATGCCCGTCGTAAGGAGGCTCAGCGCCAGCGGGCAGCAGTGGATGCATTCCAGAGGATGCGGGTGCAGGAAGAACGGGAACAGGATCTTCGCTTCCTCGATGTATCGGGACTGTGGCAGCCACTCTCATCGCTACGCAACGTTGCGACAAGCATCGCTGTTGATGAGGCGCAGATGCCGTTATTCATGCAATCTTGGGTGAAAAATGATGGATTTGATGGGTTGCGAGAGAGGCTGCTCAGTAGCCGCATCTTGATCGTGGGTGATCTTCCACCAGAGCGTTTCGAGCGACTTCAGCAGGGAATTGACAGGTAATCACTCTAGGTGCTGGCATTCCTTGGTATGCGTAAGTACCATATGCAGTACTTAGGTATCGCACGTACTCCCATTGTGTTGGTTCTCCTTGAGGCTTCATGAAGGATTCCAGATTTGGGGAGCTTATGGACATTCGTACCTTCTTCTCTCCTTCACTCTTCACTCGCTTCGAACACCAGACGGGCACGTCGCGCACCCACTCTTCTATGGACATTAGAAACTTCTGCATCACCCTTCGACTCGTCCGCTACGCGGACTCGCTCAGGGCAAGTCGCCCACCCCTCTCTTATGGACATTAGAAACTTCTGCATTATTGCCCACATCGATCACCCCCCTTCGCTCTGCGGAGCTTCGGAGGGGCGGGATTTCTCCTTTATTCTATGGAGATAAGAAATTTCTGCATTATTGCACACATCGATCACGGCAAGTCGACGCTCAGTGATCGCATGATGGAGATCACGGGCACGCTCCAGAAGCGGGAGATGAATGATCAGCACCTCGATATGCTGGAGCTGGAGCGTGAGCGCGGCATCACCATCAAGCTGACGCCTGTGCGTATGACATGGAAGGGGATTCAAATGAATCTCATCGATACTCCCGGTCATACAGATTTCCGCTACGAGGTCAGCAGAAGTCTCGTTGCCTGCGAAGGCGCAATCCTCCTTGTCGATGCATCGCAGGGCATCCAGGCGCAGACGCTCGCGGTTCTCTACATGGCGCTTGAGGCCAATCTGAAGATCATTCCCGTGCTCAATAAAATCGATCTCCCCTCCGCAGATCCCGAACGCGTGAGTCAGGAGGTGATGAAGCTTCTGGGATGCAGCCGCGAAGATATCTTGCTCATCTCCGCAAAGGAGGGCAGGGGAGTCGCTGAAGTGCTCGACAGGGTTGTCGAAACAATTCCCGGCCCCACAGCGAGCGGCGAATACAGCGGCAAGAGCAACGGATTGATCTTCGATGCGATCATGGATTCCTACCGTGGTGCGGTCGCCTACGTTCGCGTGATGAATGGCAGCTTTCGAAAAGGCCAGAAGATGCATCTTCTGGGTACAAAGACCGCTTTTGAAATTCAAGACGTCGGGCACTTTAATCCGAAGTACGTGTCGGATCCCGTTCTCAGCGAAGGGGAGATCGGCTACATCGTCACGGGCGCGAAAAATGTCCGTGATGTGCGCGTGGGCGACACGGTCGCATCGGCTCCAGATATGAAGCCCCTTCCGGGATACAGCGAAGTGCAGCCGATGGTCTTTGCAGGACTGTACCCCGTCGAAGCCGATGATTACCCGGATCTCCGCGACAGTCTGGAAAAATTAGCTCTCAATGACGCCGCGCTGCGCTTTGAAACAGAGCGCAACGCCGCGCTGGGAAATGGCTTTCGCTGCGGCTTCCTTGGACTTCTGCACCTCGAAATCATCCAGGAGCGTCTGGAGCGTGAGTACGATTGCGATCTGATCATCACCGCTCCTTCGGTGCTCTATGAGGTGAAGCTTGGTGTCCGAAATCCTGCCGAGATCGTGCGCAGCAGCCTTCTGAAGACAGACGAGCCCAGTGTCGCCCGCATTTCCAATCCCGCGGATTTTCCCGATGCCGCTCTCATCGAGGAAGTCCGTGAGCCTTGGGTGAAGCTCGAAATTGTCTGTCGCAACGAAGACGTCGGTGCCGTGATGCAGATCACACAGTCTCGCAGAGGAGATTACAAAGGCCTGACGTACTTCGACGCCGATCGCGCGCTCCTCAGCTTTGAAGTTCCCTTGCAGGGCATCGTTCTCGATTATTTTGATCAATTGAAGTCCGCAACCGCAGGGTATGCTTCCATGAGTTATGAGCACTTGGGCTACAGAGCCGGGGAACTCGTGAAGCTGCAGATTCTCCTTCTCGGAGAGCCCGCAGAAGCACTGAGCACCATCGTGCATCGATCCGAGGGACATACGGTAGGGGAGATCATCTGCAAGAAGCTCAAGGATGTCATCCCCAAGGAGCAGTTTCCCATTCCCATCCAAGCGGCAATCGGCGCGAAGGTCGTCGCGCGTGAAACGGTGTCAGCGTATCGCAAGGATGTAACGGGGTACCTCTATGGAGGGGACGTTTCTCGCAAGAAGAAGCTCCTCCAAAAGCAGAAGAAGGGAAAGAAGCGTATGAAGCAGATGGGACGGGTGACCTTGAATCAAGAAGCATTCTTGGCTGTTCTCAAGCGGTCGTAGTAGTGCGGCGCGTCATTCTGAGAGTCGAGGTGGCCTTGAACCAAGAGGAGTTTTGGCGGTATTGAAAAGAAGTTAACGGGCGTGTCACACTGAGCATAGTCGAAGTGCGACACGCGGCGGCAACCATGTCTCCTTCGACGACGCTCAGGATGACATGGTTGCCGCATTCCTCGACGCTGCATTTTACATTTCCCACTGCATTCGGCCTTCCTTGCACTCCCCCTTGAAGGGGAAGCCAAGAGCGCATTCCACGCGTTGCAGGGCCGTCTGGAGCCTTGGTCATCTATTCTACGGTTCCAGAATCCTGGATCTCCCCACCTCACGTTGTATTTCTGGAAAGAGATGATGCAGATGGAGTACGACGCGGTACAGAGGGTTGCACAGGTGATCGCTGAGCGCTCGCACCCCTTCGTTTTACAGACGAGTGGTATCGAGACCTTCGGTGATCGCAGGGGGGATCGTGTACTGTGCCTCTCGGTTCAGTTTTCTCCAGAACTCGCGGCGATCAAAAAGCTTTGCCCATGGCCTAATCCTCCTGGGCAACCTTTTCATCCGCATATCACGATCGCGCGGATAGACCACCCTGAACGCTTTTCCGTTGTGAAGAAAAAAGTCATGCGGGCATTGGAGAAGCAGGATCTCACAGTGGTATTTGACCGACTAGGACTCTTCGGCGAAATCGATGGCAGGAAGCAGACGCCCATCAAGGAGTTCGTGTTTGAGCACCATTTCTAGCGGAAAGCCGCGACTTTCCGCTGAAAAACATGTGCTAATCCGCTCTTTGGCTCTCCTCTCTCCGCGCAAGAAGCTTCTTGCGTGCCGCATGCACAAAAGGCTCGAAGACCGTCTGCAGAATGCTGCCGGCCAGGGGTTGCACCTTATCGAACGGGGCGTCTTTGCCTCCTCGCAAGAAGAACTCCTGAAGAACGAAGGAACTGAGCTGCAGAATCGTGCCATCGATGTTGCGCTCGTCGATCATGAGCGACAGGAGGATGCGTTCGGGGTCGAGTGCCATGACCATCTGCATGCGCGTGATCCATTCGATGAGCGCGCGGTTACTCTCGGCATCTAGCGTCCCTGCTTTGAGGAGCGTGGTATTCTCGTCGACGGCTTCCTTCGCGGTTTTATGCATCGTCTCCTGCAGGTATTCCTGCACGGCGGCAAAACTCCCTTCGTCGATGAGTGAGAGCACTGCGAGAATGAAGACGCTCGGACAATCGCGCGCAACGAGGCGGGAAATCAGGAGGAAGAGGTGCGTGTAGTCGTCCTTGGCCAGAAACTGCAGGATGGCCTTGGCCACTTGGTCGTCGCGCTTCTTGCTGCGCTTCTCCTCGCGCCGGATCTGTGCCATAGCTGCTGCGGCTGCGGCGAACCGCTGTTTCGCTTCCTCGGAGAGTTGCTCCGGCGCTCCTGCGACGCCTTCTCCTGGTGCACCGATATCGATGGATCCGAATTCAGACATGCAGGAAGCTTAGCCTCTTTTGCAGAGAGGATGAAGAGGATGATGAACAAGACGAAAAGGAGTTCCTCGCATGTATTTCCGTCCTCTTAGTTTCCTTGGTCCTTATGCCTTGGTGGGCTCAATGGAAACCACCGTTGCCCGCTCCGGTCGACCGTTGAATTTCATGATTCGCTGCTGAGAAAAGCGGACCACACCTGCCGTGTCGGCATGGATAGTCCAGTCCGATCCCATGTGCGTGTGTGCACCTGCGCGGAACCAAAGGCCCTTCTGTCTCACGAGGACTTCTCCCGAAGAAACCACTTGGCCGCCAAAGCGCTTGAGGCCTCGTCGTTTTGCTCTGCTATCTCTGCCGTTTTGGGTAGATCCACCTGCCTTTTTATGCGCCATAGCGGAGGTATTGTAGGGATTTCAGGGTTAGGTGCAAGAAAAAGTCTGCTTATCTAAGACGGGCACGTCTTGGTTGCGGGGGCTGGATTTGAACCAGCGACCTCGAGGTTATGAGCCTCGCGAGCTACCAGGCTGCTCCACCCCGCGAATGCAGCATAGCGACTTGCTCACGGGAATGCCACAGATCTACCGAGAATGATGCGCAATGTTATACACCCCTCCTGAGCGCATCGACTTTGTCTGGATGAAAGAGGTAGAGCTGCCAATGCTCTACTACGGGCATCTGGCGGAGCACTTCCAAAAATCGCTCTTCTCGTTGCTCGCGTGCCGCGCCAGTCGTTTCCTCGGCATAGGCGGGAGTCGTAGCTGGCGGCGTGATAATGAGCACTTTTTCATCGGGACGGATGCGGCCAAGGTTTTCCTTTGCGTACTTGTCCTTGTACTGCACGGAGTGAAGGTACTCCAGTTCCCTGCGCGCATCCTCATTGTGCTCGGCCATGATCCTATTTTGAATGCGCATGTCGCTGAGTGTCTGATCGAAGAGCACGTTTCTGTAGAAGGAAAGCGCCAGTCCGAAGGCCATGAAGCCGACGACGGTGAGGCCAATCACAATCGTGAGTTGCCGGCTGAGAGGTTCTGCTGAGTGAAAAGCCATAGCGATAGCTTAGTGCTTTCGGTGTTTCGCTCCTAGTTCTCGATGACTCGAATGTTCTCTGAACGCTGAACGCTGTAAGCTGATAGCTCATGAACATCTATTGTGCAGGGATCGGCGGTATCGGACTCAGTGCCTACGCTGCGCTCATGCGGTTGCAAGGACATGAGGTCAGCGGAAGTGATCGCGTTGAAAGCGACCTGCTCGATGAGCTTCGTGCAAGCGGGGTGCAGGTCACTCTTCTGCAGGACGGATCGGAGATTCCTCAGGACTGCGATCTCTTCGTCTACTCAGAAGCACTTCCCATACATCATCCTGAGCGCATGGCTGCAGAGCGCCGAGGGATTCGATCTCTTTCGTACTTTGGAGCCCTTGGGGAGCTCTCTGCCCCGTACGATGTCATCGCCGTCTGCGGTACGCACGGCAAGTCGTCTACGACAGCGATGATCGCAAAGACGCTCATCGATGCCGGCAAGGATCCTACCGTTGTCGTGGGAACGAAATTGCCGGATCTCGGAGGAAGGAATTACCGAAACGGAAAGAGTAAGATTTTCGTGCTTGAGGCGTGCGAGTACCGAAAATCCTTTCACGCACTTTCTCCGAGTACCATTGTCCTCACCAATGTCGACGGGGATCATTTCGACTACTACTCCACAGTCCGAGCATACCGTGAAGCGTTTGTCGAATTTGTTGGCCGCCTTCCCCCGTCCGGGATCGTTGTGCTGCACGGTGAAGACGCTGATGCTCTCGACGTCGCTCAGCAAGCGGGTCGCAAAGCGGTAGATGCCGACCTCCTCCCGCTACCCGAACTATCGATTGCCGGTGTGCACATGCAGCAGAATGCCCGCCTTGCCCTTGCGATGGCGGAATGCTGCGGCGTCCCGAGGGAGGATGCCCTTCGTTCGCTTCATGGGTACAGAGGAGCATGGAGGCGCATGGAGTACGTAGGGTCGTACCATGACATCCCGGTGATCGATGACTACGGTCACCATCCCCGCGAGATTGCCGCTGTCCTGGGCGCTTTACGGCATCAGTATGGTGACAGGCGCATCGTCTGTGTGTTTCAACCTCACACCCATGATCGCACCCTCAAGCTCTACTCGGACTTTACGGCTGCATTCAGCGATGCGGATCTGGTGATCATCCCGGGCGTGTACGAGGCGCGCCGTGACCGCGATGCCGCAACAGTGGATCTTTCCGAGTTCACGCGTGGTATAGCTCAAGCGAGCGCGGTAGATTGCCTCGATGGGATTTCTTTAGACGCGACAGAGGAGATGCTGCGCACGCAGATTCTGAAGACGGGTGATGTGCTCCTCGTGATGGGAGCGGGGGATGTCACCGGGTTGGCGAGATCGATGGGCAGAGGATAGAGGGATTACATTCGTGCCATTACCCCTTCATTGCATTCCGTCGTAGTTCCCCCGGATCTCCTCAGTATTTTCCTTGTAGATTTCCATCGCCGTGACCAGGATCTTGCTCAATTCTGCTCTGTTGATCGGGCGATCTGGATCGAATGTTTCGGAGGACGCATCGCCCGAGACCAGACCGTCCTGCGCCGCTGTCTCTACGCAATCGGCGTACGGGTGCGTTGCGGGAAGGTCCGGGAACCGCGTTCCTTTTGCCCAGAGGCGCGGGACATCCAATGCCTGGAGCAATGTACAGACGACTTCCGCACGGGTTGCGGGCCGCTCGGGATTTTCTCGGATGTTGCGGTAGGCAGACCAGTTCCTGCGTTCAGCTGATGCGTAGACATCGGAAAACCAGGTATCGCGAGCGCGCGAATTTTGGGGGAGTGAGCGGCCATCCATTTCATCGATGTTGCCAATCTTATGAGCGACCTTTGCAAGCTGCGAAAGGGTGACGGAATCTCCAGGGCCAAATGCACCACTCAGCGTCCCATCTTGGGACCGGTATCCCGACATGATTCCCGATCGGATAGCTTTGTTGACATACGTCGCGAACCAGGCTGACAGGGGAACGTCTGTGAATGTCACGTGCTCATCTCCGACGGTTGCTGACACAAACTCCAACGTCTTTGCCATCTCTTTACTTACGGGGAGGTCTTTCAGGGCATCACAGACGACGCTGATGCTGAAGGTGATTCGGCCGTTCTTCGTGAGCTGATCGGACTTTGGCTTGGGACTGATGCATCCTTCGATGGGATCAAACGTTAGGCTGTAGAGTCCGATGGGGGCTCCCAGGTACTCCTGAGGAGTTACGCCCTCGTAGGCTTTGCCATCCGGACCCTTCATGCTGAAGGAGAGACCGAGGGGCGAGCTTTGGACCGAGATCTTTCCAACACTCGTGTAGGTGAACGATATGGCTACTCGAACGGATGTACCATCGAGAACGGGGAAGCTGACCTGGGGGAGATTGGTTATCTGTGGAGCCGCCTCTCCGGTTGTGACGGCGATTGTTGCAGATGCTCCGGAGGGAGGGGTGGCGAGGATGGTGTACTGGCCCGCTACAGCGTCTTTAAAGGTATGGGAAGCTTTCGTTCCCATCTCCAACCGACGCTGATCCGGTGTGAGCATGGACCAGGATCCTGCGATATCCTCATCGGGACCTTCTTGCTCAACGGCGATGGTTGCTGTTCCAACAGAAGATCCATCCTCTTGTGCGAGGAGTGGCAGAGGCATCCAAAGCAGCGCATAAAGGGCAACAGAAACCCTTACAGAGGTCCGTAGATCGTAGTGCATGTGCACAGTATAGCACAGGTTTTCTGGCTAGGAGCACTTTGGTTTAATGATTCCTGTAAGGACTGCACTGAGGAGCATGCCCATTCCCACGAACAGGAGATCCAACCCTCGCCCTGTTTTCGGAAGGGCAGCGGCTCCGACCTGTACCGTCTCAGACAGGGTAGAAGGATCTTGATCTCGAAGGTCGGTTGCGGATGCGCGAGCTGTGAGCGATGTCGTGGATCCCGGTGTCAGAGAAGGGGAGAGCAGGAGACGCAGATCTGCGCTCCAGCGTTGACCCGCATAGATCTTAGGAATGTTCCAGATGATCTGGTTGCCCTCGACCCTCGCTCCCTCCGGCACTTCAGCGATGAGGACTGCCGCAGGATCATACTGCTCGATGAAGGTGATATCGTGAAGCGTAGACTTTCCCGTGTTGATCAAGCCCAGCGTGAGACGCAGCTGCCCTCCGGGTGTTGATTCGGTCGTCGGGAGAGATTGGATGACACGCACTTGATCAAGCGGTTTCACACTGCTGCTCGAGGATGTGCTTGCAGAGAAGGGGAGTGGTGAAGTGCATCGATATTCTCCGATGAAGCGAATTTCGCCGTTCTCAGGGAGCTCCCTACTGATCGGGCGGGGGAGTGTGCACCCTTCACGCAATCCAAAGTTGACGAGGTAGGTATAGGGAGCGAGCTCTCGCACGACGTGTGGGGTCGTACCTGTAATGCGCATGCCATTTGGACCCATGAGCTCGAAGCTTGCTCCGCTCGGCGTACTTTCGATCGTCACGGATCCCTGGAATGTGAAGACGATTTGCACGGTGATCGATGCATCTGCTGCGAGGGAAAACGTGACGCTCGTCCCGGTCGTTGCGCTGCGCACGGCATGGCCTTCTTTCAGGCGAAGAGTTGTCGTGGCACCAGTGGGTGCGTTCACGCGCAGCGTGTAGATGCCATGAGGTACACTGCTGATCGTTCGTACCTGCTCGCGGCTGTGGCTAACGATGGTCGTTGCATTGGGCGTAGAAAGCACCCAGTCACCGTACACGGATGTGGCGCTACTCTGCTCTACAGTGATGCTCCTTGCGAGCGCAGGTGTCGCGGCGCTCAGCGAGAGGAGAAGAAGGGAGATGCGTAGGGAGATCGGCATGAGGAATACGAATGTGGAAAGACATTTAAACACTGTGTATAAATTGTGTCAAATATTCGTGCACTACAAAAATCGATGGTATAGAGCTTTTTGCCACACTATACGCAATTCCTTCAGATCTTCCTCGAGGAGAAGATCTGTTCCCCTATGCACCCGAAGCATGGGGGAGCTCTGCACGGTGCCGATCGCTGCAGAGGGGATGGACATCGTTTGTGCTTCTGCCATGAGCTGCGGAAGATTTCGGGGATCCACCTCGATGATGAATCCACCGGACTGGGAAAGGAGAATCACGTCGCTTTGGAGCGTTGCTGGAAATGTGTCGAGGCGGATCTCTGCACCAAGCGTTCCCCCCAGGCCCCGTTGCGGAGTGGACATCTCAAAGAGTGCGAGGAGTATCCCGCCCTCACTGACATCATGCGCACTCACGATGGTGCCGTTGGCGATGTGCTTTGTGAGGAACGCGATCTCGCGAGCGACACTGGCGAAGTCCGGCTTCGGTACCCGATTTCCGAGGACGCTGTTGCGCGGTGCGCCAGATCGCTCCTCGAGAATTTCGTGGTAGAGCGATCCTCCACATTCGTCACGCAGCGTACCGATGTACAAAAGTGCTGAACCGGATTTCTTCCACTGTGGCGTCATGGATTTCCGTGCATCCTGCAGTACGCCGATGCAGCAAACAACCGCTGTAGGATCAATCGATGATCCCTCCGGCGTGCAGTTGTAGAGGCTGACATTTCCGGAGATGATCGGGACAGGGGCTCCATCCACATGGGTGCCTGTGGCTGCTTCGGCGATGCCCCTCACACCTTCACCAAATGACCAGAGTTGCTCCGGGATTTCGGGGTTTCCGTAGTTTAAACAATCGGTGAGGGCACGCGGAAGCGCTCCAACAGCTGCGACGTTGCGCATGGTTTCTACGACGGCATTGGCTCCCTGCCAGTATGCGGAAATCCGACCGTAGCGACCATTGCCATCCGCTGCGAGTGCTACGCCGACGTTGCGATCTGCCTGCGAAAGCTCGTTCCATCCGGTATGTGTCCCTTCATGGACGTGGGATGCGAGGTCCTGAAGAGGGCGGATCACGCTTGCGTCAGCTTCTCCTGCTTCGACAACGGTGTTGCCGATCACGGTCTTGTCGTAGTGCTTGATGATAGCGTCACGGCTGCAGCCGTTGGGATGACTGATCATTGCGCGGAGCATATCGCTGAAGCGCATCTCGAGATGTGGCACATGCGTTGCATGATTCTGCTGCAGGACGATGCGGTCTCCGTGGCAGGCGATGGATGGCTCTCCATGGTGCGGATTTGCCGGATGGACGGGGCGGTCGTATAGGAGTCCGCTCGTGAGATCGCTGGACTTCGCCTCACACACGATGTTGCCCCGGTAGTGCAGTCGGTAGATGCCGTCTCCTGTCACTGTGCCGATCACGCTTGCGCGCGCACCCTCAGCGACGCTGGGAAGGTCCCACCGGACGTTGTAGTGCTCAAGAACGTGATCGACGAGATCGGGGTGGACGACCCAGCAGAGGCGCTCCTGGGTCTCGGCACAGGCGATCACTTCGGGGGGGAGGTCGGGAATCGCAACATGAACGTGCCCCAGATCGATGTCCGCGCCGTACCCTCTCCCTGCAACCTGCTCCACCGAGGAGCACACGTTGCCGCCGGCACCGTGATCCTTGAAGCTCACGCGGTGGAGATTTCCCGAAGCACAGAGCCAGTCGAAGAGGGCATAGGTGGAGGCGAGCAGGTGCCTTTCGAGGAACGGATTGGGCTCCTGTACTGCGCCGCTATTCTTCTCTTTCTCGCCTTCCTCCATCGCCGCAGACGCAAACGATGCGCCGCCAAATCCGCTGCGATCCGTGGGCTTCCCCACGACGATGATCTGGTACCTCTCCTTCGCCGCTTCTTCCGGGACTTCGCTATGAATCACCTCATCCTCCCTGACGATGCCAACTGCAGCAGCATTCACGAGGCAGCTGCTGTTATAGCCCGCGTCGAACACCGTGTCTCCTCCGAGGTTCGGGATGCCCAAAGGGTTCCCGTAGCCTGCGATACCCCGCGCCACTTCCCGAGCAATCGTGCGGGATTCTTCGGTCTTCAGATCTCCGAGTCTGAGCATGTCGAGGCAGCCGATGACCCTGGCGCCCATGCACACAACGTCGCGGACGACACCCCCAACGCCCGTCGCGGCGCCTTCGTACGGCACGATTTGACTTGGGTGATTATGGGATTCATGCGAGATGACGATTCCCCAGCGCTTCCCCTTCGGACCGTCGGTGATCGCGACGATGCCGCTATCCTCCCCGGGGCCGAGGATCACGTGCTTTCCCTTCGTGGGAAGCATCTTGAGGAAGCGTCGCGAGGACTTGTAGGAACAGTGCTCCGAGCCCTGCACCCCCCAGATCGTTGCTTCCGTGAGAGTGGGATCGCGGCCGAGCATCGTGCAGATTTTCTGCGCCTCTTTCACCGTTAGTCCGATGCGATGTTTCTTCAAGAGAACCGCAACTTCAGCATCAGAGGATGATGAAAAGGGAAGGAGGGGGGCAAGCACCATCGATTGTTCGCCCCCCTGCCGGACAGGAAGGTTTGTGCGTTTGTTCGAAGGCCGTGGTGTCGCAGATATACTCATCTATATGTATCTTACGAAGAAACGAAGAATCGAAGCAACGAAAAACTTGGACCCTGCTAAGATCCTTCTCGTGCAAGGATTGCGATCCTTTTTGCATCGGCATCTTGGGCAGCATCGCATGCTCGGAGGTGCGCTCGTCCTCGCCGTCACGCAACTTGCGGCTTCCATTGCGGGACTCGTCCGGGACAACGTCTTGGCTGCAACGTTCACTGCCCGGGGAGAAGTCGGCGTCGTCGATGCCTACATCGCTGCCTTCCGCCCGAGTGATTTCCTGCTTCAAACCTTCATTCTCTCAGCCGTGGGATCGGTGCTTGTCCCAATGATCGCAGCACACAGGGAGAAGGGGAGTCAGCGCTCTATGGAAGATCTGCTTGGTGGTGCCGTAGGCGCAGGGGCTCTCCTCTTCGGCGCGATGGCGATCGTGCTCGCCGTCGCCTTTCGGTCTCTCGCTCCGTTCTTTGTCGATTTTCAGGGTGATGCATTGGAGCTATATGTGCATTTCGGGCGCATGGCGCTCCTCACCAACCTCCTCTTTGTCTTCGGGTCCGTCTATGGGCAGTACCTGATCTCCATCCAGCGCTACTGGATCTACGGCATCACGCCCGTGCTCTATACGCTTGGGACGATTGTGGGAACGGTTGCTCTTACGCCGGTGTACGGCGCGTACGGTCCCATGCTTGGAACGCTCTGTGGCTCTGTGCTTTTCGTTGCGCTCAGGATCTGGGGTGTCTCGGTTTCAGGCACTGCTGTTCGCCTGGGTCTCTGGCATGCGGATATCGGCGAGATGGGGCTGCTGATGATTCCCCGCATGGTCGCTCTTGGCGCACTCCAGATCCAACTCCTGTTTTTTGACAAATTTGCCTCAAGCCTCGATGCAGGTTCGGTGATGCTCAATGCCTATGCCCGCAACTTCCAGTCCGTTGTCGTCGGCGTCGTAGGTATCGCAGTCGCTCAGTCGGGGTTTGCCCTCATGAGCCAGGCGGCGGCGCGCGGCGAGCTCGCGCGTTTTGTGACCTACGTCCGCAAGGCAGTACTCCTCGTCTTGGGCCTGACGATCCCCGGAGCTATAGCCCTCGCTCTCCTTGCCCCTGTGGCGGCATGGCTTGTGCACATCACTGAGTACTTACCGGTCTTCCGCACGATCCTCTTTGCCTACGCACTCAGCATCCCCTTCGACAGCCTCAACCATGTGCTCGTGCGGGGCTACTACGCCACGAAGCATACGCTCGTGCCCGCACTCACCATGTTGCTCTATGTCGTGGTTGCGATTGGGATTGCTTGGTGGCTACTGCCACGCATTGGCGTGCAGTCCCTCGGTGTTGGGTACGCAGTTGGGTCAGCAGCAATGACTATCGTTCTGGCGGCTTTGTTGCCGCTACGACTGCGAAAAATTCCCTGAGCTTTGCTACTTCTTCCTCACCTGCGTGAAGTCGAGCTCCACGGGCGTTTCGCGGTCGAAGATAAGCACCATGACGGTGAGCTTACCCTTGTTGACATCGACAGAGTCCACAGCTCCCTCGTAGTTTTTGAACGGTCCGTCGACGATGATGACGAGATCGCCGACTTGGAAGTCGCTCTTGAACTTGGTCTGTTGCTCTCCGATCCTGCGCTCGATGATGCCGAACTCCTCCGGAGTTACCGGGACCGGGATGTTGCCCGAGCCCACGAAGCCTGTGACGTTTGGGGTGTTGCGGACGAGGTACCACGACTCATCGGTCACGATCATGTCGACGAGGACGTACCCCGGAAAGAGCTTCTTCTCTTCCTCCGTAGGCTGCCCTTTCTTGAAGGCGAGTTGCTTCTCCTTCGGTACCCGGACATCGAAGATGTAGTCCTGCATGCCGAGAGATTCCACGCGCTGTTTGAGAGCTGTGGAGACGGCATCCTCGTAACCAGCGTACGTGTGGACGACGTACCAGTTTCTTCCAGCATTTGGGTCCTGCTTTGGCATGGGATAATGAAGAAGACGTTAGAGGGATACGGCCAATAACATGCCTACGATCTGTGACAGGAGAAAGTCGATGAGGCCGAAGAGCACGGAGCTCACCGCGGTAAACCCGATCACGATTGCGGAGAGGCGCACTGCCTGCTGGCGCGTAGGCCAGCGGGTGTGTCGTAGCTCTTCCACTGCGCCGGTGATGTAGTTGCGTAAGGCTTCCATACCGGTTTCAAAAAACCCCTCCCGGGGCTCATACGTATTCTACTCTCTCCTCGTGCATGTGCAAGCAAAAACACTGAGGGATTCAGAGTCCGTACTCTGGAGGTTCGAGGGCGTGCACCTTGCTGATCGGCAGAGCCACAAACCAGACTTTGCCTTTGATATCGTTATCAGGCACGAACGGGGAGCCGCCTGCGTGAGCACCGAAACTTCGCGAATCCAGGCTGCCTTGGCGATTATCGCCGAGAAGGAAGTACGACCCCTCGGGGACGACGTACGACTGTTCGCGGGTATCACCGCTATTGGGAGGATGAGCGAAGGTGCGTCCGGCATTGTGGTCGTTGAGGTACTGCTCCTTCAGCTGCACGGATTCCGCTCCCGATGGAGTGACAAACACGCTGCCGTCGCGAACGACCACGATGTCGCCGGGGATGCCGATGACGCGCTTCACGTAGGTCTTCTTTTGATCTATGGGGGGGCGGAAGACGACCACGTCGCCGCGCTTCGGATCTCCGAGAAAGTAGCCCAGCTTGTTGATGATGATGTACTGCTTGTGCTCGAGCGTTTCGAGCATCGAATCTCCTTCTACTTGAAAGGGGGATAAGAGAAAGGTGCGAATACCCGCGACAATGCCGAAGATGATCACAATGTTTAGGGTGACATCGATGAGGTGCCACCAGATACTCCGCGTGCGCGCCATACTCTCGGGAGTATATACTTTCTCCCGTGTCGTTCAATATCCGTCTTTTCCGCCGCCACCTCGAGGAGGATGAAACGCTCGTGACGATCACTCATCGTCATTGGCTCATGGGTGCACGAAGCCTCTTCTGGCCTGTACTTGCCTTCGTTGCCGGCATTCTGCTCCTCATCGCCGCTCCCTATCGCTCTGTTGCCATCGGCGTAGGTATGTGGTCCTCCTGCGTGCTGCTGTGGCTTGTGCGAAATTTTCTCGACTATTACCTCGATGCATGGATCATCACTGATCAGGCCATCATCGACGTAGCGTGGTTCGGTTGGTTCCATCGCGAGTCATCCCGTGTGCTCTTTAGCGATATTCAGGGCGTGAGTTACGAGATCAAGGGCGTCCTTCCTACGCTGCTACGGTACGGCACGATCTCCGTAGAGAAAATCTCCACGGGCGCGTCGATCTCTCTCGATACGGTTCCTCGTCCGCGGAAGGTGGAAGCGGTGATCCTTCGTTGTATGGAGGAGTACCTGCATAGCAAGAATCTCAAGGATGCAAAGCAAGTGCAGGAATTGCTCTCTTCCGTCCTCGCTCGCGAACTGCAGCAGCGCGAATTGCAGGGTGAGGATGAGGATGATGAGGAATGATGAGCGGTCAGTGCTACACTCTGGATGTGAAGCCACAATGTATTGTTGTCGGTCTAGGGAATCCAGGTGCTTCGTATGAGCAAACGAGGCACAATGCAGGTTTCCTCGCTCTCGATGCCATCGCAGATGCAGGGGGGAGTGGAGAGTGGTCCACGGACCGCCACTCTGCAGCTCTCAGTAGGGAGGTCACTGTCGGCGATGTCCCTGTTCTTCTCGTGAAACCTCAGACGTTCATGAATCTCTCGGGGGAAGCGGTCTTGCCACTGCTCCAGTATTTCAAGCTCGATCCGTCGAAATCCTTACTCGTCCTCTGCGATGATGTGGATGTTGCCTTGGGCACGTTGCGCCTGCGCACCGATGGAGGTCCTGGGACCCACAACGGGCTGCGATCCATCGTCGACACCATCGGTGAGGGGTTTGCCCGTATCCGGATAGGTGTCGGGCCCACTCCTTCCGGAAGCGATCTCGCTGCCTGGGTGCTTCAGCCATGGACCACTGATGAGCGAAAGATTCTTACGACTGCCCTCGAGAAGATTCCTGCGCTGGTGTCCTCCTTTATCCTTGAGGAGGGCAATCGTCAAAACGTCACCCTGCAAGCAGAGTGACACTGTGACGCTTTTCGTTCATTACCAGCCGACGAGTTTCCTACCAACTATGCTGCCTGTAGCGAGGCCCATGGTGAGGACCTGTGTCCAGAGGATGAGCGGCAGGTTTGTCGACTCATCGGGATGTTGCTCGCGTGGTCGCAGGCGTGCTGTCGTGTCGCCGCGGAGAAATCCGCTACCACCAGTTTGCGGCAGAGCGCTCAGGACGCGCACGTTCTCGGTGTCCGTTACGACCGTGTTGCCGCCGCGTACCGTTACCGTGTTGTTGATCACTTTTCCATGGCGCATGCTTGCCGCTACTCTCACGCGGTACTGCAGCACGCGTGTGGTGTGCGCTCCGACGCGTACGTTCGACCACGTCACGCCGTTGCCGGTCATGATGCCGCCGCCTGCGTCTTCTACGCTGGCCGTCCCTGCGGTAAAGTTGTCTTCGACGATGAGGTTTTCGGAGGGCGTGTTCCCTTCATTGCGGATCGTCACTTTGTAGAGGACGACGCTTCCCGGTTGCACTTCCTCGCGGTCTGTACTCTTGTCGACCGTGATGATGGAAGGTCCGGCTGGGGGGATAGGGCCGATGGGCGGAGGAAGGACGGCATCGATAATGCGCGTGTACTCAGTATCTTCGGACCCTTCTGCGCGAGCGCGGAACTGCAGGTTGCGCCCGTCAAACGTATGCGGATCGACACAGACTGTTGCGTGCAGGGTTACAGAGCTCATCGATCCGATGACGATGTCTTGCCACTCGATGCGGCCGTTCCCGACGAGGCGTCCGCCGAAATTTGCGTCATTGAAATCCATATCGGGATCGAGGAATCCCGTGACATCGACGCTTTGCCTAATGCCACGGCCATTCCTGACGGTGATGATCTCGTCGAAACATTCCTCGATGCCGACCGGATCAGCAGAATCGCGTACGGTGATGGTGATGTTGCGGCCGACATTACTGCCGCCATCATCATCGCGTACGAGTGTTGTCTCCGCGTCGGAAGAGGATCCGCTGATCGCCGTGCTATTGAGTACTTTACGGTCTTGCACGGAGTTGCGGACTCTCACCGTGGTCTTCAGGCTCGTCGTGCCGTTTGCCGGCACAGACACACCCGTCCAGGTGATGAGTCCATTGCTGTGCGTTCCATTGTCGCTGGCAGCGAGGAATTCCGTATCCCCATCCAGGATATGTTTCACCTGGATACCCGATGCGAGCGTGCTACTGATATTGGTGAGCCTGATCGTGTAGATGAAGCCCTGACCGGGGTTTACGGGGTCCTTGGAGTCACGGAGATCAACGGTCACTATCGCCGTACCCGCCTGCACCGTTGTCGTGTCTTGGGCCCTCACTGTTCCGATCGATGCAGTGTTCGTGATCATCGTGCCGTTAGCAACGCCGCTGTTGATCGTGACGACGACTGTGCGCGTTACGGTCTCTCCCGCAGCGATCGAATGAACCACGAAGGTGACGGCGTTTCCTGCGAGCGAACCGCCTAAGGCACTGACGAAGGTCACGTTGCCCGGAAGCGTGTCCGTGACCGTGACGTCCGTTGCGCTCACGGAAGAGGTGTTGGTTACAGCGATCGTGTAGGTCAGCGTCTCACCCCGAGCCGCCGTCGTCTTGCCATCCGTCTTGGTGATCGAGAAGGTCGGAGAAGGGCACGTCACCGTGGTCGACACCACGCCGCTCGTGTTATTGCTGCTCACCGGATCTGTTGTGCTCGTCGAGACCGTCGCCTGGTTCTGGATCGTTCCTCCGCACGCAAATGTGGTCGGGACGTTGAACGCCACCGTCAT
>Ga0194131_10003476_pt1 | contig 24814 bp, 30 predicted proteins | sample TA2KigO120mmetaG_FD_148631 | JGI IMG/M metagenome (GOLD analysis project Ga0194131, IMG submission 148631) | Freshwater microbial communities from Lake Tanganyika, Tanzania - TA2015053 Kigoma Offshore 120m | ecosystem: Environmental > Aquatic > Freshwater > Lake | place: Tanzania: Lake... | reverse complement strand
TGCTCACGTCGATCCACATCGAGGAGCACGAGATCGACGCCCGCGACACCAAGCTGGGCGCCGAGGAGATCACCCGCGACATCCCGAACCTCTCCGAGGACATCCTCAAGGACCTCGACGAGCGGGGGATCATCCGGGTCGGGGCCGAGGTCGGCCCCGGCGACATCCTCGTCGGCAAGGTCACCCCGAAGGGCGAGACCGAGCTGACCCCCGAGGAGCGCCTGCTGCGGGCGATCTTCGGTGAGAAGGCCCGCGAGGTCCGTGACACCTCGCTCAAGGTGCCCCACGGCGAGACGGGCAAGGTCATCGACGTGCGGGTGTTCTCCCGCGACGACGGCGACGAGCTCCCGCCCGGCGTGAACCAGCTGGTCCGGGTCTACGTGGCCCAGAAGCGCAAGATCAGCGAGGGCGACAAGCTCGCCGGCCGCCACGGCAACAAGGGGGTCATCTCCAAGATCCTCCCGGTCGAGGACATGCCCTTCCTCGCCGACGGCACCCCGGTCGACATCGTGCTCAACCCGCTCGGTGTCCCGTCCCGGATGAACGTGGGGCAGGTGCTCGAGGCCCACCTCGGGTACGCCGCCATGCACGGATGGGGCGACAAGGCCCGCCCGGCGGCCACCGCGCGCAAGACCCGGCCCGTGACCGACCCGGCGGTGTGGGTGTCGAGCCCGGTGTTCGACGGCGCGCACTGGGACGAGGTCGAGGCCTCGGGCAGCCAGGGCACGATCGAGGCCCTGTTCACCCGGCTCAACCCCGACGGTGCCGACGGCAGCCGGCTCGTGGGCAACGACGGCAAGGCCCAGCTCTACGACGGCCGCACCGGTGAGGCCTACGACAACCCGGTGACCGTCGGCTACATGTACATCCTGAAGCTGTCGCACCTCGTGGACGACAAGATCCACGCCCGGTCGACCGGCCCCTACTCGATGATCACCCAGCAGCCGCTGGGCGGGAAGGCGCAGTTCGGTGGCCAGCGCTTCGGCGAGATGGAGGTGTGGGCGCTCGAGGCCTACGGCGCCGCGTACGCGCTGCAGGAGATCCTGACCATCAAGTCCGACGACGTCCTCGGCCGGGTCAAGGTCTACGAGGCGATCGTCAAGGGCGAGAACATCCCCGAGCCCGGCATCCCCGAGAGCTTCAAGGTGCTCATCAAGGAGATGCAGGCGCTCTGCCTCAACGTCCGCGTGATGAACGAGGCGGGCGAGGAGGTCCAGATCCGCGAGCTCGACGAGGACGCGTTCCGGACCACCGAGTCCCTCGGCATCGACCTCTCCCGTCCGGAGCGCGGCTCCGACGAGGAGGACGCAGCCCGAGAGACCGCCCGCTTCTGACCGCACCGCGCCCGCAGCGAACGACGACGACACCCCGCGAAACGAGGCCCTTGTGCAGGACGTGAACGAGTCCGCCCGGATGACGATCTCGCTGGCGACGGCGGAGCAGATCCGCGCCTGGTCGCACGGTGAGGTGAAGAAGCCCGAGACGATCAACTACCGCACGCTCAAGCCGGAGAAGGACGGGCTCTTCTGCGAGAAGATCTTCGGTCCGACCAAGGACTGGGAGTGCTACTGCGGGAAGTACAAGCGCGTCCGGTTCAAGGGCATCGTCTGTGAGCGCTGCGGCGTCGAGGTGACCCGGTCCAAGGTCCGTCGGGAGCGCATGGGCCACATCGAGCTCGCGGCGCCGGTCACCCACATCTGGTACTTCAAGGGCGTGCCGAGCCGGCTCGGCTACCTGCTCGACATCGCGCCGAAGTCGCTCGAGAAGGTCATCTACTTCGCCGCGCACCTGATCACCTGGGTCGACGACGAGAAGAAGCACAAGGACCTCCCCGAGCTCGAGGCCGAGATCCGCGCCGAGATCGCCGACGTCGAGAAGGACCTGGAGCTGCGGCTGCGGGCCCGTGACGAGGAGTACGAGAAGGAGCTCCAGGAGATCGAGGAGCGGGGCGGCAAGAAGGTCGACCTCGAGCGGGCCGAGAAGGGCCGCAACCGCGACTTCGAGGACCTGCGGGCCCGCATGGAGGCCGAGCGCGACTTCCTCCAGGCCGTGTGGGACACCTTCAAGGCCCTCGCCCCGAAGCAGCTCGTCGACGACGAGCGCATCTGGCGCGAGGTCACCGACCGCTACCAGGAGTACTTCGCCGGCGGCATGGGCGCCGAGGCCGTCAAGGACCTCATCTCGCGCCTCGACATGCCCGAGGAGGAGCTCTTCCTCAAGGAGACCATCGCCACGTCGAAGGGCCAGCGCAAGGCCAAGGCGATCAAGCGTCTCAAGGTCATCTCCGCGTTCAACAAGCTCGGAGAGGACGGCCGCCCGATCAACTCGCCGATGGGCATGGTCCTCGACGCGGTGCCGGTGATCCCGCCCGACCTGCGCCCGATGGTGCAACTCGACGGTGGCCGGTTCGCGACCTCCGACCTCAACGACCTCTACCGCCGGGTCATCAACCGGAACAACCGGCTCAAGCGCCTCCTCGACCTCGGCGCCCCCGAGATCATCATCAACAACGAGAAGCGCATGCTGCAGGAGGCCGTCGACGCGCTGTTCGACAACGGCCGCCGCGGCCGCCCGGTGACGGGGCCCGGCAACCGGGCGCTCAAGTCGCTCTCCGACATGCTCAAGGGCAAGCAGGGCCGGTTCCGCCAGAACCTGCTCGGCAAGCGGGTCGACTACTCGGGCCGTTCGGTGATCGTCGTCGGACCGCAGCTCAAGCTCCAGCAGTGCGGTCTGCCCAAGCAGATGGCGCTCGAGCTGTTCAAGCCCTTCGTGATGAAGCGGCTCGTCGACCTCGAGTACGCGCAGAACATCAAGTCGGCCAAGCGCATGGTCGAGCGGGCCCGCCCGCAGGTGTGGGACGTGCTCGAAGAGGTCATCAAGGAGCACCCGGTGTTCCTGAACCGTGCGCCCACGCTGCACCGCCTCGGCATCCAGGCCTTCGAGCCGGTGCTGGTGGAGGGCAAGGCGATCCAGATCCACCCGCTCGTGTGCGCGGCGTTCAACGCCGACTTCGACGGTGACCAGATGGCCGTGCACCTCCCGCTCTCGTCGGAGGCGCAGGCCGAGGCCCGTCTGCTGATGCTGTCGGCCCACAACATCCTGTCGCCGGCCCACGGTCGTCCGATCGCGGTCCCGACCCAGGACATGATCATCGGCGCCTACTACCTCTCCGAGCACGTGGAGGGCGCCGCGGGTGAGGGTCGGTCGTTCTCGTCGCTCGACGAGGCCCGCCTGGCCTACGACCAGCGCCTCGCCGCGCAGGACGAGATCGTCGACGGCGTCGCCGTCCACGCCAAGATCAAGGTGTGGATGCCGGTCGACCGGTTCCCGGAGGAGCTCTTCCCGGCCCGCATGGTGTGGGACGAGGGCGCCTGGGCCTGGACCGACTCCGGCAACGCCTCGATCGTGATCAAGCGTCGCGACGACCGCGTGCTGGTCGAGACCACCCTCGGGCGGCTGCTGTTCAACGAGGCGTTCCCGAGCAGCTTCCCGTTCGTCGACAAGGTGCTGAAGAAGCGGGACCTCACCGACGTCATCGGGGATCTGGTGGTCAACTACTCGCGGGCCGAGGTGGCCACGAGCCTCGACAACCTGAAGGACCTCGGCTTCGAGTTCGCGACCCGCTCGGGTCTCACGATCTCGATCGCCGACATCCGCACGCCCGCGGCGAAGAAGAGCCTCCTCGACCGGTTCGAGGCCGAGGCCGAGCGGGTCGAGCAGCAGTACGACCGCGGCATCATCACCGACGACGAGCGTCGCCAGAAGGAGATCGAGATCTGGACGGAGGCCACCGACCAGGTCCGGGACGCCATGCAGGACGAGCTGAAGGTGTCGAAGTTCAACCCCATCGAGATGATGGTGGGCTCCGGCGCCCGGGGCAACGTCATGCAGGTGCGGCAGATCGCCGGCATGCGCGGCCTGGTGGCCAACCCGCGTGGTGAGATCATCCCCCGTCCGATCAAGTCGAACTTCCGCGAGGGCCTGTCGGTCCTCGAGTACTTCATCTCGACCCACGGAGCCCGCAAGGGTCTGGCCGACACCGCCCTCCGGACCGCCGACTCCGGCTACCTGACCCGGCGTCTCGTCGACGTCGCCCAGGAGCTCATCGTGCGGGAGGACGACTGCGACTCCCCCCGGGGCATCTGGATCGACGAGGTCGACCTGGAGCCGGAGCACCGTCGGGTGCTCGAGACCCGGCTCGTGGGTCGCTGCCTGGCCGAGGACGTCACCCTCGCCGACGGCGAGGTGCTGCCCCGCAACCTCGAGCTCAAGGACGAGCACGCCGAGCAGCTGGCGGCCGACCCCGGGTCCGACCGGGTGCGGGTCCGCTCCGTGCTCACCTGCGACTCGATCGAGGGCGTGTGCCGGGCGTGCTACGGCACGATGCTCGCCACCGGCAACCTGGTCGAGCGGGGCGAGGCCGTCGGCATCATCGCCGCCCAGTCGATCGGTGAGCCGGGCACGCAGCTGACCATGCGGACGTTCCACACCGGTGGCGTCGCGGGTGAGGACATCACCCACGGCCTCCCGCGTGTCGTCGAGCTCTTCGAGGCCCGCACGCCGAAGGGCGCGGCCACCCTGGCCGAGTCGTCGGGTGTGGTGCGCCTCGGCGAGAACGAGAAGGGCGAGCGGCTCGTCACCGTGGTCACCGACGACGGCGCCGAGGAGGAGCACGTCGTGTCGCGGCGGGCCCACCTCGCGGTCCGCGAGGGCCAGGAGGTCGCCGCCGGTGAGCGGCTCGTGGGTGACGAGAAGTCGTCGCTCGACCCGAAGAAGATCCTGGAGGTCCGGGGCATCCGGTCCACCCAGGAGTACCTTGTCGACGAGGTGCAGAAGGTGTACCGGGAGCAGGGCGTGTCGATCCACGACAAGCACGTCGAGGTGATCGTCCGCCAGATGCTGCGCAAGGTCGCGGTGTCGGAGCCCGGCGACTCGGCCTTCCTGCCCGGCGAGCGGGTCGACGCCCGCAAGTACGCCGACGAGAACCGCCGCCTCGTCGAGCAGGGCAAGCAGCCCGCCGAGGGCCGCCCGGAGCTCATGGGGATCACCAAGGCGTCGCTGGCCACCGACTCGTGGCTGTCGGCGGCGTCGTTCCAGGAGACCACCCGGGTGCTCACGGAAGCCGCCATCGAAGGCCGCTCCGACAGCCTCTTCGGGCTCAAGGAGAACGTCATCATCGGCAAGCTCATCCCGGCGGGGACGGGCATGCTCGAGTACCGGGAGATCGAGACCGAGGCGCCCGACTACGAGCCGCTGCCGTTCTACTCGTCCGACACCGACCAGGACCTCGACCTGGCGGAGTGGCTGCGCGACACCTCGTCGCCGGCCGCCCCGGTGGCCGAGGGCGAGTCGGTCTTCTCGGCCGGCCTGCACCTGGTGACCGAGCCGCCGGCCGAGCCGCTCGAGGAGACCGGTACGGGCGACGCCTAGTCGAGGACGCTCCTCCGGTCGGGCCGGCTGCGGGTCGCCTCGCAGCCGACCGGGCCGGAGGGCTAATCTCTTTCTTCGGCCTCGACGCCCCCGTGGGGGTGCGGGCCCGGCGGGGGCCCCGCACGGGCGCCTTCCGCTCTCCAGGTTCTTTTCTGTTCCGCAACTTCTCCAGAGGAAGCCAACGCGCGTGCCCACGATCCAGCAGCTCGTCCGCAAGGGGCGGGAGTCGAAGTCGACGAAGTCGAAGACCCCGGCGCTCAAGGGTGCCCCCCAGCGCCGTGGCGTCTGCACGCGCGTCTACACCACCACCCCGAAGAAGCCGAACTCGGCGCTGCGCAAGGTCGCCCGGGTCCGGTTGTCGTCGGGCATCGAGGTGACGGCCTACATCCCGGGCATCGGCCACAACCTGCAGGAGCACTCGATCGTGCTCGTGCGCGGCGGTCGGGTGAAGGACCTGCCGGGCGTCCGCTACAAGATCGTGCGCGGCGCGCTCGACGCGTCGGGCGTCAACAACCGCAAGCAGGCGCGTAGCCGCTACGGCGCGAAGCGAGAGGGCTGATCGATGCCGCGCAAGGGTCCTGCTCCCCGTCGTGATCTCGTCCCCGACCCCGTCTACCGGTCGGTCGTGGTCACCCAGCTCGTCAACAAGGTGCTCCAGGAGGGCAAGCGGTCGGTCGCCGAGCGCATCGTCTACGACGCCCTCGCCGACATCGAGAAGAAGACCGGGGGCGACCCGATCCCGGCGCTCAAGCGCGCGGTCGAGAACGTCCGCCCGGCCCTCGAGGTCCGCAGCCGTCGGGTCGGTGGCGCCACCTACCAGGTGCCCGTCGAGGTGCGACCCCGCCGGGCCACCACCCTCGCCATTCGCTGGATCGTGGGGTACTCGCGCCAGCGTCGCGAGAAGACCATGGCGCAGCGGCTCGCCGCGGAGCTGCTCGACGCCAGCAACGGCGTGGGCGCGGCCATCAAGCGCAAGGACGACCTGCAGAAGATGGCCGAGTCCAACAAGGCGTTCGCGCACTACCGGTGGTAGTGGCCGTGTCTCGCCCCTGATCCCGAACCACCCGTGGAGCCGCGTTCTCGCGGCTCCACCCGCGCGTGCGAACGCCGCCGGCTCCCCGCCCGTCGCCGTTCGTGCACCCCATCGTTACCCCCGCGAGAAGACGACCGACGAGGATCTGAACCGATGGCCGACGACAAGGCACTCATCCGCGACGTACCCCTGAACCGCGTGCGCAACATCGGGATCATGGCGCACATCGACGCCGGCAAGACCACCACGACCGAGCGCATCCTGTACTACACGGGCCGCACCTACAAGATCGGCGAGGTCCACGAGGGCGCGGCGGTCATGGACTGGATGGTCCAGGAGCAAGAGCGCGGCATCACCATCACGTCGGCGGCGACCACCTGCAAGTGGCGCGACACCTGGATCAACATCATCGACACCCCCGGCCACGTCGACTTCACCGTCGAGGTCGAGCGCTCGCTGCGTGTCCTCGACGGCGCGGTTGCGGTGTTCGACGCCGTCGCCGGCGTGGAGCCCCAGACCGAGACGGTGTGGCGCCAGGCCAACAAGTACAACGTCCCGCGGATGTGCTTCGTCAACAAGATGGACCGTGTCGGGGCCGACTTCTTCCGCTGCGTCGACATGATCAAGGACCGGCTCGACGCCACGGTTGGCCTCGTGCAGCTCCCGATCGGCGCCGAGAGCGAGTTCCAGGGCGTCATCGACCTCCTCGACATGAAGGCCCTCGTCTGGTCCGACCAGATGGGCGAGAACTACGACACCGTCGACATCCCCGCCGGCATGGTCGACGACGCCGAGACGTGGCGCCAGGAGCTCATCGACGTCGTCAGCCAGTTCGACGAGAACGTGCTCGAGAAGTACGTGGGTGAGGAGGAGATCACCGCCGACGACCTCCGCGCCGCGATCCGCGCCGCCACCCTGTCGGGCGAGGTCGTGCCGATCCTGTGCGGTACCGCGTTCAAGAACAAGGGTGTGCAGCCCCTTCTCGACGCCGTCGTCGACTTCCTGCCGAGCCCGGTCGACATCCCGCCGGTGGCCGGCACCAGCATGAAGAACGAGGAGGACGTCCTCTCGCGCAAGGCCTCCGACGACGAGCCCTTCGCGGCGCTGGCCTTCAAGATCATGAGCGACCCCTACGTGGGCAAGCTCACCTACTTCCGCGTCTACTCGGGCAAGCTGTCGGCCGGCGCCGGCGTGCTCAACGCCACCAAGGACAAGAAGGAGCGGGTGGGCCGCATCCTGCAGATGCACGCCAACCACCGGGAGGACAAGGACGGCGTCTTCGCGGGCGACATCGTCGCCGCGGTCGGCCTGAAGAACACCACCACCGGTGACACGCTCTGCGACCCGGGCAACCCGATCGTGCTCGAGCGGATGGAGTTCCCCGAGCCGGTCATCTCGGTGGCCATCGAGCCGAAGACCAAGGTCGACCAGGACAAGCTCGGCAAGGCGCTCGCCGCGCTCTCCGAGGAGGACCCGACGTTCCAGGTCCGCACCGACGAGGAGACCGGTCAGACGATCATCTCGGGCATGGGCGAGCTGCACCTCGACGTGCTCGTCGACCGCATGACCCGTGAGTTCTCGGTCGCGGCCAACGTGGGCAAGCCCCAGGTGGCCTACCGCGAGACGATCACCCAGGCCGTCGAGAAGGTCGAGGAGCGCTACGTCCGCCAGACCGGTGGTCGGGGTCAGTACGGCCACGTGGTCATCAGCCTCGAGCCCACCGGTCCCGGTGGCGGCTACGAGTTCGTCGACAAGATCGTCGGCGGTGTGATCCCGCGTGAGTACATCCCCGCGGTCGACGCCGGCATCCAGGAGGCGCTCGAGGGCGGCGTCGTGGCGGGGTACTCGCTCGTCGACGTCCGGGCCATCCTCACCTTCGGGTCGTACCACGACGTCGACTCGAGCGAGATGGCGTTCAAGATCGCCGGCTCGATGGCGCTGAAGAAGGCCGTCCGGCAGGCCAAGCCCGTGCTCCTCGAGCCGATCATGCGGGTCGAGGTCGTCACCCCCGAGGACTACATGGGCGACGTCATCGGCGACCTGTCGTCTCGCCGGGGCAAGGTCGAGGGCATGGAGCAGCGTGGCAACGCGCAGGTCGTCCGGGCCCAGGTGCCCCTCAGCGAGATGTTCGGCTACGCTACCGACCTCCGTTCGCGCACCCAGGGTCGCGCGACGTACACGATGCAGTTCGACTCCTACCAGCAGGTGCCGGAGTCGATCGCCGAGGAGATCATCAAGCGCGTGCGGGGCGAATAGCCCGCAGGTGCCGAGGTCTCACCCACTCTCCCCATCAACCACCGCACGATCAAGGTAGGAAGCACGTCATGGCGAAGGCGAAGTTCGAGCGTACGAAGCCGCATTTGAACATTGGGACGATTGGTCATATTGACCATGGGAAGACGACGTTGACGGCGGCGATCACGCGGGTGTTGTCGGAGCAGAATGATGGGACGGCGTTTACGGCGTTCGACATGATCGACAAGGCGCCGGAGGAGCGTCAGCGGGGGATCACGATCTCGATTGCGCATGTGGAGTATGAGACGGAGAACCGTCATTACGCGCATGTGGATTGTCCGGGTCATGCGGATTACATCAAGAACATGATCACGGGTGCGGCGCAGATGGATGGTGCGATTCTGGTGGTGGCGGCGACGGATGGGCCGATGCCGCAGACGCGTGAGCATGTGTTGTTGGCGCGTCAGGTGGGTGTGCCGAACATCGTGGTGGCGTTGAACAAGGCCGACATGGTGGATGACGAGGAGATCCTCGAGTTGGTGGAGCTCGAGGTTCGGGAGTTGTTGAACGAGTACGAGTTCCCGGGTGATGACACGCCGGTGGTGCGGGTCAGCGCGTTGAAGGCTCTGGAGGGGGATCCGGAGTGGTCGGGGAAGATCTTGGAGTTGATGGCGGCGGTGGATGATTTCATCGTGGAGCCGCCGCGTGACATCGACAAGCCGTTCTTGATGCCGATCGAGGATGTGTTCTCGATCACGGGTCGGGGGACGGTGGTGACGGGTCGTGTGGAGCGTGGGATCGTTCATGTGAACGATGAGATCGAGATCGTGGGGATCAAGGCGACCACGAAGACGGTGTGTACGGGTGTGGAGATGTTCCGCAAGCTGTTGGATCAGGGGCAGGCGGGCGACAACATCGGTGCGTTGTTGCGGGGGACGAAGAAGGAGGAGGTGGAGCGGGGTCAGGTGTTGGCGAAGCCGGGGAGCATCACTCCGCACACGAACTTCGAGGCGCAGGTGTATGTGTTGACCAAGGATGAGGGTGGTCGGCATACGCCGTTCTTCGCGAATTATCGGCCGCAGTTCTATTTCCGGACGACGGACATCACGGGGGCGATCGAGTTGCCGGGTGGGACGGAGATGGTGATGCCGGGTGACAACACCGAGATGGTGGTGGAGTTGATCGCGCCGATCGCGATGGAAGAGGGGTTGCGGTTCGCGATCCGTGAGGGTGGCCGGACCGTGGGTGCGGGCCGCGTCACCAAGATCCTCAAGTAGCGACGAGAGACGAGACGACGATGGCTGAGGCCAAGGGTCAGAAGATTCGCATCCGCCTGAAGGCGTACGACCACGAGATCATCGACCAGTCGACGAAGAAGATCGTCGAGACGGTCGTGCGGACCCAGGCGAAGGTGCGGGGCCCGGTGCCCCTCCCGACCGAGATCCGTCGGTACTGCGTCGTGCGGTCGCCGCACGTCGACAAGGACTCCCGCGAGCACTTCGAGATGCGCATCCACAAGCGCCTCCTCGACATCGTGGAGCCCACCGGCAAGACGGTCGAGTCGCTGCAGCGCCTCGACCTCCCCGCCGGCGTCGACATCGAGATCAAGATCCAGCAGGCCTGATCCGCAGATCTGATCCGGCCGTCTGCGCTCGACGCGGCGTCCGGAGACAGCACCGCATTCGGCCTGGCGAGTGCGGCAAGAACGCAAAGGCTCGGCGCCCGAGAGATCGGGCGCCGCCTCGCGCCGGGTCACGTCCTGGTGGGTCCGCGCTCGTTCGAGCGCCCCGCGAGCGCGCCGTTCAACATGGGGAGGAGCACACCCGAGTCCAGGAGCGAGGCGGCGAGATCGGCGTGCTTCACGCCCGGGTACTCGTGGATCTGCACGTGCTCGAACGACTGCAGGCGTCGTGCCTGGCGGCCGTCCGCCGGGGTGCGGTCGCCCCAGTGCACGTGAACGTTCGTCGCGGCGGCCCGTGCGACGACGGGCCGTACGTCGGTCACCCCGGCGTCGCGTGGGAGTGCCGCACGCATCCGCCGGATGTTGGGGCGGTACCGCCGGTCCCGCGCCATCAGCCGACCCGAGAGGCCCACCGAGGTCTGCGGCACGAAGGCGTGCACGACGTCCACGCCGAGCACGCTGCCGTACCAGAGTGCGGCGAACCCGCCGGCGGACACTCCCGTGAACACCGATCGTTCGATGCGGTTGCGCTCGAGGAGCGCACCGAGGGCGGCGATGGCGGTGTCGGGGTCGGGGCCGAGGCCGGGGACGCCGCTGCGGTACCACGTGCGGCTCGGGTCACGGAGATACACCGTCGCCCCGTCGATCGAGGCCCCGACCCCGCGGAACTCGAACGGGGCGACGCCCGGGTCCGGCCCGAAGCGTCCGATGCCGCCGAACGCGACCAGGGCCGTGCGGCTCCCCGCGGGGAAATCGGCGATGCAGCCGACCTCGGGGTCGTCGTCGATTGCGGGGTCAGCGTGCGACGGGAGCCCTGTGGCTCGCCCGTCCCGCTCCTCGCGCTCGGTCATGCACCCTGCTCCCGGAACCGCCGGTCGGTCCGCGCACGCGAAGATACCGGAGCACCGAGAAGTGCTCGCCGTCTCGTCGACGCCGGGCCGGCACATCGTGGTGCGCGAGCCGTCGGGCCTGTCGGGCGAACGAGGGGTGGGGGCATGAGGGTCGGTTTCGTGGGGCTCGGGATCATGGGCAAGCCCATGGCCCGGAACCTGCTCCGGGCCGGGTTCGAGGTGACGGTGTTCAGCCGCTCGCCGGGGCCGGTCGAGGAGGTCGTGGCCGACGGGGCCCGGCGGGCCACCAGCCTCGCTGACCTCGCCGCGGGCCGTGACGTCGTGATCACCATGATCCTCGACTCGCCCGACGTGGAGGCCGTGGTGCTGGGGGCCGACGGGATCCTCGACCACGCCGATCCGGGCACCGTGATCGTCGACATGTCGACGGTGAGGCCCGAGACGGCCCGGAAGGTGGCCGCGGCAGCGGCGGCGAAGGGGTGCGGGGCCCTCGACGCCCCGGTGAGCGGCGGTGACGTGGGCGCCCGCGAGGGCACGCTGTCGATCATGGTCGGGGGCGAGGCCGCCGATCTCGAACGGGCCCGTCCGGTGCTCGAGGCCATGGGGACCACCATCGAGCACGTGGGTCCCGCCGGGGCCGGTCAGACGGTCAAGGCGGCCAACCAGCTGATCATCTCGGGCACGCTGGCGGTCCTGGCCGAGGCGGTGGTGATGCTGGAGGCCTGCGGGGTCGACCCGACCACTGCCCTGCGGGTCCTCGACGGGGGCATGGCCCAGAGCCGGATCCTCGAGCGCAAGGGGCCCCAGATGGTGGAGCGGCGCTTCGACCCCGGGTTCCGGGTGGATCTGCATCTCAAGGACATGGGGATCGTGCTCGCCACGGCTCGGGAGCGCGACGTCGCCGTGCCGGTGGCCGGCCTGGTCACCCAGCTCCTGGCCTCCCTCCAGGCCACCGGCCGGGGCACCCTCGACCACTCCGCCCTCTTCCTCCTCACCGAGGAGCTCAGCGGGAGGCGGTCGGAGCGCAGCGACGGGAGCCGCTGAGCGGGCGGTCGTCTCGGAACCGGCTTCCCCGCCGACCGAGCGAGCGAGGCCATGGTCAGGACCCGAGTGGGCAGATCGGGAGTGAACCGGTAGGATTCTCGGGCTTCGCCGCCCGAGTGCGTGGCGATCCACTTCGAACTTCTCAAGTCCGCCAATCGACGTCTGCGCAGGCCCGGCGACGGGAACCGCACAGCACAACCAGGGAACGCTCCGCTGGTCCTGCCTGGACCGGGGGAGCGTTCGCGTGAGGCACTGCTCGGCTCGCCCACCCGGTGGGCCCGGCATCCGAAACGACCGAGGGCGTGCGCCCACGGCAGCGGGGCTGCCCGCTGCCGGTGCCGCCCGAACCGATGTGAGGAAAGCTGACCCATGGCCGCGGTGAAGGGGATCCTCGGGCGCAAGCTCGGCATGACCCAGGTCTGGGACTCCGACAACCGGATCGTTCCGGTGACGGTGATCCAGGCCGGTCCGTGTCGCGTCGTCCAGCTCAAGACACCGGAGCGCGACGGCTACTCGGCCGTCCAGATCGCGTTCGGTGCCGTCAAGGAGCAGCGGCTCAACAAGCCGGAGCTCGGTCACCTGAAGAAGAGCGGGACCTCCGCGAGCAAGCACCTCGCCGAGATCCGCGTCGACGACCTGTCGCCGTACGCGGTCGGCACCGTCATCAACGCCGACGTCTTCGCCGCCGGCGAGCTGGTCGACGTGACCGCGGTGTCGAAGGGCAAGGGCTTCGCCGGGGTCATGCAGCGCCACAACTTCAAAGGCCAGGGCGCCAGCCACGGCAACCACAAGAAGCACCGGGCGCCCGGCTCCATCGGCGCCTGCGCCACGCCGGCCCGGGTGTTCAAGGGCATGCGCATGGCCGGCCAGCACGGCAACGTGCGCACCACGACCCTCAACCTCGAGGTGGTCGAGGGCGACGCCGAGCGGGGCCTGCTCCTCGTCAAGGGCGCGGTCCCCGGTCCCAACGGCGGCCTGGTGTTCATCCGCAACGCGGCCAAGGGCCCGGCGGCTGCGGCCCCCGACTTCTCGGCGAAGGCCGAGTCGGAGCTGGTCTCGGTCGGTGCCGGCGACGCAGACGGCGCGAGCGAAGGCGAGCGACCCGAAGAGGCGGAGGGTGAGGAATGAAGCTCGACGTCACGACCGCGGCGGGCGCGTCCGCCGGCACGGTCGACGCCCCCGACGACCTCTTCGGCATCGAGCCGAACATCCCGGTGATGCACCAGGTCGTCACCGCGCAGCTCGCCCACCGGCGCGCCGGCACGCACTCCACCAAGACCCGGGCCGAGGTCGCGGGCGGTGGCGCGAAGCCGTGGCGCCAGAAGGGCACCGGCCGGGCCCGCCAGGGCTCGATCCGGGCGCCGCAGTGGCGTGGTGGTGGTGTGGCCCACGGGCCCAAGCCGCGTGACTACACCCAGCGGACGCCCAAGAAGATGGTGCGCCTCGCGCTGCGCTCGGCGCTGTCCGACCGGGCGGCCGAGGGCCAGGTGAAGGTCGTCGACGACTGGGCGATCACCGAGCCGAAGACCAAGCAGGGCATCACCGTCCTCGAGCAGCTCGGGCTGCGTGCGAAGGGCGTGCGGGTCCCGCGGGTGCTGCTCGTCCTCGACCGTGAAGAGGACGCGGCGTGGAAGTCGTTCCGCAACCTCGGCAAGTACGTGCAGATCGTGCTGCCCGAGGAGCTCAACGCGTACGACGTGCTGGTCAACGACTACATCGTGTTCTCGAAGGCCACGCTCGACGACGCCATCGCGCGCTACTCCGCGAGCGCCAAGACGGAGAACACCGATGACGCAGCGTGACCCCCGCGACGTGATCCTCCGGCCCGTCGTGTCGGAGAAGTCGTACACCGCCTACGACGAGAACGTGTACACGTTCGTCGTCGCCCCCGACGCCAACAAGATCGAGATCCGCAACGCGGTCGAGTCGATCTTCGACGTGCGTGTGACCAACGTCAACACGATGAACCGCAACGGCAAGCGCAAGCGCAACCGCCGCACCGGCACCTGGGCCAAGCGCGCCGACACGAAGCGGGCGATCGTCACTCTCGCCGAGGGTGACCGGATCGAGATCTTCGGGAGCTGACCGTGGCCATTCGCAAGCGCAAGCCCACCAGCCCCGGGCGCCGGTTCCAGACCGTCTCGGACTTCGCGGAGATCACCCGCGACCGCCCGGAGCGTTCGCTCACCAAGCCGAAGCCCAAGACCGGCGGCCGCAACTCGTACGGCCGGATGACGTCGCGGCACCGGGGTGGCGGGCACAAGCAGAAGTACCGCGTGGTCGACTTCAAGCGCGACAAGGACGGCGTGCCCGCCAAGGTCGCGTCGATCGAGTACGACCCGAACCGCAACGCCCGCATCGCATTGCTGCACTACCTCGACGGGGAGAAGCGCTACATCCTCGCCCCCGCGCAGCTCGCGGTCGGCGACATGCTGCAGAGCGGCCACGGCTCGGAGATCCGGCCCGGCAACGCGCTGCCGCTGCGGTACATCCCGGTCGGTACGGTCGTGCACAACGTCGAGCTGAAGCCGGGTGCGGGCGGGAAGATGGGCCGGGGCGCCGGCGCGTCGATCCAGCTCGTCGCCAAGGAGGGCCAGTTCGCCACGCTGCGGCTCCCGTCCACCGAGATGCGGCGGGTCCCGATCGACTGCCGGGCGACGGTGGGCTCGGTCGGCAACGCCGAGGCGTCGCTGGTCAAGATCGGCAAGGCCGGTCGCAACCGCTGGAAGGGCAAGCGCCCGCACGTCCGGGGTGTCGCCATGAACCCGGTCGACCACCCGCTCGGCGGTGGTGAGGGCAAGAGCTCGGGTGGTCGCCACCCGGTCTCGCCGTGGGGCAAGCCCGAGGGCCGCACCCGCAAGAAGGGCAAGAAGTCCGACGAGATGATCGTGCGCCGCCGCCGTACCCGCGGCAGCCGCAGGTAGCAGGAGCGAGCGAATGCAGCAGATCGATGTGTGCACCGCGCTCATGAGCGAGCGACCCATGGAGACGGAATGCCCCGCAGTCTGAAGAAGGGCCCGTTCGTCGACGACCACCTCGCGAAGAAGGTGGACGCGCAGAACGAGGCCGGTGAGCGCAAGGTCATCAAGACCTGGTCGCGTCGCTCGACCATCACCCCCGACATGGTCGGGCACACCATCGCGGTGCACGACGGACGCAAGCACGTGCCCGTCTACATCAGCGAGGCGATGGTCGGTCACAAGCTCGGCGAGTTCGCGCCGACGCGCACGTTCAAGTACCACGCGGGTCAGGAGAGGTCGTCGCGCCGATGAGCACCACTGGCACCGTCGCCCGTCTGCGCTACGTGCGCACCTCCGCCTCGAAGGTGCGGCAGGTACTGCGCCTGATCCAGGGCCAGGACATCGAGACCGCCCGTGCGACCCTCGCGCTCAGCGAGAAGGGGATCGCGGACGACCTCCTCAAGCTGCTCGACTCCGCGGTCGCGAACGCCGAGCACAACGACTCGATCCCCGCCGACGACCTCTACATCGCCCGGGCGTTCGCCGACGAGGGCCCGACGGGCAAGCGGTGGCGCCCCCGAGCCCGCGGTCGCGGCACCCGCATCCGCAAGCGGACGAGCCACATCACGATCGTGGTCGACCGCTTCGACGACGACGAGCTCGAGCGGCGCCGCCAGAAGGCCGCGGCGAGTCCCGCACGCGGCCGGGCCACCCGCCGCCCGCGCCGCCCCCGTCGGGAGCAGCCGGTCGAGGCCGTCACCGACGAGGTGGCAGAGGACGAGACCGAGGCGGCCGCCGCCGCAGCGAGCGACGCCAAGGAGGAGGACTGACACATGGGTCAGAAGGTCAACCCGTACGGGTTCCGCCTGGGCGTCACCACCGACTGGAAGTCCCGGTGGTTCGCCGACGGTCAGGAGTACAAGGACAGCCTGATCGAGGACTGGCGGATCCGCGACTACCTGCGCAAGCAGCTGCCGCACGCCGCCGTGAGCCGCGTGGAGATCGAGCGCACCCGTGATCGGCTGCGCGTCGACGTCTACACCGCGCGCCCGGGCATCGTGATCGGCCGCCGGGGCGCGGAGGCCGACCGCCTCCGGGCCGGCCTGCTCAAGATCACCGGCAACCCGAAGATCCACTTCAACATCCAGGAGATCAAGCAGCCCGAACTCGACGCCACCCTCATCGCGCAGGGCGTCGCCGACCAGCTCGCCGGCCGGGTCTCGTTCCGCCGGGCGATGAAGCGGGCCGTGCAGACCGCCATGAAGGCGGGCGCGCAGGGCATCCGCGTGCAGTGCGGCGGCCGCCTCGGCGGCGCCGAGATGTCGCGGCGGGAGTGGTACCGCGAGGGTCGGGTGCCCCTGCACACGCTGCGGGCCGACATCGACTACGGCCAGGCGGAGGCCCGCACCACGTTCGGGCGCATCGGCGTGAAGGTGTGGATCTACAAGGGTGAGATCCTCCCCTACAAGTCGGCGTCCGAGGAGAAGATCACCCGCGAGGCCGCGATGGCGGTCGGCGAGGCGGCGGGTGGCCCGGCCAAGCGCCGGGTCGTGAGCGCCGGTGGCGGCCGTCGCAAGTCGGAGGAGACCCCGGCCGACCCGTCGGCCGACGCGTCGTCCGACGACGTCATCGAAGAGGCCGCACCCTTGGTGAAGGAGGCCGACCCCGAGCTCGAGCGTCTCCTCGCCGAGGAAGAGGAGATCGAGCGCCGGACGCGCCAGCACCACGAGGCGCCGAAGTTCCACGGCGACGAGGACTGAGGTCGAACCATGTTGATGCCGAGGAAGGTCCGTCACCGCAAGACGCACCGGGGTCGCATGACCGGCGCGTCGAAGGGTGGGACCAGGATCACGTTCGGCGACTACGGGATCCAGGCGCTCGAGCCCGGTTGGATCACCAACCGTCAGATCGAGGCCGCCCGTATCGCGATGACCCGCTACATCAAGCGAGGTGGGAAGGTGTGGATCAACATCTTCCCCGACAAGCCCGTCACCCAGAAGCCCGCCGAGACCCGCATGGGATCGGGCAAGGGCAACCCGGAGCGGTGGGTCGCGGTGGTGAAGCCGGGCCGGGTCATGTTCGAGCTCTCGGGCGTGCCCGAGCACACCGCGCGCGAGGCCATGCGGCTCGCGATGCACAAGCTCCCGATCAAGACGCGCTTCATCGTGCGCCAGGAAGAGGCGTGATGAAGGCGAAGGAGCTCGATGAGCTGAACGACGCCGAGCTGGAGGCCCGGCTGCGCACGTTCAAGGAAGAGCTGTTCAACCTGCGCTTCCAGAACGCGACCGGTCAGCTCGACAACGTCGCCCGCATCCCGCAGGTCCGCCGCGACATCGCGCGCTGCGAGACGCTCCTGCGGGCCCGTGAGATCGAGGCGGCCGAAGCGTTGATCGCCGCCGAGGAAGGTTGACGATGGCCGACGAGCAGGGGACCGAGGCACGGCCCAACGGACGCAAGGTCCGTGAGGGGATCGTGGTCTCGGCCAAGATGGACAAGACGGTCGTGGTGGCGGTCGTCGACCGCGTGCAGCACCGTCGCTACGGCAAGACGCTGCAGCGGACGAAGCGGCTCTATGCCCACGACGACGCCCACGACGCCCGCGAGGGCGACCGGGTCCGGGTGACCGAGACCCGACCGCTGTCGAAGCAGAAGCGCTGGCGGGTCGTCGAAGTGCTCGAGCGGGCCCGGTGATCCGATGATCCAGCAGGAGAGCCGACTCAGGGTCGCCGACAACTCCGGCGCACGCGAGGTCCTGTGCATCAAGGTCCTCGGCGGCAGCCGCCGGCGCTACGCGGGCATCGGCGACGTGTTCGTCGCCACGGTCAAGGACGCCGTGCCCGGCGCGGCGGTCAAGAAGGGCGACGTCGTGAAGTGCGTGGTCGTGCGCACCAAGAAGGAGCGACGCCGCCCCGACGGCAGCTACATCCGCTTCGACGAGAACGCCGCGGTGCTCATCAACGACCAGATGCAGCCGCGCGGCACGCGCATCTTCGGCCCGGTGGGCCGCGAGCTGCGTGACCGCAAGTTCATGCGCATCGTGTCACTCGCTCCGGAGGTGATCTGACCATGAAGCTCAAGAAGGGCGACAAGGTGCAGGTGATCGCGGGCAAGGACGTGGGCAAGCAGGGTGAGATCACCCGCGTGCTCCTCGACCGCGACAAGGTGATCGTCGACGGCGTCAACGTGGCCAAGCGCCACCAGCGGGCGACCAAGGCGACGATGCAGGGCGGGATCATCGACAAGGACATGCCGATCCACGTGTCGAACGTGGCGATCGTGTGCAGCTCCTGTGGCCCCACCCGGATCGGCTACCGCATCGAGGGGACCGACAAGGTCCGGGTGTGCCGCAAGTGCGGGAAGGACCTGTGATGGCGACGGCGACCGAGCCGCGGCTCAAGACCAAGTACGACGCCGAGCTGCGCACCGCGCTCCAGCAGGAGCTGGGCCTCGGCAACATCATGGAAGTGCCGCGGATGGTGAAGATCGTCCTCAACTGCGGTGTGGGGCGGGCGACGCAGCAGGCGTCGTTGCTCGACGGCGCGGTGGCGGATCTCACCGTGATCAGCGGCCAGAAGCCGCTGGTCACCAAGGCGAAGAAGTCGATCGCGGGTTTCAAGCTCCGTGAGGGCAACGCGATCGGCGCCAAGGTCACGCTGCGTGGCGCACGCATGTGGGAGTTCTACGACCGCCTCGTCAGCGTGGCGATCCCCCGCATCCGTGACTTCCGTGGCCTCAACCCGAGCTCGTTCGACGGTCGGGGCAACTACACGTTCGGTGTGACCGAGCAGCTGATCTTTCCCGAGATCGACTACGACAAGATCGATACCGTCCGCGGCATGGACGTGACGATCGTGACGACGGCGGAAACCGACGAGCAGGGACGTGCGCTCCTTCGTGCGCTCGGCTTCCCGTTCCGTCGCGAGACCCAGCAGGGGTGATCGATGGCCAAGAAGGCTCTCATCCAGAAGCAGCAGCGCGAGCCGAAGTTCAAGGTTCGTGGCTACACCCGGTGCCGCCGGTGTGGTCGGCCGCGCTCGGTGTACAAGAAGTTCGGGCTCTGCCGGGTGTGCTTCCGGGAGATGGCGCACGCCGGGGAGATCCCCGGTGTGACCAAGGCATCGTGGTGAGGGGGGCCGGCTCGTGACGATGACCGATCCCATCGCGGACATGCTCACCCGTCTCCGGAACGCCAACACGGCGTTCCACGACGACGTGCTGATGCCGAGCTCCAAGGTGAAGGAAGCACTGGCGAAGATCCTCGTGAGCGAGGGCTACGTCGAGGGCTACGCCGTGGAGCACGACCCCGAGCGGCCCTCGCCGCGGCTGCGCATCACGCTCAAGTACACCCCTGACCGCAAGCGGACGATCTCGGGCCTGCGCCGGGTGTCGAAGCCGGGTCTGCGCGTGTACACCAAGGCGTCCGATGTCCCCCGGGTGCTCGGGGGCATGGGCATCGCCATCCTGTCGACGAACCAGGGTCTGATGACCGACCGCGAGGCGCGCAAGCGTCGCGTGGGCGGCGAGATCCTCTGCCACGTCTGGTAGGTCGAGATGTCGCGAATCGGCAAGCAGCCCATCCCCGTCCCCTCGGGCGTCGAGGTGACGATCTCCGAGCAGCACGTGACCGTGAAGGGCCCGAAGGGCACCCTCGAGCACGACGTGCCGGAGACGATCACGGTGGCCCGTGAGGGCGACGACCTCGTGGTGACCCGCCCCGACGACCAGCGCGAGAACCGGTCGCTCCACGGCCTGACCCGCAGCCTCGTGTCCAACATGGTCACGGGGGTGTCGCAGGGCTTCACCCGCGACCTCGAGATCGTGGGCGTCGGCTACCGCGCCATCCCCCAGGGGCCGGCGAAGATCGAGCTCCAGCTGGGCTTCTCCCACCCGGTGTTCGTCGACGCCCCCGAGGGCATCACCTTCGACGTCCCCCAGCCCACCCGCATCACGGTGCAGGGGGCCGACAAGCAGCTCGTCGGCCAGGTGGCCGCCGACATCCGCAAGCTCCGCAAGCCCGAGCCGTACAAGGGCAAGGGGATCCGCTACTCCGACGAGCGCGTCCTGCGCAAGGCCGGCAAGTCGGCGAAGTGACAGCCGGAACCAGAGGGAACCTGCGATGACACTCCACAAGGTCGAAGCACGCGAGCGGCGCCACCGTCGGGTCCGCAAGAAGGTCCGGGGCACGGCCGACCGGCCGCGCCTCGCGGTGTTCCGCTCCAACAAGCACATCTACGCGCAGCTCATCGACGACGTCGCCGGTGTGACCATCGCGTCCGCGTCGACGGCCGAGAAGGGCCTCGCCGGCAGCGGAGCCACGGTCGAGGCGGCCTCCGGGGTGGGGACGCGCATCGGCGAGCGGGCCAAGGCGGCCGGCATCACCTCCGCGGTCTTCGACCGTGGCGGATTCCGCTACCACGGCCGGGTCGCCGCGGTCGCCGACGGCGCCCGCGAGACCGGGCTCGAGTTCTAGCGAAGAAGGTTGGGAATGGCTGAAGGACAGCTCGAAGAGCGGGTCATCGCGATCAACCGCGTCGCCAAGGTGGTGAAGGGCGGACGGCGGTTCTCGTTCACCGCGCTCGTGGTCGTCGGCGACGGCGACGGCAACGTGGGGCTCGGCTACGGCAAGGCCAAGGAGGTGCCGGCCGCCATCCAGAAGGGCATGGAGGAGGCGCGCAAGAACCTCTTCGAGGTGCCGCTGGCCGGGTCGACCATCACCCACCAGATCGTGGGCGAGCACGACGCCGCCCGGGTGCTGCTCAAGCCCGCCGCGCCCGGTACGGGTGTGATCGCGGGTGGCGCGGCGCGCCACATCCTCGAGGCGGCCGGCGTGCACGACGTGCTCGCCAAGTCGCTCGGCTCGTCCAACGCCATCAACGTGTCGCGGGCCACGATCGACGGACTGCGTTCGCTGCGGCGCCCGGAGGAGGTCGCCAAGCTGCGGGGCAAGTCGCCCGAGGAGGTCTCCTCGGCGGGGATGCTGCGGGCCTACCGCGACCGCAAGGCGGCCGCGACCCACGGCGCACCGGTGGAGGTGGCATGAGCGAGCAGACGATTCGCGTCACCATGGTCAAGTCGATGATCGGCACCAAGCCGAAGCACCGCGGCACGATGCGGGCGCTGGGGCTGCGTCGGATCGACCAGACCGTCGAGCTCCCCGACCGCCCCGAGATCCGCGGCATGATCGCCAAGGTCCCGCACCTCGTGCGGGTCGAAGAGGACTAGCACGAGCGCAGCGAGCGTCCGTCGCCGGCCGGCGCGCCGCGAGGGAGCGAGCGCAGCGACCCAGGAAGAGGACCATCTCATGACGATCAAGATCCATGACCTGAAGCCCGCGCCGGGCGCGCACCGCGAGGCCAAGCGCGTCGGGCGCGGCATCGGCGGCAAGGGCGGCAAGACCGCGGGCCGCGGCACGAAGGGCCAGGGCGCCCGCAACAACATCAAGCCCGGATTCGAGGGCGGCCAGACCCCGCTGCACCGTCGGGTGCCCAAGGCCAAGGGCTTCCGCAACCCGTTCCGGGTCGAGTACCACGTGGTGAACCTCGACACCTTCGAGGGCTTCGAGGCCGGTTCCACGGTCGACCCCGACACGCTGCGGGCCAAGGGGCTCGTGGCCAAGCGGGGCCTGGTCAAGGTGCTCGGTCGCGGCGACGTCACGAAGGCGCTCACCGTGAAGGCCCACGCCTTCTCGCAGGCGGCGCGCGACGCCATCACCGCGGCGGGCGGCACCGTCGAGGTCATCCCGGCGCCGTGGGGCGACCGGCGGCCGCCGGCCGGCTCCAACAACGCGCTCACGAACCGCTGACGTCCCCCCACCGAACGAGCCCGCCCGGTCCGATGCGCCGGGTCGTCGGGTAGGCTCGCCGGGCCCTTCTCCCGGGCACACCCGTTGGAGCCGCACGCGCCATGCTGTCCCGCCTCCGGAACATGTTCCGGGTCGCCGACCTCCGGAACAAGATCCTCTTCACGATCCTGATCATCGCGATCTACCGGATCGGCGCGCACCTGCCCGTGCCCTACGTCGACTTCTCGGCGGTCAAGGACCTCCAGCGCAACGCGGAGCAGAACGGCGGGGTGGTCGGCCTGCTCGACCTCTTCGCCGGCGGCGCGATCACCAACGTCGCGATCTTCTTCCTCGGGATCATGCCGTACATCACGGCGTCGATCATCATGCAGCTCCTCGGCGTGGTGATCCCGAAGCTCGAGCAGTGGCGGCAGGAGGGCCAGGTCGGGCAGAAGAAGATCACCCAGTGGACCCGCTACCTCACGATCGCGCTCGCCATCGTGCAGTCCACCGGCTTCGCCTTCGCGCTCCACAACGGCAACAGCACGCTGTTCAGCGGGTTCCAGGGCCAGGACCTGATCCCCGACTGGTCGTTCGGCACCGCGTCGTTGATCATCCTCACCTGGACCGCCGGCACCGCGCTCGTCATGTGGCTCGCCGAGCTCATCACCCAGCGCGGCATCGGCAACGGCATGTCGATCCTGATCTTCGCGTCGGTCGTGTCGCGGCTCCCCGCGCAGGGCGGGGCCGTGTGGGCCGAAGGCTCCCGGGCGCAGTTCTTCACGGTCATCCTCATCGGGCTGGCGATGATCGTCGGCATCGTGTTCGTCGAGTCCGGTCAGCGGCGCATCCCCGTCCAGTTCGCGAAGCGCGTGGTGGGCCGGCGGATGTACGGCGGCCAGAGCACCTACATCCCGCTGAAGGTCAACCAGTCGGGCGTGATCCCGGTGATCTTCGCGAGCTCGATCCTCGCGTTCCCGGCGCTCATCGCGTCGGCGATGGGCAACAGCGCGACGGGCATCCAGGACTGGATCAACAGCAACCTGGTCGAAGGCCACGGCTTCTTCTACATCACCTTCTACACGCTGCTCATCATCTTCTTCTCGTACTTCTACACGGCGATCGCGTTCAATCCGCAGCAACAGGCCGACATCATCCGGAAGCAGGGTGGCTTCATCCCCGGCATCCGGCCGGGCCCGCCGACCGAGCGCTACCTCGCCAAGGTGCTCAACCGGATCACGCTCCCGGGGTCGCTGTTCCTCGCGGTGATCGCCATCACGCCACTGCTCGTCTTCGCGCTGTGGGACATCAGCCAGTTCCCGTTCGGGGGCACGTCGTTGCTCATCACGGTGGGCGTCGCCCTGGAGACGATGAAGCAGATCGACAGCCAGCTGATGATGCGCAACTACGAAGGCTTCCTGAGCTGAGGCGCGCGTCATGAGCAGCCAAGGACCGCGCGTGGTGCTGCTCGGCAAGCAAGGTGCCGGCAAGGGGACCCAGGCATCGCGTGTGGCCGAGCACTACGCGATCGCCCATCTCGCCACCGGCGACGTCTTCCGGGCCGCGGCACGCGACGAGACACCGCTCGGCCTCCAGGCGAAGGAGTACATCGACCGCGGCGAGCTGGTGCCCGACCCCATCGTGATCGGGGTCGTCCGCGAGCACCTCGAGGACAACGACCGGCAGCTCGTGGAGGCGGGGTTCATCCTCGACGGCTTCCCCCGCACACAGGTCCAGGCGGTCGAGCTCGACGTCGTGCTCGAGGGGGATGCCCTCGACGTGATCGTCAACCTCGACGTCCCCACCGAGGTGGTCCTCGCGCGCATCGCCGGTCGACGCGTGTGTGTGCAGTGCGGCACGAACTACCACGTCGACAGCCCCCCGACGGAGCCGTGGTGGTGCGACAAGTGCGGCGGGCACGTCGTGCAACGCGACGACGACCGTGAGGACGCGGTCATGCGTCGACTCGAGCTCTACGAGATCCAGACGCTACCCGTGATCCAGTACTACCGGCGGACCGGCCGCCTGGTGAACGTCCCGGGCCAGGGCGACAGCAACGACGTGTTCGCGGCGGTGGTCGCCGCGATCGACGCCCGCTGGGAGCTGCGCCGGTGATCACCCGCAAGAGCCGTGAGCAGATCGGGCTGATGCGGCGGGCGGGCAAGGTGGTGGCGGAGATGCACGAACGGTGCCGCGCCGCCGCGACGCCCGGCGCGACCACGCTCGACATCGACCGGGTGGCCCGCGACGTGATCGACCGGCGGGGCGCCCGGTCCAACTTCCTCGGGTACCACGGGTTCCCCGCAGTGGTGTGCACGTCCCCCAACGACGTCATCGTCCACGGGATCCCGAGCGACCGGGTGGTGCTCGCCGAGGGCGACATCCTGTCGATCGACTGCGGGGCGATCATCGAGGGCTGGCACGCCGACGCCGCCCTCACGGTGCCCATCGGGGAGATCGACGCCGAGTCGCAACGACTCATCGACGTGACCGAGGCCTCGCTGTGGGCCGCGATCGAGCAGGTCGTGGAGGGCCGCCGGCTCGGCGACATCGGCGCCGCGGTGGAGGGACTCGCCGAGCGCGCGGGCTTCACGGTCGTACGGGAGTACGTGGGTCACGGGATCGGCACCGCGATGCACGAGGAGCCCCAGGTGCCGAACTACGGGCCGGCCGGGCGGGGACTCAAGCTCAAGGAGGGGATCGTGCTCGCCATCGAGCCGATGGTCAACGCCGGCACCGCCGACACCGAGACCCTCGACGACGGCTGGACCGTGGTCACCCGCGACGGCAGGCGGTCGG
>Ga0194131_10003475_pt1 | contig 24829 bp, 22 predicted proteins | sample TA2KigO120mmetaG_FD_148631 | JGI IMG/M metagenome (GOLD analysis project Ga0194131, IMG submission 148631) | Freshwater microbial communities from Lake Tanganyika, Tanzania - TA2015053 Kigoma Offshore 120m | ecosystem: Environmental > Aquatic > Freshwater > Lake | place: Tanzania: Lake... | reverse complement strand
CTGCCCCAGATCCGTTTCTGGGTTCGCGAGATCATGGCGATGCTCTACATCGCCAGCCGTCGCGACCTGTTGAATCTAGCCATCAGCTTCCAGCGGAATCCCCCGCTGAGAATCTGACAAAGTAGTGCTAAAGCCGGACACTACGAAGAAGTCGAAACCGCGCTGACGGAGAGGCCGATTCCATGTAGAAGTGAGATCACTGGTGCTATCGCTTCACGGGTGCGGACGCCGAGCCACTTGCGAAGGGGGATCGTTTCTCCCCCACCCGAAAAGAGCATCGAGTACTGATTCGACGGAAAAAGTCGGCAGTCAGCAGTCTATGGCAGGCAGAGCGTTCTTCCTGCCCGCTGCCCGCTGCCAACTGCCCACTATCTCCCGACAAGCTGACTGGAATCCCGCTCGTTCTCTTCGCAGATGAACTCGAGCAGTTCCGTGTCCGCCTGGAAGACGAGCTCCGCCGCAATCGTCCACGGCTTCGTGTACATCTTCGGGTCGTCGATGGTCATCTCCATGTCGACGTGCCCGAAGTCGCGGCGGCGGTAGCGCTCGGTCAGGCGCAGGGCGGTCGTGGCGGGATACCCTGCCTGATCCAGCCACGTCCGCCCGTTGAAGCCGGCGGAGTCCACCACGAACGTCTCACCGTCCCAGCGGCCGACCGAGAAGCCTTGCCACGCGGGCCAATCGACTTCCCTGGGCAGCGGCCGGCCGTCGGTCAGGATCTGCCGGAAGGTCGTGCGCGATTCGTAGAGGATCACAGTCACGGCCGGCACCTGGAGGATCTTGAACGGGGTGCGCAGCAGCGCCCGCATCGGCAGGCCCGTCGGCAGACAGCGCGCGCTCGGGTCGTCTTTCGATTCGGTCGCGCGTCGCTCGTCGAACACCTTCTTTCCCTCGGGCGTGAACGAGATCGTCTCGCCCCGCTTCAACGCCTGCGACAGGTTGAAAACAGCCCGGGAGGCGAGCCAGATGCCCGAGAGATCCGGCCGGCCGTCGGCCGTCCTCGGCGCCGGCGCGGACAGGTTGGGCTTGCCGTCCGCCGTGCGCGGAATGCCCGGCGTCGGGTGGCCCTGCCACTGCGCCACCGCCGGGAGCGCGAACAGCAGGATCGCGCCGGCCCAGAACACCGCTCTCATCGTCGTCCCACCGTGCAGTCGGACGTGGCGCTGCCATCAGGGCCGGAGGTGCCCGCGAAGACGCAGCGCCCGTCGGGCAACCTGACCGAGAGCGCGTTGACCTGGTTCGAGCCGTTCTTCGCGCGGGCGCCGAGGATGGTGACGCGATCGCCGGCCTTGAGCGACGTCGGCTTCCAGCCTTCGCGGTAGAGCACGTTCGGCGCGCCGCCTTCGACCGCCCAGCTGACGACCTTCCCGGCGTCGTCCACGACGTCAAGATAGAAGTAGGTGTGTGGGTTGGTCCATTCCACTTTCGTGATCGTGCCCGCCAGCGTGACTTGTGTGTCGGCGTCGTACTGAGCGGCGAAGGAATGGTGACCAGCCACTCCCCGCGCCGCCCCAAGCACCAGCACCGCGAACAGTACGGCTGCGGTCCTCATAGGCGCTCCTCAATCGGCGGCGAAGCAGTAGATCAGGCCGGCGCCGCCGGTGCCGCGCAGGTTCTCCGCCGAGCATCCCTTCGACGGGTGGGCCGAGTTCCACGGCGAGCCCGGCTTCCCGAACGTCAACCGGTCGTGATGGCCGAGCATCGCGCTGCCGGTGCTGTCGCTCGTCCAGTTGTTGCACGTCATGTCGGTCGCGCGCCCGTCGGTGGTCGAGCCGGTCAGGATGTCGTGTCGGTTCGGCGCTCCCTGCGAGTTGATCGTCCGTCCCTGCTCGTCGAGCGCGGTGTCGTTGTTGATGTTCGCCTTGTCCGTGTGCAGCTCCGCCACGTTCTGCGCGACGAGCTGGCCCTTCACGTTGTACCAGGGACCGTTGCCGATGCGGTCGCGCGCGTTCACCGCGCCGGTTCCGGTCGTGCTCAGGTACGCGCGCCACATGCGGTTGGGCGCGCTGGTCGCCTTCGCGAGCTGCGTGCAGATCTTGTCGGCGCCGGCCAGGCCGCCGAGATTGCCGGTGCCCGACGTGGCGCTCGACACGAAGAAGCCGGGACGATTCTGCTGTGCGGACGCGGTATCGGAACCCGCTGCGGCGGCGGCGACGGTCAGGCAGAGGAACAAGGCATTCCAGCGCATGTGGGCCTCCTTCACGCGGATTAGAGAGTGTAGTTGAGAATCCAGACCAGGAAGAGTACCACCGGAACGTGGACGACGAACTGCAGCATCGAATAGCCGACGATATCGCGGGCCTTGAGGCCGAGGATGCCGATGAGCGGCAGCATCCAGAACGGATGGATGAGGTTCGCGAGCGCCTCGGTGGCGTTGTAGGTCTGCACCACCCATCCGAGGTGAATCCCCAGCTCCCTGGCGGCGCCCAGCACGTACGGCGCCTCGATGAGCCATTTGCCGCCCGCCGACGGCACGAACAGGCCGAGGAACGCGGAGTAGATCCCGACGAGCACGGGAAACGTGTGGACGTTGGAGATCGCGACGAAGAACTGCGCCATCCGCTCGGCCAGTCCCGACTCGGTCATCATCCGCACCATGCCGGCGTAGAGCGGATACTGGACGAGCACGCCGCCCACCGATGGAACGGCGGCGGCGACGGCCTGGCCGAACGAGCGCGGCCGCCAGTGCAGCAGCATACCGGCCATCAGGAACGTGAAGACGTAATGGTTCAGGTCGAGGAGGATCCCCGCCCCGTTCGCCGCCACGGCGCCCGTCAGGTGGACGGCGCCGAGCCCGCACACCACGAGCGTGAGGATCGGGCTGAACTCCGGCCACTCGCCCGGTGTCTCCGGACGGCCGATATCGTGTGACGGCGCCTGGTAGGCGACGCCCATGTCCGCCATCGTGCGCGCCTGTGCGGCGCGTGGAGCGGAGTAGAAGCAGATCGCCATCGAGACCACGATCAGCACGGCCGCCATGAGCAGGCTTTGCCAGAGCCCGAGCGTGTCGCCGAGCGGAATCACGCCGCTGATACGCTCGATCGAATCAGGGAGCGAGGCGGGCGACGCCATGATCAGCGCCGCCGACGAGGAGAGCCCGAGCGCCCAGACGCTGCCGATGCCCAGGTAGGCGGCCGCGCCGAGCGCGCGGTAGTCGGCGCCGCGCACGCGGTGTGCCACCTCGCGCGCCAGCAGGGCGCTGAAGATCAGGCTGAAGCTCCACGAGATGAGCGAGGCCAGCATGGAGAACAGCCCGACGTAGGCCACCGCGCCCCGGCCGTCGATCGGCACCGCGGCCATGCGCCGGATCACCCGGTACACCGGCGGCGCGGTCGCCACGACGTGGCCGGTGATGATGATCAGCGAGATCTGCATCGTGAAGGCGACCAGGTCCCAGAACCCGGCGCCGAACCACCGCGCCGTCTGCAGCGGCGATCCGCTGGCGGCGGCGCTGGCGGCAAAGACGATGGCCACGGCGATCACCGCGAGCGCGAGCGCGTCGGGGAACCAGCGCTCGAACCAGGCGGAGAGGCGCAGGCCGATGTCGGCCAGCCCGGTGGGCTTCTCTTGGACCCGCTGCATGGGGGATACTTGGAGGCTATTCTTCCATATCAGTTCCCGGACTGTTGATGGCGAACCTCGGATACATCGGTCTCGGCGTGATGGGCGGCCGCATGGCGGCCCGGCTGCTCGACAAGGGCCACGCCGTCACCGGCTACAACCGCACGAAGTCGAAGGCGCAGTGGCTGCTCGACCGCGGCATGCAGTGGGCGGACACGCCGCGCGCGGTCGCGCAGGCCGCGGACGCGATCTTCGTCATGGTCACCGACTCCGCGGCGCTCGCAGCCGTCGCGGACGGCCCTGACGGATTCCTCGCCGGCCTCGGCGCCGGCAAGCTGCTCATCGACATGAGCACGCTGAGTCCCGCGCTGAGCCGCGCCGTTGCCGAGCGCGTGCGCGAGCGCGGCGCCGAGATGCTGGACTCGCCGGTCTCGGGCAGCGTGACGACGCTCGAGCAGGGGAAGCTGTCGATGATGGTCGGCGGAACGAAGGCCGCCTTCGATCGCGCGAAGCCGCTGCTCGAGGACGTCGGGCCGACGGTCACGTACGTGGGCGAGAACGGCAAGGCGGTGTCGATGAAGATCGCCTGTAACCTCAGCCTCGCCGTCCAGATGCTGGCGTTTTCCGAAGGCGTGCTGCTCGCGGAGAAGAGCGGCATCGATCGCAAGACGGCCGTCGAGGTGCTGACCAACAGCGTAATCGCCTCGCCGATGGTGCAGTACCGTGGACCGATGGTGCTCGGGCTGCCCGAGGAGGCCTGGTTCAACGTCACGATGATGCAGAAGGACATGCACCTCGCGCTCGAGATGGGCCGCCGCCTCGAGGTGCCGCTGCCGACGACCGCCGTCACCAACGAGTTCCTGACGGCCGCCCGCGCCGCGGGCCTGGCCGAGAAAGACTTCGCCGCGATATTCCACCTGCTGGCCCGGATGTCAGGAGTCACTGCATGAGCACGGTTGCCAAACCCTCGAAGGCGTCTGCCGCGGGGATCAGCGCCGACGCGCTGATCCGCATGTACCGGCAGATGCTCGCCATTCGCCTCTTCGAGGAGCGCGTCAACGATCTCTACACGCGCGCGCTCATGCCGGGGCTGGCGCACCTCTATATCGGCGAGGAAGCCGTCGCGGTCGGTATCTGCGAGGCGCTGCGAGACGACGACTACATCACCAGCACGCACCGCGGCCACGGGCACTGTCTGGCGAAGGGTGCCGACCCGAAGCTGATGTTCGCGGAGCTGCTCGGCAAGGAAGCCGGCTACTGCAAGGGGAAGGGCGGCTCGATGCACATCGCCGACCCCGCCACCGGCAACCTGGGCGCCAACGCGATTGTCGGCGGCAGCGCGGGCATCGCCACCGGCGCGGCGTTCGCGTCGAAGTACCTCAAGACCGGCCAGGTCACCGTGTGCTTCTTCGGCGAGGGCGCGCTCGGCCAGGGCGTGCTCTACGAGGAGATGAACCTCGCGCAGCTCTGGACGCTGCCCGTGATCTACGCGTGCGAAAACAACATGTACAACGAGTACACGCACTTTTCGGAGACGACGGCGGGCGACATCATCGCGCGTCCGGCGGCCTTCGGGATGGCGGCCGAGATCGTGGACGGCCAGGACGTGCGCGCGGTCTACGCGGCCGCGTCGAAGTACGTCGAGCGCGCGCGGCGCGGCGAAGGCCCGGCGTTCCTCCAGCTCGACACCTACCGCTACCGCGGCCATCACGTCGGCGACATCGCCCGCGAGTACTACCGGCCGAAGACCGAGGAGCAGCACTGGGTCGGACAGCGCGACCCGGTGAAGCTCCATTCCGAGTGGCTGACCTCAGAAGGCATCGCCGACAAGAGCACGCTCGACAGGATCACCGCCGAGCTCACCGCCGACATGGATGCGGCGGTGGAGTTCGCGACCAGCGCCCCCTATCCGGACCCGAGCAAGGTGGACGACGACGTGTATGCCTGAGACAGTGGTAGGGTCGACGCATGCGTCGACCGTCAAAGCGCGAGAGATTGGGTTCGGCGACGCCGTGCGCGAGGCGATCGCCGAGGAAATGCGCCGCGACCCGACCGTGGTCCTCATGGGCGAGGACGTGGCGGAAGCGGGGACGACGTTCAAGGTCCTGAAGGGGCTCGTCGAGGAGTTCGGCACGGAGCGGATCATCGACACGCCGATCTCCGAGCCCGGGTTCACCGGCATCGGCGTCGGCGCGGCGATGACGGGCATGCGGCCGATCATCGACATCATGTTCGGCGACTTCATGTGCCTGATCATGGACCAGGTGGTGAACCAGGCGGCGAAGATCCACTACATGTCGGGCGGCAAGTGGAAGTGCCCGCTCGTCATCCGCGCCACGATGGGCGCGACGCGGCGGTCGGCGGCGCAGCACTCGCAGTCGCTGCACGCGTGGCCGAGCCACATCCCGGGGCTGAAGGTCGTCATCCCCTCGACGCCGGCGGATGCGAAGGGGCTGATGAAGACGGCCATCCGTGACGACAACCCGGTGGTGTTCTTCGAGGACAAGATCAGCTACACGACGGTGAAGGGCCCGGTGCCGGACGAGGACTACGCGATCCCGTTCGGCGTGGCCGACATCAAACGCGCCGGCACCGACATCACGCTCGTCGGCACGAGCAGCATGGTGCAGGTGGCGCTCGGCGCGGCGGCCATGCTCGAGGAGATCGGCGTGAACGCGGAGGTCGTCGATCCGCGGACCACGTGGCCGCTCGACGAGAAGACGCTCGTCGAGTCCGCGAAGAAGACCTCGCGCTGCCTCGTGATCGACGAGGGCTATTTCCGCTACGGCGTCACGGGCGAGATGGCGTCGGTGATTGCCGAGGGCGCGTTCTACGATCTGGACGGCCCGGTGCGCCGCCTCGGAGCGAAGCACGTGCCGATTCCGTTTTCGCCGCCGCTCGAGGACGCGACGGTGCCGACTGAGCGCGACGTCTTCGAGCTCGCCCGGCAGATGTGTAACCGGTAGGGTCGACGCAGGCGTCGACCGTAGACGACGACAGGGTGCGGGCGATGCATGCATCGCCCCTGCCGTAATGGGTGATCCAATGGCGCTGAAGACCTACGGCACGATGGCGGTGGACTGGGAGCAGCGGATCGACTTCGATCGGCTGCGCCGCGAGCGGCTCGCGCGCATCAAGGAGCTGCTGGCGGCCTCCGACATGGGCGCCGTGCTCTGCTTCGACATGAACAACGTCCGCTACATCACGTCCACGCACATCGGGACGTGGGCGCAGGACAAGATCAGCCGCTTCACCCTGCTGCCGCAGCAGGACGAGCCGATCCTGTGGGACTTCGGCTCCGCCGCCCGCCATCACCAGCAGAACTGCCCGTGGCTCGGCGAGCGCTCGCGCGCCGGCATCCCCATGATGCGCGGCGCGATGACGCCGGAGATGGGGCGAGCCGAGGACGTGGCGCAGAAGATCCGCGTCGAGCTCGAGCAGCGCGGCCTGCACCAGGAGCCGCTCGGCGTGGACGTCATCGAGCCGCCGGTGCTGTTCGCGCTGCAGCGCGAGGGCATCACGGTCGTGGACGGCCAGCAGCTGCTCTCCGACGCGCGCGAGATCAAGACCGTGGACGAGATCTCGCTGCTCAACATGTCGGCGATGATGGTGGACGCCGCCTACTACGACCTCTACAAGGCGATGAAGCCCGGGATGCGCGAGAACGAGGCGGTCGCGCTGGTGGCGCAGCGGCTGTACGAGCTGGGCTCCGAGTACGTCGAGGGCGTCAACGCCATCTCCGGCGAGCGCTGCAGCCCGCATCCGCACGTCTTCTCCGACCGCGTGCTGCGGCCCGGCGATCCCGTCTACTACGACATCCTCCACTCCTACATGGGGTACCGGACCTGTTACTACCGCACGTTCGCGATCGGCTCGGCGCCGCGGGCGCTCGTCGACGCCTACAAGCGCTGCCGCGACTATCTCGACGCCTCCATCGAGCTGATTCGTCCGGGCCGGACGACGGCGGAAGTGGCCGCGGTGTGGCCGAAGGCGCAGGAGTTCGGGTTCCCGAGCGAGGAGGCCGCGTTCGCGCTGCAGATGGGGCACGGCATCGGCCTCGCCATCTGGGAGAAGCCGATGATCAGCCGGCTCGTCTCGCTCGACCATCCGCACGAGATCAAGCCGGGCATGGTGTTCGCGCTCGAGACCTTCTGGCCCTCCACCGACGGCTGGAGCGCCGCGCGCATCGAGGAAGAGATCGTCGTCACGCCGACCGGCCACGAGGTGATCACGCGCTTCCCGGCCGAACAGCTGCTCATCGCGGGCGCGCCGTTCGTCACCGTGAGCGGGACGCTGCCGACGCTGCGCGAGACGGAGGCGCCGACGCCGAACCAGCAGGTGGTCGAGATGATTGCCGCCGCCGCGCGCGCCGAAGCCAGGCCGGTCGGAGTGTCATCCTGATGCGTGCCAACAGATGGGGGTTGGATAACGTCAGCCCTGCGACCGTGGAAAAGCGGGCCGCGACAACGGAGCGGCCCGTGATGCCGTTCGAACAGGGGCTCCGGTAATGGCCGTGAGCGTGGTGATGCCGGCGCTGGAGATGGCGCAGGAAACGGGGAAGCTCGTCTCGTGGCTGAAGAAGGAAGGGGAGCACGTCAGGAAAGGCGAGATGCTCCTCGAGATTGAAACCGACAAGGCGGTGGTCGAGGTCGAGGCATTGAGCGACGGCATCCTCGGCGGCGTCACCGCGAAGGAAGGCGACGTCGTCCCCGTCGGCCAGACGATTGCCTGGCTGCTCAAGGAAGGCGAGCAGCCGCCGGCAGCGCCGAGCACGCCGGCGCAGACCGGCCGCCGCACCGACGCGGCCCCTGCTGCTGCGGTCGCCGCTCCGGCGGCCGCGGCCGGCACCGGACGCGGCGCACGCGTGTCGCCCAAGGCGCGCAAGATGGCGCAGGAGCACGGCGTCGACCTGTCGAAGGTCACTGGCTCCGGCCCGGGCGGCGAGATTCTGGCAGACGACATTCTGAACGCTGCCCAGACTTTCCGGCCCGCCCCGGCCACCCCACCCGCCACACACGCCCCAATCTCGTCGATCGCGCGCCTCATGGCGGAGCGGACGACGCAGAGCTGGACGACGGCGCCGCATTTCTTCCTCACGCGCGACGTGGATGCCACCGCGCTGAACGTTGCGCGCGAAACGCTGGTCCCGCACGTGGAGCGGTCGCACGGCGTGAAGGTCACGCACACAGATCTGCTCGTCGCCGCCGTGGCGCGTGCGCTCCGCCGGCAGCCCCGCCTCAACGGGAGCTGGGCCAACGGCACCATTACGCTGAACGAGGACATCAACATCGCGCTGGCGATGGCGTTCGAGTCGGGCACCCTCGACGCCGTGGTGACCGCGGTGATTCCGAAGGCGGACACACTGTCGGTCGGCGACATCGCGAAGCGGCGCATGGAGCTGGCGGAGCGCGCGGAGGCCGGCAGGCTGCAGCCCTCGGACATCTCGGGCGGCACGTTCACCATCAGCAATCTGGGCATGTTCAAGGTGGACGCGTTCACGGCGATCATCGTGCCGCCGCAGGCGGCCATTCTCGCCGTCGGTGCGATCGTGGACCGGGTCGTCGCCGTGAACGGTCAGCCCGCAGTCCGGCCGATGATGAAGCTGACGCTGTCCACGGATCACCGCGTCGCAGACGGTCTGCGGTCCGCGATCTTCATGCACGCGCTCGTCGAAGCGCTCGAATATCCGGATTTCAGCTGATGGAACTCGGACTGAAAGGCCGCGCGGCGGTCGTCACCGGCGGCAGCAAGGGGATCGGCCGCGCGATCGCGCGCGGGCTCGCGCGCGAGGGCGTGGACATCGTCCTCCTCGCCCGCGGCAGGGAGCAGCTCGAGAAGACCGCGGACGAGATCCGCAGGGAGAGCGGCGTGCGTGTGGTCGTCGCGCCCGCGGACATCGGCAGCGCCGACTCGGTCAAGCAGGCGGCGGCCACCGCCACGCGTGAGCTCCCGTCCATCCACGTCATCGTCAACAACGCCGGCGGTCCGATGCGCCGCATGGACCGGCAGATCACGTGGTCGGACGCCGAGTGGCTGGACGACGTGAACCTGAAGCTGATCGGGATGCTGCGCGTGACGCAGGCGTTCCTGCCGGCCGTGCCGAAGGACGGCAGCGGGCGCATCATCAACATCAGCGGCACCGCGTCGCAGCTCGTGTGGGCGCCGGCGCTCACGCACGGCCTGAACAACGCGGCCATGAACCAGGTGACCAGCTACCTCGCGCACGATCTTGCGGGCGACCAGATCACGGTGAACGCGATCATCCCCGGCCTGGTTGGCACCGAGGGGCGCGAGGCGTGGGCCGAGAACATGGCGAAGCAGCAGAACGTGACGAAAGAGGAGTTCCTCACGTCGTTCTGCCGCCGCATGGGGATCCCGTCGGGCCGCTGGGCGACGATGGAGGAGGTGGCGGACCTGGTGACCTTCGTCGCGTCCGATCGCGGCCGCTACATCAATGGCGCGAAGCTGCTGCTCGACGGCGGCCTGACGATTAATCCGCGTCCGGCATAGAGTACGTAGTGTCCGGCTTCAGCCGGACCACACTGAATCATGGCTACACCAACTGCAACCACCGGCATCACGCTCACGGATCCGAAACTGTTCCGCCAGGGCTGCTACGTGGACGGTGCGTGGGTCAGCGCGCGCTCCGGCGCGACGATCCCGGTGGACAACCCGGCGACCGGCGAGGTCCTCGGCGCCGTGCCGAAGCTGAGCGCGGCGGAAACGAACGATACGATTGCCGCCGCCGATCGCGCGCTCGCCGGGTGGCGGAAGAAGACCGCCAAGGAGCGCGCCGCCGTGATGCGCCGCTGGTTCGACCTGATGATGGCGAACCAGGAGGACCTGGCGGTGCTGATGACCACCGAGCAGGGGAAGCCGATCACCGAGTCGCGCGGCGAGGTCGCCTACGCCGCCTCCTTCCTCGAGTGGTTCGGCGAGGAAGCGAAGCGTGTCTACGGCGACACGATTCCCGGCCACCAGCCCGACAAGCGCATCGTCGTCATCAAGCAGCCGATCGGCGTCACTGCATGCATCACGCCGTGGAACTTCCCGCTGGCGATGATCACGCGCAAGGCCGGGCCGGCGATCGCGGCCGGCTGCACCGTGGTGCTGAAGCCCGCGTCGCAGACGCCGTTCTCGGCGCTGGCGCTGGCAGAGCTGGGCGCGCGCGCGGGGCTGCCGAAGGGCGTGTTCAACGTCATCACCGGGCCGGCCTCGGAAGTTGGCGGCGCGCTGACCTCCAGCCCCATCGTGCGCAAGCTGTCGTTCACCGGCTCCACCGAGGTCGGGAGGCTCCTCATGGCGCAGTGCAGCGCGACCGTGAAGAAGGTCTCGCTCGAGCTGGGCGGCAACGCGCCGTTCATCGTCCTCGACGATGCGGATCTCGATGCGGCGGTGGAAGGGGCGATCGCGTCGAAGTACCGGAACACCGGGCAGACGTGCGTCTGCGCGAACCGGCTGCTCGTGCAGGACGGCGTCTACGACGCGTTCGCGGAGAAGCTGGCGGCGGCGGTGAAGAAGCTGAAGCCCGCGCCCGGGCTCACCGCGGATGCGACGCAGGGACCGCTCATCGACGACAAGGCCGTCGCGAAGGTCGAGGAGCACGTGGCCGATGCGCTGCAGAAGGGTGCGCGGCTGGTCACCGGCGGCAGGCGCCATTCGCTCGGCGGGCGCTTCTACGAGCCCACCGTGCTCGCCGACGTGACCCCGGCGATGCTCGTCTCGCGCGAGGAGACGTTCGGTCCGGTCGCGCCGCTCTTCCGGTTCAAGACCGACGAGGAGGCGATCGCGCTGGCCAACGACACCGAGTTCGGCCTTGCGTCGTACTTCTACGGCCGGGACATCGGCCGCGTGTTCCGCATGGCCGAGGCGCTCGAGACCGGCATCGTCGGCATCAACACCGGGATCATCTCGACCGAGGTGGCGCCGTTCGGCGGCATCAAGGAGTCGGGCATCGGCCGCGAAGGCTCGAAGTACGGCATCGAGGACTTCCTCGAGATCAAGTACCTCTGCTTCGGCGGGATCTAGGAGGACGCGGAGGACGCGGAGGACGCGGAGGGTACGGAGGGAACGGGTTCACACGGAGACACGGAGACACGGAGGCACGGAGCGTCTCCGATTCTCCGGAACACTAAGGCGCCCGTCGCCATCGAGTACAAGGACGCTGCTGCTTTCCCAACACCGTGGAATCAGCTTGAAGCAGGGATCCTGTACGGCCTTCACCTGCCGTTGCTTATCAGTATTCCTGAAGTGGCACGGGAAGGTCGGCGAGAACTACTACCGACGGTAATGTCGGCTTCAGCCGGACCGCACTCATTGAGAATCACATTTCGCGCAGCCGGGTGGCGTGCATTCCTGCTGCTTGCGTCACTGATCGCTGCGCTGTTCGTGCTGCCACGCGCGCTGTCGGTGCCGCCGGCGCGTGCTGAAGTCGAAGAGGCGATTCGTGCGGCCTGGGGCCGCGAGGAATGGTCCAGACGCTCGCCGGGCCTGGAGGACGCGGCCGGCGACGAGAAGCGCCGGCTGCAGGAGGAGATCGGGCGCGCCTCCATCGCGATCAGCAACCGCAGGGTCACGGACGTGACGATTCGGCGCAGCCTGGTCGGACCGCCGTTCGCGTATCGCTGGGCCTATTTCGTCGCCGCCAGGATCCAGCCCGGCGGCGACGTCGAGTACTACCGGATCAGCCGCGGCCTCGCCACGCCGACCGGCCGGTTCTGGTGGCGCCTGCGCCTCTTCTGATCGCCTAACGCGCCGGTGGCGCGATGGTCGCCGGGTCCCAGTGCTCCACCGCCTTGCCGTCGCGGATCCGCCACATGTCGAACCACGTCGTCGTGTACTTCGCGCCCGGCTTGCGCGGGTCGTCGTACTCCCGCACGAACGCCACCGTGACGATGTCGCCGCTGGCCGTCACCGCGACGACCGGCGTGCGCCAGCTCTTGCGGTCGGGAATCGGCGTCGGCTTGCGGCTGCCGAAGAACTTCATCACCGCGTCGAGCCCGGTCGGCACGTTCGGGTTGTGCTGGATGTACTCGGGCGCGATCCATTTCGGCGCCTCGCTCCAGTGGTTGGCCTCCAGCAGGTCGCGGACGATGTGCAGGACGACCTGCTTGTTGGCGTGCAGCTGCGGGTCCTTGTCGGTGAAGAGCGATTCCGGATCCGGATGCCGGGTCACGGGAACCTGGGCCATCGCCGGCGCGGCCGCCAGCAGGACGAGCAGGAGCGCGAGTGCGGGCTGTCGTGTCATGGCGCAAATCTTAGCGCTATTCTAGGGACGGTATGCCGAAGCCGACGGCGGCCGGCGTCATCCTCGCGGTGGCGGTCCTGACGGCGGGACTCGTGTTCGGGGTGCTGCAGTGGCGCGCGTCCACCGCCACGATCTCGGCGGGCTTCTGGTTCGACGACTTTCCCTTCGACCTGCCCGCTGACGCGACCGCCAGGCTGGGCGGGCCCCTGACCGACCGCGACATCGACACCATCAGGCGCGTCGCGCGCGCCGAGGTCGAGCAGGCCTTCTCCGGCCTGCGGATCGTCGTCACCGGCGACCGCGACGCGTTCTGGCGCGTGCGCGTGCAGCGCGACCTCCGGCGGGGAGTGAACGGCGGCCGCCTCAGCCGCATTCCCATCTCGGGCGAATCGGTCGCGCTGGGGCCGTTTGGTGGCGCCGGAGCGGTGAATTTCATGGTGGCGGCGCTCGGCGCGGTCGCCTACGCGCCACCAGACGCGTCGCGGCCCGCCATCATCGACGGCATCGGCCGCGGGATCGGACGGGCCGCCGTCCACGAGTTCGGCCACGCGATGGTGAGCGCCAACCACAGCCAGGACGAAGACAGCTACGAGTACCGCAGCGCCGATCGCGCGTCGCAGTATTACGGCGAGCTGCACTGGGCCGGCGCCGGGCCGCTGCTGCAGCGGCGCTTCGGCAAATGAGGGCCCGTATGAGCGATTCCTACGTCGTCGTCTCGACCGTGCAGGGGCAGTTCGCCGAGGAGCAGGTACGCGCGTTCCTGGAAGCGCAGGGGATACCGACCGAGGTGCGCGGCGAGACGCTGCGCGCGACGCACGGGCTCTCGATCGACGGCCTGGGCGCCGTCGAGATCCTCGTGCCGCGGCAGCGCGAGGAGGAAGCCCGCGAGTTGCTGGCTGCAGTGGACCGGGGTGAGTTCAGGCTGCCAGAGGAAACGGAGGAGACGGAGGAAGCGGATTCACACGGAGAAACGGAGTAACGGAGTTTCTTTCTTCAAGAAGAAGAAACCTCCGCGCCTCCGCGCCTCCGTGTGAGCCCGTTCCCTCCGTCACCTCCGCTATCTCACTGTTCGACGATCGTCAGCTGGCTCAGATGATTCGGGAACGGCGTGAACGACGCCGTGCGGCCGAAGCGGTCCTTCGCGGTGACGGTATAGCGCAGCTCGCCGATGGGCGCGTCCATCGGCACCTCCCAGACACCCGTCCACATCTCCACCGGCGCGCGGAGGTACTCCTGCTTCGGGAACGGCACGTTGCCGCGCCACCGCATCGGGATGTCGACCGTCTTGCCGGCGTACTCGATGTGGAGGACCATCTCCGCCGTGTTCTCCACCTCGCCGGTGCCGCCGTCAACCGCGGTCATGCGGAAACCGGCGCGCTGCCCGCGCCGGAAGCGGTTCGTGTTGTAGCAGCGCAGGGGCACGCCTGGGCGCGTGTAGTCGGCCATGTCGCCCCAGATGACGAGCTTGCCCATGCCGTGTCCTGCCTGCGGCTCGGGTGGCGGTGGCGGGGGCGCGGCCTGCCTCCCTTGCCCGGCCGCCACCGAGCCCGCACTCAGGCTGGCGACCACGATCACCAACAGCAACACGATCCGTCTCAGAACCATCACGCCTCCAGTGCCTGCCCGCTGCGGTCTGGCAGAGTGAAGATTAACACTGCCGCGAGCAGGAAGAACGCCGACGTGACGCCGAGCGCCAGGCCGATGCCGATGCCCGGCACGGTGGCGATGGCGCCGATGGTGAACGGGGCGACGGCGCCCGCCATCCGCCCGATGTTGTAGCTCGTGCCCTGCCCGGTGGCGCGCACGGCGGTCGGGAAGAGCTCCGCTATGAAGCTGCCGAACATGCTGAAGTAGCCGTGGCCGAAGTAGCCCAGGACCGGCCCGAGCAGCATCAGGATCAGCGGGCTCCGCGCCATCTGCCCGTAGATGGGGACGAGCACCGCCGCCGACAGCATGAACAGGATGAACGTCCGCCGCCGTCCGAGCCGGTCGGCGATGAAGCCGAACGTGAGGTAGCCGAGATACGCGCCGATCTGCACGGGGATGATCCACCCGAGCGATCCGACCACGCCCATGCCGGCCCCGCCCTGCGCGACCGGGCGCGCGAGGAACGCGGGCAGCCAGAAGAAGATGCCCCAGTAGGCGAACTGCACCGACGCGCCGAGCAGGATGATGAGCAGCGTGCGCGCCAGCAAGGCGCGGCCGAAGATGACCTTGAACGGATTGGCCACGCGTGCCGCCGCCGCGCCGCGCGCCACCCAGGCCTCCGGCTCGCGCACGTTGCGCCGGATCCAGAGCGTGAAGAACGCGGGCAGCACGCCGACGACGAACAGCCAGCGCCAGGCTTCAGGCTTGCCGGTGCCGAGAATGAGCGCGGCCATCAGCGCGGCGGTGATGTAGCCGATGGCCCACCCCGACTGCATGATGCTGATGGCCTTGTTGCGGTGCTGCGGCGGCCACGTCTCGCTGATGAGCACCGCGCCCGACGCCCACTCGCCGCCCATGCCAATGCCGAGCAGCGCGCGCCACAGGAGGAGCTGCAGCACCGACTGCGACGTCGCGGCGCCGAGCGAGGCGACCGAGAAGAAGACGATCGTCGCCATGAGCGCCCGCGCGCGGCCCAGCCGGTCGGCGACGTAGCCGAAGATGACGCCGCCCAGCCCCGACATCACCAGCGTGACCGTGCCGAGCATGCCCGCGGTGGCGTCGTCGAACCCGAAGTAGGTGCGGAGCTGCCCGATGGCCATCGCGTAGAGCATGAAGTCCATGGCGTCGAGCATCCAGCCGAACTTCGCGGCCAGGAGCACGCGCCACTGCTCGGGCGTGATCGTGCGGTACCAGGGGACGGCGGCTGTGGTGACCGTCATGAAAAAAGGGCGCGGTGCCGAGCACCGCGCCCTTCATGTTACGCGAGCGTCCGACTAGAAGTCGTACTTCAGGGCGAACTGCATCACGCGCGGATCGTCCGCGCCGGTGATGCGGCCGAAGTTCGCGGCGCTCAGGTTGGTCACCGGGTTGTTGAGGTTGACCCAGTTGAACGCGTTGAACGCCTCGACGCGCGCCTCGATCCGCTGGTTGTTCGGCAGGCGGAACGCGCGCACGAGCGAGAGATCGACCACCTTGCGCGCCGGCCCGTCATACGCGTTGCGGACCGAGTTGCCGTAGGTGCCGAGCGCCGGCTGCGCGAACGCCGCGCCCCGCAGCCAGTTGTTGATCGTGCCGTTGCCGTAGACGTCGTTCGACACCTGGTTCGCGCGCTGGTTGGTCGCCTGCATGCCCGAGAGCGCCCGGTCGGCGCCCGTGGTGACCGTCAGCGGCGCGCCGGACTGCGCGCGGAGCACGCCCGAGAGCCTCCAGCCGGAGCCCAGCATGCGGGCCGCGGTGCTGGTGAACTCCGGCGTCTCGATGCTCGCCGTCGCGTTGAAGATGTGCTTTCTCCACGCGTCGCAGCGGCCCTTGTCGCGCTCGAACACCGCGTCCACGTCCGCCGGCGGGTTGAGCATCGAGATCGGCGTGGTATAGCCCGTGGCGACGTTCAGCGGCGCCTGCCCCTGGCTGACGAGGCCCTCGCACCGCGACACGGTGTAGTTGGCGCTCGTCGTCAGGCCGCCGGCCGACCGCCGCTGGACCGACAGCAGCAGGCCCTGGTAATCCTGCCGGCCGCGGTCGCTGATGTAGTCGAGGTAGCCGAAGTACCGCCCCAGCGACGGGTTGAGCAGCGTGAGTTCCCGGCGCTGCTCGAGCGACGTCTGGCAGTTGGCGAAGGTCTGCACCGGTCCGCCGGGGAGCCCCGCCGTGCAGGGTGCGGTCACCGTCGCGCCGGCGGAGTTCACGACCGCCGGGTTGGCATCGACGACGCCCCACACGTTCACGAGGTGGTTCCCCATGTAGGTGGTCGAGAACGCCAGGTTGTCGCCGATCTGCTGCTGCCAGGCCACGTTCCAGCTGTGGTTCCGCGTGTTCTTGATGTCGTACGGCACCGTGATGAACAGCGAGGCGAGGGCGGACTCGTAGGGGTAGTTCGAGGTCGAGATCGGGAACGGGTTGGTGCGTCCCACGGCGCCCCACGGGTCGTCCAGCCGTGTGCCGGTCAGGCGCTGCTCGAGGCCGAACGGCGGCGCCGAGCGTGAGTCGAAGAAGAACTGGCCGGTGACGAAGTCGCCGGTCATGCCGTAGCCGGCGCGCAGCGACATGCGGCCGTCGGCCTTCGGATCCCACGAGAAGCCGACGCGCGGCGCGACGTTCGACCACACGGTCTTCATGCCGGTCGTGCCCGGGAAGCCCTCGTCACCCGGGTAGTGCAGCCCGGCCGGCGCCTGCGGGAACACGCGGCTGCGCTCGCCGCGGCGGAAGCGGTCGATGCTGAAGTTGTAGAACGCGCCGTCCTGGCTGTCCTGCGGGAACCAGGGCTCCCACCGCGCGCCGTAGTTCAGCGTCATCGTCGGCGACAGGCGCCAGGTGTCCTGCCCGTAGAGCGCGAAGTACGGCTGGTTGATGTCCTGCCGGAACGGCGTGGCCTGCCGGTACTCGAACACGCGGCCCATCAGGAAGTCCGCCAGCGGCAGGCCGGTCACCGCGCCGTTGAACGAGATGGGGCCCATCGAGCGGACGTTCGACTCGGTCTGCCAGTTGGACAGCGCCACCGCGCCGCCCACGCCGAACTGGTGGCTGCCGCGCACGATCGTCAGGTCGTCCGAGATCGTGTAGGTGTTCGGCTTGTAGAACGAGAACGTCTCGGTGCCGGTGTTGATCGAGAAGGCGCCGGTGATGGTGATGTTCATGTAGTTCGGGATGTAGGTGAACATGTTGATGCCCACATCCCCGGGTCCGAACAGCTCCGCGTGCGTGCGGACGACGCTCGTCCGGTTCACCGCCAGGCGGAGGTTGTTGACCATCGTGTTGCTCATCACCCACGTGTCGCCGAGCACGAACGAGTGCACGGTGTTGTCGCGGCCGCCGAGCGTCGCGGCGAGGATGTTCCCCCCGGAGTTCAGGAAGGCCGGATCCCAGTACGTCTTCGACAGCATGTAGCGGCCGAAAATCGAGTGGTTCTGGTTCATCTGCCAGTCGAGGCGCGCGATCGGCATGTCTTCGGCCGGCTTGGTCGTGCGCGAGTAGGCAATCTGGCCGCAGGGGTCGCTGGTCGTCGGCAGCATCCGCGCGATGCGGACGGCGGCCGGGCTGAATTGCGCCGGGTCGATGCGGTTGTTGGCGAAGCCGAGCGCGGCCGGGAGCGCGAGGTTCCCCTGCGCGCGGCACTGCGCGGAGGCGACGGTGGAGAAGTCGCCGGCCAGCATCTGCGCGGTCGGGATGAACGTGATGATGTCGGCCGGGGTCTGCGTGGAGCGGGTACCCTGATACGCGCCGAAGAAGAAGATGCGGTCGCGGACCAGCGGGCCGCCGAGCACGCCGCCGAACTGGTTGCGCACGAGGCCGTCCGTGTTGCGCTCGCCGGTCTGCCGGTTGATCGAGGCGAACGGGCTGGTCGCGTTGAAGCGGTGGTGGCGCGCGAACTCGAACACGTCGCCGTGGAACACGTTGGTGCCCGCCTTCGTGGCCACGCCCACCGTGCCGCCGGCCTTGTAGCCGTTCTGCGCGTTCTGCGAGCTGGTCTCGACGCGGAACTCCTGCATCGCGTCCGGGAACGGCAGCGGCAGGTTCACGCCGTCATACACGTTGTTGTGCAGCGCGCCGTCCAGCAGGTAGGCGACGCCGAACTGCTGGCCGCCGGCGATGGCGATGCCGCGGCTCTGCGTCAGGCTGCGGCTCGACGGGTTGCCGGTGTCGACCGCGGCGCCGGCGAGGATGATGAGCGACGCGGGATTGCGCCCCTCGAGCGGCAGCGCCTCGACCGCCTCGTTGTCGATGACCTGGCCGATGGCCGGGTTGCGCGTCTCGACGAGCGGCGCCGCGGCTTCGACCGAGATGGTTTCCGCGAGCTGGCCGAGCGACAGCGTCACCGGAATGACCGGGTTGCTGCCGACCTGCAGGACGATGCCCGTCTGCGCGAAGCTGCGGAATCCGGACAGGGACGCTTCCAGGCGGTATGGGCCGATCGGCAGGTTCAGCAGCGCGAATGAACCATTGCCCTCGGTGACGACTTCACGGCGGAAGCCGGTGTCGGTCTGGATGGCGGTAACCGTGACGCCCGGCAGAATGCCGCCGCTCTCGTCGACGACGGTGCCGTTTATTTGTGCAGTGGCCTGGGCCCAGGCCACGCTGGTCGAAACAACAAGGATCAGCAGAACGCGCAACATCAACCCTACCGGGTGATACATGGCTCCTCCCCGAAAGTACCGTTGCCGCCGAAGCACCGACGAGTGCGACGTGCCGCTGATTATATATGCCGGGGGCCGGACGGCCCCCGGCGGCGCCCAGGACGGGGCTAGAACTGGTACTTCAGCGCGAACTGCATGATGCGCGGGTCGTCCGCCGTCAGGATGCGTCCGAACGTCGCGCTGCTGAAGTTCGTCACCGGGTTGCCCCATCGGAACCAGTTGAACGCGTTGAACGCCTCGACGCGTGCTTCGATGCGATGGGTGTCCATGAAACGGAAGGACCGCACGAGTGAGAGGTCGACGACGCGCTTGCCCGGACCTTCGTAGGCGTTACGGCCGGCGTTCCCGTGGGTGCCCAGCGCCGGCTGCGCGAACGCCGCCGGACTGAACCAGTTGTTCAGCGACCGGTCGCCGAACGGGTCGTCGCGCACCTGGTTCGGACGCTGGTTCTGCATGCCGGTCAGCGCCCGGTCGGCCCCGGTCGTGATGTTCAGCGCGCTTCCCGACTGCGCGCGGAAGATTCCTGACAGCCGCCATCCGGACGCGAGCATGCGCGCGGCGGCATTGGAGAACTGCGGCGCTTCGACGCTGGCCGTGAGGTTGAAGATGTGCGTCGGCGAATTGCTGCACGGGCCTTCATCCGCGTCGAACAGCGCGTCCGCGTTGGCCGGTGGATTGATGAGCGAGACCGGCCGCATGTAGCCCGTGCCCACGTTCAGGGGACCGCCGCCCTGGCTGATCAGGCCCCGGCACTCCGACAGCGTGTAGTTGACGTTGGTGGTGAGCCCGTTCGCCGACCGCCGCTGGAAGGAGAGCAGCAGCCCGTTGTAGCGCTGCCAGCCGTAATCGGTGACCCAGTCGAGGTACCCGATGTACTGCCCGACCGCTGGATTGGCCTGCGTGATCTCCCTGCGCACGTCGATTGGCGCCGCGGAACAGTTCGGGTACGTCTGGGTGCCGCCTGGCGCGGCCGGGTTCCGCAGCGTGCACGGGCTCGTCGGTGACGCAAGGCCGGCGGGAAGGACGCCCGGATTCCCCGTCACATCGCCCCAGACGTTGGTCAAGTAGTTCCCGAGATAGCTCGCCGACACGCCGATGTCGTCGCCGAACTGCTGCTGCACGCCAAGATTCCAGCTGTGCACGCGCGTGGTCTCGAGGTCGTACGGCACCGAGAGGAGCAGGGCGTACGGGGGGAACTCGCGGACGCCACCGGCCGGGAGCGGGTACGGGTTCACTCTGCCGGCGGCGCGGAACGGATCGTCCAGGGACCGCGGCCCGAGGTTGATCAGGCGCTGCTCCAGGCCGAACGGCGGCGCCTGCGCGGCGTCGAAATAGAACTCGCCGGCGACGAAGTTGCTGTTCATGCCGTATCCGGCCCGCACCGACGTGCGACCGTTGCCCTTCGGGTCCCAGGAGACGCCCACGCGCGGCTGCAGATTCAGCCACTCGGCGTACATCCCCGCCTTGGTCGGGAACCCCTCGTCGCCGGGATAGGACAAGCCGGGAGGCGCCTGCGGGTAGGTCGTGCTCCGCCGGCCGGCCTGGAACCGGTTGATGTCGAAGTTATAGATCTGGCTCTGCTGGTGCTGCTGCGGGAACCACGGTTCCCACCGCAGACCGTAGTTCATCGTCACCTGGGGCGACAGGCGCCACGTGTCCTGCGCGTAGAGCCCGACATACTTCTGCTTGATGTCCAGCGTGAACGGCGTGGACTGGCGGAACTCGAAGACGCTGCCGAGCATGAAATCGGCGAGGGGCAGGCCGGTCGCGCTGCCGTTGAAGCTGAAGGCGCCGGGCGACCGGACGTTGGAGTTGGTCTTCCAGTCCGAGAAGCTCACCGACGCGCCGAATCCCCACTGGTGGTCCCCGCGGACCATCGTGAGGTCATCGGAGATGGCGTACGTATTCGGCCGGTACCACGAGTCGGTTTCCGTCCCCGTGTTGATCGAGAAGCTGCCGGTCACGCTGACGAGCATGTAGTTCGGAATGAAGGAGTTGATGTTGACGCCCACGTCCTGAGGGCCAAACATGTCCGCGTGCGTCCTGTGAACGTTCGTGCGGTTGGCGGTGAAACGGATGTTGTTGACGACCGTGTTGCTCAACACCATCGTGTCGCCAATCGCCAGCGACTGCGAGTCGCTGTCGCGGCCCCCGGCGCCCGCCCCCGCCGCGGACAGAATGGTGTCGCTGTTCAGCAGCGCCGGGTCCCAGAACGTGGTCGTCAGCATGTAGCGCCCGAACACCGAATGGTTCTGATTGACCTGCCAGTCGACCCGGCCGATCGACTGGGACTCGCGCGGCAGGGTCTTCCGCGAATACGAGATCTGGCCGCACGGGTCGGTGGTCGTCGGCAGCCGGCGCGCGATGTTGACCGCCGCCGGGCTGAACAGCGCGGGGTTGACGCGGTTGCCGGCAAAAGGCGCGGGCAGGTTCAGGTTCCCCTGCGCCCGGCAGCTCGCCGAGGCCACCTGTGTGAAGTCGCCCGCCAGCATCGCCGGCGTCGGGATGAATGTGACGATGTCGGCCGGTGTCTGCGTCGCGCGCGTCCCCTGATAGGCCCCGAAGAAGAAGATCCGGTCCGTCGCAATCGGACCGCCCAGCGTGCCGCCGAACTGATTGCGCACGAGGCCGTCCGTGCGGCGCTCGCCGGTCGCGCGATCCACGGCGGCAAACGGGCTCGTGGCGTTGAAGCGGTGGTGGCGCGCGAACTCGAACAGATCGCCGTGGAGCAGGTTCGTGCCGGCCTTGGTCACCAGGCTCACCGTGCCGCCGCCCTGCCGGCCGTTGGCCGCGTTCTGCGAGCTGGTCTCGACGCGGAACTCCTGCAGCGCGTCGGGAAATGGCAGCGGCAGGTTGAGGCCGTCCAGCACGTTGTTGTGACTGGCGCCGTCGAGCAGATAGGCCACGCCGAAGGGCTGGCCGCCCGTGATCGAGATCCCGCGGCTCGTCGTCATGCTGCGGCTCGAGGGCGCGCCGGTATCGGCCGCGGCGCCCGCCATCACGACCAGCATCACGGGATTGCGGCCCTCGAGCGGCAGCGCCTCGATGCGCTCGTTCTCGATGACCTGGCCGATGGCGGGGCTCCGCGTCTCCACGAGGGGCGCCGCCGCTTCGACCGACACCGTCTCGGCGAGCTCGCCGAGCTGCAGCGCCACCGGGATCACCGGGTTGCTCCCCACCTGAAGGACGATGCCAGTCTGCACGTAGCTGCGGAAGCCGCTGAGCGACACCTCGAGGCGGTACGGGCCGATCGGGAGGGCCGTCAACGTGAACGAACCGTCGGCCTCGGTCACGACCTCACGCCGCAGACCGGTGTCGACCTGAGTGGCGGTGACGGTGGCGCCGGGCAGGACGCCGCCGCTGCTATCGGCCACCGTCCCGTTGATCTGGGCCGTGCTCTGGGCCAGGACCGTGGCCGTCGAGAGGAGAAGGATCGCCAAGGTGCGAAACGACAGACCGACTGCAAGAGACATTGCGTCCTCCCATGAACAGGGTTGCCGCCGACGCCGCAGATGGGGTCCCGCCGAGGGTTCTTGACAGGTTTTCCGCTAGTGTGGCGCTTATAACACGTTTGCGGGAGCGTTGACAGTGCCTCGCGGCGACAGTACAGTTCGGTCGGGCCGCCGCCACGGTGTCTCTGGAGGGTGTCAATTTGTTGCTGAAGAAGGCCCGCGTGCCACTGCTGGTGCTGCTTGGGGCGCTCGTCACCTGCCCGGCGTTCGCGCAGACCGATCACATATCCGGCAGCTGGCGCCCGCTGCCGCGCAACCAGGACGGCAGCGGCATGATTGGCGATCTCGCCGGCGTGCCCGTGAGCCCCGCCGGACGCTGGAAGGCCGAGAGCTGGTCGCCGGACGAGTTCGACAGCTCCGAGTGGATCTGCCGGCCGCACGCCTGGGACTACTCGCTCGAGGGGCCGCTCTCCGCGCTGCGGTTGTGGGCCGACGTCGATCAGGCGACGCAGGAGATCATCGCCTACCGCGGCCACATCAATCAGGCGGAGCAGGAGACGGTCATCTGGATGGACGGCCGTCCGCATCCGCCGGCCAGCGCGCCGCATACCTGGAGCGGCTTCTCCACCGGTGAGTGGGAGGGCGACACGCTCGTCGTGACGACGACGCACCTGAAGGAGACCTACCTTCGCCGGTGGGGCATCCAGCGCAGCGACCGCGCCGTCGTCCGCAACCGGTGGAAGCGGATGGGCGACTTCCTGCAGGCGACCTCGATCCTCTACGATCCGGTGTTCATGGCGGAGCCGTACATTCGCACGACGATGATGTGGGTGGACGATCCCAACGTCGCGCTGGAGCCCTACCCGTGCGAGGAAGCGACGGAGGTCGCCGTGCCGCGCGGCACCGTGCCGCACTTCCTGCCGGGACAGAGCATTCTGCCGAGCTGGAATCCGCAGTGGTCCGATGCGTTCGGCACGCCGTTCGAGGCGCGCAGCGGCGGACCGGAGACGCAGTATCCCGAGTACATCGCGAAGATGAAGAAGATGCCGAAGCCGCCGACCCCGGCGCCGGCGCGAAGTGGAGGCGGCCGATGAAGATCAACGGTGCGCAGGTGCGCCGGTGCGCGGGTGCGCTGGTGCTGATCGCCGCGGCCGTGGTGCTTGCGAGCCCCCGTGTCGAAACCCAGGGCGCGCAAGCGAAGCGGCCGTGGCCGCCGGTTCTCTCGGCCCCCGCGCCCGGCGAAGTGGAAGTCGCGCACGTCCGCGGCGACATCCACATGATCACCGGCGGCGGCGGCAACGTCACCGTGCAGGCCGGCGAGGAAGGCGTGCTGCTCGTCGACACGGGCACCGCGGCGATGGCGGAGAAGGTCTGGGCGGCGGTCCAGTCGATCTCCAAGAAGCCGATGCGTTACATCATCAACACGACCGAGCAGCCGGAACACGCCGGCGGCAATGCCGTGATTGCCCCGCGCGGCGCGATCGTGCCGCTCCGCGGCCGCAACTACACCGCGGGCCCGATGGGCAGCATCGAGTACAACAAGGCGTCGGTGATCGCGCACCTGAACGTGCTGCACCGCATGTCGGCGCCCACGGGGCAGACCGCGATGTACCCGACGATGGCCTGGCCCGACAACAGCTACTCGACGGCGGTGAAGCGCTTCTACTTCAACCACGAAGCGGTGGTCGTCACCCACCTGCCGGGCAACACCGACGGCAACAGCGTCGTCATGTTCCGCAATTCCGACGTGATCAGCGTCGGCGATCTGCTCGACCTGTCCGGGTACCCGCTCATCGATCTCAAGGCGGGCGGCAGCATCCAGTCGCTGGTGACGACCCTCAACCGCCTCATCGAGATGGCGGTGCCGGAAGCGCACGCGGCCGGCGGGACGCTGATCGTGCCCGGTCACGGCCGCATCGCGGATCACGCGGAGGTCGCCTACTACCGCGACATGGTCACCATCGTCCGCGACCGCATCCAGGACGGCATCAAGAAGAAGATGACGCTCGAGCAGATCAAGGCGTCGCGGCCGACGCGCGAGTACGACCCGCGCTACGGGCGCACCACCGGATTCACCACGGACATGTTCGTCGAGGCGGCGTATCGCAGTCTCGTGGCCGCAGGAACCAACTAACCATGAGGGCAAAGGTCAAAGGTCAAGGGTCAACGGTTGTGCTTCTCGCGGTTGTCGCCGTGGCCGCGTCGGCCATCGTCCACGCGCAGGCGCCCGCCTCCGCACAAGGCTCCGGCGTGGCAGGCCCCGCGCAGGGCGGACGCGGGGGCCGCGGCGG
>Ga0194131_10003474_pt1 | contig 24829 bp, 19 predicted proteins | sample TA2KigO120mmetaG_FD_148631 | JGI IMG/M metagenome (GOLD analysis project Ga0194131, IMG submission 148631) | Freshwater microbial communities from Lake Tanganyika, Tanzania - TA2015053 Kigoma Offshore 120m | ecosystem: Environmental > Aquatic > Freshwater > Lake | place: Tanzania: Lake... | reverse complement strand
TTGGCTGCCACCTGAAATAGGCCCTCATTACCGAGCAAAAAATCTCCACCGGCTGCAACAAAGAGTTTGCTCCACGCCCCATCGCCGGCTTCCACGTCACTCCAGCCATTTGAACCGCGCCAAAGCAAACTCCCCTTCTCATCGAGGGCAATCAAAGAACCCACCGAACCATTCCATTGCAGTCTCGTCACCGTGCCTATTTGCAGAGGATGAACAATCGTCGGTGGGTTCCACTCCAGCAGCGAGATCCTTTGCTGATCGGAGATAGGCCCCGACGTTTTTCGTCTGTCGTTCACAAGCCACGGCCATGCGACTCCAGTTCCAGGGGTTCCGAAAAAGACTTCTACTCCCGCTGGTTCACTCGCTATTCGCAACGGCTCTAGGGCTGAAGAAGGCTTATGGCGGGGCGCTTGATGGACCAGATTCAGTGCAATCCGCGCCTCATCATTGCGGGAGTGAACTCGAGGATCGTCCTTGAAAACTCGACCTTGTTGATCCACGATAACCATTCCCGCCTCCGTCAAATCCGCCGTGCGTAAGGCGTCGATTGGGTGATCGTTCGAATCCACTAGAATGGCACCGGCGCCGCTCATCAGACCATGAAGCCGAAGATCGTACGTGAGCATACGGCCGTTACTTAGGACCAAATGCAGCTGCTTGGTTTCGTCGTTTTGTCGAGCTGCCAGAATACTGGTTCCTTGCAGATTCTGTTGGTCCGGCAAGAAACTGTGGAGCAATACTCGGCCTGTTTCTGTCGGAAGCTCCGACAAACCCAAATGTCGGTAGGAATGATCTAAGGATTCCAACAGCACCACCATATTACTGGACATGATATCGATAGAGAGCACTCTTTCTCCTGGAGTGCCGATAAACGCAGTAGAAATAGTCGCTTGTTTAGCAGAGCGAGGATTTTCAATATCTGTCGAAAGCCGCCACATTCCTCCGTTTACGCCAGCCACGTACAAATGATGGATTTTGCGTTGCGAATCAAACCACGGAGCAGGAGGCGCATCTTGAGCTGAGAGCCGCAAGTGAGATGCGAGTGGAATTGATGAATTCGTAGGGCTGGAATCCGATGAAAACGCAAGCCTCCGCCACGGACCTGGGGGCAGCACGCCCTTTTCTGGAATCACTCTTGATCGGACGGCTTGAACATCTCCGTTGCTATCCAGTTCTGTCATCCAGAGTGCCGGCGGTGAACCCGGCGACAGAATTACATGCCGGACGCGATTGAGATTCAAAGCTGTGTCCCCGTCGAGCCAGAAGCGCCACCCAGTCGAGCTACGTTGATAAAGGTTGCTCGCTTCAGTTCTTGCCAGCACGACTCCCGGCGAACAGGCGATCTCCTCGACGCGTTGGTCGAAAGGATGGATCTCGCTCGTCCGGTACGATCCTTGTCGATCGAAAATTAGTGACGCGATTTGGGCGTCTTTCCCGGCTCCATTTGAAAAGGCCAGCCAGATTTGTCGGGCATCGTCCGCCGAGGCTGCAGCTGCGGTGATCGCGTTGTCGCTAAAACGGCGAACCTCCCGAAGTTCGCGACGCGCGGAACTATAGAAAATGATTCGCGCCGGGGTGATCAGCAATTTGTCGTTCTCAAGTGGAAGTACGAAACGAATGTCGCTGGGATCGACCGGGTGAACGGCGTTGGTTCCAATAAGGGTGTGCCACTGACCCGCAATCTGCACATCCAGACCAGAGGCCGTAATTCGGTTCGTTTCCGGCGAACACGCTTCGGTCACGACTGCGATTTGTCCGTTACTGGACACGGCAAGATCAGAGAGCCACGGAGATGATGGCCCGCCAGATTCCGGCGTCGTCCGACGAAGTCGAAACGTGGTGGGCTTCACCCGGTGCAAACCTCCGCCCATTGTTGTCATCAACAGTGTTTGGTCCGTCGGGTCCATTTCCGCGGCAGTGATCGCGTGTGCGTTCGGACTATCCTTTCGATGAAGGTGTAACAGCGGTTTGAAAGCATTGCCTAATGGAACTTGGGCGGTGTAGTACAACGCCAGACATACACCCATCAATGCGACGGCACCCACGAGGCATGTCTTGCATGCAGTCTTGTCAAAGCCGGGGCGCCGCAGTCCCTCCAATCTCCGGGTGCTTCGACGGCTGTTCTTTGGCTTCACATTCCGCAGAGACGGAATGAGACTTTCCCTCGTAACTTCGACCTCAGGCGCGTCTGCGAGTAACATTCCCCGGTCATGCCGCGACCTGCGAATCGCTGAGTCCGCTGAATCGAGCGCCGATTCATGCCTGAGCATTTGCGCCTCCGCCTCGTGTCGTATCCGCTGGATGGATGGCTGAAACGTTCCGGACGCATTGACCACGATTGCAGACTCGAGAAGGCTTAATGCCCATTGAGCTCTTTCGATTTCGACGAGGAGATCCGTTAGGAGCAGAACGGCGACAAGGTCCAGTTCCGAGGCGGACGGTCTGTTCAACCGTTGTATTTGCTCCAACAAAGACATGCTGAACTCGTTGAGCCTTCGACCATGCGCGGCTCGCGCAAGCAGGGATTGCCCGGGCGCAACTCTCTCCAACATTTCGAGCATCGAATGCCGCGCTCTGTCAATCCGACCACCCGCTTGCCGTTCGGCATGTCTCAGTAAATCCCAGGCGGTTAAGAAGCGGTGAAGCCAGGGGTGACCTTCAGCATTAATGGAAACGCCGAACTCCGCGACAATACTGACCATCTCCAACTCAGCCGCCATGGCGTGTCCCGTGGAATTGGCCGCCGAAACAAGCTTTCCCCCGTTCGCGCCGGGGCGACAGGATCGTCGCAACACTGCGGTTCGTTTATCGACGGAGCGCTGCAGCGCAAGTTCGATTGCGTAGGACCGGGTCTGGGCAAAGCCCAGCCAGCCTCGATGCCGGGAATACAATTGAACAAAATGCCAGAAAAGCCCCGAGGTGGGTGATCGATCAGTTTGGGAATTCTGCTGCCTAGTCAGCATCAAAGTCCTTGCGACCCGTAGAACGCTCCCGCCCCGAGGATCACGCTTGAGAGAACAAAGACTGACCGCAAAAATCAGAATCGGAGCCAGAATCCATCGCGCGAGAGGAACGGACAGCGTAATCGCCACCAAAACCAAGAAGAGGCGATCGTTCCGATTGTAAAGATCTGCATTGAGGGTGAAAAACTTGACCCACCAAATGATAATACCCAACGCAAGACTATGAAGCGCGGCAGCAGCAGTGCTTTGTGCCCGATGAGGATCAACGATGGCCAAAGACAACAGAATAAAACCGACAATAAAGATCGATTCGCCATGCAAGAGGTCCGTGGCCGCCCAATCCTTGAATTCAAATCGAAAAGCGGCATGGTTGATAACGCCGAACCCAAGAAGCATCAAGGCAAAGCAAAGCCCCAGACGAAACGTTCGAGAACTATTTCCCACTACTTTGTCTCCTTGTGAGAGCTCGCATTCTATCTGTGAGAGCCCCGATCTGATTGATGACTTCTTCCGTTCGCGCAGCCAATACCCCGCAAGTAACAGCGAGCCCTTTTAACGTCGATTCAGACTGTTCGGCCAGGTTGATGCGCTCTTGGGCCGTTTGACAATGTTCTTGCGCGCGCTGCACTTGGTGACCAATGGCAGCGCGATGGTTCTGCACTTGGGTGGCCAACTCCTCAACGATTGGCCGCAGCCGGGCGGCTTCTTTCTCGTGAACGTGGCGGGTGTCTTGTGCTAAACGTGCCAGCGCTGAGCCAGGCTCGATTCCGTGTCGGATGACCGATGCTTCGTTTGTCATCAGCCCCGTTATGAGCTCCAGCTCCAACGCTGTGCTCCGGGCGGAATCGACCCGTTCCCGCGCGGGATCCGTAAGTACGTTAACTTGCTCGTCGAGCCTCTCGACGAGCGCAACAGAGGATAGTTTGCTGAAAAGGCGAGCCATCGATGTCAATACCGCCAGAACCAGAATCTCCGAATCCCAAGTTGATGGCGGATATTTCTTACTTCAGCCTCGATTTTGATTAAGCTGTATTGAATATCCGACGAGCGCTTTTCCGGCCTGGCGGCGTCCGCCTCTTGTATTGCTGATTGAATTTGTTCATGAAGCGTTTCAAGTCGCGTTTTCATCTCGAGAAAATTTTGGTCGCTTCGAACTTTTGTCAGGGCCTCTTCAGCTGCGCGTAATGCGGCCTGAGCTTGCCGAGCGGCCAAACACGCTGCTTCTACGTTCCCAATAGTCGCGGCCAACGCCTGCTTTTTGCATTCTGCCTCGGTTATTCGCTGATCGAGCATCGCGGCTTTCAACTCTGCTATGCGCGCTTCGAGCCGTGGGATTGCGCCAAGGTCCTCCGTCAACCTCGTTTCAAGTCTGATCAAGTTTGCTTCCTGGGCGCGGAGGGTCTCCAAGCGCTCTTCAGCGTCTTGGGCTTTGCTCGACGTCGCGCGGAATCGCTCCTCCACTTTGCGTGCGCAGATACGAGCAAGCTCCTCGTCCGCCGCTCTCGCCCTCCTTTCTGCCGCAGGAATATCGACCTGCTCCAGCGTATCCAAACGATTAGTTTCGGCTTCGGCGCGGCGCGCTTCTTCTTCGGCGCTGCGAAGCCTGTTCTCCAAAGTCTGCCGCCGAGCCGCTAATTGCCGCGTCCACTCCTGCACGCGTCGTTCCCTTTGTTCAACATCGCGCTGAAAAGCATCGACCCGCTGAGATTCTACGGCGAGTTCGGACTCCCGCTGCGCGACCGCGCGCAAGGTGGATTGCAACTGTGCTTCGCGTCCCTGAATGGCCGTTCGCAACTGTGCGGCGGATTCGTTTGCGCTCTGAACGAGGGGTGGAAGGTCGTTCGCTAGATTATTAAGATTAGTCTCCGCCGTTTGGAGCGACTGTTGCGCTGTATTTAAGTTGTTTGTCCCAGCCTCGACGGCTCTGGTCATTTGTCCGACACGCTGTTGCGCGTCTTGCGCGAGTATTCGGGCGTTTTCTTGAATCTGGGTTAACTGGTGCTCGCGCTGATCGATCCGCGAAAACCATTCCTGCCTTGGTCCTGCAACGGCTCCAAGAATCTCGGCTGTTCGATTCGCAAACTCCTGCAGTGTGCGTGGCAACTCGGTCAAAAGATCAACAATGGGACCAGTCACTTCACGAGCGTTTGAGACACGTCGCGTCAAATGGCCGAGTTCCTCATCAACTTGTTTGGCAAAACTTACGAGTTCCTGACATAGCGTTTTGGTCGCATTTGCAAGTTCACGCGATTCGTGCTCGCCTGCGGCATTCCAGTGATCTTCGTAAATCGCTCTGTCTTCGTTGAGATTTATTCCCTGAAAACTCGTGGCGCGTCGGATCGGCTCGCGATTGAAGGCTTGGACGATCGGAGAAATGACGGTCTGAAGAGGCCGCCCCTCTTCCAAATGGAGAACCCGCCAGCGCCTCGGGTCATTCGACGACTCAACGATAGCCACTCTCGTCACATTTCCAGGTTCGAGACCAACGGCGTTTCGCAGTGCGCTGAGGAAAGGGTCTTCCGCCTCTATGGACGAGACCAGTCCGTCAATATCAGGAACGATATCGGCATGGGCAGGGACAAAAAGCGGGATATCCAATTCTGCGAGCGTTCGCGGCCAATCAAACCTCTGCAACTCAGGCCAAAAATCCTCGTCGACCAGGCGCGCATCCGCCTGTAGATAATGTTCGACGGTAGCATTCGGCCCTTCGCCCAACGAACGGCCGAAGTAAGTGAAGTCTTCAATTCTCGCCTCGCAATGATCCAATATCCGAAGCAGCGCGGGGCCGAATTCCCCCGCTTTCGATTCAACTCGATAAATCACCTGTTCGGCGCGCTTCAGCGGTCGGCGACTGTGCATCGGGCGCAACTCGAGTGGCACTTGGACTCTGCCCGTCTCCCCGCCGATTCGCTCCGCGGCAAGTTTGTTACCATCCAAAAAAACAACCCGGGCAAGGGACTGCAAGGATTCGCCCACTTTCCTCCGTGGTTGGTACCTCGGCTCTCCGTTGATATCCGAGGACCAGATATGAAGCGTTTCCCGGTTCTGCGGTGGAAGCAAAAATCGGTATGCGGGCAGCAGTGGGAGCGTAAATCCGGACGGAACAAAGATGTCTTCAGCTAATGACGCTAGCACAAGTGGAGCTCCGGGAAGACCTGACGGGGCGGTCAGAGGCTGGTTGCTTAAAGTGTGTAGTTCATAAACGTCGGTTTCTCTCTCGCCCTGCTGATCCGTCACGATGCGAATCCAGACCGCCCACCCCTCTAGTTCCGCTAACGCGGCGATCAGTCCTTCCGCGTGCTGGCGTTTTTCAGAGAGGGGAACGATCAAGAAACACTTACTTAGTTCGGTATGGTCGTTTGGTTCAAGGCGGACATGGCGGAAGAATTCCTGCATTGGAAATTTTATCTCCCGCTGTTGGGCTGCGGTTACTGTTCCTTCGCACCGCTGCACCATCGCTTGAAAATCGTTACCAAGCCAATCGGAGGGTGTCTCCAGGAAAACAGACGCCACCGAATCCATTGCTGGATAGATAGTGATTAGCTTCAGCCGATCCCACGCTGCAGTTATGGAAGGCGGCGATGTCCTTTTCAAAAACAGCAAAGCAGTGGAATTGGATGGAAATTCAATAAACACTGATTGCATTGGACGCGGTCTCTTCCGTTGAGTTTGCTCCAAAAGCTGAGAGCAAGATGGTTTGCGACACTTCGCGCAACGGGGCGTCGCGCTGATCAAGCTCTTTAACTTTGAGGTCCAAGACCTCGGCACAGACTTCGCCAGACGCGACCCCCCAACTCCCATCCCGGGATTTTTCGACTCTGACACATTTCTCGTGCAGAGCTCTGACGGGGGACTTCGCAAAATAATGACGCTGTCTCGTATCGAAAACCCCCAGAGCGATTCGCATCCAATAATCCACCTCTTGAATTTGCTCGTGTGTCGTGCCTCTTGAATCAGCGATTTGCGGCCAGGCGGCGGTAAATGCATTTGGACAAGCAGCGACAAGCGCTTTCAGAGTGGCGTACGAGCCTGCAGCAAGCGGTCCGATCTGTCGCATGTCGAACTCGCCCCGGCAACTCCGCTCTCCATTCTGGTAATTAAAGAGAAATGATACCGACCAGCGAAACGGTATGGACAGCGCAGCCAGTCGATGCACTAGCTCAACCGCCAAAGCACGATACCAGGAAATTATCGGGGCGTGTGGTGGGTCTGAGAGCTGATGTAATTCCGGATCATCGCCGAACTCGACTTGAAACAAAGCTGCCGGTTGCATTTGCGCCGGCCGCGTGTCGTGTGACATGCGCTGGAGCAAGTGTCCGTCAGCGACACGCATCAGGAAGAGAGTTTTGAAACCCTGTTCGACTTTTCGGTCTGTGCCCGCGTTCTTCCGGCTCATCTGATAAAGGAGCAATTCAATCGGAGCCAGTCGCCCGAGCTCATCAGGAAGTCGATCCAAATCTCTTTTTGCGAATTCCCCAACGGGCGATAGGATCTTCCGCGGATTATCCGCGCGCGAGTTCACTCCGCGAATTTGTGGTTCCGTTATTGCGGCAGGAGCGTTATCCAGCTCGAGTAATCGGCTCAGAAAAGGATCGATTTCGGCTCCTGGTCCGGCAGCCAGGTTCAGCAGTTCGGACGCCGGAAGGTATCTCCGCAGCGCTCCAGTCTCGACGGCCTCCTCATAGAAGTTCCAGATCTCATTTAGCAATTCAGGTACGGACCCGCCTCCAGTCAAACGGTTCGCTTCCCATTGCAATAGCTTTTCCGGCTCAAATCGATTTCCATCGCGAATACCCGTGAGATCAAACTGACCCATTAAGTGCAGTGCGAACAGGCGCGCACACCGCTTCGCAATATCACGGTCGGCGGCGAGCTTCGCAGCCCTTCGCTCAGCTGGTAATCTGACGATGACGTCATGAAGCCAGTAGTTAAACTCGAGCCACCGGTCCGAATTCTGCCGGTCATTGGCGTGCAGACCGCGACAGCGCTCTCCTCGTTCCGCCGCAGAGCAAATCTCATAGGCGAACAAAGGGGGCAGAAAAAGGCCTTCCAGGTATAACGGCGTGAGAAAGCACGCGAACCAATATTCGGTCCAACCTTTCGGCCTTGTCCACATCGCGTACTCCGCCAGTACTTCCAACGCACTCTTCTCGTCCGAAACGTTGCCGAGCCGAGTTTTGGGTCTTCGTTCGCCGTCTGCCAGTTTAGCAGATGCTCCTTTATCTGGCTTTCTTTTCGTCTTGTTGGCCTCGATAACCTTCGTTGGAAAGAGGCCCATTTCCTTGAGACAGGCGATGGCTTCTTCTTGACTGCCGACGCTGAGCGAACCTTTGGTTTCTTTGCCGCGGGAATCCAACGCGACGTAATTGAATTTCGACACAAGTCAGCCTTTTGAATAAGTATATTGAGCGCTCCGCGATCTACGCGTCACCCGCGTGCTGAAGCCCACGCGTGTGTTGCTCGACTCTGTCCAAAAGAAACGGCACGTCGTGTAGAGAGCGCGAGACATAACGAAAGACATCGAGATGACCGTCGGCCACAGGGTAATGCTGCCTGAAATCTTTCTTCCGAATGAAGTCAAGCGCGCCGGCAAAAAGCCAGAGCTGTGCGAAGCTGCGGTCGGACAGATGAACTCGCTCGCGGACTGATCGAAAGAGGCGCTGGAATTGCTCGAAGCGCCTCGAATTATGTAGCGCAACATTCATGGCCCGGAGCAAATAGACTCGGGCAAAGCGAAAATCGTTAGTGCATGAGATGCGATTGGTAGATCTGTCGGAAGCCGCCTGCTCTGGATTCCAACCAGTGGCTAATCGGTTCATCTCATTTTTGATAGAAGAGTGAAGCAGATCTGCGGCGTCCCTATCGTCCGATTGATTGTGCCGTCCTTTTGAATCGAAAATCGACGTGACCCAAACCCGAATTGGGAATCGATCCAAGAACGCCTCCAACTCCGGATCCTGAGGGGTCGTGTTCGAGGCGCCCACGAGGCCTAATAATGGAACGTGCCGAGTGCCCTCACCGCTGTCGAAATGCTTCTCATTAATGATCGTGAGCAGGGTATTCAATATGTGGCTGCCACCTCGGAAGACTTCATCTAAGAACGCAATCTCTGCTTCAGGGAGTTTTCGCGAGGTTATACGTTTAAATAGACCCTTGGCGAGCGCCTCCAAGTCCGGCCCGCCAAACAGTTCCTCCGGCATCGTGTGATTAGTAAGAAGGTACTCGAAGTATCCGCCAGAGTGATTCTTTCCCGCACCAACGCCCAATCCGCACAGCAGCGCCACCTCGCGAATCAATCGACTCTTGCCAGTGCCAGGGGCGCCAAGGAGCAACAAAGATACGCCGCTTAGAAAAGCAGCCGCAACTGCTTCGATTTCTTTGTCGCGGTGGACAAGCTTTTTGCTCGCCTCTTTGACCAACTCGCAGATTCTGTTCGCAACGGCGGGTACGACGTGCTCTATCCATGGCGCTCCATCTGACCTCGGTAAGAATGTGGACAACTCCTTTTCGACGCTATCCGGCGGTAGGGCGGCGAATTTCGGAAGCTGCGTGACCTGTTCTTTAATATCCATGATACTGACGCCGTATTTATTGTTGAATCAGACGAAGCCTTCGTTCGGCTATTGGGGTCGTGACAAGAGCCTGGCTTCCCGTATCGAGCCAGTGCGATAATGCTTCGTTTGTGCCGTTTTTAAGATGGTCCTTTGCCTTTGCGACGAGCTGATGCGCTCTATCTTTGATTTCCGAGCTGTCTTCGGCTACGAGCTGTTCTCGATCGGGCCAGGAGCGTATCGCTGCGAGAGTCCACTCCACTAGCATGGCTGCCAATCCTGTCGGCATTCGCCCTTCACCGCTCAGAAGCGAGGCATCAAGCTCCCTGACACCAGCCCGCCCCGCCGCTATACCTCGACGTCGAGCCCAATGCCTGCGGCGTCCCCGAAATGCTCGAACCGCCACCCATGCGTCCGCTAATCCAACGGCGGGAAACTCAGCCGAAGCCAATCCGCAATCCATATTCGCCGCCCAAAGGGAGGTCACAATAAGATCGTTCAGTGGACCATCTCCGGAATACGGTTTCAGTGCCTGCAAGATTTCAGGGCTCAAAAACATCGCGGCGGCGGTTACGTCCGATGGCGACACTGTTCGGACGAATGAATCTCGAAGACACGTGCGCAAGAACTCTGTAAGCGCAGCGGGACTCTCACCGGAATGGACTAAGCCTCCGGCAAGAAGAACGCCCATTCCAGATCCGGTCACGTCGCTGAGATCGGAGACATCGCGGTAAATACCTTTTGTTGTCACCCAATCAAGGATGACTGTCCGCATCCGGCGTCGAACCGCCGAGTTCTCCAGAACGTGGAGTGCGATCCATCGATTGCTCATTTGGCCATTCTGAGACAACAGGGAACCCAGTGGCTTGGCCACGCACTCCGTGAGTTGCATCAGTTGTGAGCCGGAATCCGAGAGAGTTGCTGCGAAGGCGTCCCCAAGCCGGATCGCTTCGTTGATTTGCGCTTGAGCCGTCTCTGCCAGTCGGAAAAGCGAAGACGGATTTTGTCCGTCAGGAGGTCTTCGAAAAAGGCTCGTAGATTTCATCTCAATTCCCTTTGCTCTGTGCGCGGTTGAACATTTCCTTAAGCACTCCTACAAGCTCAAGATCCCCGGATTGTTCGGCCTGACTGATGAGTTGCTTAGCGTTCTCAATGAGTTGCTGTTTACTCGCAATCTGATCGGCCAGTTCTCGGTGCTTTTGTTCAGCTTCATCCTGTCGTCTTTGCAATTCTTCCAAATGGCCTTCCTGGTTACGCACCTCCTGCTCCTTCTCCAGCACCTTCCTCTCAAATTCTTCCCTCTCTGACTCGGAGGCGGTGGCTAACCGGAGCCGCTCGTGTAGCATCTCGACTGTTCTGGACGCTTCAGGCTGTGAACTCTTCTTTTGGGCAATTTCCGCCTCGAGCTCCTGAGCTTTCTGCAAATGCTCGCTCAAACGAAGCCGTTCTTTCTGATGAGCCCGGCTCAAACGCCCCACGGCACCAGCTCGGAGCATCAAGGCGCGGCTCTCGGATTTCAGCTCATTGCTCATCTGTTGCAGGAGTTCACTCGATTGCCTTGTTTGATGGGCTAGGCGCTCCGCGGCGGCCAAAACGCTCTGCTGATGGGTTGAATAGCAATTGCCACTGAAAACGCTTTGGAGTTCACCCAGTGGGCGCGCTATGGCTGATATGAGCTGCGCAGAAACGTTGGCCCAAGCGTTCACGATCGCGGTCAGATCCTTTGCGCCGTGATCCCCAGCGCTCGTTTGGGAGCGATTAATTTCAGTGTCGGCCTGGATCAATGCGGCAGCCAATTCGAGTATGGCCGCAGGCAGATCTTGGGACGCTGCTCGCCGGTTTGCAGCCAGCGAGAGAATAGATTGCACACTGGTTAATGGAGAATTTGACTCTCTCGCCATAGCTGTATTCCGTTCAACACGTCTTCCACTGTGAAACGCGCAAACTCACGAACTTGTTTTAAAGGCAAAGGTACGAGTCGAGTATTTCGTGCTTCGCGGATTTTGCTGGCCATCGTTTCAACATCTCTCGCGTTGCCGAACGCTGGCCCCTGGCGCATTTCGTTGAAAGCGGAGAGCAGAGCTTGCGTCGCCGAGCCTTCCTGCGGCAGCGAGTTCTCCGGTTCTATCCTGCCAATCCAGCGCCCAAGAATCATCAGACATTCTTCCGCCGAGTAATTCTGAAACATGATTGCTTCAGGAAATCTGCTGGAGAGGCCGGGATTCGATTGGAGAAATGCGCGCATCGGTTTGGCATACCCTGATAAAATGACCATTGTTTGGGCATTTTCCGGCAGGGTGACCTGCCCTACTATGGTGTCGATGGCTTCTGCATCAAATCGGTCAGCCTCTGGATGCGAACTGCGCAAGGCATAAGCCTCGTCGATGATTAGGCAGCCTCCGCGGGCATCCTGAAACAGCTTGATGACGCGATCTTTGGTCTGGCCCACATACGAAGCCTTTAATTCAGTTCCGCGAGTTTCTACGAATCGGTCGGTGGGGGTACAGCCAAGAGCGCGAAGAATCCTTGCAAATTCGCGCGCCGCGGTGGTTTTGCCGGTTCCGGGGTTTCCCAGGAATAACAAGCGGGGCGCTCTCGGCCGGGGAGTTCCGAGCGCGTTGGTGATTCGTGTTTCCTGAACGAGCACTTGAATTCGATGCTTGATTGGTTCCAGACCAACAAACTGCTTTTGGAAGTCTTCTAAAATGGCGCCAACACTGTCACTATCGCGTGGACCCAGGCCTCCACCCACATCCTCGGGTAGCAAGCGCATGCGTTCCACGCATTGACTTTGCTTAATTCGCGCGGTCTGCCGATCGATCACCTGATTCGCAAATACATCGACAGCTCCCGCATTGCCGAAAGTCGGTGAGACGAGCATTCCTTCGAGCTGTGCTGACAGAGCTTGGTCAAATTGTGCTCTGTCTTCCCGCATGATGACATAGGCCTTTGCATTAATCTTTCGATGAAAGAGCTTGACCAAGAGTTCGACTGAAAAGGGCTCAAAGACTATTTCATTTGGCACTCGGCGCTCCAGGCCAGGATTCGCTGTGAGGAGCTCGTTCATTCTCTCTCGGTACCCAGCTAAAACCAAGACGGTATCGGCAAATGTGAGGTTTGTTAGTTCCTGGACAATTTGATTGATGATTTGCCTGCCTTGTTCCTGTTCAGCCAATTGATATGCCTCGTCGATGAAAAGAACCCCGCCGCGAGCGCGTTCGAACTGTTGCTTCACCCGTTGCGCATATTCGCTGACGTACCGGGAACCCAGCTCAGCTATCGGATTGATTTCAATGACATGACCGCGACTCAATAAGCCCATTGCTCGGAAGATTTCTCCGACTTTCCTTGCGGCGGTCGTCTTGCCGGTTCCAGGGGGCCCAACGAATCGGCAGTGAAACAGGCCATCAACGGGCCTGTTGAGTCGTTGGGCAGTCTCGGCGCGATTCGCAGCCATCCTGAGGAAATCCTTGAGGGTTTTTACTCCAACCATCTCCTTGTCGAGTTGGGACAATAATTCCTGCACACGAACCGTAGCGTAGCGAGGTGGAGTGGGAATCATTTTTCGAGTCACTTTTCCACCGCCTGCCAAGGCCCGATTTCGCTCAACTTCTTCAACGAGGTTGCGTACGCCCCGGCCATTGTCAAACCGGCCGAGCCGCAATTCTGATTCGATAAAGCCCAAAACGTCATCTTGGATGTCAGCGTCGCATTCCAAACCTCGCTTATTGAACTCTCGCAATGTCATCTCGAGCAACTCCCCGCCTTTATAATCAGGAAAATCGATAACACTGTCCTTCGGAATGCGGGAGCGGAACCCTGGATTTAGTTCCCACAATCGTTGCATCTGATCGTGATAGCCTGCGAAAATAACCGTGAGCACATCACGCTTATCCTCCATATCCTTCATGAGAGTTTCCAGTGCTCCCTGCATCCAGTCGCTCTCCGCCAGCTGATATGCTTCATCTACAAACAGGACGCCGCCCGTGGCAGCGTTGATCGCATTTTTCATTTTCTCGATACACTCGCCGCTATTGAATTGACTGGTGATGTCTCGTCGCGAGATTTCAACGAACGCTCCCGTCGATCGCAAGCCAATCGCCTTAAGGTATCGGCCGACCAGGCGTGCGACTTCCGACTTTCCCGTTCCCGGATTGCCGAGAAAGACCATGTGGGTATTTATTGGGGAAACGACCCGCCCAGAACGCCGGTCCTGCACCTGTTGCTGTATCAGCCGAAACAAATTGTGGAGGCGCTCTTTAATAGCCTCGAGCGCTACCAACTGTTTGAGATCTTCCAAGACATCATCCGGTGTCTCGACGCCAGTCTGCCGACGTAAAACAGAATCCAAACGTTGTGGCCGCGTTGGAAGAACGAGTAAACCACGCAAGGTGTCGCGGAGGTTTCTCAATGATTCCTTGCGCTGACTCCATTCGCAGACGGTCTGATTTTTCTCAGCATCAGTTCCAATGACATCGGAGGTCGTCATCATGAAGTGATCCAGAAATCTTCTGAGTTCACTTGCCCTGGGCGGGCCGACCTCGATTTCCCTGAGGCTAGGTCGTGTTACGGCAGCGTATTCGAGTGCCTGCTTCATTTCCTCACATCGGCCGGGTTTTACAATGAGAATGACCTTCGTTTCCGGATGTGTGTGCTGGCTGCTGGTGAAATGGACCACTTGTCTCAGCAAGTCACAAACATGGTTTGAAAGAGAGCCCATCCACAAGCTTTCTGGCTCCTCAAAGATCGCCAATAATTTTTTGTCGCTTTTAATAGCTCGTTCGATTTTCCCCAAAAGATTTCGCAATGCGGGACTCGCAGCCGCCTCAATTTTTGCTACCTCGTTGGACGAGGCAGCATCCTTGGTTGCTGCTGGCCGATCAGTGGTGCGCTTGAATTCGTGTTTCGGCGGCTCCCCAGGCCTGTCCTCGGTTATGGCGCTCGCCAGACGGTCAAAGATTTGCTGCATCTTATCATTGCCAAACCGCTCTTTGCCTGAACGATCAAAGCTCAGGGTGACATCATATCCGAAAGCCTCATGACCTAATCGATGCAACGCCTTGACCAAATTAGCAGTGGGGTCAATGTAGTTGATGTAAAAGAGATCGACGATGGCGTGTCCGCTCAACAAGACAAGCTTTCTGCCTTGAGCCGGCCAAAAGACTTCGTCGAGACGCTCATTTGTGAGACGATTCACAACTTGTCCCGGTCTTTGCCGATTTCTCTCGCTCGCTCGATGGTTTTTGACGGCAACACTCCCAGGGGCTCAGGCGGCGACTTTCGAAGACGACCCCAATCAGTGACCTCAAGCTGCATTCCTTGTTTGGCTAGTTCTTGTCCGATCTCCCCAATGAGCTTGCCACAGAGCTGTTCCTCGCCATCAGGCACATTCTCTACTTCGATCTCGGTTTTTCCATCGAAATGAAGATTGACCCGGATGTTTCCTTTGCCGTCAGTATTAGGAACGTCAGCGCGTATTTGAATGCCCGTTGGATGTTTGCTGGCCTCCAGTGGGCCATATTTGGGCGTATTGTAATTGCGGTCGCACAAGGCTTGCATAATGGCATTCGCAATATGCGCATTCCTTTTGTCAATCTCGTGATTCCGAGCGGATTGATCCAATAACTCACTCCGTTTCGCTTCGGCTTTCGCAGCAGAACGCTCAGCCTCATTTAAGTCACCGGCGGCGAGCTGATTTTCAGCATTTTGAAGTTCCTGGCGAAATTCCTGTACGAGCTGCGCCGAGACTTGCCATCCTTCGATTTCTTTCCATCCTTCCGAAGGCTCTGCAGAAATACGTCGGAGAGTCTCGGAAAGTTGACGTCGCTTGGCTTCTTTGATTATTCCCTCGCGCATCGCATTGACGAGCTTATCGTGCTTGTCGCGGCGCGAATCTCCCGTGATTGGTTGTGCGCGGCCTTTTGGCGTCAGCTCACTATGGACATGCTCGGCCAAGGTGGCAGTTTCGGTATTCGCGAGTTCTACACGCTCCACCAAGGATCTGATCGAGTGGAATGCTGCTTGGGCGGCGGTTCGCGCAGTCGATAACTGGGCGTTGGTTGCGGTGACTTGTGCTAAAGTTAAATCCGATCGCTCAGCCAAATGCTCCGCCGTCTGGATCTGATTTCGAAAGCACACCAGAGTTTCTCGGGCCTGCTTAAACGCGTTCCGACTCTCATGGATCAAAAGCGAAATATCCTCGCGACGCCTGTCCATCTGATCCAGCAATCTGAGCAAAGAATTGTTTCCAGTCCCGTTCTCCACCTGAGCACGAAGTTCTTTTGCCTGTTTCCGCCATCCGGCGATTTGTTGCTCAATGTCCTCAACGTCTGGCAAAAGACCCAATCCCTGTAAGTTTCGAGCTTCAGCCCGACACAAAGAACGCAGCTGACCTCGTGGGTCAGGCCTTATGTAGGCTCTGTGAGTTCCGCTCATTTGATTCCTCGATATCGTGATTGAATTCTAGGGATAAACCTTTAGCTCGAAGTTCCTCATGCAACCGTTTCATAAACAGTTTTGGAGGGATTCCCGTAATCTCCACTTTATGGGCCTCAACAATTGATACTTCAATGCGGCGATCATGAGACTGCGCGACAAATTCCCCAAGGTGCTTATATCTCGGAGTTAGAAAGTGGATTTGTTGATTAGATGAACCGCGCCAGATTCCGCCATCATTTAGTGCTTCCACATAGAGCCCATCAACCAGAATGTCGATATGCTGGAGTATTCTTTGGTGCTGATCTCGGAGCTTTCCGCGTGAAAGCTGTTCCAGCGTTCGGCCGGTGTATCCCATGATGGTTAGCCGTTCGGTTGCTTTTACAATTCGTACAAACTGTTCGAGAAGTTCCAGCGGCTGGTCAAAGGGATCGCCCCCGGAAATGGTTATTCCCTCAATGTCTTCAATCTGGCAGGTCCTATCCGCAAGCTCCTGGGGCAAGAACTCGGCGAAAACCGAGGACTGATTCATTTCTGCAGCGATACAACCTGGGCAATCAAAAGTGCAACCGTGAAACCAGATAACAGCCCTTGTTCCGGGGCCCAACGCCTCTGTGCGATCTTGAATTCTCGCGACTGTCAGTTTCTTTTTCACTACACTTTCGATTGATGACAGTATTCACGGCAAAGCGGGCTCGCTGCTCTCTTTCGGGAGCACTCTTCTTGCGTACTCCCTAGCCCGCACAGAAATCTCGCCGGGCGGAAAACTAAATCTCAGATGGGTTTCGGGCTCGCGTCAAAATTGCCGACCACTTCGCCAAAAACCACTGTGAAAATCAGATTTCCCTGTTGCAGATCTACGTTCGGAAGCAGATCCTCATCGATTTGTTGCAGAAAGTTAGGGATGTTGTCCTCGCTCCAGCCGGCGTCTTTGAGCAGGCAAACCGTTCCTGCAACAGTCCCGTCATCCAAATAGTGCAAATCGATCGCAGCCGCGTCTTTGCCGCTTTTCACAGCAAGAAATCGCTCCGAACTCGCAGTTTTGAGTATTCTTTTCCAACTCACCATATTGCCATCAAACACAGAGTGCCCGCCCCAAATGCTATTGGCACGAGGATAATCAAAAGACAACCTCGACCACCGTACCGGCGGTAACCAATCCCAGTTCCTGGAATCGAAGCACTGGTATAGGTCTGCCCTCGACTCGTCTTCCCAACGCGAAACGCTCTTCCACCAACCGAATATCCAACACCCGATTTGCTAACGCTGATTCGGAATGGCCCGAAATTCACGGATTTCCGATAATAAAATCCCACAGCTCTTGATTTTGGACCTTTTCGCTTGGATTGCGAGCAAAAATAAACGTGCGAAATGGTCACAATGATCGCCTCTTCGACAGCCACGTTGAAATTCTTTTGGAATTCATCCCAGCTCGCCGCGCGAACCAGCCACAATAACTTTTCGATGTCTAAGAGCCTGTCCGAAAATTCGATCCAGGGTAGGACAGGCGACCCGCCTGTTCCGTCCGGCGACTCGCCGGACGGAACGACAGCGATGCTTGGAGTCAATAACGACGGCCTTTCCGAGAGGCGGCCTTCCGCACTTCCGGTCGGCGGGTCGCCGACCGGGGCGGGCGAGTCGCCCGCGCTACCCAATTTTCGGACACGCTCTAAGAGCTGATTGCGTTTGCGCCATCCCATCAGTTCGCTATAACCCGACCATTCCCATTCGCGCGGATGCTTGACCACTCTGCACCGAAATATGAGTTTGCCAATTCAAAAGCTCCGCTTGAGTGAAGTCGCCGAAGCGGGATTGGACTTCGGCGGCGTTACGGCGGGCACCCGAACGGGAACACCGCCGTTGCGTGCCATCGGCGAATGCTTCGCGTTCCACAGCGAACCGCTTGCAGAACTGGCGTCGCGAGAAGGCAGCTCGTGGCACGAATGGTTTTTGCGGCGCGCCCTCATCGGATTGTGGAGCGAATCGAGCCAACGCCAGGCGTTCGTGTGTTACACGCTGCATCCTGGTATTGTCCGCGTCTTTTTTTGCCGCCGCCAGAAACGTTACCCGGTGAAATTCGCAAAGATCGTGTCTGCCAGCCACGCCTACATTGAACGCGGGCAGGATGGATTTCCGCCGCAGTTGGCCCGACCGCTGGCCTTTTGGGAGTCGCCCAACACCGCCGTTGCGCTCTGGCCAGCAGGCTTACGGGGAGAAACGGATGGCGCGCGCGTAGTGGATACGGGAAACGCAATGGCCTATTTCAGCTACCCGGAATCGGATCACGACGCGGGCATTCCGGTTGATGAGGCTGGGCCTGAATACATCCGCGTGCCCCAGCGGGGACACGCGGAGTTCGAGTGGGAGGGGCGAGTGTATCGCTACCTGAACCGCTGGGCAGCAGTGGAAATGGATTTGAGGCCGGAGGCTTGGGGAGGATGAACTGGGCGAAACCAACAGCCTTGAACTTCACGACGCGAGTCGGCTGCGATAGCAAACACACGAGCAATGAAAATTGCCATTCTCGGTTGGGGTTCGTTGGTTTGACGGGCACTTGGCAGAAGATCGGCCCCGAACGGACTTGGAGGAGCCATCACGGATTTGCAGAGACGAGAGAGCATGCCGAATCGCGACCAGATCGGCTGCGCAGACCTTCAGCACAATCGCCAGAGCGCCCGCGCGCTTGAGAAACACCCAATGCCTGCGAGCGCATCCGAGCTTGGGCTGCGCAGAATAGCTTAGGAGGCGACGTCATGATTCGGAGCCGTGCTTCGCATTAAAGTTCCACGGGCCGCGAAGCCATCTCATAAATGGAAACAGCGCCAAAATGTCTCTTGTACAAGGGTGGCGGTACTGTATAGTAGTCATGGATGGATTTGACTGACGAGCAATGGAAAGTCGTTTCAACCATCCTTCCCGAAGATCCAATTCGCGAAGACAAACGCGGGCGCCCTTGGAGCGATCGACGAACGGTTCTCAATGGCGTGCTCTGGATTCTTCGCACCGGAGCGCCTTGGAAAGATCTGCCGTCGCCATACGGCCCATACCAGACGGCGCACCGCCGATTCCAAAATTGGGTTCGCTCCGGAGTGATAGAAAAAATCCTGGTCGCGCTGGCCGCGCATCTCAAAGAAGCCGGCGGGCTCGCCGCGATCATCCTTCTCAGGCATTTATGAGATGGCTTCTAAGACATGCGATTTGCGTTAGTCGAAGGCATACGAACGCCCGTGCTCGTGAGACAGGCGTCTTGTTTGCGTTTGCGGCTGGCGTCGGCGCTCGAGAGTTCCCTGGACCTCTTTGCTTGTCGGGTTCAACTGCAGGATCTCCGTCACCAAGGCCAAGTTGTTCCGTAGCACAACTATGCTTCTCTCCAGTTCGCCGATCCGGTCCTGTCTCAGTTTAAGGTTCTGCTCCAAGCGTGCCAGGGAGGTGCGCATGGATTCAACTTCCGTGCCGGTGAATTTCTTGTCCAGTTCCTCCATGTCCACACCGCTGCGGGCGATGTAAACGTCGGGCATCCTGCTGGAAAAGGCCCACCCGTAACGGATGCAAAGCTGCTGCCGATTGAGCTTGCTGGCGTAGTAAGTCGCGGAGCTGTGGCGGAAGAGGTGGTAGTGGATGGAGCGTTTGAGCACGTTCTTTCCCAGTCGGTGGAGAAACAGTCTGGCCGCGGTGTAGGCTCGACGAAAGACCGGCTCGTCCGATTGTATCCCTTCGGTGTCGCGCTGCCGCAGGTAATCGCGCACCGCTTCCAAGCTCGGCGGCCAATAGAGCGAAACCACCCGGCCCTTGGTCTTGCTGTATTCTTCCCTGAGCGTGATCTTCGGGTAGTTATGCGTCTCTGTCGGCAATTGGATGTCCTCGCGGCGGATGTTGTGGAATTCAGTGGCTCGCGCGCCGGTATCGAACAGAACCGCCACCAGGAAGCGTTCCTCGGCGGACTTGCAGGCTTTGAAAAGAACCAGGAGGTCAGACTCCGACAGGAAGTCGGGCGTCTTGAAGACCTGGCGAGTGTCAAACCACCCGACCAGTTCGGCGGCTTTGGATTCACCAAGCCGCCAGCGCAGATAGACCTTCAGAGCGCGGCGCATGTCGACCTTGGTTGCGTGAGCGTAGGGAGCCGAGCGGTTGCTGTGGATTTGCCCATAGGAAAGGGCTTTCTCGAACGCTTCAAGGTCTGGTAGCCGGAGCCGGGTTACCGACTTGCCGAAGAACTCCAAGGGTGCCCGGAGAACGTCGAGGTATTTACACTGCCGACTTTCGGAGATCTTCCTTCCTTTGTTGACTCGGCCCAGTTCCAGTTCTTCCAGGAATCGCACTACGGCACGCTGCTCCTCGGCTGGGATCTTCCAGGTGCCGATCAGTCGTTTGCGTCCGGCGATGGACCTTTGGTGAATGTCGATGCGGGGTGCCATCCGGTGCGGAGGCAGGTGGGGTATATAAGCTTTTCCCTAACTGTATCAACTTTGTAACACGCCCGGACCAGGAGTGTAACAAAGTTGATACAGTTGGCGACAACCACCCCTGCGTGCCCGGGTTTGCAGAGTCAAGCCTGGCGGGTAGCGGAAGCGGGTGGCGGCTTGCGATCTTGCAGCAACCGGAGCAGGAGCATCAGGACTTCATCCGGACACTGGTCCAGCAATCGCCTTAACTCGGCATCTCGATCCTTACGGGTGTCTGCTGAATCGGACAGTGGCTTGGTCATGGCCTGGAGTACAGTCCGGCAGTTATGAACCTACCGTGCAAATCGTTCGGAACCGGGCTTTCAGGCAGTGGATTTGACCCGCTCGGATGGGGGCTGTTTCCCACATACTTACGTATGTACTCAGTCAGGCTTTGCTCGGAGGAAGATGCGGTAGGGCCGGTGGGCCTTGTTCTTCCGAGAGGCCGTGCGGTCGTAATAGACCGGGGGCAGGCTCTGGCTTCCAGCCGGGACCGTGTTGGCGAGCAACCGGAGGGCGTTGGCTACGGTGTGACCACTGCGATGGCAGAGCTTCATCAGCCGGGAAAGGCTCAAGGGGTACTGGTAACAGGGCCGCGTGCGGTGGAGATGCCGATAGTAATGCACGATTTGTTCGTGGACCAACCGGAGCAGCCGGGATTGTCGCTGATCCAGTTCCTCGATGATGCCGGACTTAATCCAGACCCGTTTCTCGATCGTCCTCACCTCCGTCCCCGAGCATCTGATCGTCAATGACTCCCTTGCGCACAGGCACCAGCGGAAACCGCACGAAGCAAGGATTGACCCGTCCTTTGATCTTCACGATGCCTTCGCCGACTCGGAGGCAGTCCAGGAACGCCTCCTCCGTCTGAGGCAAGAACAAAGCGCGCCGGGCGGTCTGGATGTCATCCTCGTGCTGGAGGCCGAGGTAAATCTGGGTGTTGGAATTGCCCAGCACATAGATCGGCAGCACGGAGGGATGCTGGGTGATATTGATCAACCCTTCCCCGAACCCTCGAATCTCCCGAAACAGGTTTTCCAAACTGTTGGCTGCCTGACGTTCCACTAAGCTTTTGGGGAACAGATTGTGGACCTCTTCCAGGACCGTGACATGGCGCAGGTCATCGGTTTCTCCCTGGCCCAAGCGGTAGAGATGAATCCAGCGCAGAACAATCTCACTGAAGAAGACTCGGAGCGGTTTGGGCAGTTCCTGATCCAATTCGACGATCACGGGTTGATCGAGCAATCCTTCGAGCTTGACCGGATGCCGGGCATTGAAGGCTCCCGCGGCAGGACCAAAGGTGAAGGTCTTCAAGATCCTCGCACAACTGTCCTGCCAAAGCATGCGCCGGCCTTTGAACTGGACCCGATTCAATTCCTCGGCGGCGTCGAAGAAGTTGGGGTGCCTTGTCGGCGGCCCGTCGTAAAGGCCAAACTCCTCGAACTTCTTGTCGAACATCTCGATGAAGATGTCCGCCACGCCGGGGCCGGAGATGTGGGATTTCTCCAGCGCCTCGGCCACGACACTGATCCAGGTCTTGGGATGGACGCCGGGCGGGGCGCGGAGCGGATTCCAGTTGAAGGGCGAGGCCGTCTTGCGGCCGACGGAGAAGATGCGCAGGCCCTGGACTTTGGGATGATCCAGGCTGCGCAGAGCCCGGTAGCTGCGTTTCCAATCAATGACCAGGAACGGGATGTCCTTTTCGAGCAGTCCGAGCAAAAGGGCGTGGGCGGCGTTGGTCTTGCCAGTGCCGGTCACCCCGTATAGGCCGACGTGCTTGATGAAATTCTCCCGCCGCAAGTAGAGCGGGTGCAACGGCCGGTTGCCGTAATGGACCGTGCCCAGAAAGAACTCGCCGGCGGCATCGTCCGGGGAGGGTGGCGGAAGCAGGATAGGTTCCTCACTCACAGACGCAGCCAAGTACTGGACAGCCAACATCTGAATGAGTGCCTCGGTTTCCAGTTTGGACGGGAGCGTTTCGGCCGTGACGTAGGCCATCCAGAGCGCGTCCGCGCGCATGCCCAGGATCGGCCGCAGCTTCTTACACAACTGTTTGAGTTCCAGTTCCCGCATGCCCAAGGAAAATAGCCCGAGAGCGGGCCAGTTCGTGGGCCTCCCACGCCACGAGAAGATCACGAATGACATCGACCAAGTCCCGCCACGCTTCGACATCCTGCGCCCGGCGCTCTTTGGCCACCTGGGCCAATTCGTTGTAGAGCTCGGACGTCTGGCGGTGATCGCGCAACTGATAGTTGGCCAGACGGGCGACGTGGTGTAAGGCATCGCTGATTCGTTCCTGGTCCTGGTCGATGCGGTCGTGGTTCCGATCCCAGATTTGGACTCGGGCGCGCAACTCGGCCACGAGGATTTCCAGTTTGGTGTTTAGGATATTCGACTTGGATCCGAGCAACTGATCCAGAGCGGTGGCGCCGCCGGACTGGGCACGTGACAATGGAGCCGGCTGCGGGGTCGTGAGTGAATAGGAGTTCATCTCCAGAAAATGAACCAGACCTTTAAGACCGTTGCCAACGATTGCTTCGGAAATCAGCCTTTGGCCGGCGAGGTGCATCAAGCGTTCCGAACGAATTGGGCGAAAGGTTTATTAACTGGCGAGGGACGACAAGGGGATGGAATCTGTTGCCACTCTGGCGGGATGGCTGAAACGAGGCCAACAGCGAGCTGCCGTAGCCCGAGCGCTGCGCAAGCCGATGACCGGTTCAGAAATCTGTGTCGAAGCCCGGCGCTGGACGCCTCGGATCCAGTTGCGCGACGTGTGGTTTCTGACCCGGCAATTGACTTGGCGGGGGCTGGTTATTCCTTTGAACCGCCACCGGAATAGCGGACGGCTCTATGCCTGGACTGAGCTGGGCCGGTCGGCGGTCGCCAAAGCGTTTGATCTTCAGATCCCGCCGGTTCCCACCGAGGTGAATTGGCGCAAGTACGCGGATGTGGTCCGCGCCAAGACACGGAGAATCGTGCTGGACGGTCTGGGTCAAACGGTCGCGCGCACTCGGCAAGGGCAGACGGCCACCGGATTACGGCGACATCTGCGGGAACATCATTCTATCGGACTCAACCCGGTGCTGCGGTCTCTGCACGAACTGGAGGCGTTGGGCTTGGTCCGGGTCAACCCAGAAACGTTGAAAGAGGGCCGAAAGCAATATGAACCGACACCGTGCGGATGGAAGATTCTCAAGATACTGCGTCAGTGATGGTCTTGAGGCGACGCACAGGGCATGCGCGCCGCGGGTGCCTCCCATCGCCGGAAAGACCGAAGACTAAGAAAAGGCCTGTCGCACGCTCAGCAGCGACCCGTTGGCCGTGCTCTTGTATCCTAACTGCACTCGGCCATCCATCGTGTACATCCCCAATTGCCACTTCATACCTTGACGCTCGATGAGCGTAGGCAAAGTGACGCAGGAATCCCGACCGCAGTACGCAACAAACCCTCTGTCGTCCTGAGGCGTTGGCTGTCCACTATTGGCAACACCAGGTTTTGAAAAGGCCACGGGTTTTGCGGAGAAGAACAGGACAATTCCGCCGAGGAGGAGGAGCGCCAACAGAAGTATCCAGAGTTGATTCCGTGTCATGCCAGTCCAAAGAAAGGCCTGCTAATAAACCTATCGATAGTGGCTCAGCCAAGTGCAACATGAACCACGCCGCGCGGGGGATGATAACCGAGCAACCGGCCGTTGATCCTGGACGACCGAAAGGCATATAAGGGCGCGTTCCCTGGAAGGAGGATGGCAGATGACATGCATCGGTGGATTGCCGCGATTCGTCCGGAGGCTTATTGCGCACCCTCACTGCGGCGAGAAGTAAAACGCATTCTCCAATCGGACAACGGCAGCGAGGCGGCGTGGCAGCGCGCGGCGACGGTGGCCAGACCGAAGGAATTGACCGCATTGGGTGATCACGAGCCGACAGTGTCATTTTCCGACCGAGCGTCGGTGCCGGTGGTCCAGCACACGCTGGTTTACGATTCGCTGGATGAGAGCCTGGAAGCGCTCTATTTCGAGTTGCTCGGAGCGTTTGAACGATCCGACCGCTGGCAAGTGAGCAAGTTGCGGGACGAGACGGCACCAACGTCCGGCTCGAGTCTATTCGCCGAACAGATCCGGCGGCTGCAGACGACCCAGCGCGAAAGCCAGCACTTCCTCCGGCAAGCCGGTGAGCTGGTGCAATCCATCTTGCGGGAACAGCCCGCCATCGAGCGCCTCCAGCAACTGCTGCACTGGGTTCAGGCGTATCAGAGCGGAGAGGCGGACCAACGGCGCGCGGCCCTGGTGATGTTGAAGCAGGCGTGGCTGGAGGAGAATCCACGCGGGGCGGCTGGTGTCGGTGGACCACGTTGGGACCCCGAAACGCTGTCGCATTTCTTTGCCGAGGAGCAGGAATCCGAGCCGGTGAAGCCGGACACCGATTGGCGGACCATGTT
>Ga0194131_10003471_pt1 | contig 24835 bp, 21 predicted proteins | sample TA2KigO120mmetaG_FD_148631 | JGI IMG/M metagenome (GOLD analysis project Ga0194131, IMG submission 148631) | Freshwater microbial communities from Lake Tanganyika, Tanzania - TA2015053 Kigoma Offshore 120m | ecosystem: Environmental > Aquatic > Freshwater > Lake | place: Tanzania: Lake... | reverse complement strand
GGCCGAGGCCGTTTGTCATCAGATCGACGGAGTACATACCAAAGCTCGACCGCATCACGACACGCGGGTGCAGGTTCCACGCCATGCCCAGCCGGGGCTGGAAGTTGTTCAGATCGCGTTTCGCCAGCAGGCCTTTGCCATGCACGATCGCGCCGCGCATCCCGGTCAGCGGGTCGGTGGCGTTCGGATCGAACTGCGACTGCTGCCCGAACTTGGTCGAGAACGGCGATTCATAACTCCACCGCACGCCCAACTCCAGCGTCAGGTTGCGTCGCGGACGCCAGGTGGTTTGTCCATAGAACGATTGCGACCACCAGCGCGGCAGCCACGTTGCGTTGTTTTGTTGAAAGACGCCTTGGCCGACGGTGCCGAGCAGGAAGCTCGCGAACGGGTTGCCCGTGTTCGGCGTGAACGGCAACTCGGTGCCCGCCATGCGGTACTGACCCGAAGGCAGCGCGCCCGAGAGCGAATTGTACCGGGTACGCATCACCTCATAGCCAAATTTCATCGTGTGCGCGCCCTTGACCTTGGTGAAGTTGTTCTGGAACGTGAAGTCTTCGGCCACATCGACCGAGCGCCCGCCGGGCCCGAGTCCGAAGAACCGCGCGCCGCCGGGATTCTGGAAATCCGGGAAAGTCTCCGGCGATACGCCGGGTATGCCCAACTGCTGCGCCCAGTTCTTGCCAAAGCTCTCCGGCTCGCCGATATTCAACCGGCGATTGAAGCCCAGCCGCATTTCGTTAATCATCGTGGGTCCAAAGGTGTATGTGTCGGAGATGGCGACGTTTCGCATATCCAACGGCCGCACGAACACGTTGCCGTATTGCACTTCGGTCAACGTCCGCACCGGACGGTCTTCGCTTCGATGCCGCACGTGTGAATAGCGCCCGAAGATACGATGGGCCGTACTGAACTGATGATCGAGCTTCGCGTCGTAACGGATGAAGTTGTAGCCGCCTCCGGCGTTGTAGGTCAGGTTGTTCACCGGCCCGGTAGGCTGAATGGTACCCGGATCCGATTGCGCGCGCCACGGTTTCAGATCCATGACCTTGCGCGCGACGGGATTGACCATCGACGCGGGCACGATGTTACCCGGGAAGGGATCGCGCGTCCAATTGGTCCCGCTCTGACGCGTCGTCATCGGGTTGTAGATCGGCAGGCCGCGCCCGCCGAAACTGAAGTTGCCCGCGAGCATCTCCGGGCTCGGTACTGTAACTACTACCGTTTCGCTCAGCTTCTCATAGTGTTGCTGGAAACCGCCGAAAAAGAACGTCTTGTCTTTGATGATCTTGCCCGACGCCGTCGCGCCCCACTCGTGATAGTCAAAGTCCCCCGTGCGCGGCAGTTGTTCGAGAAATGCCCGGTGGATCAGTTTGCCGTTGGTATAGCGATCTTCCACGTTGCCGTGAAATTGATTCGTTCCGCTCTTGAACACGACGCTCAGTTGGCCGCCCGCCGAATGGCCGAACTCGGCCGGCGTTCCCGTCGTCCACATCTTGAACTCCTGGATCGCGTCGAGCGATGCGATCATCGTCTGAGTAAAAGAGCCGACTTGGCCGACAGCCGGTTCTTTGCCGCTGACGCCGTCCATTGAGTAGCCGATCGCCCGCTGGCGCTGGCCGACCGCGTGCTGGCCGTTGATGTTCGTCATACCCGGCATGTAGAGCAACACGCGATGCACGAACTTCTGCATCACCGGCAGCTTCTGCACAACTTCGCCGTCCAACACCTGGCCCGATCCCGCCGTTTCGGTTTCGAGCATGGGCGGCGTCGCGTTCACCATCACCGACTCGGTCACGTTGCCGACTTGCAGCGTGACGTCGATACGCGGCGATTCATTGATGCGCAGCACAAGGCCGCTCTGCAGGAAGCGCTTAAAGCCTTGCGCCTCCGCCGACACTTCGTAGTTGCCCGAAGGCAGATTCGGAATGTAGTAGCTGCCGTTGGCCGCGGTCTGGCCTTCGTAGGCGAACTGCGTGCCGATGTTTTTCACGACGACTTTCACGCCGGGCACGACGGCGCCGGTTGAATCGGTGACGGTTCCCACGACCGTGGCTGTGCCGGTCGATTGGGCGAGTAGCGAACTGGCTGCGAGTAGCGCGAGCACGAAGCGTTGCAACATAACGGATGTTCTCCTGGCCTTATGTCCGGACTGGATTCCGAGACCTCAGCCAGCATATCTCATCTGCTTCCGGAACGCTATTCGTTTAGCTGTGACCGGAGACCGGTTACGCCGTCAATGGCGCCAGCCAGTCCAGGATCGTTTCGTCGGCCCAGAAGCGCGGCGTTTGCTTGGCCAGAAACGCCACATGTCCGCCGTGCGCCGGGGCGATGAGTTCGATGTTCCGGTTCTCGGCGATCGCTTTGTTCCGGTAAACGTCAAACGGCACCAGTGGATCGTCCTGCGCGGTGATCAAGAGCGTCGGCGTCGGAATGGCCGCGAGGAAGTTTTGCGACGACTGCGTCGCGTAGTAGTTATCGGCGCCGCCGAAGCCGAAGTGCGGCGCGGTGATGCGGTCGTCGAATTCATAGATCGTCTTGACGGCATCGACATCGGTGCGCTCGAAAATAGAATCGAACGCGGCGGGCTGTTGGCGGCGGCGCTCCTTCAAACGCTCCTGCATCCGGCGAATGAAGCGGTTCTCGTAGATAAAATTCGCCCGCCGGCCGAGCGCGCGCACACAAGCCGCCAAGTCGATCGGCGTGGAGACGGCCACGGTCGCCGCCAGCCGCGGGTGCCCTTCGCCCGTCAACTTCAGCGCCTGATTCCCGCCGAGCGAATAGCCGATTAGGACAATCGGCAAGCCAGTATTGATCTGATCGATGTAGGCGCGCAAATCCGATGTCAGGCCGGCATGATAGAGCGTGTCGCACCAGCCTTCAGTGCCGCCGCAGCCGCGGATGTTGGTGCGATGCACGGCGTAGCCCGCCGATAGCGCGTTCCACGCCATGCTTTGCATGTAGCCGCCATTGCTCGACCCCTCGAGTCCGTGAACCAAAACCAGTTCCGCCTTGGCCTTCGCCGCGGGCCGCTGCTCGACGACGCGGATCGCGACGTTCGGAGAGGTCTGAACGCGGTGCTCAATCGCCGGCACATCGGCCAACTGCTTGAACCGCGGCCAGAAGTTCGACGCGATGGTCGCCAAATGCGGATTGGCGATGAGAGGGACGAAAGGACGCAACCTCTCCAGTTTACTCGGCGGCGATATTGCGCTTGTTCAGATCCTCGGTAAAGATGATCGCGTCGGCCAGATCCTTCATTGGCTTGCGCAGCCGGCGGCTTTCATTGCGAAGCTGCAAGTAGGCGTCTTCTTCGGTCAGTCCGTGACGGCGTTGCAAGATGCCTTTGGCGCGCTCGACAACTTTGCGTTCTTCTAGCTTGCGGCGCATTTCGACGGTTTCTTCTTTCAACCGCGCGTTTTCGTCGGCCAATCGCGCCTTGGACAGCGCACCGCCCATCTGCTCGCCGATGAACGTCAGCATCGAAACCTCCTCGCTGGAGTGCTCGTGCTTGTCGCGGTGATGCGAGTTGATGACGCCGATCAGATCTCCGCCAGCGACCAGCGGCACAGAAAGGTATGCCTGGTAGGTGTCTTCCACCAGCGCCCCGAACTTCTTGAAACGCTTGTCTTGGAAGGCGTTTTCGCCCAGCGACACAACCGCTTTGTGTTCCGCCACCCAGCCGGTGATACCTTCACCGACTTTCATGCGAAGGTTGCCGATCTCGGATGTGTGCGGCACTTGCGAGGCGCAAAGAACGATTTCGTTGGTCTCCTTGTCGAACAGGTAAACAAGACAGGCATCACAGCCTGTGATCTGCACAGCCAAACCGATGATTTCGCCAAGCATTTCGTCCAGCGAGCGTTCGCTGGCAACGATGCTGCTCACTCTGTGCAGGAGTGATAATTGTGGAGTAGGGATCTCCATGATAGTCGCCACAAATCCAGCGTAAGGCGCATTGCCGGAATGGTCCAATCGAAAATAGTTATTGCCCTCATGGGATTCTGTTGCGCGGGCGCGGAATGGGTAGCCTTGCGGGGCGATGGTTACGAAATTGCAACGGACGCCGGCGCGGCAACCGCGCGTTCGATGGCGGTCCGGCTGGAAGCGCTGCGGGAGTTGCTTGGCGGCGTGAAAAAGGTGTTGCCGCTGCGGGTGGTTCTGACGACAAACGGCGGTTTGTACCGGTCGCTCCGGCCGTCGATCGGCGCCGCGGGATTCTATCAATGGTCGCCGGGAGAGGACTGGGTTGTCGTGGGGTGGGGAGGCACCGACAGTGAACGGATCACTTCTCACGAACTGGTCCACGCGTTTCTGGAGCACTCGGGACCGCGCCGGCCGTTGTGGCTTGAGGAGGGGCTAGCCGAGTTTTACTCAACGGCGCGCGCCGAACGCAACGGTTGGATCATCGGCTCGCCGATCCCTTCGCACGACGCCGCCGTTCGAGGCGCCGAGTTATCGCTGTTCGACGAAACCGATGAATCGAAAGCGCACACCGGCAAGTTCTACGCGCAGAGTTGGGCGGTTGTGCATTATCTGCTGACGAACCCCGGCGTGCGGGACAAGTCGCCGCGCTTCTTCTCGCTCCTTGCAGACGGGTGGAGCGCCGGCGCGGCCTGCCGCGAGGTGTTTGGCTACGACTCTGCCGCGCTGCTTCGCTCGGCGGTGGCGGCCCGCCGCGATACCGTCTTTGTCGGTCCATTGCGCGCGCCGGTGGAAGCGCCGCCGGCCGTGACGCTGGCCGATACGGAAGAGATGCTTGTTTCGCTCGCGCTCGCCTCCGGCAAGCCCGCGGTGGCGGCGAAACTCGCGAAGACTCCGGCGCAGCGCGGCTATTTGGCGCTCGCGGATGGGAAGAAGGACGATGCGATCCGGCTATTCGACAGTGCGATTGCGCGCGGCGACGCCGATGGCGCCGTCTACTTCGAGCGCGCCATGCTCACTAACGATTTGGCGTTGCTCGAAGAAGCCGTCAAGCGGAGTCCGCTCCATGCCGAAGCACGGTTCGCGCTGGCGTTACGGGTCGCCGATGGCGCTCGAAAGATCGACCTGCTGCGGGAGGCCGTGCGCATTCGTCCGCGCAATGCATCGATGTGGCACGCGTTGGCGCTGGAGTTGAAACGTGCGGGGCGGTTGCCCGAAGCGGCGAAGGCGGCCCTGCAGTGCAGACTCTCCGCGCGGCATCAGGCGGATCGGGATATGGCTGCCGGCATTGCGCGGTTGCTCACGGTCCGGGACGCAACGGGTTCTCCGCCGAAGCCGGCCGTCACCGTTCCGGAATCGTGGCAAGGCCTCCGCGGTGATACAACCGCCGAAGGTATGCTCGTTGATTTCGACTGCTCCGCGGCGCCGCCGGTACTGTCGATCGTCAGCAACGGGGAGACACTTAAGCTGCGCCTCGCGAGGCCTTCGGAGGTACGGGTTACAGGAGGCACGGGCATTCAACACGAGTTCCAATGCGGAGCGCAGAAGGCCCCGGTGCGGGTGGAGTACATCAAATCGAGCTTGGCTCTGGCCGCGATCGCGTTTCAGTGACCGGCCGCTTCGTCCTGGCCTCATTGACCTATACGCCGATAATAAAGAGATGATGCTGCAACCTTTGACAGCCGGCCCCGAACCTTGGCTCGCCGGCCGCTTCACCAATCTCGCGCCCGTGCCGCGCATGGTCTGCTGTTCGCTGGAACTTTCGCTCTCCGACCTCGATAAGTGGATCGCGCCGCTCTCCGATGAGCAGATCTGGGCCAAGCCCGGCGGCGTTACGAGCGTCGGGTTTCACTTGCGCCATCTGGCCGGCAGCACCGAACGCTTGTTGACTTACGCGCGCGGGGAGTCGATTACGCCCGAGCAGATCGCCTTCATGAAAGCCGAAGGCGAGCCCGGCGCGCCGGTCGCCGATCTGTTGCAGGGCGTGCGCGCTTCCTACGAAGCCGTCGCTGCGTTCGCCTCCGCGGTCGAAGATCTCGACGCGCCACGATTTATCGGCCGGGCGCGGCTGGAGACGGTTCTCGGCGTGCTGCTCGCGCACATCGCCGAACACGCGCAGCGCCACACCGGCCAGGCGATCACGACGTCAAAGTTTGTTACTGCGCTTGCTCCGGCGCCGCCCCAAGCGTAACCGACACCTTGGTGGTGCGGCCGTTGCGGAATAGCGTCAGCTCCATCACGTCGCCAGCGCGCTTCTTCTGCAGCGCTTCGGTGACCGCGTCGCGGCGCTCGCACGGCTTGCCGTCGATCGCCATGATCAAATCGCCGCCAACGCCGACTTCGTAGTTGCCGATGATGACGACTTCGCGCGGGCCGCGAATGCCGGCGCGCTCGGCGGCAGAACCGCGCTGAACGACCTGGACCAGAAGGCCGCCGTCGGGCGGAAGGCGAAGCGCTTCGGCCCATTCACCGGCGACGTGTATTGTCTGCACGCCGAAGAACGGCCGCTTGTAAGACTTGCCCGAGCGATAGTCGATCAACATGGCCTTGGCCTTGTTGATCGGCATCGCGAAGCCTAGGCCGATGTTGCCGCCAGGCCCGTAAATCGCGGTGTTGATGCCGATCACGTTGCCCTGCGAATCGAGAAGCGGCCCACCGGAGTTGCCGGGATTGATCGCCGCGTCGGTCTGAACCATGCCCTCCAACTCGCGATTGGTTTCATCGCGGATCGAGCGGTTCAGAGAGCTGATGATGCCGGTTGTCAACGTGCCGTCGAAGCCGAACGGATTGCCGATGGCGAGAACCTTCTGGCCCACTTGCAGTCCTTCGGATTCGCCGAGCCGCAACGAAGGCAGCTTCTTGCGCGGGTTGATTCGGATCAGGCCGAGATCGTTGACCGGATCTTTCGTCAGCACCTCGGCGTCGTACTTCGCTTGATCGGCGAAGGTCACGACGATTTTCTGACTGCCGCCCAAGACGTGATTGTTAGTGAGGATGAGCCCCTTTTCGCCGTCGATGACGAAGCCGGAACCGGTTTCCTTGGAAGGGATCACCTGATAGAAGAAGTCGCGGCGATAGACGGTCGAAGAGATGTTGACGGTCGCCGCGCGGGCGTTCTTGTAGATCTCGATGTTGTTCAGTTCGTCGTTGCTGAGGCCCGCGCCACGAACGACTTTGGCCTCTTCGAAAAGGGGACCGGATTCGACCGCGCCCGACACGGCGGCCGGGAAGAACCGCGACTTGGCGATCGACGTCATATAGACGAAGGCGCCCACGAAGCCGGCGGCGAGAAAGAGATAACGGAAGCGCTTCATTGCTGACTGAACTCTCTGAGACGATTATAAACTTCCATGGCTTGGCGCTCGGTGTCCTCGAAAGAAACCGATGTATCAATGACGAAGTCGGCGAGTTTTCGTTTCGTTTCATCGTCCCATTGGCGGGCGATGCGCGCTTCGGCTTCCTGGCGGGTCCAGCCGGAGCGGGCCATGGCGCGTTCGATCTGCAACTCGCGCCCGCAAACGGTCAGGATGGTTTTGTCGAAGCGCTTGTGCGCGCCGGTCTCGAAATAGATGGCCGCTTCGCAGATGACGATGGCGGAAGGGTCTTTGATGGCCACGATCTTCGCCAGGCGGAGCCGCTCGACCTCCGGGTGCACAATCGCGTTGAGCCGCGCGAGCTTTTCCGGATCATTAAAGACGATAGCGGCCAGGGCCTTGCGATCGTTGGTGCCGAAGAGCGCTTCGACTTCGGCCTTTTTGGTTTCGAGCGCTTCGTGGCCTAGCCGATCGGCTTGGGTGCGATAGCAGCCGAGTTTTTCGAGCACACTGCCGACAAACCCCTTGCCGGTCGCAACGCCGCCGGTGAGTGCGACCTGCAGGATCATCGCTGGCGGCGCTCGGCCGATTCTACCGTGTTCGCCATGAGTTGGGCGATCGTCAATGGCCCGACACCGCCCGGCACCGGCGTCCAATAGGACGAAAGTTCGGCGGCATCATAAGGATGCATGTCGCCGACCAGCACGGAGCCGCGTTTGTCGAACGCTTTCGTTTTTTCGCTGTCTTCGCCGAAGATCGCGACGACTTGCGCGCGGTCTTTCAATTCGTTGATACCGACGTCGATCATGACAGCGCCCGGCTTCATGTGCGCCTTGGTCAGCATCGCCGGGCGGCCGATCGCACCGACCAGAATATCGGCGCGCCGGCACTCGGCTTCCAGGTCTTTCGTTCGCGAGTGGCAGATCGTGACCGTGGCGTTGGCGTGCAAAAGGAGCATCGCCATTGGTTTGCCGACGATATCGCTGCGGCCGACGACGACCGCGTGTTTGCCGGCGGTTTCGATACCGTAGCGCTTCAGTAGTTCCATCACGCCGCTGGGCGTACAGGGCCGCGGGCCGGGCCGGCCGATCGACAGGTTGCCGACGTTGACGGGATGAAAGCCGTCGACGTCTTTTTCGGGCGCGATGGCGTCGAGGACCTTTTCGGAATCGATGTGTTTCGGCAGCGGCATTTGGACGAGAATGCCGTCGATTTCGGCGCGCGCGTTCAGCGTGGCGATGAGGTCGAGCAGTGCTTCGGTCGAGATGCCGGCCGGCGGAGTGATTTTCTCCGAATGCATGCCAAGCTCGAGGCAGGTTTTCACTTTGCTGCCGACGTAGACCTGGCTCGCCGGGTTGTCGCCGACAAGGACAACTACAAGGCCGGGCTTGCGGGGAAGGGCGGCGATGCGCGGCGCGAGGCCGGCGAGGATTTCGTCACGGATTCGTTTTCCGTCGAGGATTTGGGACACTTTTTCTAGTTTCGCCGATGCGGGCCGGGGCGTCTAGAGGGTTAGGGTGCTAACTCGTCCGGAGCAGGCTGGCGACGGAGATGTCTTCGTCGATTGAGGGCCAGTGAACGCCAACGCCGCCGCCGATCAATCGCCAATGATTGCGCTGGTCGATTGTGGCTTCCAGCAACCGCGGGAACCAGGCCAGGGGCGCGGTGACTTCCCTGCCATCGGCGAGGATCAATCGCAGCGCGTCGGCGGTAATCTCGACGCCGGTCGCGAGCGAATCAACCACGACTGTTGAAGTGCTCATGCCATCGCTCCAGAAAGAGTTTGCAGTTCTCGCGAACTATGCCCAGTATCTCGGAAATCTCGTCCGTGCGAAAGCCCCGGCTATGAACCAGGGCAACGGGCGTCAGCCAGAACTTCGCATAGCGTTCGGCTTGCTCGACGTGAATGTGGGGTGGCTCCGTTCCTTCCAGGCTGAAGAAGAAAAATCGGTAGCCCGCGACGCGGAGTACGGTCGGCACGGTACCTTCATTATCACGTGTAGAATATGAAAACGTAGAATGAGCGCCCCGACCCAGATCGCACATTACCGTATCACCGGCAAGCTGGGTGAAGGCGGGATGGGCGCGGTGTATCGGGCGGTCGATGAGAAGTTGAATCGCGAAGTGGCGATTAAGGTGCTGCCGCCGGCGCTGGCGCATGACGCCGATTACATTGCCCGCTTTCAGCGTGAGGCGCAGACGCTGGCGGCGTTGAATCATCCTCATATCGCGACGATTTACGGAATCGAAGCGAACGCGATTGTGATGGAGCTGGTTGAAGGCTCGACGTTGAAAGGGCCGATGCCGCTGGACGAAGTTCTGCCGATCGCGCGCCAGATTGCCGAGGCGCTGGAAGCCGCGCACGACAAGGGCATCATTCATCGCGACTTGAAGCCGGGGAATATCAAGCTGACGCCCGAGGGCGTTGTGAAAGTTCTGGATTTTGGGCTGGCGAAGGCGGTGAACGAGCGGCCTGTTGTCACGGGCCCCGACTCGCCGACGTTGACGATGCGGGCGACGGAAGCCGGGCTGATTCTCGGCACCGCGGGCTACATGTCGCCGGAGCAGGCGGCGGGAAAGACGGTCGATCGGCGCGCGGACATCTGGTCGTTCGGCGTGGTTCTCTACGAACTGCTGACGGGCAGGCGGCTGTTCGACGGAGAAACGGTCTCTCACACGCTGGCGCATGTGTTGACGCGGGAGATCGATCTGACCGGCGTTCCGCTGAGCGAGTTGATCGCGCGGTGTTTGGATCGGAAACTTAAGAATCGGCTGGCGCATATCTCCGAGGCGCGGATCGCGATCGAGAACTATTCGCCGAAGCCCGAACCGAAGGCCGTCGCGAAATCGAACTACTGGCCTTGGGCTGCGGCTGCGATTGGCTTTTTGATCGGTGCGGCGGGTTGGGTGACACGGCCATCACCGCAACCATCGGCAGCGATCGCATTTGAAGTGAACCCGCCGCCGGGCATCCGTTTTGCGCCGATTGGCGCGAGGGGCGGCTCGGCGATCTCGCCCGATGGCAAGATGCTAGCCTTTTTCGGCGCCAACTTGAAGCAAGAGGATCTGCTTTATGTCAGGCCCATTGACTCGATTGAGGCGCGAGCGCTACCAGGAACTCAAGGCGCCGGCCGGCCGTTTTGGTCGCCGGACAGCAAGTCGATCGGTTTTGTGGGCGAGGGCAAGCTCAAACGGATCGATATCGCCGGGGGCCCTCCCGTTACCCTTTGCGATGCCGGTTCGGCGCCACGCGGTGGAGCCTGGAGCCCCGAGGGCGTCATCCTGTTTGGCCAACTCGGCAAGGCAATTCAACGTATCGCAGCCTCTGGCGGCACGCCGGTCGCAGTCACCGGCAGCCAGTCGTTTGACGAGAACGAGTCGCACTACTACCCGCAGTTCCTGCCGGGCGGGAAGCGATTCCTCTTTCTAAATCTCAACCGGACTAGTCCGGAGAAGTCCGGCATCTATTTGGCGACATTGGATGGGCAAGCGCCGGTTCGGCTCGTGAATAGCGGGCATAACGCGGCCCACGATGCAAGCAGCCAGCGACTGTTCTACCTGCAAGGCACCGGCACACTGATGGCGCGCCGCTCGAACTTCGATCCGCCCGCGTTAACGGGAGACCCGGTTGTGGTGGCGGAGGAGATTCGCACAGCGACGATGAATGGCTATGCCGAGTTCTCGCTGTCGGCGTCGGGGGACTTGTTTTATGGACGCGGGAGAGAGGCCTCACTCGTTAGGGGCCGTCTGGGTTGGCGCGACCGATCGGGGAAACTGCTGGAGCAAGTTGGCCCCGTCGAGTCCCTGCCGAACGGATTCTTGTCACCCGATGGCAGTCGGTTTGTTCAATCGCGTCTCTCGAATGGCGTAGACCCAGACGTATGGGTCTTCGACCTTGTACGGGGCCTCTCGACTCGTGTGACCTTTAGTGGCGGTTCCTCGCCGGCCTGGTCGCCGGACGGGAAACAAATCTACTATTGGAACCGTTCCGGGATTCACCGGCGGGCGGCCGACGGATCCGGAGAGGACGAGTTGCTTTGGAAGAGACCGGCGCTCCCATCGCAATTCAGCACGCTGTCGCCAACGCGAGACGGTGGATCGCTGCTTGTCCCCGCCGGCAAGGTACATTGGCGGCTGCCGCTGACAGGCGAGCGGACGCCCACCGAGTACAGGAACATGAGTCATCCCGAGTTTTGGCACGCGTTCTCACCCGATGGCCGCTGGCTAGCCTATTCGTCGGCTGAATCCGGCCGCAGCGAGATATATGTGCGCGGCTTTCCAGAGGAGCGTGGCGAATGGCAGATCTCTTCGGAGAGCGGAAGCTCTCCACGCTGGCGCGGCGACGGAAAGGAGTTGTTCTGGTGGGCTCCGACGGATCAAGGTGTCGTCGCGGCGAGGGTCGAGCCGCAAGCTTCGGCGGTCCGCGCCGGCAGGCCGGAGAAGTTGTTCTCATTGCCGGGTTCTTACTTTGTTGGCCCTTCGCCAGATGGCCGGCGGTTCCTTTTTGTCGAGCCTGAAGCGGCCGAGGCGGCGAAGGATTACCCAATGGTTGTTATCCGCAATTTGACGGCGCGGTTCAAGTAGCTTGCATGCGAAGCACCTGCCCCCGTTTCAGTTTCGGCACCGCCGCCAGCACGTCTGGCATGAGCTTCAATAGTTCCTCCAGTGTGGTCGAACGCGCTTCGAGAATCACGACGGCGAGCGTGCGGCCCGAGAGATTCTGCTGATACGGAAGATTCTTGTCGACGGTCACGAGAACGTCGAATCCCGCCGTTTCTGCGGCTTTCGAGCCTCTGCGTACAAAGCTTCCATGGCTTCCTCAATGGCGTGCATTGCGGCTTCCCTTGTTACTGTCGGAAAGCCTTCCAGAAAGCGATCCACGCTATGACCGGACTCGATATAGTCGAATAGCGTTTGCACGAGCACCCGCGTGCCGCGAAACACGGGCTCGCCGGACATGACTTCGGGATCGCGGACCACGACCGATTCCATATCCAGATTGTACATCCTCTCGCTTGATAGAATAGGCCGGTCCCATGAGCGCCCCGACACAGATCGCGCACTATCGCATCACCGGCAAGCTTGGTGAAGGTGGGATGGGCGCGGTGTATCGGGCGGTGGATGAGAAACTCAATCGCGAAGTTGCGATTAAGGTGTTGCCGCCGGCGCTGGCGCATGATGCCGATTACATCGCGTGGTTTCAGCGTGAGGCGCAGACGCTGGCTGCGTTGAATCATCCGCATATCGCGACGATTTACGGGGTTGAAGCGAACGCGATTGTGATGGAGTTGGTTGAGGGATCGACTCTTAAGGGGCCGATGCCGCTGGACGAGGTTCTGCCGATTGCTCGTCAGATCGCCGAGGCGTTGGAGGCGGCGCACGACAAGGGCATCATTCATCGCGACTTGAAGCCGGGGAATATTAAGCTGACGCCCGAGGGCGTTGTGAAGGTTTTGGATTTTGGGCTGGCGAAAGCGGTGAACGAGCGGCCCGTTGTCACGGGCCCCGACTCGCCGACGCTCACTTTGCGGGCGACCGAGGCGGGACTGATTTTGGGCACGGCGGGGTATATGTCGCCGGAGCAGGCGGCGGGGAAGAATGTCGATCGGCGGGCGGATATCTGGTCGTTTGGCGTGGTGCTGTACGAACTACTCACCGGCAAGCGGCTGTTTGATGGCGAGACGGTGACGCACACGCTGGCCGATGTGGTGCGAGCGCCTATCGACGTGAGTGGCCTGCCGCTGCGCCCGTTGTTGGAGCGGTGTTTAGATCGCAACTTGAAGACGCGGCTGGCGCATATCGGCGAGGCGCGGATTGCGATTGAGCGGTATGCGCCGGAAGAGAAGCCGAAGCCGGTGGTCGCATCGAAGTCGAGTTGGCTGCCGTGGGCGGTGGCGGCTTTGACAGCGGTCGCGGGTGTCGGCGCGTGGGTCTTGAAACCGAGCGCGCCGCCGCTTCCGGTGGCGGTTGAGCTTCTGCCGCCGGCCGATACGCGCTTCGCATTGATCAACAATGCCGGCGGGTCGGCGATTTCGCCGGACGGGCGAACGCTGGCGTTTGTCGCCATGAACGCCAAAGGCGCCGATCTGCTACACGTGCGGCCGCTCGACAGTTTGACCGCGCGGGAGTTGCCGGGTACCGATGGCGCGGGGAGGCCGTTCTGGTCGCCGGACGGGAAGTCGTTGGGATTTGTGGCGGGCGGGAAGCTGAAGCGGATCGATTTGGCGGGCGGTGCGTCGATCACGCTCTGCGATGTGCGCCAACCGCGGGGCGGCACATGGAACAAAGACGGCGTTATCCTGTTCGGCGATCAGGCTTCGCCGCTTCAACGGATTTCGGCCTCGGGAGGCACGCCGACGCCGGTAACGCAACTGAATACCAAGGACGGTGAAACGGCGCACTACTATCCGCATTTCCTGCCGGGCGGAAAGCGATTCCTGTACTTGGTCCGGGGTGCGGATTCCCAAAAGGCGGGTGTGTTTGTCGGGTCGCTAGACGGGGGGCCGGTTGTCCAAGTCCTGCCATCTAATTACAAGGCCGAGTATGATGGCGTGTCCGGCCGCTTGTTCTACGTGCAGGGGGAGGCTACGTTAATGGCGCGATCCATGGAATTGGATCCGCCGAGACTGGTAGGCGATCCGATGGTGATCGCCGAAGACGTTCGCGCGAGGGTGACGAATGGCTTTGCCGAGTTCTCCGTAGCTGGCGGATCGGTGGCGTATGGCCGAGGCGATGGAGGCAGTATGTACCGCTTCGCGTGGCGGGACAGGAGTGGAAAAATACTTGCCACGGCTGGCCTCGCCGCGCGGATCAGCACCACCGGGTTCGACTTGTGCGATGACAAAGGCCGCGTCGCTTACGCAATCGCAAGGGAGCAAGGACAGCTCGACGTTTGGACGATGGATATGGCACGCGGCATCAGCACGCGGTTGAGCTTCAACGAAGGCTACCGGCCGATTTGGTCGCCGGACGGCAAATCTGTCTACTACGCAACCCAGAGAGGGATCCGGCGCAAGGCCAGCGACGGGACCGGTGAGGAGGCGCTCGTCACGAATGCGAACTCGGTTAACCTACCGAATGACATTTCCCCGGACGGCAAGTACCTGCTCCACACAACGGGCGACATTCTGATACAGCCGCTAACTGGCGAAGCGAAGCCAGAGGTGTACCTCAGCGCCACGCGGACACAAGAAGGCTTTCCCACGTATTCGCCGGATGGGAGATGGGTGGCGTACTCAGCGGAAGAAACGGGCAGACGAGAGATCTACGTGCAGGGATTCCCCGAAAAACGCGGCAAATGGCTGGTGTCCTCGGCGGGAGGGGCACAACCCGCTTGGCGGGCCGACGGGAAGGAGTTGTACTGGGTGACGGCGAGCGGCGAAGTATGGGCGGCCAGTATGGAGTTGCAAGACGCCGCCGTGAAGGCCGGAAAGCCCGAGATGTTGTTCCGCATTCCAAACGTCGGCGCCTGGCCCCAGGCATCGCCTTCACGCGACGGAAACAAGTTTCTGACGTTGGAGCCGGAAGGCGGCGAAAAAGAGTTGCCGCGGGTGGTGCTGTTGAACTGGGCGGCGGGTGTGGGTAAGTAATTGATATACTCGCGCTATGCATTTCAGAGTTTGGTACGCGCTGCCGTTTATAACGGTGGCGCTCGTGGCGCAAACGCAGTCGAGACTCGCTGGGACGGTCACCGACGATAGCGGCGCGGTTGTCGCGGGCGGCAAGGTCACCGCACGTAACGTGCAGACTGGCGTCGGTACCGAAGCGGCGACGACCGAGGCGGGCAACTATATCTTTCCCGCGCTGATTCCCGGCTCGTATGAGGTGTCCGTCGAGAAGCCTGGATTCAAGAAAGCCGTGCAGAGCGGAGTCGTATTGGAAACCGGCATTACGCGGACCGTCGATTTGCGATTGAGCATCGGCGCGGTTTCCGAGACGGTCGAGGTGAAGGCGCAGGCGGCGCTGCTGGAATCGGAAACGTCGTCGGTCGGACAGTTGATCGAACGGACCAGCGTGTTGAATATGCCGCTGGAAAGCCGGCGGACCGCGGGCCTGGTGCGTTTGCTTGGCGCCGTGACGTTTACGAATGAGACCGGGGGCGAGCAGGTGCCGATGTTCTCCATGGCGGGCGGACGCAGCCAGAATCAGATGTGGCAATTGGACGGCGCGGTGGTGCAGAACATGTCGCTCGGCGTGGCGCAGTTGCAGTTGAACCCGCCCGCGGAATCGCTGCAGGAGTTCAAGGCCGAGATGAGCAACTTCTCCGCCGAGTTCGGCCGCGCGGGCGGCGGACTGATTTTGATGACCACGCGCTCGGGAACCAATAACTACCATGGTTCGGCGTATGAGTTTCTGCGGAATCAGGTGCTCGATACGCGGACGTTTTTTGCGCAACGCAAGGCGCCGCTACGCTACAACATTTTCGGCGGGTCGTTTGGCGGCCCGATTAAGAAGGACCGCACGTTTTTCTTCGCGAACTACGAAGGCGCGCGCCGGCGGGATGGCGTGACGGTTTCCGGGCTGATCGTGCCGCACGCGCCGGAGCGCGAGGGCAATTTCTCGAACCGCCGCGACGTTGCTGTCCTCGATCCGGTGAGTACGCAGCCATTCCCCGGCAATATGATTCCCGCGAGCCGAATCGATCCGATCGCGCGCCAACTTGCCGCGCTGTATCCGAACGCGAATATCGCCTCGGATATCACGCGAGCGCCTGGCGCGAACTACACCGTCAATTTGTCCGACAAGCTGACGCAGGATTCGCTGACAACGCGCGTCGATCACGCTCTCGGGAACAACGATCGTATCTTCGGCCGGTACAACGTGATTCGCGCCCCGCAGGACGTCGCCAGCGCATACCCGGAACGCATCGCCGATACGCGCGCCGGCATTCGCGAGAACAAGATCCACGCCGCGCTGGGATCGTGGATGCATAACTTCACGCCGACTGTCTTAAATGAAGCGCGCTACGCGTACTCGATCCGTAAGCACATCAATCGCGCGGCGGGCACGGGCTCAGGGTTCAACGGGAAGATCGGGCTGCGCGGCGTCGACGACACCGGTTTCCCGGTTATTGGCGTGACGGGCCAATCCGGTTTGAGCACGACGCCGAACGAGCGCATTCAGACGCCGATCCTCACGCACCACTTAGTCGATAACCTGACGATCATCAAAGGCAAGCACACACTGAAGACCGGCTTCGAAATGCGTTACTCGCTGAACAAGGACGAGTTATCGCAAACCGGCGCAGGCACGTTCAGTTTTAACGATCGCGCGACACGGAGCGGGATGGCGGCGTTCCTGCTCGGCTGGACTTCATCGGCCGGGCAGAACAGGCCCGACCTGCTCGAAGCGCGAACCGATTACTACGGCTTCTACTTGCAAGACGATTGGAAGGTCAGCAGAAACCTGACTTTTAACTTGGGGCTGCGGTGGGAGGTCGACACGCCGCGGTGGGAGCGGCTCGAGAATCGCCAGAGCGGCTTCAACGGCACGGCGATCAACCCGGTTTCGGGGACGCCGGGCGTGGTTACTTTCTCCGGCCGCGACGGGCTGAACAAGTATGCACACCCGTTCGATAACAATAATCTCGCGCCGAGATTTGGGTTTGCCTGGAAGCCGTCGGCGCGCACGGTTGTACGCGGCGGATACGGGATCAACTTCCTGGGCATCTACTTCGGCGCGGTGGTCAATACTCTGTCGCAAGGATTCGGATCGAATTTCTCGTTCTCGTCGCCCGATGGCGGGCTTACGCCCGCGTTCCCGTTCCGCAACGGCCTGCCGACGGGCACGCGCGAACCGATCGGGCCGTCATGGGGCGCGGTCCGCGTGGGCCAGGCGCCGCGCTCCGCGCCGGATTTCATCGCTCAGAATCACGCCAACGGATACTCGCAGCAATACAACTTGACGGTACAGCGCGAACTGGGCGGCAACATGTTGTTCGAAGCCGCGTATCTCGGCAACCTGGGCCGTAAGCTCGGCGGCGCGGCGGTCAACGTGAATGTTATTCCGCTCGTTAATGGCCGCGGCCCGGCGGCGCAGACACAGACGGCGCGTCTCTTTCCGCAGTTTAATAACGTCAACCGGTTGACGCCGAACTGGGGCAGCTCGACGTATCACGCGCTAAACATGAAGGTGGAACGCCGCTATTCGAACGGCTTCAACTTGCTGGCGAATTACACGTGGTCAAAGTTCCTCGATAACATCGAGGGCGGCAACGAATTCGCCGGCGGCGAAGGCAACGGTTACACGCATCCGGAACTGCGGGGGCTGGACCGGTCGTACTCGGGCAACGATGTCCGTCACCGGTTCATTGGCTCCAGCGTGTATGAATTGCCCGTTGGCAAAGGGCGCCGTGTCGATATCGCCAATCCGGTGTTGAATGCGGTCGCCGGCGGCTGGTCGATCGGCACCATCGCGGAGTTCTTCGCGGGCGCGCCGTGGGGCGCGATCGAACAGACAAATCTAACGAACACGTTCGCGGGCAGTCCGCGGCCCAACCTCACGTGCGATCCGAACATTAACGGCGGCCGTTCGCGAGCCGATTATTTGAATCAGTGGTTCAACACAACTTGCTTCGCGGCGCCGGGTGTTGGCAACTTCGGCAACGCCGCGCGCGCCCTCGGTTTCGGGCCGGGGCAGGTTAACGTCGATCTCTCGCTCAACAAGCGATGGGTGATCAAGGAGCAGTCCAACCTGCAATTCCGGACCGACATTTACAACCTGCCGAACCGGCCTAATTTCAACGTGCCGAACGCGGTTCGCGGGCGCGGCGATTTCGGGCGCATTACTTCCACGCGCGGCACTGGACGGCAGATCCAGTTAAGCATGCGCTTCGAATTTTAGCGGTGCGGGCGCTTTTCCTCACCCTCTTCGTTCTTCAAGCCCAGACCGATTACCGCGTCAAGACAAATCCGCCGCGCGCGGCCGGCGTCGAGCGTATTCTCACGAAGTCGGACGCGCGGGAGGATCACTGGCTCGGCGAGCAGGACTACGAAGCGATCAATGCGCTGATTCAGAAGGACAAGCGTATTCTGCCGTGGCCGGCCGGCTTGTTGGAGCGGTTTCGCAAACTCGACGTGTGGGAAGTGAAGATCGTCGCCAGCAACCGCGAGCGGGCCGACGAGACATCGACGACGCTCGGGCTGCGCATCGAACTCGGCGGCGAAGCGGCCGGCGGCGGGCGGTTGACGTTGATCGCTCCGTCGGCGCGCGCCGAGTTTGTGCGCGCTTCGACCTGGTCCGCGCGAAAGCTGGAACTCGGGCCGGTTCGAGAAACGTCCGCGCGCGCGCCGGGATTCATCGACATAACCGAACGGGCGTTGGGTCACAACACGATCTACCGCGAACAGTTGGCCAAGGGGCTCGACGACTGGCGCGCCGTGCTGGACGAGGCCACTGGCGTCGATGTCTATGGGCATAACGGCATCTCTGTCGGCGACTACAACGGCGACGGGTTGGAGGACCTTTACGTTTGCCAGCCCTCGGGCCTTCCGAATCGGCTGCTGCGCAACAACGGCGATGGCACGTTCGACGATGTTTCGGCCACGGCGGGCGTCGATGTCTTGGACGCCACGACGATGGCCCTCTTCGCCGATTTTGACAACGACCGCGATCAGGACCTTTTGCTTGTCGCGGGCACGCAGATCGTCCTGATGGTTAATGATGGCAAGGGTCATTACTCGCGCCGCGCGAGCGCGGGTTTCGCGCGCGCCGCTGGAACGCTGACCTCGGCCGCAGTTGCCGATTTCGACCGCGATGGCTGGCTCGATATCTACGTCTGCGCCTACGATTTTTGGACCGCGGGGGCAACCTACGACGCGCCGACGCCTTACTACGACGCGACGAATGGGCCGCCGAATCAGCTCTATCGCAATCGCGGCAACGGCACGTTTGTCGATGTCACGGCGGCGAGCGGCATGAACGCCAACAACAACCGCTTCAGCTTCGCGGCGGCGTGGGCCGACTATGATCGCGATGGCTGGCCCGATCTCTACGTCGCCAACGATTTCGGCCGCAACAATCTGTATCGCAATCGCGGCGATGGCACGTTCGAAGATGTCGCGGCGCGCGCGGGCGTTGAGGATCTTGGCGCGGGCATGTCGGTGTCGTGGGGCGATTACGATGGCGATGGCTGGCTCGATATCTACATCTCCAACATGTGGTCGAGCGCCGGGCAGCGCCTGACTTACAATCCAGCTTTCACCGCCGGGCGCGAGCGCCAAGCCGCGTTTCAACGCCAGGCGAAGGGCAACTCGCTCTTTCGCAACAAGGGCGACGGTACGTTCGAAGACGTGTCGGAAAAGGCCGGCGTGGAGTTCGGCCGCTGGGCGTGGGGCAGCGGATTCGTCGACTGCGACAACGACGGGCGGCTCGATCTGCTGGTGAAAAACGGCTACATCACCGGGCCGGATACCCACGACTTGTGAAGCTTCTTCTGGCGGCAGGTCGTGTCGCGCACTCCACAGAAAGTTGCGGGCTCGCAACCGTATCGCGAGGCGTGGCGCGCGGTGAATATGCTCATCCGTTCGGGCGGTTCGTGGAGCGGGCGGGAGCGGGATGTTTGTTTTCGCAACGCGGGCGATGGAACGTTTGTCGATACTTCGTACGTTACGGGACTTGATTCGGCTGGCGATGGCCGCGGTTTCGTAGCGCTCGATATCGATGGCGACGGCGCGCTCGATATTGTCGAGGCGTCGCGCACGGCGCCGCGGGTTCGGGTGTTGCGCAATCAAGCGCCGGAGGGTCCGGTGCTCGTCGTCGAATTGCGTGGCGCGCGGATGCCGGACTCGATCGGCGCGTCGGCGTTGCTGACGACTTCGCGCGGGCGCAAGTTGTTGCGGCATGTCGACGCGGGCTCGGGGTATCTCACGCAGAGTTCGCGGCGCTTGCATTTCGCTCTGGACAACGGCGAGACGCCGGTGTCCTTGGAGGTTCGATGGCCCGGCGGCGCTTCGCAGTCGCTGACGGATGTGCCCGCGCGTGGATTCGTGCGGCTGAACGAAGGCGAGCGAGAATTCGTTCCGATTGTGGCGCCGTCCGCATTGCCGCGCGTGAAACAGCCGAACGAAAAGGCGGCGCCGGTATGGCTGACCGAACCCGTGCCCGCGCCCGTGCTGAGCGGCATGCGGTTGCGGCCGCAAAAGACGCTGGTGAATTTCTGGGCGTCGTGGTGTCCGCCCTGCCGTGAGGAGATGAAGGAGTGGGCAGCGTCGTCGAGCCGGTTTGCACAGGCCGGCGTGCGCGTCGTCGTTGTGTCGGCCGATGAGGATCGCGCGCAACGGCCGGAGGCGCCGTTCGCCGTCGTATTGCCAACGGCCGATGAGTTGGCCGCGTGGAATCTGTTTCATCGCCACCTATTCGATTACCGGCGCGATCTTGCGCTGCCGACGAGCTTCCTGCTCGACGAGCGCGGGCGCGTCGTCAAGGTCTATCATGGCGTGACCTCGGCCGCGACGATCGCCGCCGATGCGGCGGTGCCCGTGGGCGCGCGCGCGTCGCTGCCGTTTGCCGGCCGCTGGCTCGGCGAACGCCCGAAGCGCAACTACGTCGAATTGGCAACGGCGTTGGCCGAAGGCGGATTGGCGAAAGAAAGCGCCCGCTACTTCGAACTGGCGCTGGCGTTGGGAACGCCGTCGCGCGAGGCGCGGACTAACTACGCGGGCGTGTTGATCGAAAGCGGCGATTTGGCAAAGGCGGAGTCGCTGCTGACCGGGCAGTCGGATCCGGATACGCTGGCGAATCTCGGCCTGTTGCGTTTGCGGCAAGCGCGTTATCGCGATGCGGCGGCGGCGTTCGAGAAGGTGCTGGCGGCATCGCCGGACGATGCGATGGCGCTGCACGGATTGGGCTCGGCGTTGTTCGGCGCACAGGACATTGCCGGCGCGCGGGCGCGTTTCGCGCAGGCGGTTGCGGCCGACCCGGAGCACGCGGGGTATCGATACAGTTGGGCGTCGGCGATGGCGGCGGGCGGCGAGCTCGCGGCGGCGCTCGGCGAGTTCGAACGGGTCCGGGAGATGCAGGGCGATTCGGCGGCGCTGTGCAACAACCTGGGAATTCTCTATGTCGAAACCGGCGCGCCGGCTAAGGGCGAAGCCGAGTTTCGCAAGGCCATTCAAATTGCGCCGAGGGACGCGGCCGGTTATGTCAACTTGGCCTCGCTGTTCATAAAGGGTGGCAAGAACGCGGAAGCACGGATAGTACTTGGCGAGTTTCTGAAAGTGGTTCCCGGGAATCCCGAGGTGTTGCGGATGTTGCAGGCTGTTCGATAGCCGACGTGCAAAGGGTATAGAATACCCTCGCATGCGCATCCTCCTCTTTTTCGCTGCGCTCGGAGTCAGCGCGCAAGACTACGTCTACTTTCGCGATCGCGTCCAGCCCGTGTTTCTGAAGAAACGCCCGGGCCACGCGCGCTGCGTCGCGTGTCACATCCATCGCGTCCCAGCGCTCGAAAAACTCTCGCCCGGCGCCACGAATTGGACCGAAGAACAATCGCGGAAAAACTTTCAGAACTGGCGGCTGTTCACCGAGAAACTACTCGCCGCGCCACTGAAAGGCGGGACGAAGTTTCATCCGGGCGGCAAGCACTTCGCCTCGAAGGACGACCCGGAATGGAAGACGCTAGCGGCGTGGGCGCGAGGCGCGACGGACAAGTCGACCGGCGACGTCCGCGTGTTGCAGTCGAACTCGGCGGGCGACGACATTCACGTCATCGACCCGGCGACGAACACTGTCGTCGGCGGCATCACCGGAATCGAAGTGCCGCACGGCTTGGTCATCTCGCCGGATGGCACGCGGATCTATGTGACCAACGAAGCGCAGGTCACGCTCGATGTTGTCGAGTCGAGATCGTTCCAAGTGATCAAGCGAATTCCGCTGAGCGGCAAGCCGAACAACGTCGATATTTCGAAGGACGGTAAGCGTGTGTATGTCGGCATTCGCGAGGGCACTGGAGCGGTGGATATCATCGACGTGGCGTCATTGACCAATGCGAAGTCCGTGGCGGTGAAGGGCGAGATCCACAACGTCTATGTGACGCCGGACGGGAAACATGTCGTGGCGGGATCGATTGCCGCGAGCACGATCTCGGTGATCGACGCGGCGACGGAGAAGCTCGACTGGACGCTGACGCTGTCGGCTGGCATACGGCCGATGGCGTTTACGACGAACCGCGACGGGTCGACCAAGGAGATCATCGTGCAGCTTTCGAACTACCACGGGCTGGCGCTGGTGGACTTCGCGGCGCGGAAAGAGATTCGGCGCTTCGAGCTGCCCGACCCGCCCGGCGTGCATAAGGAGACCGAGGGCTTGCAGGGTTCGCCCTCGCACGGACTGGCGATTACGCCCGACGGCAAACTGCTGTGGGCGACGAGCAAATGGTACGACAGCGTGATGGCCTATTCACTGCCGGACTTCAAGTTGGTGAAGGTCGTGCATGTCGGACTGCATCCGGACTGGCTGACGATCCCGCCCGATGGCAAGCATCTCTACGTGGCCGTTGCGGGAGACGATGCGACGGTGGTTGTCGATAACAAGACCTTTGAGGTGGTGAAGACGATCCCCGTGGGCGCGGTGCCGAAGCGGGTGGTCAGCGGCGTGTTGCGGTAGGCGTTGAGCAGCGCCGTCGCAGAGTTCCCGCCGCAATCAACCCCAAACCCGCAAGCACCACTCCCGCCGGCTCCGGCACGCCGGAAGTATCGGGCGCGTACTGAAAATTCAGCGGATTCCCAGCCAGTCCGTTATAAGACCAGGAGATCCCATCGGGCACGATGACACTCTGAACCGTCACGGTGTTGAACGCATCCGCGGTCGCGCTACCAAAAGTGCTCGCGCTCACCAATAGCGTGAGCCGGTTATTCGGGTTGATGGTGGCTTGAATGATACGGCTGACCGTCCCATTGTGATTTCCCGCACACGCTCCGAGAGCATTCTGTCCAGGCCGGTCGAAACAGGAGTCGCCTAGAAAGCCGTCAGTGGTTGTTCGAATGTCATAGGGACCGAAGAAATCGTTGTTCACAACCATGCGAAACCCCGCCGTGCCCAAGCCCGCGATTACCGTCACGTCATACGCTAAGGTGACCACCAAGTCTACCGTCGAGCCTGCCTGCCCGCCGGCCAGTCCGTACACCACCATCCATTCCGAGTACGCGTTCATGCCGCCGCCGGCGCCGCTGGTGGCAATGACCTTATTAATGCCATAGTCGGTCTGCGCGGAACCGTTGCCTCCGTTGCTCTGCCCGGCCACGGCCACAGGCCGAATGTCCGGAAGGCCCGCGCACGGCTCGCCAGGGTCTAGTGGGTTTACCGAACCGCACGCGTTGAACGCGCCGCTATTTTGCAGATTGGCGAGGATGTACGCGCCTTGGACCGGTGCTACGCAGCCTACCGCCACGATGAACCCGGCGGGGCGCAAAAAGAATGAATTCCGCATATTGAATTTCTCCGTTTTGTGAGCGGCTTCTGCCGCCCTGTTTTATGCGGCGGAAAGAGGCAGATTTCGACTGAATCCGGTCAGAGCGCGCGGTGGCGGCCCGATGGCAAGGAGCTTTTTTATGTTGGGAGCCGCGGTTCGATGTGGTCGGCGGAGGTTGCGTCGAACGGGCCGGCGTTTCAGGTACATCAGGTGCGCAGGCTGTTTTCCGGCGAGGCTTTGATGACTTTCGCCGTCTCCGGAGACGGACAGCGATTTCTCACCCCGCTTCGCGCCAATCAGGCCGCCGAGCCGCACTTGACGCTGGTTCAGAATTGGGCGGCGGGTCTGAAGGCGCAGTAAGATTGGGGTATATGGTATTCGTAATGGTAAATTGGCAATTATGGAAACCACTGTTTCGATCGATCGCGCCGGGCGCATGGTGTTGCCGAAGAAGGTCCGGGAGGAGTTGGGCATCGAAGCCGGCGACACGCTGTCGCTGATTTCGACCGGCGCCGAGGTGACGCTTCGGCCTTCGCGCGGAGTGTCCCGGATGCGAAAAGTTCGCGGCATGTGGGTGTTTTCGACAGGCAGCAAGGTGATGGCCGATGAGACCGACCGGGTGCTCGATGAGATCCGGCAAGGAAGGCGCGGGCTGTGAACGCGCTCTTCGATACGTCCGTTTTGGTAGCCGCTTTCTATGAGGACCACGAACACCACCGGGAGAGCTTCGCGATCGTGGCGAAACACAAGCCGAAAGAGGCGTGTTGCGCGGCACACACGTTGGCCGAGGTCTATGCAACCCTAACGGCCATGCCGGGGGCGAAGCGCGTGAGTCCGGCCGAGGCCGTGCTCTATTTGTCCAGCCTGAGGGAGCGGCTAACGCTGATCTCGCTGACCGGGCAAGACTACATCGACGCGGCGGAACTGGCGGCGGCGAGCGGGGCCGTTAGCGGCGGAGTTTACGATGCATTGATTGGGCAGGCATTCGTGAAGAGTAAGGCGAAGTGGCTTTATACGTGGAACTTAAAACACTTCACGCGGCTCATCGGCGGGGTGGGCGACCGGGCGAGGCAGCCGTAGCGTTCTTATAGCCCGAAGTTCCCCTTGGCAAAACGGGGCAATCGACACACTCCAAACGAGTTAGACGAAGAGGAGGGTGTGCGGCGCTGGGAACAAAGTGTTAGGGTGT
>Ga0194131_10003470_pt1 | contig 24837 bp, 23 predicted proteins | sample TA2KigO120mmetaG_FD_148631 | JGI IMG/M metagenome (GOLD analysis project Ga0194131, IMG submission 148631) | Freshwater microbial communities from Lake Tanganyika, Tanzania - TA2015053 Kigoma Offshore 120m | ecosystem: Environmental > Aquatic > Freshwater > Lake | place: Tanzania: Lake... | reverse complement strand
GCGGCGCGCCGCCGCCGCTGCAGCGCCGAAGCCGATCAGCGGCAGGAGCGGCGGCGTGCCGCCGCGCCGACCGCGCTCCTGCCGGCCACCGCCGATCCACGGCGCGAGCGCATGACCGCGCGCGATCCAGAGGGCGCCGCCACCGGCCGGTCCGCCGAGCTTGTGACCGGAGAAACTCACCGTCGCCGCGCCGAATGCGCCGGCTTGCAGCCTTGCGCGGCCGAGCAACTGCACCGCGTCGACATGCAGCGGGATGGAAAGCGGGCGCAGGGCGGCCGCCAGCTCGGCGATGGGCATCAGCGCACCGGTCTCGTTGTTCGCGGCCATGCAGGCGACGAGTCGCGTCATCGGCGTCACGGCGGCGAGCAGGTCGCCCACGGCCACGGTCCCGTCGCGCTGCGGCGCGACGCGGGTCACCGCGATCCCGCGCGCGGCCAGCCGATCGGCGGCCGCCAGCACCGACGCATGCTCGATCGCCGTCGTGACCAGGTGGGCGGTGGTGGGCGCGCCTTCGAAGCGGCCGGCGATGGCGAGGTGGTTGGCCTCGGTTCCGCCCGAAGTGAAGACGAGCTCGCTTGGATCTGCGCCGAACAGTGCCGCCACTTCGGCGCGCGCCTGTTCGAGCGCGATGCGTCCGCGCTCGCCGGGGCGATGGAGGCTTGCAGGGTTGCCGAGCTCCTCGGCGAGCGCCTGCTCGAGCCGCCGGCGCGCGGCAACACACAGCGGCGCGCTGCCGTTCCAGTCGCAGTAGAGCTCGCGGAGAGCGCCCATCACGCCACCTATACTCCGCCGGACGTTGAACGAAGGGGACGGCACTGCCGTTGCATCACCGACGCTCGCGGCCGCTGCCGCCGCGTCAAGCTGACATATCCCCCCTGGAGCTCCGGCCGCGATGGCACCTCTGCTGCAATTCGCACCCTGGCTGCTGCCGCCCGGCGCCAACCCGCTGTTCCACCTCTGGTTGCCGCTCGCGGCCGCGGCGCTCGCCCTGCTGGCCCAGGCGCGCGTGAAGTCGACCTTCGCGCGCTGGTCGCGGACGGCGACCCGGTCCGGGCTGACCGGCGCCGAAGTCGCCGAGCTGTTGCTGCGCTCGCGCGGGATCGCGGACGTCCGCGTCGAGCCGGTCCGCGGCCTGCTCTCCGACCACTACGACCCGCGCAGCCGGACCCTCCGCCTCTCGGAGCAGGTCTACGGCAGCCGCTCGATCGCGGCGCTCGGCGTGGCGGCACACGAGGCGGGGCACGCGTTGCAGCACGCCGACGCCTACGCCTGGCTCACGCTGCGCAGCCGCCTGGTGCCGGTCGTCGCCATCGGCTCGACCATCGGTGGCTGGTTGTTCCCGATCGGCGTGATGGTCGCTCTGGCATCCCAGAATGCGTTCGGCCAGATGCTGCTGTTCGTCGCCGCACTCGGCTTCGCCGCGGTGGTGCTGTTCAGCCTGGTCACGCTGCCGGTCGAGATCGACGCGTCGCGGCGCGCGCTCTCGCTGCTCTCCAACAGCGGCGTGCTGGTCGGCGCAGAGCAGGATGGCGCGCGCGCCGTGCTGCGCGCAGCGGCGTGGACCTACGTCGCCGCCGCGGCAGCCGCGATCGTCGAGTTGCTCAAGGTGCTCGCGCTGCTGGCGCAGACGCGCCGGCGCGAGTCCTGAGGCGCGAACCACGCCAGACCCACCCTTCTTCCGAGGAATCGATGGAACCCGCCGCCACCGTCTACGCCCGCCTGCCGTTCGATCAACTGGTCGAGCAGCTCGCGGCACGCACGCCGACTCCGGGCGGCGGCACCGGCGCCGCCCTTGCCGGCGCGCTCGGTGCGGCACTCGGCTGCATGGCGCTGCGCTTCTCGCTCGGCAAGAAGGGCGGCCCCGGCGAGCACGACGCCGTGCTGGGCGAGATCGAGCGCGGGTTGCTCGCTGCCGCCGCGCAGCTGTCCCGCCTGGCGGATGAAGACGCCGCAGCGTTCGAGGCGGTCCGCAGCGCGCGCAAGCTGCCGCAGGGCACGGAAGCCGAGAAGGCGGCGCGCGCCGCCGCGGTCGCGGCCGCCAACGACCACTCGGCGGCCGTTCCGCTGCAGACGGCGAAGAGTTGCCGCGAGGCGATGGAGTGCCTCGATGGCGCGCTGGCGGTGCTGAACACGCGTCTCGCCACCGATGCCGGTTCGGGCGCGCTCCTGCTGCGTGCCGGGGCGCGCTGCGCGGCGTGGAACGTCCTGGTGAACCTGGTCGGTGACGGGTCGGCGGCTGCGGCGGCGCGGCGCGCCGAGGTCGCCCGGCTGCTGGCGCGGGCGGCGGAGCTCGAAACACGGATCGTGGCGTGGACCGATGCCGCGCTGCAGGCGGGCGGGTGAACCTCCGCCGGGGGCGGACAGAAACTCGTACTGAATCCGTCCTGATTTTCCGCTTGCCCGTCGACCAACGGCCGACTAAGTAATCCGCACCTGATTCATCCAGATTCAAGGTCGGTACGGAACCGACGCTGGAAAGGCTCAGGAAGCCGTTGACCTGTCATCGGTTACGTCGCCCGGGCTGGAACTGCGGATGATCAAGCTCTCGCGCCGCCTCGACTACGCCATCCTGGCCGTGTCGCACCTGGCGACGCGGGCGCGGACGGCACCGGTGAGCGCCCGGGCGCTCGCCGACACCACCCGGATCCCGCCGGCGATCCTCGCCAACATCCTGAAGGATCTGCACCGCGTCGGCCTGGTGCGTTCGGTGCGCGGTGTCCATGGCGGCTACGAATTGGCCGTCGCGCCCGACCTGCTCTCGGTCGGCCGCCTGTTGCGGGCACTCGAAGGCGACGTCCGGCTGGTCGAGTGCGTCCCGAGCAGCGACGGCGCCGCCGCTGGCGTCGTCTCGAGCTGCCAGATCGAGGACAGCTGCCCGATCAAGGCGCCGCTGCGCCGGGTCCATGAGCGGATCCACGAAGTGCTCGACGGACTCACGTTCGACCAGCTCCTGAGCGAGGTCTTCTCGTTGTCGGGGACGCGCTGAGCGCGCGCCCCCCGCGACCGGAGTGCAGGTGATGAAGAACCCGATCTACCTCGACTACCAGGCGACGACGCCGCTCGACGAGCGCGTCCTCGAAGCGATGCTGCCGTACTTCCGCGAGAAGTTCGGCAACTCGGCGAGTCGCAACCACGCCTACGGCTGGGAGGCCGAGAAGGCGGTCGATCAGGCGCGCGCGCAGGTGGCGGGGCTGGTCGGCGGCGACGCGAAGGAGATCGTCTTCACCAGCGGCGCGACCGAGGCGAACAACCTCGCGATCAAGGGCGTCGCCGAGATGTATCGCGAGAAGGGGCGCCACCTGATCTCGGCACCGACCGAGCACAAGGCGGTGCTCGATCCGCTGAAGCGCCTGGAGCAGGAGGGGTGCGAGGTCACGCTGCTGCCGGTCGACCGGTACGGCGCGATCCGGCTCGAGGAGCTGGCGCGAGCGATCCGGCCCGACACGGTGCTCGTCTCGCTGATGGCGGCGAACAACGAGATCGGCACGCTCCACCCGCTGGCGGCGATCGGCAAGCTGTGCAAGGAGCGCGGCGTCCTGTTCCACACCGACGCGACCCAGGGAGTCGGCAAGATCCCGCTCGACGTCGACGCGATGGGGATCGACCTCCTCTCGCTGTCGGGCCACAAGGTCTACGGACCGAAGGGGGTCGGCGCGTTGTACGTCCGCCGGCGCAACCCGCGCGTGCGCCTCTCGCCGCAGCTCGATGGCGGCGGCCACGAGCGCGGCATGCGGTCGGGCACGCTGAACGTCCCCGGCATCGTCGGGCTCGGCTGCGCCTGCGCGCTGGCGCGGGCCGAGCTCGCGAGCGAGACCGTCCGGTTGACCGCGCTGCGCGAGCGGCTCTGGTCGCAGCTTCGCGCCGGCCTCGACGAGATCCACCTGAACGGCCATCCGACGGAACGGCTGCCGGGCAACCTGAACGTGAGCTTCGCCTACGTCGAGGGCGAGGGACTGATGATGGGCATGAGCGAACTGGCGGTCTCCTCCGGCTCGGCGTGCACCTCGGCCAGCCTCGAACCTTCCTACGTCCTGAAGGCGATCGGCGTCGGCGACGACCTCGCCCACACCTCGATCCGCTTCGGCATCGGCCGCTTCACGACGGAGGCCGAGGTCGATTTCGCCGCGCAACGGGTGGTGGCCGCGGTGCAGCGGCTGCGCGCGATGTCGCCGCTGTACGAGATGGCGAAGGAGGGCATCGACATGAAGAGCGTGAAGTGGTCCCCGACCGAACACTGAGTCCCGCCGCGGCCGCCTGAGCGCAGCCGCGGATTCGTGCGGCACCGGCAGCGACGAGAGAAGAGCGACGAGAGACGAGAGACGACCATGGCCTACAGCGACAAGGTCCTCGACCACTACAACAACCCGCGCAACATCGGCTCGCTCGACAAGAGCGCGCCCGACGTCGGCACCGGCGTGGTCGGCGCGCCGGAGTGCGGCGACGTGATGCGGCTGCAGATCAAGGTGAACGAGAAGGGCGTCATCGAGGACGCCAAGTTCAAGACCTTCGGCTGCGGCTCCGCCATCGCCTCGTCGAGTCTCGCGACGGAGTGGGTGAAGGGGCGCACGGTCGAGCAGGCGCTGCAGATCAGGAACGTCGACATCGTGCAGGAGCTCGCGCTGCCGCCGGTGAAGGTGCACTGTTCGGTGCTGGCGGAGGACGCGATCCGCGCGGCGCTGGCCGACTACCAGAAGAAGCAGCAGGCGGCGGTCGCCGATCCAGCCGCCGGCGCGGCGGCGGGTGAGGCGACGAAGGCGGTATGAGCACGATGGCCGAGGAGTCGATCGCGACGATCAGCGTCACCGAGAAGGCGGCGGCGGAAGTGCGCCGCGTGATGGTGCAGAAGCAGCTCGGCAGCGACGCCGGGCTGCGCCTCGGCGTGAAGGGAGGCGGCTGCTCCGGTTTCTCCTACGTGATGAACCTCGAACCGCATCCGGCCCGCGGCGACGAGATCTTCGAATCGGCCGGCCTCAGGGTCTTCGTCGATCCGAAGAGCTACCTCTACCTCGAGGGCACCCAGGTCGACTTCAACGACGACCTGACCAGCCGCGGCTTCGTGTTCAAGAATCCGCAATCGAGCGGATCGTGCGGCTGCGGGGCGTCATTCTCGGCATGACCGGCGCCTCGCCCGTCGTCGCCTGCGTCGCCTGCCGCCTGCCGCTCGAGAATCCGCAGCGCTGCCGCGGCTGCGGCGCGTTCCAGCCGCACGACGCGCGGCGCGACCACTTCGCGACGCTGGCGCTGCCGCGCGGGTTCGCCGTCGACGAGGCGCTGCTCGAGCAGCGGGTGGTCCGGTTCGGCCGCGACCTCCACCCCGACCTCGCCGGGTCGGCGCCGGGCGTCAAGGCGCGCGCGGTGCTCGGTGCGGCGCAGGTGAACGAGGCCTACGCGGTGCTGCGCGATCGCCATCGGCGCGGCGAGTACCTGCTCGCGCTGGAAGGGGGGCCGCCAGCGGCGCAGGACAAGTCGGTTCCGGACGGCTTCCTCGAGGCGATGCTCGACGAGCGCGACGCGGTCGAGTCGGCCCTGGCGGCCGACGACGCCGCCTGCGACCTGCTGGCCGAGCGGTACGCCGCGCGCCTGCGCGAGGGCGAAGCGGCGCTGGCGCGCGGCTTCGCCGGGCTGCCGGCCGCGGGTGATGCGGCCGCGCGGGCCGCGCTGCACGCGCTGCTGCGGCGCGAGCTCAACATGATGAACTACTGGCGGACGCTGGCGCGCGACCTGCGCGACGGGCGCGACAAGGAGGCGACGTGAACGGCAGCGCGGAGGGCGCGGACGAGGTGATCGTCGGCATCGACCTCGGCACGACCAACAGCCTCGTCGCCTGGTTCGGCCCGCGCGGTCCGGAGGTCCTGCGCGACGCGGCGGGCGACCCGATCGTGCCGTCGGTGGTCACCTTCCGCGGCGACGCGACCCTGGTCGGCCGCCCGGCGCAAGCGCTGGCGATCGACCATCCGCGCGAGACGGTCTGGTCGATCAAGCGGCTGATGGGGCGCGCCTTCGCCGACCTCGACGAGGCGGCGCGGAAGTCGCTGCCGTACGCCGTCGTCCCCGGCGAGCGCGGTCTCGCCAAGATCGCCGTCGCCGGCCGCGCGATCGCGCCCGAGGAGATCTCGGCGCTGATCCTGCGTGACCTGCGCGAACGCGCCGAGCGGGCGCTGGCGCGGCCGGTGGGCAAGGCGGTCATCACCGTGCCGGCCTGGTTCGACGACGCCCAGCGCCAGGCGACCCGCCTCGCCGGCCGGCTGGCGGGGCTCGAGGTCGTCCGCATCGTGAACGAGCCGACCGCGGCAGCGCTCGCCTACGGTCTCGATCGCACCCGCGAGGGCGCGATCGTCGTCTACGACCTCGGTGGCGGCACCTTCGACGTCTCGGTGCTGGAGATCCGCGACGGCATCTTCCGGGTGAAGGCGACGGCGGGCGACACCCAGCTCGGCGGGGACGATTTCGACCGCAAGCTCGCCGCGCGCCTGTTCGCGCACGCGAGCGCCGGCTTCGCGCCCGATGCGTCGTTGCTGCAGGCGGCGCGCCAGGCGGCCGAGCAGGCGAAGATCGCGCTGTCCACGCGCGACGCCGTGCGCTGGGGCGTGACCGACCAGCGCAGCGGCGTCGTCCTCGAGGACACGATCACCAGAGCCGAATTCGAGGCGCTGATCGAGCCCGAGGTGGTGCGGACGCTGGCCTGTTGCCGGCGCGCGCTGGCCGATTCGGGGCTGGCCCTGGCCGACGTCAAGGCGGTGGTGATGGTCGGCGGCTCGACGCGCGTGCCGGTCATCCGCCGGCGGGTCGAGGCGCACTTCAGCCGCAAGCCGTACCTCGGGCTCGACCCCGATCTGGTGGTCGCCCTCGGCGCCGCGGTGCAGGCCGACATCGTCCGCGGCGGCGCGCGCGACCTGCTGCTGCTCGACGTGATCCCGCTGTCGCTCGGGCTCGAGACCTATGGCGGCGCCGTGGCCAAGGTGGTGATGCGCAACACGCCGATCCCGGCGCAGGCCGGCGACACCTTCACCACCCACGTCCCGAACCAGACCGCGATCGACCTGCATGTCGTGCAGGGCGAGCGCGAGCTGGTGCAGGACTGCCGCAGCCTCGGTCGCTTCCGCCTGCGCGGGCTGCCGCCGCTGCCGGCCGGGATGGTGCGCGTCGACGTGCAGTTCCTGGTCGACGAGAACGGCGTGCTCACCGTCCACGCGAAGGAGCGCTTCACCGGCATCGAGGCGGCGATCGAGGTGGTGCCGAGCTACGGCCTCACCGATGGCGAGGTGGCGCGGATGGTCGACGAGTCGTTCCGCTTCGCGCGCCAGGACTTCGAGGCGCACCAGCGGATCGACCTCGAGAACGAGTGCCGCACGATGATCGCGGCGACCCACGCGGTGCTCGCCACCGGTCAGCACGGACTCGAGGCGGCGGCCGTGGCGGAGATCGGCGCGGCCGAGTCGGCGGTCGCCGCGCTGCTCGGGAACGCCGCGCCGGTGAAGGCGCTCAAGGCGGCGTACGATCGCTTCGTGGCGGCGACGGTGCCGCTGGCCGGAACGGTGATGTCGGAGGTGGCGCAGTCGGCCATCGCGGGGCGGACGGTGGAGCAGGTGCTCACCAGCGCCCCGACGACGGCGGCGCAGGTGGCGGCGGCGGTGGTGCCGGTCGAGACGGCCGAACCGGCTGCCGCGGCGCCCGCGACGCTGGCGCCGGTGACCATCCGCGCCACCGCGGCGGTCGCCGGGGCGAAGGACGCGACCTGCGGTGATCTCGGCGAGGGCTTTCGGGCCGCGCCGGCAGCGAAGGGGGAACGGATGGCGAAAGGGCAGCTCGACTGGAAGGACGCCGAGGAGATCGGCATCCGCCTGCATGAACGGCAGCCAGCGGTCGATCCGCTGACCGTGCGATTCACCGACCTGCATCGACAGGTCTGCGCGCTCGAGGGGTTCGCCGGCGACCCGAAGAAGTCGAACGAGAAGATCCTCGAGGCGATCCAGATGGCCTGGTTCGACGAGTACCAGGCCGCGCGCTGAGCGACGGCCCCCGCGGACGCGACCGCCGCTCCCCCCGGCCGTGCGAAGCCGCGTCCAGGACGCACGGGTGAAATGAAACAGGCGGTCGATCGGTTGCCCGATCGACCGCCTGATCCGCATTCAAGTTGGTGGATGGTAGGGGGTTTGAACCCCTGACCTTCGCATTGCGAACGCGACGCTCTCCCAGCTGAGCTAACCACCCACCGCAAGCGGCGCGGCACCATAGCGAGGGCTGCGGGCGGCATCCAGAGTCGGCCGGCGCGTTCCGGTCCGTCGCGAGCGGCCGCAGCGGGCGCTTCCGATCCGCCGTCGCCACGGCAGGATGCAGGAACGCGGTTCTTGCGCGGCGCACGGCGGACCGGCGGATCGGCCCGACGCGGGACGGCGCGGCGGCGAGCGGGAGGCACGAAGCGGATGATCGCGCGGATCGAGGCGCAACGGCGAGTCGCCCGGCTGGAACTGCCGGCGACGCGGCACGAGCGGGTTCGGCTGGACGCGGCGGTGGGGCGGGTCCTCGCCACCGCACCGGTGAGCGACCTCGATCTGCCGCCGTTCGATCGCGTGACCATGGACGGTTTCGCCGTGCGCGCCGCCGAGGTGGTGGTGGGCACGCCGCAGCCGGTGTTCGGCGCGACCGCTGCCGGTCAGTTGCCGCCGGCGGCGGCCCCGCCGCGCGCCGCGCTGCGGATCATGACCGGCGCACCGTTGCCGGCCTGGGCCGACGCCGTGATCCCGCTCGAGGAGGCGCAGTTCGCCGACGGCGTCGTCTCCTTCGCGCGCGCGGCGCGGGCCGGGCAGAACATCCACCCGCGGGCGAGCGACCTGCGCGCCGGCGCCATGCCGCTGCCGGCCGGAACGCGCCTCACCACCGCGGCGATCCCGCTGCTGGCGACGCTCGGCTGCGCCGAGGTCGTGGTGGGTGCCGCGCCGGAAGTGGCGCTGGTCACCACCGGCAGCGAACTGGTCGAACTCGACGTCCGCCCGACCGGTGCCGCGATCCGCGACTCGAACCGTCACGGACTCGCCGCGCAGGTCGCCTCCGCCGGCGCGCGACCACGGGTGCGCCCGATCGTGCGTGACGAGCCCGCGGCGATCCGGCGCGCGCTCGAGGAGGCGCTCGCCGCGGACGTCGTGCTGCTGACCGGCGGCTCGTCGGTCGGCGACTTCGACTTCGCCCACGACGTCCTGGCGGCGCTCGGCGCCGAGGTCCGCTTCGATGCGGTGGCGATCAAGCCCGGCAAGCCGGTGATCCTCGCCACGCTCGGGCGCAAGGTCCTGTTCTGCCTGCCGGGCAATCCGGTCTCGGCGTTCGTCACCTTCGAACTGCTCGTCCGGCCGCTGCTCGAACGGTGGGCCGGTGCCGCGGCGTGCTGGCCGGTGGCGCAGTGGATGACGGTGGTCGATGCGCTTGTCGCGCCGCGCGAGCGCGACCTGCTGCAGCTGGCGCGTCTCGATCGCGACGACAGCGGCGAGCTGGTCGCCCGTCCGATCCGCTGGAGCGGTTCGGGCGACCTGGTCGCGATCGCCAGCGCCGGGGCCTTGATCCAGGTCGAACGGGGCGCGACGCTGGCGGCAGGTGCGCGCGCACGCGTGCTGCAGTTGCGTGCGTCCGCCGATGCGCTGCCACGTGCGCCGGAGCCGTGCCTGTGAGCTCGACCTTCGCGCTGTGCGTTGCCGCGGCGGCGCTCTACGTCGCCGCGTTCCCGCCGCTCGATCTCGGCTGGCTCGCCTTCGTGGCGCTGGCGCCGTGGGTCGGTCTCGCGCGGCGGCTCCGCGGCGTGCGGCTCTTCCTGGTCGCCTATCTGGTCGGCGCCGCGATCCTCACCGCCGGCTGCTTCTGGCTGCGCAAGAGTCATCCGCTGAACCTCGTCCTGATGGTCGTGCCGGAGTCGCTGGCGTTCGCGCTCTTCGCGCTGCTGCTGCGCCAGCTCCACGTCGCGCGCGGCTGGCCGGCGGTGGTGGCGCTGCCGCTGGCGTTCGTGCCGGTCGAGTTCGCGCGCGGCCACTGGCCGCTCGACGGCTATCCGTGGCTCACGCTCGGCTACACGCAGCATGCGCACCTCGGCGTGGTGCAGCTCGCGACGCTGGGCGGCGTGCACCTGCTGAGCGCGCTGGTGGCGACGACCGGCGGACTGGTCGCCGAGGCGGCGCCGTGGCGGAGCGGTGCGGCGCGGCGGCACCTGGCGCTGGCCGCCGGTGCCATCCTCGCGCTCGAGCTCGGCGGCCGAGCGCTGCTCGGCGACCCGGCGCACCTCGAGCGCGGGCCGCGGCTCCTGCTGCTGCAGCCGGCCGTCGAGCAGCAGCTGAAGAACGCCGGCCGGAGCGGGGCCGAGATCCTGCGTCGCCATGTCGAGCTGGCCGACGCGGTGGACGCGCGGGCGAACGCCGATCTGCTGGTCTGGTCGGAGACCTTCCTGCCAGGCATCTGGCGGGAGCGCGACGGGACGCCGCCCAACGAAGCGGCGCGCCTGACGCAGTTCCGCGAAGAGAACCGGCGGGAGGTGGTGGCGGCGATGCCGTTGCGCTACGGGCGCCCGCTGCTCGCCGGAGCGGTGACCCTGCGCGCGGACGACTGGCGTCCGGAGACGCCGCTGCTGAACAGCGCGCTGTTGTTCACGCGGGAGGGGGCGATCGTCGCCGACTATTCGAAGCGGCTGCTGGTCCCGGGCGGCGAGTACGTGCCGTGGATCGATCACCTCCCGGCGGCGACCGCCGCCGCCATCCGCGCGCGGATCCGTGCGATGGCCGGCGACGTGCCGAACCTGCTGCCGGGCGACAAGAGCGGGCTCGTCGACCTCGCCGTGGCGGGCCTCGCCGGCCAGGTCGGCTTGACGATCTGCTACGAGATCGCCTACCCGCAGCTCGGCGTGGAGCTGACGCGCGCCGGCGCCGACTTCCTGCTCAACCTGTCGAACGAGGCGTGGTTCCCGGGCACCGCCGAGTTCGCGCAGTACAGCGCGATGGCGGTGGTGCGCGCGGTCGAGACGCGGCGGACGCTGGTGCGCTGCGCCAACAGCGGGACCAGCGGCCACGTCGATCCGTGGGGGCGCCCGCACTGGCTCGAACGCGACGGTCGACGGGATGGGTTCGCCGGGTCGATCGTCGTGGCACCGCCGCTGCATGCAGGGCAGACGCCGTATGTGCGCTGCGGCGACGCCTTCGCGTGGCTGGTCACGGCCCTCGCGGCGGCCGCGGCCCTGATTCGTCGGCGGCGCTGAACGGGCGGCGCCCGGCCGCTGGTGGTGATTGCCGCCGCCGCGGTTACCTCGGCGGCGGCCGGCCGTACATCGCGCGACTGCCACCCGGCGCCGGGACGCGGCGTGGCGGTCGCCTCTGGTGGGGGTCGACGGATCGGCGGTGGGCCCGCAAGCTCGCCGGCAGAGACTGTTTGACACCTTCCCGGGGGCGGCCTATCGTCCCGCCCCTTTCCGACGGCGCTAACCCCGGAGGCGTGGCGGGGTTGAGGGCCGTGGGCCGAGCGGATGACCGCGTGGCGGTCGGCGACCGGCCGGGAAAGCCAGCTCCAGTTCGGTTTGCGCCGCGGGCGAAGGCTCGTGGCGCCCTCGCTGCGTGAGGAAATAGGCGGATGAGCACCATCGCGAAGGTCTTCACGGTCCTGAACCTCGTCTTCTCGCTGATCGTGGTCGGCACGGTCGGCTCGATCCTGTCGAAGAGCGAAGACTTCAAGGCGAAGTGGGAGACGGAGACCGCGGCGCACGCGGCGACCGTCGTCGCGAAGGACGCGATCATCGCCAAGGAGAGCGGCGACCGGGCCAACTTCGACGTGCAGAACCGGACGCTGACCAATCAGCTGGCCGACCGCACGGCCGATCTCACCACCGCCAACGCCAGCATCGAGACGCTGCGCAACGACAACAACGAGCTGCGCAACTCGGTGACCGGTGCACAGACCTCGCTGAAGACCATCGAGACGCGCCTCGCCGACGTCGATGCGCGCAACAAGGAACTGATGGATTCCGAGGCCGCTGCTCGCACCGCTTCCGCGCAGGCCGAGAAGGACAAGCTCGACGCGCAGGACGACCGCGCGCGCCTCGAGGGCGATCTGAAGCGCGCCAACGAGGACATCGCCGCCAAGGAGGCGCAGATCGTCGCCCTGAACGACCAGCTCGGCAACCTCTCGGCCGAGCGCGCCGCGCTGGTTTCGGCCGGCGTCGACATCCCGGCGATCGTCGGCAACGCGGTCAAGGAGATCAACGGCCAGGTCAGCTCGGTCGGCGACGACTTCGTCGTCCTCTCCGTCGGCGCGACCGAGCAGGTCTCGGTCGGCACGCCGTTCCACATCTACCGCGGCAACGACTACATCGGCCGCGTGATCGTCGATGACGTCCTGCCCGACAGCGCCACGGCGCGCGTGACCCTCCGCAACACCCGCGGGCTGAAGTTCATGGCGGGCGACGTGGCGACCACCCGGCTGTGAGCCGGGTTGCGTCACTCGCCTGATCGTCCGATCCAACTCGCACGCAGCTCGCCAGCACGCCGTTCCACGGCCGCCGCTGGCGCGACAGCCGACCGGAGAGCCTGACATGGCCAAGCGCACGTCCGCCGCCAAGATGGAAGACGTGAACGACCTGCAGTCGGAGCCGACCGTCACGAAGGAGATGGATCTCGCCGGCGGATTGGCGTTCGTCACCTTCCTCGCGCTGGCGATCGGGCTGGTGCTGGGCCAGCTGGCGCTGAACAAGTACTTCGACATGGGGCTGTTCGCGAAGTAAGCGCACCGCATTTCGCGGTGACGGGTGTCGGCGCGACGGTGCCGCCGCCCTGCGGGTCGGAGCACTCCGATCGGCGGCTTCCCGAAAGTGTCCCGGAGCTGTCCACCGCCGCGATCCACAAGCGCCGGCGTGCAGCTCGAGCGACGGCGCGACCGGCTGGCGCCGGACCCGCAAGTCGCTTGAATGCCGGCACCACGGCCGGCAGCGATGCGGCGACGCGACGGCGCGCCGGAATGAACCAGAATCGCTGTGCGGGCCGCGGTCCACTCGGACGGCGGCCCGTCTTCGTTTCGGGCGCGGCGCCGGCGGGCAGCGGCAGGGGATCGGGGGACGGGTGCAGTCGACGCGGCGGGCGTCGCCTGCGCTCCAAGCGGGGAGGTCATGGCGGCAGCGCCATGAGCGAATCACGATGAGTCAGGCACTGTTGCGTCCGCTCGAGTGGCTGATCGGTCGCTTCTCCCACGACATGGGCATCGACCTCGGCACGGCCAACACGCTGGTCTGCATCAAGGACCAGGGCATCGTCATCTCCGAGCCGAGCGTGGTCGCGGTGAAGCGCGGCACCAACGAGGTGCTGCTCGACGGCAACGCGGTCGGTCTCGCCGCCAAGGAGATGCTCGGCAAGACGCCGGGCAACATCGAGGCGATCCGGCCGCTGCGCAACGGCGTCATCGCCGACTTCGAGATCACCGAGAAGATGCTGCGGTACTTCATCCGCAAGGTGCACAAGGGGCGCAGCTTCGTCCGTCCGCGCATCGTCGTCTCGATCCCGTCCGGCATCACGGCGGTGGAGCGGCGCGCCGTCATCAACTCGGCCGAACGCGCCGGCGCACGGCAGGTGTTCCTGGTCGAGGAGCCGATCGCGGCCGGCATCGGCGCCGGGCTGCCGATCGCGGAGCCGGTCGCGAGCATGATCGTCGACATCGGTGGCGGCACCACCGAGGTCGCGGTGATCTCGCTGTTCGGGCTGGTGCACGCCGAGTCGATCCGCGTCGCCGGCGACGAGTTCGACAACGCGATCTGCGAGTACATGCGGCGCGAACACAACCTGATGATCGGCGAACCGACGGCCGAGCGGGTCAAGATCGACATCGGTTCGGCCGCGCCGCTCGAGCAGGAGATGGAGATGGAAGTCGCCGGGCGCGACACCATCTCCGGCCTGCCGCGGCGGACGATGGTCAAGTCGGAGGAGATCCGCCAGGCGCTGTCGGAACCGGTGAAGCTGATCACTGCCGCCGTCCGCCGTACGCTGGAGAAGACGCCGCCCGAGCTGTCGGCCGACCTCGTCCGCACCGGCATCACCATCGCCGGCGGCGGCGCGCTCCTGCGCAAGATGGACGCCGCCATCCAGGACGCGATCGGCCTGCCGGTGCGCATCGCCAACGATCCGCTGACCTGCGTCGCGCGCGGCACCTTCGAGTTCCTGAGCCAGCTCCACCTCTACAGCCAGGTGCTGCCGAGCGGCAACGACAACTGACCGCGCGCGGATCGACGGAGCCCTGATGATGGCGGACGGCCTGCGCGAGCCGCGCCCGCAGCGCTGGCCGGCGTTGCTGGTGCTCGCGGGCGTCAGCGGGATGGTGCCGCTGCCGTTGCTGCAACGAGCCCACGAACTGGTGGAGGAGATCGCCTTCACCGGACGCGGCCTGCTCCTCCCCGACGGGGCGGAAACCCCCGAAGTCCAGGCGGCCGAGCAGCTCTCCCCGGATCTGACTTCCAAGCCCCGCTTGCTCGATGAGCGCGTCGTCACGCTGCTCGAGGAGCTGCGCCGGCGGGTGCTGCCGCCGCCATCGCGGGGCTGGCAGCGGGACGGTCGCTTCGGCGTGATCCCGGTGGGTGGCGGCGTCGCTCCCCGCCGGCGCGAGGCAGAGGAACTGCGGGCGGCGACGGTCGCCCCGCTGCCGCCGGACGAGCCGGTCTTCCACGGCGAGCAGTTGATCGGCTTCAGCCGCGCGCGTGCCGACGGCACCACCCGGATCGAGCGGCTGACGCGCGCCGGTGCCCGCCTGCTGGCGTGCGCCGGCGCGCCCGGGAGACGCGAGGCGCGCTTCCTCGCCGTCGGCGACGGCACGCCGACGTTGCGCGTGGCGTTGGCCGATCACGGTGTCGCGCTGGCCGAAGGGGACCTCGCCTGGGTGGTCGACCCGCCGACCGCGCCCGGCGCGGCCATCGCGCGCGACATCGGCGGCGCGGTCATCGGCCGCATCACCCGCGGCACGACGCCGGAAGGGGCGGCGAAGGAGGAGTGGCGGGTCGAGCCGTTGGTCGCGCCGGAGCTGCTGGCCGAAGTCGCGCTGCGCTTCCCGCCCGGCTTCCCGCTTCCGACCGAGGTCGGCGTCTACCCGTTCGTGACCGCGCTGCTGCCCGATGGCGTGATCGATCCGCGGCGTTCGTTCCGGCGCCTGCCGCATGGGCGTGAGGAGGGGCTCACTGCCGGGGCCGCGGTTTCGGTCGGGGGCAAGTTGTGCGGCCGAGTCGTGCGCGCCGGCCATGGCCATGCCCTGGTCCGTTCACTCGCCGACCCCGGGTTTCGTGTCGCGGCGCTGCTCCTGGCCGGCGGGCGCGCCACCGCCTTCGAACTGGTCGTTCTCGGTTCGCTGGAAGACGGCCTCGAGGTCGCGCCGCCGCCGACGCGCGACTGGGATGGCGGGGTGGTGGTCACCGCCGGCAGTGCCGACGGTTGTCCGGAGGGACTCCTGATCGGCGCGCTGTTCGCCCGCGTCGGCCGCTGCGGGCTGGCCGGCGGGGCGGGCGCTCCGGAGGGGACGGTCGTCGCGTGGCGACTGCCGGGCGCCTGGAGCGAGCAGCGATGAGCCTGCTCCTCGGCGGCCTGCTTGGCCTAATCCTCGGCGCCGCAGAGCTCGAACTGCGCCAGCGGATGCCGGTGGCGCCCGACCTCGCCGCCGTGGCGCTCGGCGGGCTGCTGCTGCAAGCCGGTCGTCGCCGCACCGTCGGCTGGGTGATCGGACTTCTCCTCGGCTTCTCCACCTGGTCGGCCGACCGGGTCGGCGCGCTGTGGCTCGGTGGCGGGATGGCCGCGCTGCTGCTCGTTCCGCTGCGCGAGGTGGTCTTCCTCGAGAGTGCGTGGACGCAGGCGCTCTTCGCCCTGGTCGCGGCGGTGGCGCTGCGCAGCGCGCGCGAGCTCTACGCCTGGTTCGACCTGCTGCCGCGGCTGCCGTTTACGGCCGCCAGCTTCACCGCGCCGTTGCTCGCCGCGCTCCTGCTGCCGATACTCCTGCGCGTCGGCGGCGAGGTCGGCCGGATGGCGCGGCGACTCGTCGGCTGGATCGGGGCCTGGCGGGCGCGGACGGGGCGCCAGGCACCGTAGCGTGCAGGTGCGTTCGCGGGGCGGTCTCCTTCGATGGGCGGCGGCGGTCGCCTGCTCCAGGTCGTGCTGGTCTTCCTCGCCATCGCTTGCGCGATCGGGCGTCGCCTCGTCACGCTCCAGTTCGAGCAGCGCGAGTTCTGGGAGCAGGAAGCGGTGGCGGCGCGGACGCGCGCGCAGCCGATCGGTTTCCGTCGCGGCGCGATCCTCGATCGTTGCGGCCGTGCGCTCGCGTGGCATCGCGCGACCTGGAACCTCGCCTTCGTCTTCGCCGAATTCCGCAAGGGCACCGCGTGCGGGCAGCTGCTGCTGTCGCACTATCTGCTCACCGGACGGCGGGTCTCCGTCGGCGAAGTCGCCGCCCGCCCGGAGTCGCGCCTCGACGAACTGGCGGCGTTGACGGTCGGCGAGCTGCGCCGCCTCGAACCGGGCCAGCGGCGCGAGGATCTCCTCTGGTATGCGGCGTGGCTCGAGGGCGCGGAGTCGATCCGGCCGGCGATCGAGCGGCTGCGCGGCGCTGGCGACGCCGATCCGATGTTCCCCGAGCTCGCCGGCCGGCGCGGAGTGCTGGCGGCGAAGGTGCGGGGCGAGGCGGCGGCGCTGCGGCAGCTGGCGCGGGCGCTCGAGCTGGACGTCGAGGCCGCGCTGATCGAGCGCATCGACGCCGGGATCGATGCCATCGACGCGCGCGTGGCGCGGAAGCTCGCCAGCGACGACCCCGGCACGCGCGCCTACGAACGGGAGCGCGAACTGCACCGCGAGCACGACGCGCGCGACCTGCTGCTGGTGCGCCAGCTCGCGCACGCCGTGGCCATCGAGCTGGCGGCCGACCCGGACCGGCTCCCGGGCCTGGTCGTCCGCGAGGAGGCGCGGCGCGTCTATCCGGCCGAGCACGACGTCGCCGCCGCGCTGGTCGGCCGGGTCGGACCGCCGGCCGACGATGCGGTGCGCGACTTCGGCGAGAAGCTCGACCAGCGCGACCTGCTGGCGCTCGAGCCGTTCCCGACGCTCGAGCAGGCGGCCGAGCTGGCCGCGCTGGAGGAGTCGCTGCGGCTCGACGTGGTGCTGCCGGACGAGGAGCTCGGCCGCGACGGGATCGAGCGCGCCTTCGAGCTGATCCTGCGCGGGCGGCGCGGCTATCGCCGAACCGAGAACGACCGCAGCGGGCGCGTCGAGCGCGAGCTCGAGCTGGTGGCGCCCCGGGCCGGGCAGGACGTGGTGCTGACGCTCGACGTCGGCTGGCAACTGGCGGCCGAGGCGCTGCTGCGGCGCGGCGTGGTCAAGCGCAACGCCGACGGCAGCGTGCGCCGCGAGTGGCATCCGGCCGCGCTGGTGCTGCTCGAACTGCCCGCGATGGCCGTGCGCGTCCTCGCCTCGACGCCGTCGCCGTCGCGCGAGGAACTGGCGGCGGAATGGGAGCGTCTCGCCGCCGACGAGGTGGCACGTCCGCTGCATCCGCGGGCGTGGCGACCGTGGCTGCCGCCGCCGCCCGGCTCCTCGATCAAGCCGTTGGTGGCGGCGTTCGCGCTGTCGGCGGGACTGATCGGTCCGGCGACGCGGCTGCGGTGCGATCGCGACGCGCTGCGGGCGCCGGGGGAGTCGCGACCGGTGCTGTGCGAAGGGCTGCACCACGACATCGACGTGCACGACTCGCTGGTGAAGTCGTGCAACCACTACTTCGCGCGGGTGGCCGCGCGGGCCGGTTCGGAGCGGATGGTGGCCTGGATGCGCTCGGTCGGCCTCGGGCGGCCGAGCGGTTTCGCCTCGGCGCGATTGGCGGACGGTCGCGAATTCGGCGTCGCCACCGGCGAGGCGGGCGGCACGGTGGAGAGCGAGCGGGGCGGCCGCAACCTGATGTTGCTCGGCCTCGGCCAGGGCAAGCTCGACGCGACGCCGCTGCAGATGGCGGCAGCGATGGGGGCGCTCGCACTGCGCGGCTGGCAGCCGCCGACGCTGATCGAGCGGGTCGGCGGCGAGACGCCGTTCCGGCCGGCGATCGAGCCGCTCGCGATCACGGATGGCGCCTTCGACTGCGTGGTCGAGGCGATGCGCGGCGTGACGCTGCCCGGCGGCACCGCCGACCCGCGCCACGGCTACGACCTGACGGCGTTCGATCTCGCCACCAAGACCGGTACGCCGCAACAGGCGGGCGGCCCCTCGCATTCATGGCTGGTCGGCTTCTTCCCGAGCCAGGCGCCGCGCTTCGCTTTCGCCATCTTCGTCGAGCGCACCGGCATGCACGGCGGCGACGCGGCCGGGCCATTCCTCGACGCGCTGTTCCGCGACCCGGCATTCGCCGAGGTGGCCGCGATCGCCCGCCACCGGGACGCCGACGCCGCGGCGGCGCGCCTCGCGGTGGAGGCGGCGGTGGACGACGACGGTCTCGATGCCGCCGCAGGACCGGGCGACGCCACCACCGCGCCGGGCCGGGTCGACGACGAGGGTGACGCCCGATGATCCGCCGCCGGATCGACTTCCCGTGGCTCGCGGTGGCGGTGGCGGCGGCCCTGCTGGCGGTCGGGATCCTCTTCGTCCAGTCGAGCACGCGCGGCACCGCGATCGAGGGGCTCGAGCGACGCCAGCTGCTGATGGCCGCGGTCGCGTTGCCCGGACTCGTGCTCTTCGGGGGAATGTCGCACCGTTTCCTCGCGCGCCTCGCCTTCCCGCTCTACGGGTTCGGCATCGCGCTGCTGCTGCTGGTGCCGCTGATCGGCGTCGAAGTCGGCGGCGCCCGGCGCTGGTTCGCGCTGCCAGGCGGCGCGCAGATGCAGCCGAGCGAGCTGATGAAGCCGTTCCTCGTGCTGGCGCTGGCGCGCTGGTTCGAGTTCCGCGGGCCGCCGCGCGCGCTGCGCGACCTGTGGGGGCCGCTCCTGCTGGTGGTGGTCCCGTTCGTCCTGATCAAGTTCGAGCCCGATCTCGGCACGGCGCTCCTGCTGCTGCCGATCGGCGCGGCCGCGACCTGGTGCGCCGGCGCCCGTCGGCTGCATCTCCTCGCCGCGGTGGCGCTGGCGGCGGTCCTGGTGCCGACGCTCTACGTCTCGCCGGTGCTCAAGGAGTACCAGAAGGAACGGGTGCGCACCTTCCTCGAGTCGGTGCCCGACGTGAAGGCGCAGGCGCTCGCGGCGCGGCGTGCCGGCGATGACCCGCAAGCCGAGCGGCTCGAGGAGCGGCTGCGCGACCTGAAGCGCGGTTCGGGCTACCAGTCGCACTGCGCGCAGACGTCGATCGGCTCGGGCGGGGCATTCGGCAAGGGGCTCGGCCAGGGCCCGAACAACCGGCTGTCGTACCTGCCGGCGCGCCACACCGACTTCATCTTCGCGGTCATCGCCGAGGAGTGGGGGTTCGCCGGCGCCTGCGCCGTGGTGCTGCTGTTCCTCCTGCTCGGCGTCGGGCTGCTCTCGGTGGCGGCCGGCACCCGCGACCGCTTCAGCCAGCTGATCGCGGTCGGCGCCGCCGCGAGCCTGGTGATGCAGGCGTTCGCCAACATCGCGATGACCACCGGATTGATGCCGGTGACCGGCATCCCGCTGCCGCTGGTGAGCCAGGGCGGATCGCAGATCCTCTCGACCTGCGTGCTGCTCGGCTGCGTCATCTCGGCGGCCCGCTCGCGCCGCGACGCCGAGCCGTTCCTCTACCGCGTCGACGCGCCCGCCGATCCGTTCGACGCGCGCAGCGTCGCGGCGCCGGTGCGGGATTGAGCGGCATGGCGATCGACTGGAAACGGGCGCTGCGCCTCGACGAGCCGCTCTCGCGCGGCGGCTTCATCGCTGCCGGGATCGTGCTCACGCTGCGGCGCCTGGCGTCGATCGGCGCCACGCCGTGGTTGGTCGCCCTCTTCTTCCTGCCGATCGTCAATCGGCGCTTCTTCGCGCTGATCGCCCTGATCCCGGCGGCGGCGCCGGCCCGGCCCTCGTCGCGCGCGCCTCCATCCGGCGGATCCACGCGCGCTGCAGCGAGAACTCGCGCGGAGCGGGCGGTGGTCGAGCGGCGGCGCAGCGCCGCGGTCGCCGTGGCCGCCGGTGCCGCGGTCGGGCTCGGCCTGGCGGCGCTCGGAACGCTGGCGATCGAGAGCTATGGCGCGGCGCTCTTTCTCGGCGCCCCGTTCCTGCTCGGCCTCGTCACGGCGCTGCTCCATGGCGGTGCTGCTCGGCGTCGAGGGGGGCATCTGCCTCGCGATGGCGCTGCCGCCGGCGCTCTCGTTGGCGGGGCTCGGCGCGCTGGTGGGGGCGTTCCTCCAGGACTCGCCGCGCAGCGGTCGTGCCGCGTGCGTCGCACCGCTGTTGCTCGCGCCGCTGCTGCAGTGGCTGGAGGCACGTTTCGCCGAACCGCCGCCACGTCGCACCGTGACCACCGCAGTCGTCGTTGCCGCGCCGCCGGAGCGCGTCTGGGAGTTGGTGGTCGCCTTCCCGCCGATCCCCGAACCGACCGACTGGCTCTTCCGCAGCGGCATCGCCTACCCGCAGCGGGCCGAGATCATCGGCAAGGGAGTCGGCGCGGTGCGCCACTGCGTCTTCTCGACCGGCGCGTTCGTCGAGCCGATCGACTGCTGGGAGCGGCGACGCCGCCTCGGCTTCGCCGTCACGGCGCAACCACCGCCGATGCGGGAATGGAGCCCCTGGTCGATCGCGCCGCTTCACCTGAAGGACTTCCTCGTGAGCGAGCGAGGGTAGTTCCTGCTGACGCCTCAATCCGACGGCACCACGCTCCTTGAAGGGACGACCGAGTACACCAATCGCATGTGGCCGCAGGCGTATTGGGGGCTGTGGTCGGACTGGTTAATCGGTCGCATCCACGGGCGGGTGCTCGACCATGTCGCGCGGATCGCCGAGGCGGAATGCGACGACCGGTCGCGCTGAGTCGCCGCGCCTGCGGAGGATGCGCGGGTGCGCGTCGCGATCTCGGTCGACGGCGTGCAGGGCAATTGGAATACGGTGGACTTCGCCTTCACCCCGGATCGCGCCTGGTTCGTGGTGACCCGCTACGCCTCGAACCTGATCAATACCGGCGACTTCAACGACTGGGCGAACGGGGCGCCGACATCTTCGCCATCGAACCGGTCGAGAACGGCGTCGAGCGCATCAGTGTGAGCAGCGCGAACGAGCAGTCGAATGACTGCAGCTGCTCGCCGGCGGTGTCGGCCGACGGCCGCTTCGTGCTGTTCGGGAGCTACGCGACCAACCTGCTCGCCGGCGACGGCAATGGGCAGCCCGACGTCTTCCTGCGCGATCGCGTCTTGGGGCTGACCACGCGCGTCAGCGTGGCGAGCGACGGCAGCGAACGGGTTGACCGGTCGTGGCCGGGCGCGGTTTCCGTCGACGGCGACCGGGTCGCGTTCAGCTCGTTCGCCAAGAACGTCGATCCGCGCGACGCTGCCGACTTCGCCAACGTCTACTGGTGCGACCTCACGACCGGGATGACCGCGCCGGCCTTCCTCGCGCGCAGTGGCGCGCTTCCGGACGAGTCGGTCCGGTTCGCCTGCGCCGACCCCGACCTGACCGCGATCGAGATGCGCGGCGGGCTGCTCAGGTCCGATGGCGCATTCGTCGTGCTCCCGGTCGTGCTCCCGGTCGCGCTCCCGGTCGCGCTCCCGGTCAGCGGCGGGGCGCCGCTCGACGCCGACCTCGACAGCGACCCCTCCCTGATCGGGCTGTCGATCATCGCCCAACGGGCGCAGTTCGACGTGATGACGCCGCGCGGGATGGCGTTGACCGAGGGGATCGAACTGGTGCTGGGGCGCTGACCGACTCGGTCGCGCCGGCCCGCGCGCTCGTGCGGGCGCGTGGTGGGCGGGCGGGTCCACGGTATCGTCGCGCGCTCCATGGCGGCCGACCCCGATCTTGCCTCGATCCAGGAAGCGCGCGACGCAGTGCGTCGCAGCGCGGTGGCGCAAGCGGCGTGGAAGCGCGCCGACCAGGTCAAGGTCGACCGCGTCTGCGAGGCGATCGTGGTCGCCATGGAGCGCGAGGCCGTCCGGCTCGGGCGGCTCGCCCATGCCGAGTCGGGGTTCGGCGACCCGGACTACAAGGCGCGGAAGAACCGCTTCGCCGCCCGCTTCGTCTGGGACTCGATCCGCGCGCTGAAGACGTGCGGCGTGGTGGCCGCGGACGAGCAGCAGCGCGTCTACGAGATCGCCGAGCCGTATGGCGTGGTGGTGGGCATCGTGCCGGTGACCAACCCGACGTCGACGGCGATCTTCAAGGTCGTGATCGCGCTCAAGACGCGCAACTCGATCGTGCTCTCGCCCCACCCGCGCGCGGTGAAGTGCATCGGCGAGGTGGCGCGCGTGGCGGCGGAGGCGGCCACCCGGGCCGGCGCGCCGAAGGACCTGGTGCTCTGCCTCGCGCAGCCGACGCTCGAGGGCACCGATGCGGCGATGAAGGCGAAGGAGACGGCGCTGATCCTCGCCACCGGCGGGCCGGGGCTGGTCAAGGCGGCCTACAGCTCGGGCAAGCCGGCGATCGGCGTCGGGCCCGGCAATGCGCCCGTGTACGTCGAGAAGACCGCCGACGTCGAGCAGGCCGTGGAGGCGATCGTCCAGAGCCAGCAGTTCGACAACGCCACGCTCTGCTGCAGCGAGCAGGCGGTGGTGGTCGACGCGCCGATCGCCGACGCCGTGGTCGCGGCGTTCAAGGCGCGCGGCGCCCACTTCTGCTCGCCGGAAGAGCGGCAGAAGCTGGCGCGCCTGGTCGCGCGCGGCCGCTCGCTCAATCCGGCGATCGTCGGGCTCTACCCGTGGCAGATCGGGGAACTCGCCGGCTTCAAGGTGGCGCGCGACTGTCCGGTGCTCCTGTCGCCCGAGACCGGCGTCGGCTGGGATCATCCGCTGTCGATCGAGAAGCTCGCGCCGATCCTGGCGTACTACGTGGTGAAGGACTGGAAGGAGGGGTGTGCGCGCTGCCTCGAGATCCTCGATTTCGGCGGCCGCGGTCACACGCTGACCATCCATTCGCGCAACGAGGAGATCGTCTGGGAGTTCGCGCTGGAGAAGCCGACGCACCGGATCCTGGTGAACACGCCGGCGAGCCACGGCGCGATCGGCTACTCGACCGGACTCAAGCCGTCGCTCACGCTCGGCTGCGGGGCGTTCGGCGGGAACATCACCTCCGACAACATCTCCGCCGAGCACCTGATGCTGCGCAAGCGGCTCGCCTTCGGCCGGCCCGGCTTCATCGAGGAGGAGGCGCGCCGCCGCAAGGAGCGCGGCACGCTGCTGCCGGCATCGCTGCCGCGCCGGGCGGCGCCGCCGTCCTTCAGCGGGTCGATCGCGGCGCCGGCCGGTGGCGCGTCCGGCGGCGGCGAGACCGCGGGCGGCGGCAGCGGCCACCACGGCGGCGCGCCGCCGCTGCTCGGTCGGCCTTGGCCGACGCCGCCACGCAGGAAAGACTGACCTTCCATGCGGCGGTGAGCTCCTGATCCGGGAGCGCCAACCGTCGCCACGAGGCATAGGGACACGACATGCAGCAGATCGCGCTGGGAATGATCGAGACCAAGGGGCTGGTGGCGGCCATCGAGGCGGCCGATGCCATGGTCAAGGCGGCCAAGGTGACGCTGCTCGGCCGCGAGAAGGTCGGCGGCGGGCTGGTGACCGTGCTGGTGCGCGGGGAAGTCGGTGCGGTGAAGGCCGCGACCGACGCCGGCGCTGCCGCGGCGCAGCGGGTGGGCGAACTGGTCGCGGTGCACGTGATCCCGCGGCCGCACTCCGAGGTCGAGGCGATCCTGCCGCAAGCGCCGGCCGCCGCGGCCGAGAGCTGAGCGGTCGTCGCGATGCAGCCGAAGTCTCCGGGCACCGTTCCCGCGCCAGCGCGCGGCGTCGACCTCCGTTCGTTCGTCTTCATCGACCGGATGCAGCCGCAGTTCGCCTCATTCGTGGCGACGGTGGCGCGCGGCTACCTGCCGGTCGCGGGCCAGGCGGCGCTCTACGTCGAGATCGCGCCCGGCATCGCCATCAACCGCATCACCGACCTCGCGTTGAAGGCGCACGACGTGCGCCCCGGCATGCAGATCGTCGAGCGCGCCTTCGGGTTGCTCGAGATCCACAGCGAATCGCAGAGCGAGGTGCGCGGTGCCGGGCAGAAGATCCTCGACTTCCTCGGCACGCGCGAGGAGGGTCGGCGCAAGCCGAAGGTGCAGTCGAGCGAGATCATCACCCACGTCGACGACTACCAGACCATGCTGATCAACCGCGAGCGGCACGGGATGATGCTGCTCGGCGGCGAGACGCTCTACATCCTCGAGTGCGAGCCGGCGGGATACGCCGCGCTGGCGGCAAACGAGGCCGAGAAGGCCGCCTCGATCAAGCTGCTCGAGATGCGGGCGTTCGGCGCCTTCGGGCGCGTCTACCTCGGCGGCGGCGAAGCCGAGATCGAACAGGCGGCACGCGCCGCCGAGCGGGCGCTGTCGGCGCTGACCGGTCGCGAATAGGGCCGGAGGAGCAGGTCGGGTGAAGCCGTCTTTCGACGATCTCGGCCTCTCGGCCCAGGCGGCGGGCGAGGCACTCGCGTTGCTCGAGTGCGCCGGGATCGCCGAGGGCTATGCGGCGGGCGACCGCGCGCTGAAGGCGGCCGCGGTGGAGTTGCTGCTCTGCCGCGCCGTGTCGCCCGGGAAGTTCCTCGTGCTGTTCGCCGGCGCGCCGGCGGCGGTGGTGCCGGCGCTGCGCGCGGCGAGCGAGGGTCTGCTCGCGCCGCCGCTCGACCAGCTGCTGCTGCCGCAGGTCGAGACCGCGATCGTCGCGGCGCTGGCCGGACGGGTCGACGCGGGCGCGGCCGCGCCG
>Ga0194131_10003469_pt1 | contig 24840 bp, 22 predicted proteins | sample TA2KigO120mmetaG_FD_148631 | JGI IMG/M metagenome (GOLD analysis project Ga0194131, IMG submission 148631) | Freshwater microbial communities from Lake Tanganyika, Tanzania - TA2015053 Kigoma Offshore 120m | ecosystem: Environmental > Aquatic > Freshwater > Lake | place: Tanzania: Lake... | reverse complement strand
CGACGGCGCTCCGCTACTCGCGCACCGTCGGCAGCGTGAACCGCACGGTCGTGCCCTTCTTGGGCACGCTGTCGATTCGCATCTCGCCGCCATGGAGCGATATCAACGCTTTGGCGATCGGCAGCCCGAGACCGGTTCCGACATAACCGCCCTCGATCTGCTGCTTTGGCTGGTGAAAGGGCAGCAACGCCTCGGCAACCTCGGCCTCGGTCATGCCGATACCGGAATCGGCGACGAACACCGCGACCTTTCCGTCTTCGTCCTGGTTGAGACCGACGCCAACGCGGCCGCCGCGCGGCGTGAACTTGATGCTGTTGATCAGCAGATTGACCAGCACCTGCTTGATCTTCGTGACGTCGACATTGACGATCCTGCCGTCGCCGGGAATCAGATCGGCCAAGGTCACGCCTGCACGCTCGGCCTGGTCGGCGACGAGCCGCACGCTGGCGCGGACGATCTCGTCGATTCGCGCCGGCTCCGGCCGGAGGATCATCTGGCCTGCGTCGAGCTTGGCATAGTCGAGAATGTCGTTGATCACGCGCAGCAGGTGCTGCCCGCTGTCGTGTATGTCACTGGCATAGCTGCGGTAGCGGCTGCCGATCTGGCCGAACATCTGCTGGGCGATGACATCGGAGAAGCCGATGATGGCGTTGAGCGGCGTGCGCAGCTCGTGGGCGAGGTTGGTCACAAGCTGCTTGACGCCTTCCGTGGCGTGCGCCGCCGTCGAGAGCTCGTCGACCCGCAGCGCCGGAGAGTCGACGGGACGCGCAACCACCCCGAGCGCGCCCCTGGACGTCATGGGAGCGATGCGAATGTCGGCTTCGATGATGGCGCCGTCGAGGCGCGCGATGCGCGAGCGATACCACGCGCCAATTCCCGGCTGGTCGGCGCCTTTCTGCCAATGCAGCAACAGGGTGTGCACGGCACGCGGATCGAAGATGCTGTCGAAGCGTAGGCCGGCGACCGCCGCCGGATTGGCCGCACCGATCAGCGCCGCCCCGGCGCCGTTGATGCGGCTGACCAGATTGTCGACGATCACGGCGATCAGATCCGGCACCGCCTCGAACAGGGGCCAGGCCGCGGTCAGCGTTGCTTCATCCGCGATGAGCGCCTGACTGGGCGCATCGGTCGGGCTAGATATTCCATCAGCGTCGCTCGCGGGCGGTTCGGCTCCGGACGGCAGGATCTTCTGCGGTCCGACCATGTCAGCGGGCGAATCCGGTGACGCTGCGCAGATCGACCCCCGCGAAGGAGGCGCCGACCAGCGTGGCGCCGTCGAAAATCGCTTCGCGCAGGTCGCAACCGTCGAGAACGGCGCCGGTCAGGTCAGCGCGCGACAGGTCCGCGCCGGCGAGGCAGGCGAAACTCAGATTGGCGCCGCTGAGGATCGCGCCCACCAGGTTGGCACCACGCAGGTCGGCGACGACCCTGGCATGCGCCGCGCCGACATCCATCAGCGGGCTGAGATTGGCCCCGCGCAAATCGGCTTCCATCAGATTGGCGCGCACCAGCACCGCGCCGCGCAGATCGGCCTTGTGAAACAAGGCCTGGCGCAGGTCGGCATCCGTGAAGTCGCCGCGGATCAGCTCTGCGCCGGTGAATTGCGCACCGACGAACTGCGTCGCGCGGAACGAGGCCGCCATCAGGCGCCGACGCGACAGATCCCTGCCATGAAGTGCCGCGCCGTCGAAACGCGCCATGGCGCCGCTCTTGGCCTCGGTCTCGATCCAGGTCAGATGCTGCGCGACCAGCTTGTCGACGTCGGGCTCGACCGCCGGCCGTGCCGGCTCATCGCGGGTGGCCCCGCGCAAGGCACCACTCTCGACCAGTGCCTTGTCAAGCATCGCGCCGGTCACATCGGCGCCCTTGAAATCGACGTCGACGAGCTGCACGCCTTTCAGGATGGCGCCGCGGAAGCTCGCGCCGACGACCTTGCAGCCCGACAAGTTGGCGCCTTCGAGGTTGGCATTGGTGAAGTTCGCCGCGCGCAGGTCGGCATTGCGGAAGTTGGCGCCCTTGAGCGAGGCATTGGTGAAGTCGGCGCGCACCACGAACGAACTGCCCAGCTTGGCGCTGGCGAAGTTCGCTCCATGCGCATCGATGCCGGACAGGTCCGCCGAGCCGTCGCCGTCGTGCTGGACCGTGGTGAGCTCTCCCTCAGCGCGCGCCAGCACGCCTTCGCGAATATCGGCGTCAGCCAGCACCGCGCCGTTCAAAGAGCAGCCGCGGAAGCAGGCGCCGCGCAGGTCCGACCGCGTCAAATCGGCGCCATCGAGATTGGCCCGGCGCAGATCGGCCCCGAACAGGTTGGCGCGCGCCATCTTGGCCTTGCGGAACTTGCACCCGGCCAGCTTGGCGCCGACCAGATCGATTTCGGACAAGTTGCGGCCGCCGAAGTCGATGCCCTGTAGATCCTGGTGCGCCAGCAATGCGCGCCGCCCGCCGGGCATGCCCGACACGAATCGCTCATGGGCCTGAATGACCATGCGGAGATCGGCCGGGCTGATCTTCTTGCCACCAGCGGCCTTGTCCCCGTTCGGTTGCCCATTCGGTCGTTGAGACATCGGTGCGGTGCGTCGCCTTTCAGGCGTGCATTGATCGGTCGCGTGGCACCGCCACGACACGGCGCGGCGCGGCCAACAGATACGGCCCGTGAGGACAAGATTTGCGCGGGGGGTCCGCGGCAGGCTTGACGGCGAGGGCCATGGACGTCTGTCGACCTGGCTTACCTCTGAAAAGGAGCGATGCTTTATATGCCCCGTATCGTTAAGATAACCTTTACGCAGAATTCATCCAGGCTTCCAGTTTCATTTCCGTTGCTTGGCCGTAGATTTGCGACAGTCGCCGAACCTCTTGGCGTCCGACGCCTGCCATTCCGCCGACCCAGACTGCTTCAAAGGGAGTATGGGGGTGAAGCCCTTGGCGTGTATCCGAACCCTCGGCGTGCTTCTCGCGGCAATCGGCGCACTGCCGGCGATGGATTGCGATGCCGCGGCTCAAGTCGTCAGCGGGCCTGCGCCTACCTTTGCGCTCGATCTGGCCAACGAATGCGCATCGGAGGCGCCGCCGACGCTCCCGGCCTGGCGCATCTCCGCGCGGCTGGATCGCGCGCTCTGGCCGGTGCGCCTGACTTGTACCGGCGATGGCCCCGCCAAGGTGCTGCGAGTCGAGGTGCGCCCGGGCGATGCTTTCGACCCCAATCCGACCGGCCTATCGACCGAGCGCGTCGAAATCCAGCCGCGGCGCGAGCTGGTCCGCTTCGATCAGCCGATCTGGTATGCGTTCCGCTTCCGCCTGCGCGAACCGTGGGTCGATGTGCAGAATCGCACGGTCATCCACCAGATCAAGCAAAGCATCGAACCAGCCAAGGAAACCGATCACGGCGGCCCGTGCCCGCCAGCCAACCCGTTTTTCAAGATCGAAGCGGGCTATCGCAACAAGGTCTCAAGCGCGGCCTTCGTCGTGAAAGTGCGCGGCACGAACAACTGCACAGACGGCAAATCGGGCGCGACGATCTGCGGACCCTGGCCGCTCAAGCTGGGTGAATGGCATCGCATCAATGTCGCGCTGACGCCGAGCCAGGCAAGAAGCGATCTCCGCGTGTGGCTGGACGGCAGGTCATGTGAAGCCTACCGGGGTCCGCTCGGCTATCTCGATCACGGCAGGCGCTCCGCAGACGGAAAGCCGACCATCGACACGCAACCGCGCTTCGGCATCTACCGGGACACGCTCGATGCCGTGCAGGCGATCGACTTCGCCGACATCGCCTTCTGGCACGCCGAACCGGTCGGCCATCCCGCGTGGAGCGTGATCGGCCGGACGGCTTCGCCCTAGATTCCGTCCCGACGGCGCAGGGCGTCCTATCCGACCGCCGCCTTGACCCGCTCCGGCGTCAGCGGCGCGCGGCGCAGCCGCACGCTGGTCGCGTCGAACACCGCATTGGCGACCGCCGCCGGCACGGTCCGCGTCGATGGCTCGCCGGCGCCCGAGGGCGCCACGTCGGGCCGGTTGATCAGCACCGACTCGATCGTCTCGGGCGTCTCCATGGCATCGAGGATCGGATAGCTCTCCCAATCGACGCTGGTGACGCCGGTGCGGTCAAAATAGACTTCCTCGCGGAGTGTGCGGCTGAGCGCTTGGACGACATTGCCCTCGATGGTGCGCCTGAGACCGTCGGGGTTGACGATCAGGCCGCAATCATGGGCGACCGTGAACTTGCGGCCCCAGATCCGGCCACTCGTGCGGTCGACCTCGACCTCGGCGACCACCGCAACGATGGTGCCGGCCCGCTCCGTATAGGAGATGCCGCGGCCGCTCGCGACATTGCCGCTGCTGCGATCTGGCCGCGGAGATGGCCGCGCCTGCCAGCCCGCCTTCTCCGCCGCGGCCTGGATGACCGCGCGGTGGCGCGCATCCTCGACATGCCTGAGCCGGAACTCGACCGGATCGGAGCCGGCAGCGGCTGCCAGCTCGTCGATGAAGGACTCGCTGGCGAAGTGGATCTGCGGACCGAGCGGATCGCGCAGGTGAGAGGTGCGCAGGGGCGAGCCGCTGGCAAGCCATGGCGCCACGACTTCCCAGGCGAGCCGCTTGTTGGCGAAGACGTAACGCTCGGCCGGCGCGCCGAAGACCTTCGACGGCAGCGGCTCGAGACCCATGAGCTGGCCCGACACGCTGTGGCGCGGGTTGCTCTCGTTGGACGCGATCTCCAGCCGATCGAAGCCGCGGCTGAGGAAATCATAGGCGAGGATGCGGCCATCGGAACCGAGTGCCGCGCGCACGATGTGAATCGAAGCCGGGCCCTTGGGCGTCCACGCATGGCCCTCGGCGCGCATGCCCTGGAGCCGCACGGGGCGGCCGACCGCCTTCGAGAGATAGGCCGCGTCGAGCGCGGCGTCGCCCGCGTCATTGCGGCCATAGGAGCCGGGACCGGGCACCCAGATCGCGCGCACCTTGTCGATCGGCAGGCCCAGATGGCGGGCAACACCGTCGCGCACGAAATGGGGCTTCTGCGAGCCGGTCCACACGGTTGCACTGTCGACATGCACATCGGCAACCGCGCAGGCAGGACCCATGCTGGCATGGACCTGGAACGGCCATTCGTAGGTTGCCTCGATCAGGCGTGCGCCGGAAGCGGCCAGCGCCTGCCCCAGGACCTGGTCGACATTGCCGTTCTCGCGCTCGATCTTGCGCGCGATCGATGGCGCCTTGCGCAGATGGTCATAGAGCTCGCTCTGCGGCGGGAACGGCGCGTCGATGCTCGACCACGTCACCTCGAGCTTGTCGGCCGCCTGGATCGCCCGCCACTCGGTTTCGGCGACGACGGCAAGAAACCCCTTGTTCCAAACCACGCGTGCGCCGGGAATCGAACGGATCGAAGCCTCGTCGACGGCGATCGGCGAGGTGCCGGCGTGGGGTGGGCGGATGAGGCGGGCATGCATCATGCCCGCAACCTTGATGTCGGTGACGAATTCCGAGGTGCCGAACACCTTGCCCGCCACGTCGCGGCGTGGCACGGACTGGCCGACGATCTTGTACTGGTCCGGTCGCTTGGGCTTGGCCTGGCCGCTCGCGACCATGTCGTTGCCGGTCACGTTGTTCCAGGTCATGGCGACATTGAAAGTGCGCCCGCCGATCAGCTCGCCGTAACTCGCTTTCTTGCCGGCGCCGCTGACCACGCCGTCGGCCACCGTCAGCTCGGTGACCGGCGCGCCCAGCTTCTCGGCGGCCAGATCGAACAGAATGCGGCGCGCCTCGGCTGCGGCGTTGCGCAGCGGAATGGCGCCCTTCTGGATGCCCGTGCTGCCGCTGGCGCCGCCCTGGTTCACCGACGTCGCCGTGTCGCCCATCACGACCTCGACACGCGCGACGTCGACGTCGAGCTCCTCGGCGACGATCTGGGCAATGGCGACGTCGACGCCCTGGCCCATGTCCATCTTGCCGAAGAAGGCGAGCACGCTGCCGTCCGACTTGATGGCGAGCCAGGTGTCGAGCTGGCCCGGCACGAGCGCCGGCTTGGTCGCGGCGGTGCCGGCGGTCTGCGCCATAGCGCCGTCGATAACCGGTGCCGCAATCGTCACCACGAGGGCGCCGGCGCCGCGCAGCAGGTCGCGGCGCGAGATCGGGAGAATGTGGGTCATGGCAGCCTCCCTCAGCTCATCGCCGCGGCGCGCTTGACCGCGCGCAGGATCGCCATGTGCGTGCCGCAGCGGCATTTGAGGCCGCTCAGACCCTCGCGGATCTCGGCATCCGTAGGCTTCGGCGTCTTCGTCAGGAGTGCCGCTGCCGTCATGATCCAGCCATTGATGCAGTAGCCGCATTGCGGCACCTGCTCCTCGACATAGGCCTTCTGCACGGGGTGCGGCTTGTCGGGCGTGCCGAGACCGGCGAGCGTCGTCACCGCGCCGTTGCCGACCGCGCTCAGCGGCGTGACGCAGGAGCGCACCGCTTCGCCGTCGACATGGACGGTGCAGGCGCCGCATTGCGCGAGCCCGCAGCCGAAATGCGGATTGGCGAGGCCGAGCTCGTTGCGCAGCGCGTAGAGCAGCGGCATGTCCGGATCTGCGTCGATCGTGCGCGCCTTGCCGTCGACATGGAGCGTGATGCGGCTGGTCATCGCCGGGCCTCCTGATTGTTGCGTGATTGTTGGCGGCCGGCCGCCGGGCCGCAACCGCGAGAAAAGGCTACACCAGGTCCGGCCGGGCGCCAAATCGGCCACTCTTGCGCCGCGGCCTCATACCGGGCCTAAGATGGCGCATGTCATCCCGCGATCAGCTCGCCGCCCTCATCGCCCACTCGCGCCGCGCCGTCGTCTTCACCGGCGCCGGAATCTCGACGGAATCGGGCATACCCGATTTCCGCAGCCCGGGCGGCGTGTGGAGCAAAATGAAGCCGATCTACTATCAGGAGTTCGTCGCCAGCGAGGAGAAACGGCGCGAGGCGTGGACCCGCGTGTTCTCCAACTCGGCCGGCTGGGTCGGCGCCCAGCCCAATGCCGGGCACATCGCGGTGCAGCGCCTGGTCGCACGCGGCAAGGTGTCGTCGGTGATCACGCAGAACGTCGACGATCTGCACCGCATCTCGGGCGTGCCCTCCGCGCAGATCATCGAGCTGCACGGCAATGCGACATACGCGAGCTGTCTCGACTGCGGTCTGCGCCACGAGCTCGCAGTCATCAAGCAGAGCTTCCTCGGCCGCGGCGAGATCCCGACCTGTCGCGACTGCGGCGGCCTGGTCAAGACCGCGACCATCTCCTTCGGCCAGGCCATGCCGGAGGAACCGATGTCGCGCGCCGCCGCGGAGTCGCGCGCCTGTGATCTGTTCCTGGTGCTCGGCTCCTCGCTCGTCGTCTTTCCGGCGGCGGGCTTCCCGCTGCTCGCCAAGACCTGCGGCGCGCGGCTCGTCATCATCAACCGCGAGCCGACCGAGCAGGACGAATTCGCCGACCTCGTGATCAACGATTCGATCGGCGAGATCATGTCGGCCGTCGTGCCGGCGGATTGAAATCCCCGGCCTACCCCGTACGGGGTATGACGACCATCGCGATGCAGCTATGCTGTCTTGTACAATGCGGCGTGGTCGGCGGCGGCATTTAGCCTTGTCTGGCGCCTGAACCGCGGGCAGCGACGGCCGCGAGCTGGATCACGGGGAGAACCAGCATGGGTCGCAATATTGTCGTCTTCGCCGACGGTACGGGCAACAGCGCGGCGACACTGTTCAAGACCAATGTCTGGCGCTTGTATCAGGCACTCGATCTCAGCACTGGCGAGCAGCTCGCGTCATTCGATGACGGCGTCGGAACGTCCTCGTTCCGACCGTTGCAGACCCTCGGGCTGGCGCTTGGCGTTGGCATCAAGCGCAATGTGCTCGATCTCTATAAATTCCTCTGTCTCAACTATCAAACGGGCGATCGCATTTTCGCGTTCGGTTTCAGCCGCGGTGCGTTCACCATCCGCATCCTCAACGGCCTGATCAACCGCGAGGGGCTTGTCCGCTTCGAGTCGGAAGAGGAACTGCAGCGCAACGCGGCTGCGGCCTATCGCGCTTACCGAAAAAAGGCGTTTCCGGAGCGAGCCGTGGTCAAGCTGGGCCGGGCTCTGCGTGACGGGTGCATCAACATCCGCAATTGGCTGTTTGGCGCGCGTAGCTACGACCAACTCCAGAAGTCGACCGAGTTGCGCAACCGGCATCCCATAGCGGTCGAGTTTCTCGGCGTATGGGACACGGTGGGCGCATACGGCTTGCCGATTGACGAACTGACGAACGCCGTCGACAGGTGGGTTTGGCCAATGTCGTTTGGCAAGCTCGATCTGCCAGGCAACGTCCAGTTCGCATGCCAAGCTCTCAGTCTCGACGATGAACGCCGCACTTTCTTTCCTCTCCCGTGGGTCGAGACTGCGACGCGTAAGCCCGGAACGCAGCTCGACGACGAGAAGCTGGTTCAAATCTGGTTCGCCGGTGTTCACGCCAATGTCGGTGGCGGCTATGCCGACGACGCACTCTCTCATGTTTCATTGTGCTGGATGATCTCGGAGGCTGCGCGGCGCGGCTTGAAATTTCAGGAGTGGACCGTCGCCGGATATGCGGCCATCGCTTCGGACAATGGCCTTGCTTACGACTCGCGGGCCTCGTTCGGCGCACTTTACCGCTATCTGCCGCGCGACACCGACGATCTGATGAACAAGGATGGCAACGGCGCCATCCGCATCCGACCCCTGGTTGATTCCAGCGTCATCCTTCGGATGGCCAATGGCGGCGACGGCTACGCGCCGATCTCACTGCCGCCCGAATTCGACGTCGTTGCACCCGACAATACGGTCGTGCCGTTCCTTCCGCCCATATTGAAGGCGGACGCAACGAAAACCGCGGCGCGTCATCTTCCCCTACCGCCCGGCATGTCCCAGAATCTCGCTGCGCGCACGAACAGCCTGAACCGGGCGCTCAATCAGCTTGCCAACGCCGGCGCAACCCACCAGCGCACCGATCGTATTGCCCTCGTCTTCGACACGGTCTGGTGGCGCCGCACGACGTATTTCGTCACCCTCGGCCTGGTCCTCGCGGCAGCGGCGCTTCCGCTGATCGGACCGGATGACCTTCCGCCGGAAATGCGGGAGGCGAACGAGGCCGCCGGCTGGATTGCGGGTTTCTCCGGCATTGCCAAGAGCTTCTTGCCCGGCTTCGCTGCGCCCTGGCTCGACGCCGTTGAGACGATGCCGATCATCGCCGGTCTTCTCGCGACCGCGATCTTCATGTGCCTGGCGATCAGCGAGCTGCTTCGGATCCGCATTCACGATCGCGCACGCGTCGCATGGAACGTCAATCCCAAGCTGTCATTGCGCATGAAGCGAAAGCGACTGGACGCATTGCACCGTGCCATCACCCTGTTCGCGATCGCCATTTCGGCGCTGGTCGTGAGCATCCTTGTAGGGCTTGGTGGTTTCGATACGTGGAAAGTCCTGCTCCCGGTCCTGCTCGGCGGGATCGCCATACTCTTCTTCTTGAACAGGCAGATCGAAAGACTCAGAAGAACGGACGAAAGCCCCGACGCGATCGACCCGAGCGGTCCAATGCTGCGGCTTGCGCGCTGGATCAGGTTGTCCACGTCGGTTCGTGCCGTATCGCGTTTCTGCGTTCGTCATCTATTCCCCCTGGTTTTTCTGGCCGCCGCCGCATTTCTGGTCCTCGGTGGCGCCAACCGCCTGGCTTTCGATATCTGGAGCTCGTCCGGCCAGGTCTGCACGTCCACGAAGCCAGAGAACCTTGTCGAAGCAAGCAATCAGACCATCAATCAGCCCTTCAACACGAACGAGATGTGCTGGCGATCGGGCGTCACCGTGGTCGAGGGTGCGCGGTATCGGATTCAATTGACGATGACGGAAGGTCTCGATTGGTTCGATCGAGGCGAGCACACCGACATCGGCGGTTTCGAATCGGATTGGACATTCGTCCTCCCCTCTCTGTTCAGGCGCTGGTGGCGCGAGAACTGGTTCATGCCAATCGCGCGGATCGGCGTGCGCGGCAACGATGAATACCCATTGGCGCCGGTCGATCCCTTGCTTCCGGCTCCGAAGAAACCGAAAGACGCGCCGGCGCCCAAGATCGAGACGGGCATGTTCGAGCCGATCCCAACTGAACTTGCCAAGAAATTGACGACGGCGAATCCGCGTGGGGAACGACGCGTGCTGATCGCCGAATTCAAGGCTCGGCGATCGGGCGAGTTGTTCCTCTATGTGAACGACGCTGTCCTGATGCTGCCCGGTCTGATGGCCAGGTTCTATGGCAACAACCTGGGGACGGCGATCGTCAGCATCGAGCGGATCAAGGCGCCGCCAGTGCAGTTGCGCTGAGAAACCCGACACCATCGTTTGACAGTTCGAAGGTCGGCGCAACCCGGGCTAGGATGGCGCTCCCGTCGAACGAGCCCGGGTCCGCCATGAACGAAGCACCTGCCCTCGAGACGCTGATCGAATCCGACGTCATGGTCGCCATGCGCGACGGCGTGCGGCTGGCGACCGATGTGTACCGTCCGGCGCGCGGCGGCAAGGCGCTGACCGGCACTTTTCCGGTCATCCTCGAGCGCACGCCCTACAACAAGGCCGCGACCAGCCGCTCCGAGCGCACCGCCGACAGCCCCGAGCCCGCCAGCCGTGCCGACATCGCGCGCTTCTTCGTCGCGCAGGGCTATGTCGTCGTCTACCAGGACTGCCGTGGTCGCTACGGCTCCGAGGGACAGTTCGTCAAATATCTGTCTGACGCCGCGGACGGTCAGGACTGCATGAAATGGATCATGGCTCAGCCCTGGTGCAACGGAAAAGTCGGCACCATGGGCCTGTCCTATGGCGCGCACACGCAAGGCGCGCTCGGCTGCCTCGATCCGCCGGGTCTGGCCGCCCAGGTCATCGATTCCGGCGCATTTTCCAGCGCTTATCACGCGGGCATCCGCCAAGGCGGCGCCTTCGAGCTCAAGCAGGCGACCTGGGCCTATGGCCAGGCGCTGGCGCAGGCGGAGGCGACCGGCGACGCGCTGACGCGTCACGCGCTGACGCGGCACTCGATCCACGACTGGTTCGCGCGCATGCCATGGCGGCCCGGCGCATCGGCGGTCACGCCGGTGCCCGACTACGAAAGCTATCTCTTCGAGCAATGGACCCACGGCAATTTCGGTCCCTATTGGCAGCAGCTCGGCATCTACATGGCCGGATTCTACGAACGCTATGCCGATGTGCCGGTGATCCTCATGTCGAGCTGGTACGACGCCTACGTGCGCACGGCGACCGAGAACTATCTCGGCCTCAAGACGCACAAGACGTCGCCGATCAAGCTCGTGATGGGGCCGTGGACGCACGGCGATCGGTCCGTAACCTTCTCGGGCGACGTCGATTTCGGACCCGATGCGACGCTCGACGGCGCGCTGGCACCCGACTTCCGGCATTTCCGCCTGCGCTGGTTCGACCGCTGGCTGCGCGGCATCGACAACGGCGCCGAGCGGGACGCTCCCGTGCGCATCTTCGTCATGGGCGGCGGCTCGGGCCGCAAGATCGAGCATGGCCGCCTCGATCATGGCGGCACATGGCGCGACGAAAGCGACTGGCCGCTGCCGGGCACGCGGTTCACGCCCTATTATCTTCACGCCGACGGCAATCTGTCGCCTGCGGCACCGGTGGTCGATGGCGCGGGCCTGGCCTACCGGTTCGACCCGCGCGACCCCGTGCCGTCGATCGGCGGCACCATGACCTCCGGGCAGCCGATCATGGAAGGCGGCGCCTATGACCAGGTCGAGGGCGCGCGCTTCTTCGGCTGCAAGCCGCCGCACCTGCCGCTCGCCGCGCGGCCCGACGTGCTGGTGTTCCAGACGCCGCCGCTCGCCGAGCCCGTCGAGGTGACCGGGCCGATCACGGTCAAGCTGTGGATCTCGTCCGACTGCCCGGACACGGACTTCACCGCCAAGCTGATCGACGTCTATCCGCCGAGCAAGGACTGGCCCAACGGCTATGCCATGAACATCACGGACGGCATCATCCGGGCGCGCTACCGCGATTCGTGGGAGCAGCCCGACATGATGGAGCCGGGGCGAATCTACACCGTCGCCATCGAGCCCTTCGCCAGCAGCAATCTGTTCGCGCGCGGCCACCGCATCCGGCTCGACATCTCGTCGAGCAACTTCCCGCATTTCGACGTCAATCCGAATACGGGCGAACCTGAGGGCCGCGCCCGGCTGTGGCGGGTGGCGACCAACACGGTGAGGCTCGACCGCACGCACCCGTCACACGTCGTGCTGCCGATCATTTCGACACGGCGCTGAGAGTTCGCGCTCAGATCGGCTGATCGAGCGTCGGCGCGCAGTCGGCGACGGTGGTGCGGTGCAGGTCGCGCGGCGCGGTGTGGTCGTAGCGCCGGGCGCGATGCATGACGACACGGTTGTCCCACATCACGAGATCGAACGGCCGCCAGCGGTGCGCGTAGGTGTATTCGCGCTGCGTCGCGTGTTCGGTCAGATCCTTCAGGAACAGGCGCGCTTCGGGCACTGGCCAGCCGCGGATCGTCCCCGCGTGCGACGCGAGATAAAGGTTGAGCCGTCCGGTGCGCGGATGGCGCCGCACCAGGCGCTGCGGGACCGGAGCCCATTTGGCGCGCTCCTCGTCGGTGAACTCGAAAAAGCCGAGCATGCCGCGCGAGTAGAGCTGGCTGTGCTCGCAGACGAGGCCCATGCATTCGGCTTGAAGCTTCGGATCGAGATCGTCCCACGCCGCCCGCATGTCCGCGAACTCGGTGTTGCCGCCGTCCGGCGGGATGACGCGGGCCGACAGGAGCGAGAACTTCGCTGGTGTCGCCTTGAACGAGCTGTCGGAGTGCCAGAGCATGTTGCCGAGACCGAACAGCCGGCTCCGGTCGTCGCGCGCCAGGACATTGCCATGCTTGTCGAGGTTCGAAATGTCGTTGATGTCCATCGACAGCCGCCGCTCGTCGCGTTGCACGATGTCGCCGGTGGCGGTTTCCATCGGGCCGAAATGCGTGGAAAAGGCGTATTGCTGGTCGTCGTCGATCCGCTGGTCGGGAAAGATCAGGACCGCATATCGGTCCATGGCGTCCTCGATCGCGGCGGCGGTCGCCGCAGAAACGCCCGCCGCGATGTCCACGCCCGTGGCTTCGGCCACGAAGTCGTTTCGCCTGGGATTGATCGGCCTGACCGTGAGTGCCATGGCGTTTCGTCGCAGGACCGCGTCCCATCTGTTGTCTGAACGGAGGTTAGCACAATAGAAACCGCGACAGCGGCCCTTGTTAGCCCGCTGCGCGCATACGAGCGAAACGCCATGACCTACGATCTTCCCCTGCGTCGTGGGCCGGTGATCGACCAAGGCCTCGACGGGCGCTTCGATGTCGCGGTCGCCGATGGCCGCATCGCCGCCGTCGCGCCGAACATTCCAGCACCCGCCGAACGCCACGCGATCAACGTGACGATGGACAGCTCCCTCGCACGACATGCACGATTGGCAACCCGGTAGCGGCCCGGAGGCGCCATGGGGCCGGCTCGGCGCTTCGACCGCCGCTACGATCCCGTCATCGCGACCGGACGAATCGCGGCTTCGGAGCCGCCTTCGACCGCTGGTTCATGCTCCGGATCGACTGGCAGGTCTACCCAGAACGTGCTGCCCATGCTGGGTGTGCTGACGAAGGCGATGCGACCCTCCATCAGCTCGGCCAGCCGCTTGGCGAGCGAAAGTCCGAGGCCGGTTCCCTCGATGGTCGAGTATTCTGAACCCGCGCGATTGAATGGCTCGAAGATGTACGGGTGATGCACCGGATCGATGCCATTGCCGGTATCGGCGACGGAGAAACGGGCGCTGTCGTCTGTCATGGCCCGCGCCGCCAACGTGACGGAGCCGCCTTGGCGGTTGTATTTGATTGCATTCGACAGGAGATTGGTGAGGATCTGGCGCAACCGGAATTCGTCGGCGCGCACGTGAAGCGAGGCCGGAATGGGTTCGACCGTCACAGCGACGCCTTTGTCGGCTGCGATTGTCGCCATCGATGAACGGACGGATTCCAGCGCGCCTGCGGCGGAAACACGCGCGACGGATATTTTCATCCGACCCGCCTCGATGGCGGACATGTCCAGCATTTCATCGATGATCCGGAGTAGGTATTGGCCGCTGCTGCAGATCTGGTCGCTGAACTCCTGTTGCGTCGCACTCAGCTTGCCGCCACGGCCGAGCTGAAAAAGCTGCGCGAACCCCATGATCGCGTTGAGTGGCGTGCGCAACTCGTGGCTCATCCTGGTCAGAAATTCCGATTTGGCCTGACTGGCGGATTCGGCCACGATGCGCGCCTGCTCAGCTTGATGTCGGGCCTCCTCGACCTCATCGTTCTTGCCGGCGAGCTCGGCAGTTCGCACAGAGAGAGCCCTGTTTGCCGCGACCAGTCCGGCATTTGCCTCGGCCAGCTCCGCCGTCCGGTGCCGCACATGCACTTCGAGCTGGTCACGCGCACGCTCGAGCGATTCTTCCGCGCGTCTCCGCTCGGCGGTGATCGCCCCGAGGACCAGGCCCGTCACGGCCAGAACGGCCATGAACGTTGTCAGGAGGATCAGCCGTTGATCGAGCGAGCCGCTGGCGAAGGGTCCGAGATCATGGATCGTTCCCCAGATCGCGATGGCCGAGACCAGGATGATCGCCGACGCGGTCTCCCTCTGCTCGAAACGCAAGGCCATCCAGATGATGAACGGAAACACCGGATAAGCCAGCGGCAGGCTGATCGTGAATGAGAACGACGCCGCGATCAGCAGCGCGAGCAGCAGCGCGGTCAGTTCGGCCAGCCTCATGCGGCGCCATGCCACCGCGGGCTTGCTCGCCCACGTCAGCACGACCGGCGCGACGAGAAGAACGCCCATGGCATCGCCCGCCCACCATACCCACCACACCGAGGCGAAAGCCGACCAGGGGATGATGCCCGACGCGGCGAGATTGAGGACACCATTGGTCGCGGTCACGCACATGGCAAGACAAGCGCCCAGACCGACGAGTCCCAGAACATCGCGCAAGCGCGCCAGCCCATTGTCGAAGGCGACGAGCCGGCGCAGCAGCACGGCGCCGAACAGCGGTCCGAGCGTGTTGCCCGTGGCGATGCCGGCGGCGGTCAGCATCGGCTCGTCGCTCATGGCGTTGCCGATGAAGGCACCCAGCCACACCCCGGGCCAGGCGCGACCGCCCATCAGGAGGAACGCAGCCACCGCAATTCCCGCTGGCGGCCAGACGGCCGTCACCTGCTTGGTCGCGAACGCAAGTGCAAAGCCGATCTTTGCAAAACCGACATAGGCGGCGACGAGCACCGCCAGTGTTGCGGCGTATCGGGCGTCGAGCGCGAAGTTCGGCCAAAGTCGAACAATCCACGCCGGCACTGGCAAGAAGGTCATGTCAGTTCTGCAAGCTCGAGCAGCGGCCCGGTTGATCGACGTGGGCCGACCCGCAGCGTAGAATGAGCGAAGGCAACTTAAGATACTGTTAATGCCTGTGCTGTCCGGACCCGAAGTTGAGCGCGCACCATGCCTTCTACCCTCCTCCTGCGCGGCGGCCGCGTGATCGATCCGACCCAGGGCATCGACGGCCGCCATGACGTCGCCGTCGCCGATGGCCGCATCGCCGCCGTTGCGCCGTCCATCACGCCTTCTGTCGCCAAGGAGGTGCTCGACGTTTCCGGCAAGCTGGTTCTGCCCGGCATGATCGACACCCATGCCCACGTCTTCCAGCACGTCACCGGCCGGTTCGGCCTCGACGCCGACCTGGTCGGCGTGCAGTCGGGCGTGCCCGTTCTGATCGATCAGGGCGGGCCGAGCTGCATGACGCTGCCGGCTTTCCGTGAGTTTGTCGTCAATGCCAAGCAGAGCCGGGTCTTTGCCTTTCTGTCGGCTTATCTGGTCGGCGGCATGGAGGGGCACTACTACCCCAACCTCTACAAGCCCGACTGCATCGACGTGAAGGCGACCGTGCGCGCGGCGCGCGAGAATGCCGACATCGTCAAGGGCTTCAAGGCGCATGCCGAGATCGGCGGCTTCGCGCGCTGGGGCCTGGACGTGATCAAGCTGTCGGCCGAGATCGCGCGCGAAGCGAACCTGCCGCTCTACATCCATTTCGGCCAGCTCTGGCCGCTGCCAAAGGAAGGCGGCAACAGCGTCGATCCCGACCGCGTGCTGCCCGATGTCGTCGACCTGCTCAAGCCGGGCGACATCCTCGCGCACCCGTTCACGCGCCACCCCGGCGGCTTCGTCGACCGCAACGGACAGGTCCATCCGATCGTCAAAGAGGCGCTGGCGCGCGGCCTCAAGACCGATGTCGGTCACGGCTCCCATTTCAGCTTCAAGATGGCGCGCATCGCGCTCGACGCGGGCATCGTGCCGGACACGCTGGGCGCCGACATGCACGGCTACAACACGGCCGTGCCGCGCCATGCGGGCACGCCCGAGACCCATTCCGACCAGGACCACATGTTCTTCGGACGCACGCGCTTCTCGCTGGCGTCCACCATGACGTCGCTCTTGGCGCTCGGCGTCTCGCTGGAAAAGATCGTGCCCATGGTGACGTCGAACCCGGCGGCGATGCTGGGCATGGCCGGCGAGATCGGCACGCTGAAGCCGGGGCTCGTCGCCGATATCTCCGTGCTCAACGACGAGCGCGGGCGGTGGACGCTCAGCGACAACGAGGGGACGAAGGTCGCGGCCGACCGGATGCTGACGCCCGCCTTCTGCCTGCGCAACGGTACGCGCTTCGATGCCGACGCGTCGATCCTGCCGACGGCCGAGGCGGCATAACCTCCTTGGAATCCTCCGTGCCTGTGGCATCCCCCACCCCGGCCCTCCCCCACAAGGGGGGAGGGCGCGAGAAGCGCGGCGTCGGCGCCAGTCTCCGGCGCAAGGAGGACGATCGCTATCTGCGCGGCCGTGGCCAGTTCGTGGCCGACATCGCGCTGCCGGGCATGCTCGAGGTCGCCTTCCTGCGCAGTCCGATCGCCCATGGCCGCATCCGCGCCATCGGCAAGCCCAGGGGTGCCGAGCATCTCGTGTTCACGGCGGCCGACCTTGTCGGCGTGCAGCCGATCCGCTCGGTCTCCGCGCTCAAGGGCTTCAAGGCCTCGGCGCAGCCGATCCTCGCCGAGGGCAAGGTTCGTCAGGCCGGCGAACTGATCGCAGCCTGCCTCGGCGCGACGCGCGCCGAGGCCGAGGATCTGGCCGAGCAGGTCGAGCTCGATCTCGCCGATCTGCCGGCCGTGCACGACATGGAACAGGCGAAGGCGCCCGGCGCGCCGCTGGTGCACGAGGAGTGGGGCGACAACATCGTGCTCGACTCGCTGTGGGACGGCGACCTCGCCACGGCCAAGGCGCAAGCGCCGATCCAGGTGACGCGGCGCATCCGCACCGCGCGTCAGCACATGGCGCCGCTCGAAAACCGCGGCGTGGTCTGTCATTGGGACCGCCGGCTCGACCAGCTCGTCATGTACAGCGCGACGCAGATGCCGCACATCAATCGCAACGGCCTGTCGGATTGCCTCGGCATCGACCAGGGCCGCATCCGCGTGGTCGCGCCCGATGTCGGCGGCGGCTTCGGCTACAAGGGCATCCTGCTGCCTGAAGAGGTCTGCCTCGCCTGGCTCGCGATCAGGCTCGACCGGCCCGTGCGCTGGCTCGAGGACCGGCGCGAGGCGCTGGTCGCCGGCGCCAATTGCCGCGAGCATCTCTACGACATCACGCTCTACGCCGAGCGCGACGGCAGGCTGCTCGGCATCGACTGCGAGGCGATCGTCGATTCAGGCGCCTATTCGTCCTATCCGTTCTCGGCCTGCCTGGAGGCGGCGCAGGTCTCCTCGATCCTGCCCGGTCCCTACAAGATGGAGCGCTACCGCTGCCGCACCTATTCCGTCGCGACCAACAAGGCGCCGATCCTGCCCTATCGCGGCGTGGCGCGGTCGGGCGTGTGCCTGGCGCTCGAGCTGATGATCGATCTGGTCGCGCGCGAAGCAGGGCTGGAGCCGCACGAGGTGCGCCTCAAGAACCTCGTCCAGCCGGAAGAGATGCCGTTCGACAACATCACGAAGAAGCATTTCGACAGCGGCGACTATCCGGAATCGGTACGGCGCGCGGTCGATGCCATCGGACTGCCTGGCCTGCGTCGCCGCCAGAGCCAGGGCGAGTCTGACGGGCGGCGCCTCGGAGTCGGCATGGCGATCTATTGCGAACAGGCGGCGCACGGCACCTCGGTCTATGCCGGCTGGGGCATTCCCATGGTGCCCGGCCATGAGCCATGCGTGGCGCGCCTGTCGCCCGACGGCATCCTCGAGCTGCGCATCGGCGCCCATTCGCACGGCCAGGGTTTGGAGACGACGATGGCCCAGGTGGCCCACGAGGTGCTGGGCATCGATCCCGACAATGTGCGCCTGATCCACGGCGACACGGCCACCACGCCCTATTCGACCGGCACGTGGGGCTCGCGCTGCGCCGTCATGTCCGGCGGCGCGGTCGCCACGGCATGCCGGGAGATCGGCCGGCGCGTGCGCAATCTCGCGGCCACGCTGATGGAAGTCCCGGCCGACACGCTGGTCCTGGCCGACGGCCTCGTCGAGGCGCCGGGCACCAACCGCAAGATGACGCTCGGCGAGGTCGCCCATGTCTGGTACCGCAAGCCGCAGCTCGTGCCGGCCGGCGTCGATCCGGGCGGGCTCGAGACGACGGTCGGCTACAAGGCGAAGCGCGACACCGGAACCTTCAGCTATTCCTGTCACGCCGTCGCGGTGCTGGTCGACACCGAGACCGGCGGGGTCGAGATCGTCGACTACGTCGTCGTCGAGGATGGCGGCAAGCTGATCAACCCGATGATCGTCGACGGCCAGATCCTCGGCGGCACGGCACAGGGCATCGGCACGGCGCTCTACGAGGAAATGCCGTTCGATGCGAGCGGCCAGCCGCTGGCATCGACCTTCGCCGACTACCTCCTGCCAAGCGCAACGGAAGTTCCCGCCGTGCGCATCGACCACATGGAGACGCCCTCGCCCTACACCGAGTTCGGCCAGAAGGGCATCGGCGAAGGCGGCGCGATCGCCCCGCCGGGCGCGATCGCCAACGCGGTCAACGATGCGCTCAGGTTCTTGGGCGCCGAGGTGATGCAGGCGCCGATCACACCTCGCCGTGTACTCGCAGCGATCGAAGCGGCTCGTTCGGCGGATTGATCGACTCGCCGCCACCGGGTCGGCATTGCGGCCACCTGTTTATACGTTTAGTACCGTTTGCGCCTATACGTAGAAAAACATGCCATGGCATCCACGAAGCTGACCTTGCTGATCGACAGGTCGACCGCCGCGCGTGCGAAGCGGTATAGCAAGCGTCACAAGACCAGCATCTCCCGCCTGGTCGGACGCATGCTCGCCGACCTGCCGGACGCCGTGGATACCGACATGACACCGAGCGTTCGACGGTTGGTCGGATTGCTGCCCGACACGATTTCAATCGGCGAACATCGACACGCACTGCGGCAGAAGTACCGTTTGTGAGGCCATTTCTCGAAGCCAATGTCGTCATCGACGTGCTCGCGGCGCGCGAACTTCACTGGCGCGCCAGCGCACGCGTGCTCACCATAGTCGAGAAACAACGGACCAAGGCCCTGGTGGCCGCCCATAGCATCACGAAGATCTATTACCTTCTCAGCAGGCACCTCAATCGCCGCAAGGCGCGAGCGGCCGTCGTAGACTTATTGAATCTGGTGCAGGTCGCCGCGGTCGACCACGATGTGCTGCTGCAAGCGCTTTCGCTCGGCTGGGACGACGTCGAAGATGCGGTACAGGCTGCGGCGGCGCTGGCGGCCGGGGCGACTCATCTGATCACGCACAATCCGCGTGACTTTTCCGGGCTGACCATCCCCGTCGTGACGCCGGATGAGTTCATTCCTGTCTAGTGAGGTCATCGGGATGTGTCGGCGACGATTTCAGCCACCCATCACGAGGCGCCGCATGCTCGAGCATCGAGGCGGCCCATCGATTGGAGAGACGAGCGACGAGATGCCGGCCGCCACTGCGGCTGCCGGCATCTCGTCTTGAACATGCAGGCACCGGCTGGGGTGAGGTGGAGCCGGAGCCCGCCTTCTATCCTCGCCTGCGCGCGGCCTGCTTGTGCATGTCGTCAAACCCTGCAGCGGCCTGCCGCACGTCCTCGGGAAAGTCCTCCATTTCCTGGACCTGGCGGATCTCGATGATCTCGTTTTCCGAGCCCGGGCAGCGCTTGGCCCATTCGATCGCTTCCTGCTTCGACTTGACGTTGATCATCCAATAGCCGCCGAGCACCTCCTTCGCCTCAGCGAAGGGGCCGTCGGTCACCCTGGGCTTGCCGCCGGCGAAGGAGACGCGCGCGCCCATGGAGGGCGGGTGCAGGCCGTCGAGCGCCAGCAGCACGCCGGCCTTCTGAAGCTCCTCGTTGTACCTCATCATCGCTTCGACAGCCTCGGTGCCTGGCACGGTGCCTGGCGTCGCCGTCTCGTAGCCCTTGGGCATCATCAGCATCATGAAACGCATGAAACGTGCTCCTGATTGGTGGCGGCTAATGCTGTTGCGTCAGGCCGCCTTCGATTTCGCCGCCGCGTCCTCGACGATGATCATCCACATGACGCCGAACTTGTCGGTGGTCATGCCGAAGCGCGGCGAGAAGAACGTCTTGGCCAAAGGCATGACCACCTGACCGCCCGCGCCGACCGCGTTGAACTTCTTGTCCGCCTCGGCCTCGTTCGCCACGTTCAGCACCAGAGCGAAGCCCTGGAAGTTCGTCTTGCCCTTGCATTCGCCGTCGGACGCCAGCACCAGCGTGTCGCCGATCTTGAGCGTCGTGTGCATCACCTTGTCGAGCGAGCCCGGTGCGCACTGGCTTGGATCGGGGCTGTCCTTGAAGCGCATGAGCATGACGACTTCGGCGCCGAGCGCCTTCTTGTAGAACTCGATCGCCTCGTCGCAGCGGCCGTCGAAGAAGAGATAGGATTGAACCAGCATGTCGATCACCTGTTCAGAGTTGGGGGTTGGGGGTTGAGGGTTGGGATGATGCGAACGGGGGGCGCGACGGCTCAGGACTTGGCCGCCGCTTCCGACACCGATTTCATGGCGGTCAGGCCCTGCTCGAACATGCCGCCGACCATCTTGTCCATGTTCATGAAGAGGTGGACAGCTTTGACCATGAAGTTCTTCGAGCCGGTCATGGCCCAGGTCACTTCCGTCTGACTGCCCTGGGGCCTGAACGTGAACTCCGCCAAATTGGTCGCCGTGAACGGCTTGAAGAACTCGAGCTTGATGCGCACCAGCTCGCCCGGGCGGCTTTCCAAGATGGTCATGCGGCCCTCGCCGACTTCGTTGTTGCCGGTCCACGCGTAGACCGCTCCGGTGCCTTCGGCCGGGCCGGCGTAGCTCCGCTTCAGCGCCGGGTCGATCTTCTCCCAGGGCGACCAGCCGCTCCATTTGCGGAAATCGTTGACCTGGGCGTGGACGACATTGGGCGGCGCCGTGATGGTCGCCGACCTGCTGATGCGGAATTCGGACGGCTGCAGCGCCACGACGATGGCGAAGATGGCGAGGGCGGCGACGATGCCGACCAGAATCTTGACAAGCATGTGAATACTCCCTGATCTCTCGTGGAGACTTGTGAACCAGCTTCATGCGCCGCCTGACGGGGCGGCGCCCTGGGCCGGGTGCCCATTCATTCCATTGACGAACGTGGGGGCGGAAAACCGACAGCGTCAGGAAAACTTTTCAGCCTGCCTTATCCATTCGAATTTGCCCGGTTTTCACCGGCCCGGCGCGTCACATGGCGCGCCGGGCCAGCGGGCTCAGAGCGCGACCACGGTCTTGAAGCCGCCCCAGAACATGCGTTTGCCGTCGAACGGCATCGCCTTGGAATTCATCATCTTGGCCAGCCGCGGGTCCTTCATGACCTTGCCATTCACCCGGTCGCGCTGGCCGCGCGACTTGTAGACGATGTAGCTGAACACCACGACCTCGCTCGGCTTCAGCTTCACGCTCTGCGGAAATGACGTCCACTTGCCGGACTTGACGTCGTCGGCGACGCATTCGCGGTATTCAAGCGCGCCATGCTCGCGCCAGATCTTGCCGGCCTTCCTGGCGATCCTGCGGTACGCCGCGAGGTTCTTCTTCGGAACAGGCAACACAAAACCATCGACATAACTCATGACTACCATCCTTCGTGTTCAGGTTTCAGGAAAGCGCCAGCAGATCGTCCCGCAGCCGAGCCGCCTCCGCCGTGCCGATCAGGCTTTCGACGGCAGCGTGCGTCCGCTTCCACACCGGCACGGCCGTGCCGAGCAACGATCGCCCTTCCCTGGTCAGCGCAAGGCGACGACTTCGCCGGTCGGCCTCGTCGATCGTCACAGCCACCAGGCCGCGACGTTCGAGCGGCTTGAGGTTGGCGGTCAGCGTCGTGCGGTCCATGGCCAGAACGGACGCGATCCGTCCGATCGTCGGCGACGATGATCTGTCGATCGCCGTCAGGAGCGAGAATTGGCCGCTGGTCAGGCCAAGCGGCCGGAACGCCTCGTCGAAGCGCCGCGCGGTCGCCCGCGCCGCACGCTGCAGATTCAGACACAGGCAGACGACACGCACTGACGACGCGCTGCCTGGCCGAGACGTTCCGCTCCTGGCCATGCCGCAATAATGTTGATATCAACTTATTTGTCAAGCCGCGACTGCGCGGACCGCGCTCTGATAGACTGCGCGGCTTCCATTTTGGGCAAGTCAGCGTCACATGACCGAAGAGCAACCCGTCGCCGCCATACCCTCGGCCACCCTCGTGCTGATGCGCGATGGCGCCGAAGGATTGGAACTGCTGATGGTTTCCCGCCACCGCGCCTCGGGCTTCGCGGCGGGTGCCACGGTCTTTCCGGGCGGCAAGATTGACCGTGCCGATGCCGAGCTCGGGCGGCGTTCGGCGCCCGCGTCGCAGTCCGACGACAGATTGCTGGCTTCCCGCGTCGCGGCCATCCGCGAGAGTTTCGAGGAAGGCGGCATCCTGCTCGCGCGCGCGCGGCCGAGCGCTCCTCTGTTGTCCGCGGGCGACGTCGCAAATCTGTGCGCTACCGGCGGCAGCGAGGGCTTTGCGGAGCTCGTCACACGCGCCGGCCTCGAGCTCGCGACCGATCTGCTCGTGCCCTTCGCGCACTGGATCACACCGGTCGACCGGCCGAAGCGCTTCGACACGCTGTTCTACCTGGCGCCAGCGCCGGGCGATCAGTCGGCACGCCACGATGGCAGGGAAGCCGTCGAGGCAATGTGGACGACGCCCAGGGCAGCCATCGCGGCCGCCGATGCCGGGCGCATCAGCCTGGTATTCGCCACGCGCCTCAATCTCATGAAGCTCGGGCAACATGCCACGACAGCAGCCGCACTCGAGGCGGCGCGGCGCGAACCGATCGTCACCGTGCAGCCCGAGTTCGTGCGCACACCCGAGGGCCCGGCCTTCCGCATTCCCGAGGCCGCCGGCTACGGCGCCGGCGTCGTGCCGGCCGACGGAATCCCGCGCGCCTGAGCTCGTCATGGCCGCCATCCAATTCCATCGCGACCTCACCTTCGAGTACGGCAAGCTCGAACGGGTCACCCCGCTGATCCGGCGCATCGTCGCCCGCAATCCCGGCCCATTCACCTTCCACGGCACGGGAACCTACGTGGTCGGGCACGGCCGCGTCGCCGTGATCGATCCGGGTCCGGCGATCACGGCCCATGTCGATGCCCTGCTCGATGCCCTCCGGGGCGAGACCATCGAGCACATCGTGGTGACGCACACTCATCTCGACCATTCGCCGGCTGCGGCCGCGGTCAAGGCTGCGACCGGCGCGCCGACCTATGGATACGGACCCCATGGCAGCGGACGCGGCGATCACGACGGGCCTGCCGTCGAAGAGGGCGGCGATCAGAATTTCCGGCCCGACGTCACCATGCGCGATGGCGACGTGCTCGACGGCGGGGGCTGGCGCCTCACCGCGGTGCACACGCCGGGGCACACTTCGAACCATCTCTGCTTCGCGCTCGCGGAGGAAAAGGCGCTGTTCTCCGGCGATCACGTCATGGGCTGGTCGACCAGCGTAATCTCGCCGCCCGATGGCGACATGGCCGACTACCTGGCCTCGCTCGACAAGCTGCTCGGCCGCGACGAACGGCTCTTTTGGCCGACCCACGGACCGGCGATCCCCGATCCGCAGACCCATGTGCGCGCCTTCATCGAGCACCGGCAGGCGCGCACGGCGGCGATCCTCAAGCGGCTTCAGGCGGGCGACACATTGATCGCCGACATGGTCGCCGCGATCTACGTCGACGTTCCGCAGCATCTGCACCGCGCGGCCGGCCGGTCCGTGCTGGCGCATCTGGTGCAACTCGTCGACCAGGGCCGGGTCACGTGCGAGGGACCGCCGACGCTCGGCGCGAGCTACCGCCTTACCGGCTAGACTGAACTTTGCCCCACCCCAGACAGATCACTGTCTGGTAAGTGACTCGTACGACTCAGCAATTCGGGAAATGTCGGTCCGAAACCGCGGCCGTTTGTAGGCATGTATCACGAATGGCCAAGCCATTGATTTGAATCATTTTTTCGTTCATGCCGTTGTAGTCAGTACGGACACGGCAAAATTCGGGCTAACCGATTCTCAGCACTACGATTTTTGACCGCTGGCCAGGATTTTTCGGGCAAAGTTCAGTCTAGGCGGGGAAGGCTCCTGACACAAGACGAAGGCCTGAAGACAGCGAACTTTGCTTCCAGCTCAGAACTCTTGCTGCGCCTACCGGTCGAACTTCGTTCGACCTACCGGCGGTACGTGCAGCTTG
>Ga0194131_10003465_pt1 | contig 24851 bp, 22 predicted proteins | sample TA2KigO120mmetaG_FD_148631 | JGI IMG/M metagenome (GOLD analysis project Ga0194131, IMG submission 148631) | Freshwater microbial communities from Lake Tanganyika, Tanzania - TA2015053 Kigoma Offshore 120m | ecosystem: Environmental > Aquatic > Freshwater > Lake | place: Tanzania: Lake... | reverse complement strand
ACCTTGGACGCCAACGATTATCCCAAAGGCCTACAGGTCTCCGACGATGAGTTTCAAGCGCTCAATATCAAACCCGGTAAGTTTCATGGCGATTGGAACTATACGCTTCTTCCTCGCTCTTAATCGGTAACTTAATTCTTGCCCATGCCTAAGCGCTCGCGTTCAGGAAGCGTCTCAATCGCAGCAGTTAATTTTTCCACGAGTTCCTTTCCCTCAACCGATGCAAGTGGATCTTTGAAAGAGCGGGCCCCAAATTCCTCTTGCGTTTTCCGCCACTCTTCTTCAGATGCCGGAGTTAAATCTTCAAGACTCAGAAGAGTCGCTTCACTCACTTTTTGATCAACACGGTAGTATTCTGGAAGCGGTACGCCGAGCTCTGAAGCCATTTCTTCCGGCGACGCCTCTCTTCCTAAGCGGCCAGCAAGGCGAGTACGAGCAACGGCCATTTTTCGGCCCCACGCACGCACCGAACGACTGACCCAGTCGAGCGAGCGCAGGTATTCCATGATCTCCCCTTGAATGCGATAACGTGCATATGTCTGAAATGCGACCCCACGCCGTTCGTCATAGCGCTGTAGCGCCTCAAGAAGTCCGACAATACCCGAATGGATGAGCGAACCGAGATCGACTCCTGGAGGTAGACGGCGGTGAATACGTTCAGCGACGAGGCGAACCAAAGGCATATGAGCTTCAAGGATTTCGTCGCGCGTTTTCTTCTCCAGTGGCTGACTCGTAGCGGTTGCTTCTAGTTTGGCCACTGGTTCAGTTTGATTGTTCTTCTTATCCCGACGTTGTTCTTTCTCCTGACTTTGAGACGTCTGACTTGCACGCAACTTTTTAGGAGTGTGATTTTCCAAGAGCAGGACTTTGCCTTTTCTGGTAGCGGTTTTTCCGGATTTTGCGGCGACAAGTGCCATCCCCTATATACCCCCCGTCTGGTGTATATTTTTTTCGCGTTCGATTATTAGCAATGCGAACAAGCGAGAGTAGAGCAATCCATATGCCATTCATCCCTTACTTAAAGTTTACCGACGAAAGATATTAATGATGAAGATGTTTTTCTACCTCTTGTTTATGAGTCTAAAAAGAGATTGATAAAAAAATAACGGAACAAAAGGAATCATTGACCTTGCTAAGATAAAATCCTGATAAAAATCGGTACTCTACAGAGGCGGCAAAAAAGTGCCAGTTTTTGCCAAGGGGTAAGATTTACCTTTTTCTTTCTCTGGGGCAATTTCACATAAGTTTTGCTGCCCTTTACACCTAGATCACACCCTTCTTTCACTGGCATCGGAACAAATGGCCGTGGGTTTGAAAGCAAAGTCTTCTGTCAACACGGAAAACCACAACATATTGTGGAAGAAAGAGTACGGAACCAAATATATTGATTTGTGGGCATCCGTAATACAGTTCTACAGCCTAAGTGCCGACATAGAAATGGAGAGAGGAAAGAAGAAACAAAACCACCTGAAGCAAACGAAGCGGAGGTCAGAAGTGCAATTCACACAAAGTGACTTTTCTTCGTAATATATCGTGTCCTCTGTCAATGTTCTGTCACGGCCTATTTGTCTGAAGCGGATAGGACCTTGACCTGCGCTTTTGGTTTGTGAGAGTTTTTGGTGAAGAGAGGGGTTATCTCATCAGCTAGTGAGGTTCGCATAACGAGTGGTGAACTCTTCTATCCGTCGTTGGAGAAACAGCTCACTTTGACTGGCGCAAAACACCTATGGTACCTTGGGTACAGGATTCGCTTCGTGGGGCTTTCCAGAGAAACAGTCAGGATACTTTCCCGATGGCATACGCGACTTCCTTCTATGTCACACTCCGGCATTTCACCCTTCCTCTTGGAATATACCAGCACTGTTGTCACTAAGAACTGATGATTTATGAGTATGCCAGCTATGGTTCCTCCTCCGCTGTTTATTGGTGAACATCCACTCATGCAGAAAATCTATGCAATGGTTCATCGAGTGGCTACCACCGATGCTACCGTTCTAATTACTGGAGAGAGTGGCACGGGAAAAGAATTAGTGGCACGCTCGATTCACAACCTCGGTGCACGCGCGACGCATCCATTTGTTGCCATCAACTGCGCTGCCCTTACAGAAGAGTTACTTGAGAGCGAATTATTTGGCCATGTTCGCGGTGCGTTTACTGGGGCGTCGTCTTCTCGCATCGGGATGTTTCAGTTAGCTGATCACGGCACCATCTTTCTTGATGAAATTGGCGAGATGCCTATTAGTCTGCAAGCCAAGTTACTCAGAGTCCTACAGAGCAAAGAAATACGGCCTGTTGGTGCGGACCGTGTCACAGCCGTCAATGTCCGCGTAATTGCTGCTACCAACAAAGACCTGAATCGAGAAGTGGAGAAAGGGACCTTCCGCGAAGATCTCTTCTATCGACTGCAGGTCATTCCGATTCACTTGCCACCACTACGAGCACGCCGCTCAGATATTCCGTTATTAGTCCGCTACTTCTTAGACAAGAATCGGCATAAATATAGCAACGCCCTGCAGATCTCGGACGACGCAATGGTCTATCTCTGGGAGTACGATTGGCCCGGTAACGTCAGAGAACTGGAAAACCTCGTCGAGCGCATGGCAATTCTCAGCGACACCGGGTTGCTCATCCCTGAAGATCTCCCCCCCCCATGTACGTTCCTTTATTTCAGAGAAAAAGCTGCCTCATCCTGATTTCAGTGATGGGGAAGTTAATCTCCGTGAAGTTCTTGAACAATTTGAGGGCCGTCTCATTGATGAGGCCCTACGGAGGACAAACGGTAACAAGACCGCAGCAGCGCAAATGCTCGGCTTGAAACGTACGACATTAGTTGCCAAACTACGTCGTAAGAAAAGCGGGACAGCGCTACTTTCTCTCACTGAGGAGAGTAGCTCAGCACTTGCACCATAGGAGAGACTCACAATGACCATGGACAAAGCACAGCCTTCTTCAGCACCCTCTGCTACTGTGCTTGTGGTGGACGACAACAAGGATGCGGTGGATATTATTGCCCGCCTTCTTGCTCAACATAACCTTACCGCCCTACGTGCATATAGTGGGCAAGAATGTCTTGAGCTTATTCGTCACCACACTGTAGATGTAATCGTCCTCGACGTTATGATGCCTGGAATGGATGGCCTCGAAGTCTGCCGTCATTTAAAACAGGTCGCTCCCACGCCACCGATTATTTTGCTCACTGCAAAAGATGATATGGCAACCAGGTCTGCCGGAATGGCTTTGGGCGTCAGTGAGTTCGTCGTCAAGCCAGTCAATAATCGCGATCTTATTGCCAGGATCAAGACTCAGCTTAGTACACGACAGTGGGAACGCGAACTCGACCAAGCTTCCGCAGCTATTGATCGATCAAAAAAGTCAGACGGGTAGTCCCCCATCAATCCTTCAAGTGCGGAAAGGCCTCGCACGTGGAGTCTGATTATTTTCCGTGCAAGGCTCCCTTCTCAGGCTCGCTTCCTCATTGATTGCTTCTGTCCCCTCTGACACAATAGCCCCTTTCACGAGGGTGACATGAACATTGCTGCAGTGAGAGGGTTTCGCGACATATTGCCGGAAGAAACTGCCTTGTGGCAGGTACTTGAAGCTCAGGCACGGACTTCCTTTGCCGCCTATGGCTTCTCGGAGATCATTGTCCCGATCATCGAGAAGACCGAGCTATTTGCCCGCGCGATCGGCGAAACCACGGATATTGTTGAAAAAGAGATGTATACATTCATCGATCGCGATGAATCTTCCCTGACGTTGAGACCAGAAGGCACCGCATCGGTGATTCGCGCCTACATTGAGCACAGTGTGCATCATAAAGAACCCGTGTCGAAACTGTTCTATATCGGTCCGATGTTTCGTCGTGAGCGACCACAAAAGGGTCGCTATCGCCAGTTTCATCAGATTGGCGCAGAAATTTTAGGGCGTGATGATGCGCTGATCGATGCCGAGCTGCTGCTCATGCTCAATGACTTGTTCAAAGCCTTGCAGCTTGAGGTCTCGGTAGATGTCAACTCACTAGGGTGTCCAGTGTGTCGTCCACGGTTTCGTGAGAGCTTGCAAGCCTTTGGTGAGAGCAAACTCGCGCAGCTGTGTGGCAATTGCCATAACCGACTCCACCGCAACCCCTTGCGTATCCTTGACTGTAAGGAACCTGGGTGCCGTGAAGCCACCAAAGATGCACCGGTGCTGAGAGATTTTCTCTGCGAGCCGTGTCGGACACATTTCACCAAAGTCGAAACCTGTCTTCGTCAGGAGAATGTCACGATCACCGTGAATCCTCGCCTGGTGCGTGGGTTAGATTACTATTGTCGGACCTCATTTGAGATCATCGCCCACGGTCTCGGATCGCAAAATGCTGTCTGTGGTGGTGGTCGCTATGATGGGCTCGTCGAACAACTGGGCGGACCGGCGATCCCTGGCATCGGCTTCGCGATAGGGGTTGAGCGCTTGATCATGCTGTTGCAGGCGCAGGAGCGTAACCTCCAAACTGGTCCTGATGTCTTCGTCGCTCCGTTGGGCGAAGCAGCCGAAGGACAGGCATTTGCTCTGGCGCGACGATTGCGACAAGAAGGGTATCGGATCGAGCTTGAAGGTGGTGGTCGCGGCCTCAAAGCGCAGATGAGGCGTGCAGATAAACTCAATGCCCGCCATGTGCTTATTCTCGGCGAGAATGAAGTAAATGCTGGCAAAGGCACGGTTCGTGATATGCAAACCAGAGCGGATCGGCCTATGGCGGTTGACCTGGCACTTCCTGCGCAGGCGCTGATCAACGCAATTCGTGGGAATTCGTGAAATACGCTATCAGCTATCAGCTGTCGGCTATCAGCCAAAGAGCCCAGAATAAAACTTCCAGTCGGGTGTTACGCCTGAAGGTCAAGTTTTTTCTCAGAGCTGACCGCTGAAAGCTGATGGCTGAAAACTAAAAACTGAAAGCTGAGGACTGTTTCTGTGGAATCGTTAGGAAGTTGGCAACGAAGCTATTATTGTGGAGAACCGCGACCGACCCACGTGGGCCAAGAACTCACTGTGATGGGATGGGTGCACGCTCGGCGAGATCATGGCGGGGTGACGTTTATCGACTTGCGCGATCGCTCTGGCCTTCTCCAAGTTGTCTGTAATCCGCAGGTAAGCGTACCTGCACACGAAACCGCCAAGGATGTCCGCACGGAGTATGTGTTGGCGGTGCGTGGTCGACTGAGCCCGCGATCCCCAGAAACGATCAATCCCAACTTACCGACCGGTGGGGTCGAGTTAATGGCGGATGAAGTACGAGTGCTTAATTCTGCGCGGACTACGCCGTTTCCTATTGAAGATGAAACCGATCCGGCAGAAAACACGCGCCTACGCCATCGCTATCTGGATCTGCGGCGGCCAAAAATGTTCAATAATCTCTACCTGCGTCATCGTCTAGCGAAGATCGTGCGTGATTACTTCGACAGCGAAGGCTTCTTAGAAGTCGAGACGCCCTTCCTCACTCGTAGTACACCTGAAGGCGCACGTGACTATTTGGTACCAAGTCGCGTCAACCCTGGGGCGTTCTATGCCTTGCCGCAATCGCCACAGCTCTTTAAACAGCTGTTGATGGTCTCCGGGTTCGACAAATATTTTCAAATCGTGCGCTGTTTCCGCGACGAAGACTTGCGCGCTGATCGCCAACCTGAGTTTACCCAGATTGACGTGGAGATGTCCTTTGTTCGGCCAGACGATATCTACCGTCTGACCGAGGGTATGGTCACCCGCGTCTGTCGAGAAGTCAAAGGGATCGACGTACCGACACCGTTTCCGCGCATGACGTATACCGAAGCCATGGCGCGCTTTGGCAATGACAAACCAGACATTCGTTTCGGCTTAGAAATCCAAGAGGCGACCGAATTATTTGGCGCTACGGATATTCAAGTTTTCAAGGATGTCATCGCCAAAGGTGGGATTATTCGCGGAATTGTGATTCCCCAGGCCTCCCTCTCACGCAAAGAGATCGATGATCTCGTCCCACAAGCAGTGAGTTTCGGCGCAAAAGGCCTCGCCTGGTTCCGACTTGCCGAGGCTGGCTGGCAATCTCCGTTGGCAAAGAACGTCAGTGAGGACCAGAAAGGCAAAATCGCTGCAGCACTTGGCTTAAAAACTGGCGACCTTGTCTTGCTGATTGCTGATACGGAAAAAACCGTCTGTGACGTGCTTTCTCGATTGCGCTTGTCCCTTGGTGAGAAACTTGGACTGATTCCGAAAGAGAAATTCCAATTCTTGTGGGTGACAGATTTTCCGCTCCTGGAATATGATCCCGATGCCAAGCGCTATGTAGCGATGCATCATCCGTTTACCTCACCTCAAGAGGCGGATATTCCGCTTCTTGAGACCAATCCTGGGAAGACCCACGCTCTTGCGTATGACCTCGTCCTTAATGGCGTAGAGCTCGGCGGTGGCAGTATTCGGAACCACCGTCTTGACGTGCAACAGAAGGTGTTTGCGGCCCTTGGCATTGGTGAAACCGAAGCGCAGGAGAAGTTTGGTTTTCTTATGGAAGCGCTGTCATTCGGTGCACCGCCACACGGCGGCATCGCCTTTGGCTTTGATCGCATGGCGATGTTATTCGCCGGAGCTGATTCTCTACGCGAGGTCATCGCGTTCCCGAAGACTGCTAAAGCCACATGTATGATGACGCAAGCACCCAGCACGGTTGATCCCAAGCAACTGCGGGAGTTGAGTATTAAGGTCGACCTCTAGTACCGTGTCTCGCAACTTCGTGAAAAGTTGTAGGGCATGCGAAGCGCGCCAACTGACTGGTGCGTGGTACGCGCCCTACGATGTCACCGCCAATGAATTTGCGAGACACGGTATTAGCACTGTCTAGCGTCTAGGAGTCGAGAAAACCACGAACAACATTTTTTTGACTCTAGACTCAAAGACTCTGGACTCTGGACTCCTTTTTCGTTTCTTTCCTCGCCTTTTTTCCCAAATAGCCACCGTGATGAAACTTGGCGTAGTCGGCTTTGGTGAACTTTTTCTTTTCCATCAATACCACCGCAAGTGCATCCGCTAAGGCGAGCATCGCGGTGGTACTCACAGTTGGTGTGAGACCCAGTGGACAGGCTTCTTTGACCGACCCGATACATAACACGACATCGCTTTGATGAGCGATTGGTGAGATACGGTGGCCAGTAATCGCGATCAAGTGCATGCCATTCAGCCGTTTTGCTCTGGCGATGGTCTCCAATACCTCTCGCGTTTTTCCACTGTTGGAGAAGGTAATCAACACATCATGTTTGGTGACAAGGCCGAGATCGCCGTGGGCCGCTTCGCCGGGATGTAAGAAGCACGCCGGGGTGCCGGTCGAGGACAGTGTTGTAGCAAGCTTCTGCGCAATAATCCCGGCCTTCCCCATTCCTGTGGTAACGACTTTGCCCTTGCAGCGTTGGAGCATCTGCAAGGCACGGAGAAAATGTTCGTCTAACGTAATTGCACGAATTGCAGTTGCTTCTGCTTCAAGAACCGCTCGCGCCCGAGCGAGTGTCGCGGTGATTCCCACCAATCCTTTTTTCTGCACCATCCGCGAATTCCCAACCCCCGATTCCTATTTTTGCCACCGCGCCATAAGCCCACGCGCTGCAGCTTTTCCACTCCGACGACTCGCTGAGCTTTGTGAAGCACCCGTTGCTCGGGTCGGCGCTGATTTTTCTGGTTTCTTTGTCACAACCGGTATTGTCACACTCTCGCCAGATTTCAGACCAAGACTCTGCTGTTCGAGTGCGTGCAATTGATCTCGCAAGAGCGCAGCTTGCTCGAATTCTAGTGCCGCAGCTGCGTGTTTCATTTCCTTACGGGTTTGCTCGATACGCGTTGCCAGCTCCTGCGCCGAGAGATATTCCGCTTCGGTTTCCGCTGCGATCGGCACCTCGACATAATCGGCATCGTACACTCTCACCAGGGGTGAAGTAATCGCTTTACGAATACTCTGGGGAGTAATGTTGTGTGCTTCATTGTATGCCGACTGAACCCGACGACGACGTGCTGTCTCGCTCATCGCCCGGTCCATGGAATCCGTCATCTTATCAGCATACATGATGACGGTCCCTTTCACGTTCCGTGCTGCGCGCCCGATAGTCTGAATCAACGAACGCTCAGAACGGAGATAGCCTTCCTTGTCCGCATCAAGAATAGCAACCAGAGACACCTCGGGAATATCGAGCCCTTCACGTAACAAGTTGATACCAATCAAGACATCGAATGTCCCACGTCGGAGCTCGCGGAGAATTTCGACGCGTTCGATAGTGTCAATATCCGAATGCAGATACCGCACCTTGATGCCCAGCTCCTGGTAATACTCGGTGAGGTCTTCTGCGAGTCGTTTGGTCAGTGTTGTCACTAAGACCCGCTCGCCAGCCGCGAGGCGTAAGCGGATCTCTTCAAGCAAGTCATCAACCTGAATTTTGGCAGGACGCACGATCACTTCTGGATCGATCAGACCAGTCGGACGAATTAACTGCTCAACTACATGCTCATCACTTTGCTTACGCTCATAATCACCTGGTGTCGCTGAGACATAGATCACTTGTTGCGATCTTTTTTCAAACTCATTGAAACTCAACGGGCGATTATCCAGCGCCGAGGGCAAGCGGAATCCAAACTCGACCAGCGTCGTTTTTCGCGAGCGGTCCCCGCGATACATCCCACCGATTTGCGGCACGGCAATGTGACTCTCATCAATAAAGAGCACGTAATCTTCAGGAAAATAGTTCAACAGGGTAAACGGCGGCTCTCCTGGGGCACGGCCATCAAGATGACGCGAGTAATTTTCAATCCCTGGACAAAAGCCCATCTCTTCCAGCAACGCCAAATCGTAGAGGGTGCGTTGTTCCAGTCGCTGCGTTTCAAGCAATTTATGTTCGCCCTGCAACTGCGCAAGCCGCTCGTTGAGTTCCTCACGAATGCCGCGCACCGCTTTCTTCATTCGGTCTGAAGTGGTGACATAATGGCTTGCTGGATAGAGTGCGACCTTATCAAGGCGTCGTAGGACTTTCCCGCGCAAGGGATCGATCTCAGCGATTTTATCGAGGGTGTCGCCGAAAAACTCAAACCGTAACGCTTTTGATTCTTCGTACGCTGGAAAGACTTCAACAACATCGCCTCGCACCCGAAATGTCCCACGATGAAAATCCATGTCGTTGCGTTGGTACTGAATGTTCACCAACTTGCGCAGCAGCGCATCGCGTTCGACCTGCGTATTCTCTTCAGCAAAGAGGATCAGATCAAAATATGACTCTGGCGAGCCAAGACCATAGATACACGAGACGCTGGCGACAATGATCGTATCACGCCGCTCCAAGAGCGCCTTGGTGGCGGAATGGCGCATCTTATCGATCTCTTCGTTAATCGCCGCATCTTTTTCAATGAAGGTATCTGTCGAAGGTACATACGCTTCGGGCTGATAGTAATCGTAGTAACTGACGAAATAGCGTACCGCGTTTTCAGGAAACAACTCTTTGAATTCAGCGTAGAGCTGAGCAGCAAGGGTTTTATTCGGCGCAATCACTAACGCTGGACGATTCACCCGCGCAATCACATGCGCCATCGTGAATGTCTTGCCCGAGCCTGTCACGCCTAAGAGAACTTGATGCGTGCGCTTCTCATTCAACCCAGCCGAGAGCTGATCAATCGCCTGCGGCTGATCACCTTGTGGTTGAAACTCAGAGATAAGTTTGAAGGTACCCTCACGTGCCATGGCGCGGCATCATAGCAAGGAAGGAGCTGTTACGGAATGCGGACTGCTTTTGCATGAGGAGTAGCCTCCTGCCTTCCTTGGGGAGCGATTTTCCCTCCGGGGCTTGCTTCAGTGTCACTTCTTACGGCACAAGCTTTGTGTTCGGAGCTGTCCACGAACAGAACCACACAAGCCGAAAAGAATCTCTGATTATGATGAAGGTAGTCTTCGATTTTCTTGATCGTTTTATTCCAGCGGAGTTGAATACGGCTGACCCAGATGCACAGCGTCGCTGTCGCTTGCTTGTTGCCTGTTGCTTTGGCCTGACCCTGTTTGCTCAACCGTTTCTCTATCACGTAGTGAGAACCCAAGGATATATGAGCCCGACTGCTTGGGTTTTTACTATTGGCAGCGTACTGACTGTATGTAACCCGTTTCTGCTGTTGTCCACTGGATCTCACCGCCTTCCTGGTATGCTCTTTTCTCTAGAGGTGATCATCGCGCTCGCGTTCATGGCTTATTTCAATGGGGGCTATCTCTCGGCGTCGTTAGTGTGGAACCCCGCGATTCCTTTACTCGCGACAGCGCTCGTCGGGCCAACGTGGGGAGGGATCTGTGTTGGTGTGGTGCTGAGTGAGACGATCTTCTTGTATGCCCTAACTGAAGCAGGATACCCGTTTCCGCAACCATTAGCTGCCTCACAAATGCGCGGGTTCCAGATGGCCGGTACCTGTACGTTAGTGTTATTTATTTGGCTGCTGAGCTGGCTCTACGAAGTGTTTCGCAAGAATGCCCTTGTGATGGTCGAACAGTCAGTGACGGCGCTACGTCGCAGTGAAGCACACTTTCGCTCTTTAATTGAGAATGGCTCTGATTTTCTTGTTATCCTGAATGCTGATGGCACCATTCGCTATGGCAGCCCGTCGATAGAACGTCTTCTTGGACATACAGCGCGAGAGAATTACGGGAAGAATGCGCTTGCTTTCGTTCATCCGGACGACCTTGCGCGAGTGGCAGACAAGTTTGCCCACCTCGTCAATGAGCCAGGAACAGCGGTTCCAATAGAGTTTCGCTTTCGGCATCACGATGGATCATGGCGAGATCTTGAGGCTATTGGGAAGAATCTGCTGCAAAACGAGGCTGTGCGCGGAATTATTGTCAATGCACGAGATGTGACTGAACGTAAGGCGATTGATACCTTGAAAGACGAACTCGTCTCAACCGTGAGTCATGAATTGCGCACACCGCTCTCGAGCCTGCGTGGGGTTACGGAGTTGATGCTAGAACGAGAATTCCCGCAAGCACAGCAACGCGAATTTTTAACGATCATGCAACAGGAATCGGTCCGACTGACGAATTTGATCAATGACTTTTTAGATCTCCAACGGATGGAAGCAGGACAGCAAAACTACACCTTTGGCCAAGTCGATCTGTTACCATTGCTACACGATGCAGTAGCGGTGTTTTCTGGGGTACCGGATCGGCATCAGGTTAAAGTCCTGGCTCCCGCCACATTCCCGCCCGTACGTGCAGATGCAGATAGAATCCGCCAAGTGCTAGCCAATCTCCTCTCGAATGCACTGAAGTTTTCGCCTGATGGCGGTGAAGTCATCGTGTCAGCCCACCAGGAAGGACACGAGGCCATAGTAGCGATTGCCGACTCTGGCACAGGGATCGCGCCTGAGGTGCTTCCGTCACTGTTTACGAAGTTCCAGCGAGGAGAAAGTGCGATGACCAGACGCATTAGCGGCACCGGACTTGGACTTGCGCTGGTCAAGGAAATTGTCACTGCCCACGGTGGCCGCGTCTGGGTCGAGAGCGAGGTTGGGAAAGGTAGTACCTTCTTCTTTACTTTACCTGTACTTGGGTGAAAGCGAGAGCAGTTTTCAGCTGGACCTATCCTGGTTCTTCTCCACCTCCAATCGCAGGACACACAAAGTTCCCTCTCCCCGTTAGGGCAGGGCCGGCGCATTAAGACGTAAGGAAAAACAAGGACTTGGAGCGTGAAGACAAGTGACACGGCAACGTAGCTTCTCGACCCCGCGAATTTCCTGGCGTTGGAATAGCGGGGGAAGGATATCGACCGTGGAAAAACTTAGCTTGCTTCATGCGAATACCAAGAGAAATACTCGAATTTTCTGCGTTTTTTCCTTAATGCGCCGGCCCTGCCCCGTTAGGGAGAGGGCTAGGGTGAGGGTCGAAAGCTGGGAATTAGGATAAATCAACCGCAAATAGTTCTAGTAGTGCTCACGACTTGGAGCCAGAAACCAACGGAACAAATCGTACTGGTCCCAAGTTTTCTCGCACTATTTTCCCATCGACTTTTTGCAAGCGTAACAAATGTTGCTCGTTATCAACTTCCACTGGTAAGACCATCCGTCCACCTTCAGCTAATTGATCAAGCAGCGCAGGAGGGATTTGCGGAGCAGCGGCAGTGACAATAATCGCTTCATATGGACTTTTTAATGGCCAGCCTTTATTTCCGTCGCCAACAATGACTTCTACATTTTTGTAGCCAAGCGAGGCTAACCGTTGACGCGCTGTCTCAGCGAGTTGGGGAATAATCTCAACGGAGTATACCTGTTTCACCAAGAGACTCAGTATTGCAGCTTGGTACCCCGAACCGGTACCGATTTCCAATACCGTCTCTACACCTTTCAGACGCAGGCTCTCGGTCATTACTGCAACGATGTACGGTTGCGAGATCGTTTGTTCTTGACCAATGGGTAAAGGACCATCGTCGTACGCTTGAGATTGTAAGACGGTAGGAACGAACAAGTGGCGGGGAACGGTTGCCATTGCTTGAAGAACCCGTTCGTCACGCACGTCTCTACGACGGAGTTGTTCTTCCACCATTTGTTGACGAGCACTTTGCCATTGGTGTTCTTGTTCATTCATGGTGTTTCCACTCGGAGACATGCCACAGGCAGCCAAAAAAGCAACAAGCAAAAAAAGCATGATCTTCCTTCCCTATCCTCAGCTTCATATGATCCGCTGGATTCACACGAATAGGAAGGCTACTTCATGGCACTGGTATTAGCGGACTGCAGAAAGTTCAAAGCCCTGGGCGAGGAATCTCTCCAGGGCTTCAGAAAAGTTGCGGGGCTAGGATTTGAACCTAGGACCTCGAGGTTATGAGCCTCGCGAGCTACCGGGCTGCTCCACCCCGCGCATCGCGGAAAAGAAAACGACACAGTGGGCTGTGTCGTTGGTGCGGGCTTTGTATCGACGGATACTCATGAAGTCAAGACGGGTTCTTTACCTTGCCAGCAATTTGTTTTAATCCACGCACTTCTTTTGTCGAAAGCGACCGATAAGCACCAACAGGCAAGCCCTCTAGAGACAGTGGCCCGAATGATACACGAGTCAGTTTTTCGACATGATGCCCAACCGCTTCGCACATCCGCCGTACTTCACGGTTCCGTCCTTCTCGCAGCGTGATCTCTAACCAGACCTTTTGTTCATTGCTGCGCAATACGCGGACATTGGCTGGACTGGTAATCACACCATCATCAAGCCGAACGCCACTCCGTAGCGCTTGTAATGCTTGATGCGTTGGCTTCCCTTCTAGCTTGGCGTGGTACGTCCGGGGAATTTGATAACGAGGATGCAATAACTGCTCAGTCAACGCACCATCATTGGTCAGCAACAACAATCCAGACGAATTAAAATCGAGTCGCCCGACCGGATACACACGATCTTGTACATCACGCAACAGCTCACGAATTGTTGGTCGGCCTTCAGGATCTTTCAGCGTGCTGACAAATCCGATGGGTTTATGGATGATAAAATACTGGAATTCAGGAAAGACAAGGGGATGGCGATCGACCAGAATCGTGTCACGCCGTGGGTCCGCTGTCGTCCCCAGACGCGTGACCGTTTCGCCATTCACCTGCACTCGTCCCGATTGAATCAATGTCTCCGCTGTCCGGCGTGAGGAGATCCCCGCTCGGCTCAGAATTTTCTGTAAACGTTCTACTGGCATCTTGTTCACTAAAGGGGTTCAACGTCGGTTCATGAATCGCTGGTAACGGCGGTAAGCTACTCAGGTCATTGAGGCCAAAAAGTTCGAGGAATTGCGGAGTAGTCCCATAGACCCACGGGCGACCAGCGACATCTTTGCGACCGACAACACGAATCAATTTCTTTGTCAGTAATGAATTCAGCACACCGTCAACATCAACGCCACGAACCAATTCAACCTCGGCCTTTGTCAGTGGCTGACGATACGCAATAATCGCCAATGTCTCCAGCGCCGCACGACTCAGCTTGCTCGGCTTCTCTTGCACGAACTTCTTGACGTAATCTGCATACTCTGCAGCTGTACGAAATTGATAACCGCCAGCAACTTCAGCGAGGCGAATCCCACGTTCGGCGGCAGCATACTCTTGCAGTAAAGGCGCCATGACTGTTTTCACTTCGGCCTGGGTCACACCGATAACTTCTGCTAACCGGCGAAGTGGCACTGGGGTCCCGGCAGCGAACAAGATGCTCTCAATAATCGCTTTGATCTCGGATGGATTCATAAATGCTCCAACGACTCTGGCAGCGGCGCATCCGTGCTCACAGCCAGCGACATGGTAATTGGGCCAAATCGTTCTTCTTGTTTGACACTGACCATACGAGTCCGCACCAGTTCAAGTAACGCCAAGAAGGTTGTCAAGATTTGCAGGCGGGTACACTCCGCAGGAAAGGCTTCAGTAAACAACATTTCGCTACGTTCACGGAGGGTGTCTAAAATCGCAACAATGCGTTCACGTAAGGAGATGTGTTCAAGAATAACCTCATGGACGACCTCCGGCGCGGCACGTTTGAGCACATCCTGTAATGCGTCAAGCAAGTCACCTAACGAGACATCATAAATAAGGTCACTCTCAGTTTCCCCCTCCTCCCGGACGGGTAAACGGGAGAAAACGTCGCGATCAAGCTGATCTCGATGGGTCAGCATTTCGGCGGCCTCTTTGAAACGCTGATACTCTAACAACTGCCGGGCAAGGTCCGCGCGGGGATCTTCCCCTTCGTCTTCCTCTGGGTTTTCATCAGCCGGCAACAACATGCGAGATTTGAGGTGTACCAGGGTCGCTGCCATCACCAGGTACTCACCTGCGATGTCCAGATCAAGCTGTTGGAGCAACTCCATGTAGGCCAGGTATTGGTCGGTAATGATCGCAACAGGAATGTCTGAAGGGTCGACCTCGTTTTTCTTCACGAGATGTAAAAGGAGGTCAAGCGGCCCTTCAAAAACATCGAGTTTGACACGGTACAACATAGGAAGGCCCTTAGCTGTCAGATCGAAAGTGACAGCCGTGTGTTCGGTGCTGGATACTCATGAGTTTGTCCACCCCACTCCCCATTCCACTTCCCTTTGGTTTCCTCATAACAAGGAGCCGATAAGAAAAGCTTTCATCGGTCGCAAGATGCGATCCAGTGCTCCGGAGGTCATGAGTAGCAAGATAATCAACATACCATAGGGCTCAAGGCGCGCGAGTGCTAACGCGGGAGCCCGCGGCAGAAGCCCAGTTGCGACACGCCCGCCATCAAGCGGCGGGACAGGCAGCATGTTAAAAACCGCAAGACTGACATTGATCAACAAAGTGGTATGAATAAGTTGCAAGAGCAACTTCGTACTGTCAGGGGGAACCCCTCCCTTCATTATGGTTGTCACGAGAATGAACTTCAGAACCATTGCCGCGAGGGCAGCAAGGATGAGATTTGTCAGTGGCCCAGCCAGCGCAACCAACACCATGTCACGTCGCGGCTTGTAGAGATTCATAAAATTCACTGGCACCGGCTTGGCATAGCCAAACAAGAACGGTGCACCTGTCACGAGTAAGATCAACGGCAAGATGACCGTGCCAAACGGATCAACATGCGCTATTGGATTAAGCGTGAGCCGACCAGCTTGTGCAGCAGTCGGATCGCCGAGACGATAGGCGACATAGCCATGTGCAAGTTCATGCAGGACAACCGCGACAAGAATGGGAAGCGCCAACAAGACAACTTTTTGCAGCATTTGCAGCGATGGTACAACTGCTTCCATTGCCGTTACTGTATAGGCTCCCACACGCGGTGACAAGACGGCAGGGAAGTCGAAAACGAGTCAAGGCCAGTCTCGAACCAGTCTCGGGCCAGTCAACACAAGTCGATCCAAGTCAACGCAAGTCTAAATCAGTCAAGACGTGCCTAGACTTGCCTTAGACTAGTTCTAGACTGGCCCGAGACTTGCCTTGACTGCATTTGATAGGTAGCGTCACGACCTATTGCTGAGTGAAGGGAAAAGGAGGTGGCAGTGGAGCCTGCTGCACAGGGAGTGTCTTTCGAGAAAACGACCAAAGAAGCGCAATCGGGTCTAGATCCATGGAAAGTTGCCGAGCTTCCGGCACCACCAATTGCTCGTGGCATGGGGCTGCTCGGAATTATTGGTCCCGGCGCAATTATTCTTGGTACATCAATTGGCAGCGGAGAATGGCTGTTAGGACCAGCCGCCTTTGTCAAATACGGGATGTCGTTGTTGTGGGTGACGATGGTTGCTGCGGTGTTGCAGACGATCTTCAATACCGAGCTGATGCGCTACACGCTGTACACCGGAGAGCCCGCGGTCGTTGGTTTCATCCGCACCAAACCCCATGCAAACTTTTGGGCATGGTTCTATGCCCTGATGTACTTCCTGCAAGTTGGGTGGCCAGCATGGGCGGGGGCTGCTGCTGGTGCGTTCTTTTATGTGTTCACTGGCCAACTTGCTAGTCCAGCGAATGCCTCGATTGTGTACTGGATTGGAGTCGGTACTTTTGCTGCGTGTGTGGCGATTCTGATGGTTGGTCGCCGTATCGAACATACCTTAGAAATCCTCAATTGGATTCTTGTGGTCGTGATTCTCGGTGGATTAACGTTACTGTGTCTGCTCTTTGCCAGCGGTGCAAAATGGTTTGAAGCAGGAGCCGGATTTTTTGGCTATAGCGTACCAGCAGGGACTTTTGCCTTTTTCCCACCTGGTGCGGATTGGTTTCTGATTAGTGCGTTTGCCGCCTATTCTGGTGCTGGTGGCGTGACCAACTTAACGCTGTCTAATTGGGCACGAGACAAAGGCTTTGGTATGGGCAAAGTGGTCGGTTTCATTCCCGCCGCGGTTGGCGGTCAAGGCATTCTTCTTGCGCATTCAGGAAGTGTGTTCAATGTGACACAAGAAAGCTTAATACGTTGGCAAGGCTGGTGGCGCATCGTTCGGATCGATCAATGGGGCGTGTTCTTTATCGGCGCTTTACTTGGTATGGGGCTTCCTGCAATTTTGTATACCTCCTTTCTCCAAACTGGTGAAGATATTCGTGGGCTAGCTGTGGCAACAGCATTAGCCAATGCGATGTCAGCCAAGAATGGTGCAGTGTTGGGACTGCTGGTCGCGTCGATGGGCGCATGGATGTTGTTCAAAACCCAGCTCGATATTCTTGAGGGAACAGTCCGCGCGGTCACCGACATTCTCTGGACCGGCAGCAAACGCGTGCGGCAGTGGAGCGATGGCGATGTGCGACTGGTGTACTACGCCGTGCTTGCAGGAATCGTCACCTGGGGACTGATCGCCTCACGGCTCGCACAACCTATCATCTTGTTACAACTCGGTGCTAACGTTGCAGGCATCGTCATGGTGATCAGTGCGCTGCACGTCCTGTATATCAACACCACGTTCTTACCCAAAGAGATCCAGCCACCTTTGTGGCGGCGAGTCGCATTAGTGTTGATGGCGCTCTTCTATGGTTTCTTTGTGTACCTATGGCTTATGGGCGGTTTAGTACCTGATCCAGCGAAAGGGTTTTTGTTCGGCATTTTGGGAAGCGGACTTGTCGGGAAGTAACGCTTGTTGGTAAGATCCACTCGCTTTGCAACAAGATGCCCCCGTAGCTCAGGAGGATAGAGCACAGGATTCCTAATCCTGGGGCCGTGCGTTCGAATCGCGCCGGGGGCATAAAAATTTTTTCTGAGATCTCACCGACCCTTAGACCGAATTCTGGCCGCTCACAGAAATTTGGGACTTTACAAGTTTCTCATCCTGCTGTAATCGCCTTTCCTTCATGGGGGTGAGGTCTATGCTGGAAAAAAGCAAAGCTGCTGAATATGGGACGTTCGTAGAAATCCTGAAGGCTGGTTTTGCACTAGCAGAAGCAAAAACCGCTGTAAAAACTCGTCGTAAATTCTCCAAGAGAGTAACGCTCGGAGGCGAGTCTCTCCTCATTGAAGTAGGTAAAGGAAAGGTCGTCGTCGTTTTTCAGCAAGAATGAGGGAAAAAGAAGCCAGGAGACAGAATACAGAAGTCAGAATATGAAAAGGAACTCCGTGCAACCGAGAAGCTCTTTTTCCTTCTGGATTCTGACTCCTGACTCCTGAATTCTTTTTTTCTACGTTTGCGCATCACGCCTTACGGATTACGTTCCCCATACGCCTCTGCCAGCAAATCGACCGTATGTATCGCCTTGATCGATAATCCACGTTGCTGCAGTCCTGCACGGATTTGCATGAGACAACCAGGATTTCCGGCAACAACCAGTTCTGCGTTTGTCGCGGTAATGTTGTTGACTTTGCGTTCCAGCAAGCGAGTCGCCAATTCAGGTTCGGTGAGGTTGTACGTCCCGGCACTGCCGCAACACCAGTCGGATTCGTTCAGTTCGGAAATCTGCAGCCCAGGAATGGCTTTGAGCAGGTCGCGTGGTTGCTGACGAACGCTCTGTCCATGCGCGAGATGGCAGGCATCATGATAAATGACCTTAGCGCGCACCTCACGATTCGGGGCGATAAGGGGAATGCTGCCAAGAAACTCGCTGACGTCTTTCATCTTGGCAGAGAGCTGCAGCGCACGTTCACGATAGATAGGATCGTCTTTGAATAGTTCTCCATACTCCTTCATCATCGCGCCGCAGCCAGCCGCATTGATAATCAACGCATCGATATTCAGTTTGCTGAATACCTCGATATTCCGACGTGCCAAGGAGAGGGCATTGGGCTTGTCACCGTTGTGCAACAACAACGCGCCGCAACAGCCTTGTGCTTTCGGCACCAACACTTCACACCCGTTATGCTGCAGCACTTTGACCGTTGCTTGATTGGTAGCACCAAACATAGTCGGCATCACACAACCTGAGAGAAGTGCAACGGTGTAACGTTTTTCACCAATGGCAGGGTAGCGTTCTTGCAGGGTAACAGAAGAAACGGTCCCTGGTTCTGGCAGTAAGCTGAACCAATACCGAAGCTGCTTCGGAACATTCTGTGAACGTGCGAGTTTGCCGAATCCTAATGCCGCACCGGTTTTGAGCATAAAGGCAAACACGCGTGCCCCAAGCGGATTGGGGAACAGCAGGTTGATTGCTTTGCGTTTGAAGCGATCAAAGAACGGACGCTGGTAGTGTTCTTCAATATAAGGACGAACGCCTTCGATCAGTTCGCCGTAATGCACCCCAGAGGGGCAAGCGGTTTCACACGCACGGCAACCAAGGCACGTATCAAGATGGCGCACGGTTTCAGCATTCAGCTCAAGCCGCCCTTCGTGCAGCCCACGCATGGTGACAATACGGCCACGTGGGGAGTCCATTTCCGTCCCAAGCTCTGAGTAAGTGGGACAAAACGACAAACACAAGCCGCAGTGAACACAATCGAAGAATTTTTCTGGATTAACAAAGTTGGTTTGAGTCATAAACACTGTCACTATGAGGCTGGAGGCTAGAGGCTAGAGGCTAGGAAAAAAGAATTTCTAACTAGTCTCTAGCCTCTCGTCTCTAGTCCCAGGTTTTATATTCCCCCCACAAATCTCCCCGGATTGAGAATCCCTTGCGGATCGAGCATTTCTTTTAACCGCTTCATTAGTGGGAACGAATTGCCGACATGTCCCCATACGTCCACACGATCCTTTAGCTCTGGATCAATGTCCTCGATGATGAGCGATCCTCTCTGTTGCTTAGCGAGAATACGCAGCCAATCAACGAATGAGAGGACCTTCTCTTGGGTGGTCTCTTCCGTGCGCGGGACACAACCGTAGATGATACCGCTACCTGCATGAGACAAGAGTTGTAGTGAGAGTCCACGTAAACCAGCTTCCTCTTCGGCCTTTTTGTAGAAACCGGCGACCTCTGTGGGCAAGACGCTAGCTTTACAGCGAAGAGCGGCGTTACCGGCAAGGGGAAAATCGCGTAAGGCGTTGGCGACCAATTGGTCTTGTCCTTCAGTCAATTCTTGCAATGCACCTGCATGCTCACCGAGTAACTCGCGTAATCGTGCCGCTTGATATGTCACTTCTTCCTCAAGACCAGCGAAGGCAACAAATAGATACGCGGGATCGGCCTTTCCGTTTCCGTTCGTACTAGGATCAAAGTTCGTCAGTTCAACAAAGAAAGGCTGCAGTTCGGTCGCCAGCAAATCCAGGACTTTGTCCATGGCTCCTTCGGCAGAAGGAAAGCGACAAGCACAAAGCATTTGCCGCTCTGGATAAGGGCGAACTTTGAATGTTGCTTCGACAATCACCCCCAGTGTTCCAAACGAGCCACAGTACATCTTCGGCACGTCATATCCAGCAACGTTCTTCACGACTCGGCCACCACCTTTTACAATCGTGCCATCGGCCATAACAACACGCAGGCCAAGGAGAAAATCGCGCACTGTCCCTTGCGATAACCGCGATGGGCCACTGAGATTTGCCGCGATCAGCCCGCCAATCGTCACGCGTTCAGGGCAAGGCGGATCGAGTGGCAACCATTGTCCATTCTCACCGAGAAGTTGTTGCAAGCGGGCAAGTGACATTCCAGCTTCGGCCGTGACCGTCATGTCCGTGGGCTGGTAATCCACAACTCGACTGAGCTTCTGTAATGATAGCGCGATTTCATAACGGCGTGGTAACGCACCAATATGCAAAAATCCACCTTCACCGACTGGCGTCACTGTCGTCTTATCTGTTGAAGCGGTCCGTAGTGTTTCCGCAATCTGTTCAATGGATTCAGGAAAAAGTATTTGTTGCGGCTTCTTTCCATCAATGATGAAATGTTCACGATTGTCCAAAGTTCTGTTCCTTCACCAGTCCCCACCTCCTAAAGAGGTACTTGCCGTCGGGGCATGCGCACATCGATACAACCGTGCGGCATGGGAATAATCTTGTTTGGATTACAACGGCTATCCGGGTTAAACACCGAGCGGATTCGACTCATGAGCAGCAAATCTTCTGGGCTGAAGATTAACGGCATTTGTCCCATTTTCTCTATACCAATGCCGTGTTCACCGGTCAGACTTCCGCCCAGGTCCACACATGCTTTCAGAATTTCTTGCCCGGCTTTCACTACGCGTTCAGTTTCGTCAGCATTGCGCTCGTCGTACAACAGAATAGGATGGATATTCCCGTCGCCCGCATGAAAGACGTTAGCGATACGTAATTGATACTTCTCGGCCACTGATGTGATGGTTCGCAGAATATCCGGCACCTTCGTGCGCGGTACTACGCCATCTTGGGTGCAATAGTTCGGGGCTAAACGTCCGACTGCCCCAAAGGCACGCTTACGACTTTTCCACAGCGCCGTGCGCTCAGCTTCATCACGCGCCACACGAACCTCACGCGCACGATTGCGTTTACACAGTTCCATGATGCGTGTGGTCTGCGGATCAAGCCCGGCTGCTAAACCGTCGAGTTCAATAATGAGCACTGCCCCAGCATCAGTGGGAAAGCCAAAGTGAAACGCCTCTTCGACTGCTTGAATAATTAAGTTGTCCATCATCTCGATGGCAGCGGGAACAATCCCTGCCGCTATGATGTCAGATACCGTCTGTGTCGAATCATGAACCGATTCGTACACAGCCAGGAACGTACGATAGGATTGTGGCTGGCGAGTCAGACGAAGTGTTGCCTGAGTAACGATGCCAAAGGTTCCTTCTGCACCGATAGTGATGCCACGCAAATCATACCCAGGCATATCCTCAGCCATACCGCCGATGGTCACAATCTCACCATCTGGCAGAACCAGTTCCATACCAAGCACATGATTGGTCGTCACGCCGTACTTCAAGGTATGAGGGCCGCCAGAATTTTCTGCGACATTGCCACCAATCGTGCAGGCTTGTTGACTCGATGGGTCAGGCGCGTATTGAAATCCCGCGTTTTTCACCGCGTTGCTCACCCAGAGATTGACGACCCCAGCTTGCGCGACGACGTAACGATTGCGCACATCGATGTGCAAAATTTTGTTCATGCGGCTGGTGCCGATCATGACTGGAGCATCAATGGGTAAGCATCCGCCACTCAAGCCCGTACCAGCCCCACGTGGAACAAAGGAAACTTTTTCTTTGTGGAGTAATTTGACGATAGCAGCGACTTGTTCGGTTGAGTGCGGTAAGACCACGACTTCAGGCAGCGACTTTTCTAGTGTATAGCCGTCGCAGTCGTAGACTGAAAGATTCGTCTTGTGAGAAACAACGTTTTCTGGGCCGACGATGTCGGCGAAGCGAGAAATGAGAGTTGAGTCCATAGCTTTTGTCACTTTTTACCCTCACCCTATCCCTCTCCCTTAAAGGGAGAGGGCAGCAGACACGAGAGCGGCTGCGGGTGAGGGTGATTTTATTGATAGGCAAACGAAGCGGTTCTACGCCTTCGACCTCCGCCGAATCATGCGGTTGACAGTGTACTGCAACAACACTTCACCCTTTTGATTAATCACTTGTTGTTCAGAGGTGACAATACCACGATCCGGCTTCGAGGTCTCACGCTTCGCCAGCACTTTGACCTTCACATGCACGGTATCGCCACAGCGTAAGGGCGCAGGAATTTTCATTTCCTCGACACCAAGAAGCGCCATGCCACCTTTGACCAAGCCAGATTGAATCGTCAGGCCCTCACATAAGCCAAAGGTGAAAGACCCCGGCGCGATACGGCTGCCAAACATGCTGTTGTTCTTCACGAACTCCATATCAATGAACAACGGCTCATGGAAACCAAACAGGTTCACAAAAGAAACAATGTCAGTTTCTGTGATCGTTCGTGAAGGCGTCTTATATTCTGCACCAATCTCAAAGTCCTCAAAATACTCAACAGCCATACGTGCTCCTTGTCGTGCGAAAAAGATTATGGGTTCTCTTGATGAAGTCAACGGGAGGACCGCTAGGAACATAAGACGCAATACGTAACCATCCCACTCCGCCTTTACGCTTTACCTATTTACGTTTTACGCATTACGTATCACACATTACGCATGACGTATTTTTCATGGTGTTGACAAACTCCCAGCGCTCACGTTCATTTGTGCGCTATGAAAAAGCAAGTTGCTGTTGTTGGTGCCACAGGAATTGCGGGACAGCAATTTTTGATTGCCCTGCGTAATCACCCGTGGTTTGAAGTAAAAGCGTTGGCTGCTTCTGAACGTTCAGCCGGAAAAAGCTATGGCGAAGCCATCCGGGATCCAAAGACTGGTGCGCGCCGATGGTGGTGTCAAGAAGAACCTCCGAAGGAAGCCTTGTCACTTCCGGTCTCTGAAGCCTCGGCGTTAAATCTAAACGGAATCGATCTCGTCTTCTCAGCGGTTGAATCGGAACCGGCCCGAGAGCTAGAACCGCTCTATGCCAAGACGACACCGGTTGTCAGTACAGCCTCAGCCTTCCGCTATGAGCAAGATGTACCGATTTTTATTCCAGGCGTGAATCTCGATCACGCTCGTTTAATCGACGTACAGAAAAAGAATCGCGGCTGGAAAGGGTTCATTGCCACGCAACCGAACTGCACGACGATTGGTCTGGCAATCACGCTCAAACCATTGTTCGATAATTTTGGCATCAAGAAAGTCCTGATGACCTCAATGCAGGGCGTATCAGGAGCTGGTCGCTCACCTGGCGTGGTCGCGCTCGATATGCTCGATAACATCATTCCCTTCATTTCTGGTGAAGAAGAAAAGGTCGAGAAAGAAACCCACAAGATTCTCGGCACGCTCGGCGAAGGCGCTATCCGACCGGCTGATTTTCTTGTCAGCGCCACGTGCACGCGTGCAGCGGTTTTAGAAGGTCATACCGAAGCTGTGTGGGCCTCAATGGCAAATCCCTGTTCAGTTGACGACGCACGTGCGGCAATGATTGAGTTCGGTAGGGAATTCGTCAAGCTTGCGCTTCCCTCATCGCCACAACACATGATCATCGTGCATGACGATCCGTTCCGCCCACAGCCGCGACTTGATCGCGATGCTGAAGATGGCATGGCAACATCGGTCGGGCGTCTGCGCAAAGACAGCGCTTTAGAGAACTCAGTCAAATATATGCTGGTCAGTCACAACACCAAGATGGGCGCAGCCAAAGGCGCGGTGTTGATGGCGGAGTATCTGTATCAGAAGAACTATATCTAAGAGGCTATCTGAAAAGTAGAAATAAGCTGTCATTGCGAGGAGCCGCAGGCGACGAAGCAATCTCAGAATCAGCCGAGCAGAGGACAAAGATTGCTTCGCTCCGCTCGCAATGACACCCTCGGTCGACTTCTCAGGCGGCCTCTTAGGATAAACTCCGCGAAACATCTCTCTTCAGCTTTTTATACTGCGCGCGGGGACAAATTGCGCTTTTTGCTCCGCGGCGATGGCTAGTGTCATTTTGAACGCAGCGCAGCGGAGTGAAGAATCTCCGTGTTTTTCCACGCGGGCGGGCGAGCGGCCACCGCCGCTCGCCCGCCGCCAAAGTCCAAAGGACCAAAGGGCCAAATCATCAGGACGACTAGCGGGCGCAGCGGAAGCCAATGAAGCGGTCGGCGTCCGACGGCTCTTTGAACCCGTCCACGGCAAACACCCCGGCGTCAGCATCGGGAGCAGGCGTTTACCGATGAACGGGGGTTAGGGAGCGGGAGTTTGTCATGGGGGTGAGGCAAGAAGCTGAGGAGAGACGGCGAGAGCAGTGGGCGGAGCGCCCTGATCACCGAGCCGTGGCAGTATTCGTGGAGCAGGCTTGTGTGACTGCGGGCGTGTCAGCCCAGGCGCTCCGTCAGGGCTATCGAGGGCGGCAGCTGTCGCCACGGGGAACGCGCTTAGAGTCTTGTAAAAAGAAGGGGTTAGGATAGAGAGGGCAGCACGGGTGTCCGGGAAAAAGGAGGAGGAGGTATGCCTGCGCTCACGTGTGCCCTGGTGGAAAAGCTGGAGACGATAGCCGACCCCCGCCGTCAATGCGCGAATCT